>ENA-UEYG01000123-UEYG01000123.1-human-gut-metagenome-genome-assembly--contig:-NODE-123-length-53492-cov-5.022597_pt1 | contig 53492 bp, 37 predicted proteins | sample MGYA00242933_ERZ507934 | MGnify/ENA primary metagenome ERZ507934 (study PRJEB26167, sample SAMN06115527) | human gut metagenome | host: Homo sapiens | place: China:Zejiang | collected 2015-11-10... | reverse complement strand
GGCCGCAAGGCCGCTGTGCCCACGCTGTTTTCCGAAGTTTCGGACAACTTCCGTGCCTACGGCCTGCCCACCCACCGGCATACGCCGGAAATCGAGCAGGAAATCTCCCTTCTGGCCGGACAGGACGTACGCCTTTCCTTCAATACCCACCTGCTGCCCACCAACAGGGGCATCCTCGCTACCATCTATACCCGGCTCAAAGACCCGCGTATGGATCTGGACGCCGTGCGCGCAGTCTATACCGAAACCTGGAGCCATAGTCCCTGGGTCCGCATCCTGCCCAAGGGGGCGCTGCCGGAAACGCGCTATGTGCGCGGCAGCATGTTCTGCGACCTGGGCCTGGTGGTGGACCCGCGCACCGGACGGCTGATCATTCTTTCGGCCATTGACAACCTCTGCCGCGGCGCTTCCGGCCAGGCCCTGGCCAACGCCAATCTCATGTGCGGCCTGCCGGTGGAGGCAGGGCTCAATAATCTGGCCCCACTGCCGTAAGCGCGGCACATTTGCAGCGGCAAAAGGCCAGGGCCGCCGCGCACGAGAGCAGCTTACCTGTGAGAATAGGCACGCTCACAGGTTACGGCACGCTCGTTCCGGCACTTAAGCGCGCAAATACATAGCGCTTGCGGCCTCCACGGCGGGAGGCTGTTTACGCAACCGCCAGGGCATTGCAATCTTAAAAAGAACCATATGGGCTCAGTGCGCTTTGGCCGAAGGTGGCGGCAGTGGTCAACAGTTTTTGAATGCTGAACAAAGGGAATGCCATGGAACTGGAAAACGCCTTTCAGGATCCGCAGCTCTGCCACGCCCTGCTGCAACGCCTGACGCGGGCGCTGGACGGCCGCACGCTACGCTTTATGGAGGTTTGCGGCACACATACGGTGGCCATTTTCCAAAGCGGCCTGCGTTCGCTGCTGCCCGCATCGGTCACGCACCTTTCCGGACCGGGCTGTCCCGTCTGCGTTACCCACGACGCGGAAGTGGCCGCCTTTCTGGACCTGGCCGGGCGTGACGGAGTCATCCTGACCACTTTCGGAGATCTGCTGCGCGTGCCCGGCCCCGGCGGCAAAAGTCTCAAGCACGCCCAGGCCCAGGGCGCGCGGGTAGAAATCGTCTACTCCCCGCTGGACGCCCTCAACGTGGCCGCGGCCAATCCGGAGAGCACGGTGGTCTTTCTGGGCATCGGCTTTGAAACCACAGCCCCCACCGTGGCGGCCACTCTGCTTACGGCGCGTCAGCGCAAGATACGGAACTTCTGCGTGCTTTCCCTGCACAAGCTGGTGCCTCCCGCCCTGCGCACCCTGCTGGACGACAGTCAGTGCGGCATTGAGGCCTTTTTGCTGCCGGGGCACGTTTCCACCATCCTGGGGCTGGAGCCCTACGCCTTTCTGGCGCGGGACTACCATGTGCCCGGCGTGGTGGGCGGGTTTCAGCCGGCGGACATCCTGCTGGCCCTCTGCCTTATGGCTGAACAACGGCGGGACGGCACAGCGGCGGTGGTCAACGCTTACCCCCGCGCGGTGGACGACGCGGGCAATCCCCGGGCCCGCGCCTTGATGGAACAGGTTTTTGAGCCGACGGACGCCCTGTGGCGGGGCATCGGGCGCATCCCGCAGAGCGGGCTTAAACTGCGGCCGGACTTTGCCGACCTGGACGCCATGGCCCGCCTGGACGTGACCCTGCCGGAGGTGCCCCCCCTGCCGGGCTGCCGTTGCGGCGACGTACTGCGCGGCCGCATGGCCCCGCCGGACTGCCCCCTCTTCGGCAAAAAGTGTACACCCGCCACCCCGGTAGGCCCCTGCATGGTTTCCACCGAGGGCAGTTGCGCCGCCTACTACAAATATTCGGAGCGATAATGGAGACCTGTCTTCTTCTGGATGCGGGCAGCGGCGGACGCGCCTCGCAGCGCCTGGTGGCGCAGTGTTTTCTGCGGCATTTCGCCAACCCCCTGCTGGAACGGCTGGACGACGCCGCCCTGCTGGAGGATCTGGACGGCCCGCTGGCCATGAGCACCGATACCTATACCGTGACGCCGCTCTTCTTCCCCGGCGGCAGCATCGGCAGTCTGGCCGTGCACGGCACGGTTAACGACGTGTCCATGCTGGGCGCGCGACCCCGCTACCTGAGCTGCGGCTTCATTCTGGAGGAAGGCCTGCCTCTGGACGTGCTGGAGCGCGTAGCAGCGGACATGGGCACGGCGGCCAGGGCTGCGGGCGTGTCCATCGTCACCGGAGACACCAAGGTGGTGCCGCGCGGCGCGTGCGACAAAATATTTATTAATACTACAGGAGTGGGCACGGTCTTTGCCGCCCCGCCGCCTTCGGGGCACAATGCCCGTCCCGGCGACGCCGTACTGGTGAGCGGCGCGCTGGGCGACCACGGCCTGACCGTCATGGGCAGCCGTGAAGGGCTCTCCTTTCTCAGCGACGTGGCGTCAGATTCTGCCCCCCTCAATCATATGATCGCCGACATCATTGCTGCGGCGGGTCAGGTGCATGTGCTGCGCGACCCTACGCGCGGCGGCCTGGCCACTACGCTCAACGAAATCGCCGAACAATCCCAGGTGGGCATCGAGCTGGATGAAGCCAGCATCCCTGTTCACGAAAGCGTGCGCGGCGGCTGCTCCTTCCTGGGGCTTGACCCGCTCTATCTGGCCAATGAAGGCAAATGTATCTGCATTTTGCCGGAAGACCGCGCCGAGACCGCCCTGGCGGCCATGCGCCGCTCGCCCTATGGGCTGGAGGCCGCTCGCGTAGGTACGGTGACTGCAGGCAAAGCCCAGGTGACCCTGACCACCCGCATCGGGGGCCGCCGCCTGTTGGGCATGCTGGAAGGCGCGCAACTGCCCCGCATCTGCTGAATCCCCTTACCCTGCGAACCGCACCTGTCACCTTGGGCGGCCAGCCTGCAGGTTTTATGGGCTATCTCAAAGAAAGGAACATAGCGATCCGCAGGGGGAACGCTTGCCCTGAAAAGCGGAGCGTAACGCCCCGCACTGGGAGGCCCCCAATGGGCCTCCCGGCGGGCATTTCAGGGCCGAAGAGGCGAGCCCTGAAAAGTGGTAAAATTTGTATATATTGGCACCGCTGCAGAATTGCGGCTAAAGGTGCGTCCACAGCCGAACGCCCACCGCATCCCTGAAGGCCAAGGAGCCACCGTCAAAAGCGGTGCAACGCAGCGAACAAAAAGACTTTTTCTGACATTCCCGTGCGCAAACCCGCCAATCCAGACGGCCCTGCCCACCGCAACCCCACCCCAAGGCTCGCGGGCTTTTGTCTCGGCGGCCGCCAGCGCGGCCGCCGGGCCTTATTCATGAGCAGACTTAGGGCATTTAACTTTTGAAATGCCCTGGTGGTTGCGTAAGCAACCGCCCGCCGTGGAGGCGCAAGCGCAATTTATTTGCGCGGTTAAGCGCCGGAACGAGCGTGTTTTCACCTTTGAGAATACATATTCTCAAAGGTAATCTGCTCTAGTCCGCCTGTGTCCGGATAAAGGTGGGAATCTCAAAGTCGTCTTCATCATAGGTAAAGTCTTGCTGCCCAGGGTTGTGCGCGCTGTGCAGCGACTGCCCCAAGGCTTGACGCTTGCGCATATAGGACGGCCCTTCTATATCTTTTTCGTTGGTCCAAAGGCCGGCCTGAGCCCGTCGTGAGGCGCGGGCAGGCTCGTCGCCCAGCAGGGGTTCGTCCAGCTCACCGCCGCGCTGGTTCCGCGCTGCGCCGCGAGAGCCCATGCGACGCGAATCGGCCACCACGGCGTCCCGACCAGGCTTGCGGAAGTTGGTCACCGTCGCGGCAGCCTGGGGCTGCACGCTTTCCACGGCCTGCACCGATTCGATGCCCGTGGCGATGACCGTCAGGCGGATTTCGTCGCCGATGTTGTCGTCAAAGACCACACCAAAAATGATATTGGCTTCTTCGGGCGTGGCTTCACCGATAATCTCGCCGATTTCGGCGATTTCATCAGCGGTGATATCTGTGGGCGCAGTGATGTTGTAGAGCACGGCTTTGGCGCTTTCCAGCGAAACGTCCTCCAGCAAGGGGCTCATAATGGCGCGCTGGGCGGCTTCGCGAGCGCGGTTTTCGCCGGAGGCAATGCCCGTGCCCATGAGGGCCAGTCCGGATTCGGCCATGGTGGTGCGCACGTCGGCAAAATCCAGGTTAATGAGGCCATCGCCCACAATGACGTCCGAAATGCCCTTAACGGCGTAATAGAGCACGTCATTGGCCTTCTGCAGCATCTCGGAGAAGGGGGCCTTTTTGGGGGCAAAGGCCAGCAGGCGGTCGTTGGGGATGGTGATCAGGCAGTCCACATGCTGCTTGAACTCCTCCAGGCCGGCCTCGGCCGCGCGCTTGCGTTTGGCGCCTTCAAAGCTGAAGGGCTTGGTGACCACGCCCACGGTGAGCGCGCCCAGTTCCTTGGCGGCCTGGGCCACCACCGGGGCCGCGCCCGTGCCGGTGCCGCCCCCCATGCCGGCGGTAACAAAAACCATGTCCGCGTCCCCGATGGCTTCACGAACGGCGTTGACGCTTTCCACTGCGGCCTCGCGGCCTATTTCGGGGTTGGCCCCAGCCCCCAGGCCCTTAGTAAGTTTTTCGCCCAGCTGCACCTTGACCGAAGCGCCGTTTTTGGCCAGGGCCTGCAGGTCCGTATTAGCGCAGACGAACTGCACGCCGCGCAAGCCAGAAGCGATCATGTTCTGCACAGCATTGCCGCCGCCGCCGCCCACGCCGATGACCTTGATTTTTGCGTTGCTGGCCAGCGTGGTGTCAATATCGTCAACGATTGATTGAGCCATATGTCCTCTCCTGGATTTCAGACCTCAAATGCCCGCTTGAGGTTTGTTTGTTAGGAAATGTCCGCAAACCACTTTTTCATGCGTACGAGCACGCCGTCGAAAACGCCGCTCTCGCTCCGTGTGGTAAATTTTTTCTGACCGGAAAGCTCTTTTTCCGCACCGTAGCGCAACAGCCCTACGGCTGTAGAAAATTTGGGGCTGTTAACCACGTCCTTCAGGCCGCCCACATTGCGTGGGTAGCCGATACGCGTGGGCAGATTGAAGATCTGCTCACCCAGTTCCTGGCAGCCCTCCATAAGCGCCGTGCCGCCAGTGAGCACCACGCCCGGGCCGATCATATCCTTATAGCCGGAGCGGACCAGAGTCTGGTCCACCAGATAGAGGATTTCCTCCATGCGCGGTTCGCAGATTTCGGCGAGCACCTGACGCGACAGGCGGCGCGGATCGCGCCCGCCCACGCTGGGGACTTCAATAAACTCGTCGTGGCGCACCAGGTCTGCCAGGGCGCAGCCGTATTTGAGCTTGATTTTTTCAGCCGAGGCCACAGGCGTACGCAGGCCAAAGGCGATGTCGTTGGAGAGGTTCTGCCCGCCCAAGGCCAGCACGGCCGTGTGCTTTATGGCGTCGTTGGCGAAGACGGCGATGTCTGTGGTGCCGCCCCCCAAATCCACTAGGGCCACGCCTATTTCGCGCTCCTCTTCGGTGAGCACGGCCTGCGCCGAGGCCAGAGATTCCAAGGCGATGTCTGAAACTTCCAGCTGACTGCGGTGGCAGGAGCGTACAATATTCTGTGCGGAAGACACGGCCCCGGTGACAATGTGCACTTTCACTTCCAGGCGCACGCCGGCCATGCCCAAGGGGTCGGCAATGCCGCGCTGGTTGTCCACAATGTACTCCTGCGGCAGAATGTGGATAACTTCACGGTCGGCAGGGATGGCCACGGCGCGGGCCGCGTCCAGGGCGCGTTCCACATCGCGTTGCGCCACCTCGCCGCCTTTCACGGCAATGACCCCATGGCTGTTGATGCCCATGATGTGGCTGCCGGCAATGCCCACATAGACCGAATGAATTTCGCAGCCGGCCATAAGCTCCGCGTCCTCCACCGCCTTGCGGATGGACTGAACGGTCTGCTCAATATTGACCACTACGCCCTTGCGCAACCCAGTGGAAACACTGGTGCCGATGCCCACCACGTCGACGAGACCCGACTCAGTAAGTTCCCCGACCACCGCGCAGATCTTGGTCGTGCCGATATCGAGGCCAACGATGAGCTCGGACTTGTTCATGCCATACTCCTGAAACACCTTGCTATGCTATATGGATTGCGCCGGAGGTTTGCGGAACTGGCCCGCACTGCGCCGACGTATGTACGTCCTCTGTTGTATCGCCTGTCCTGCCCCTGCGGCGGCAAACCGCATCAGGCCGGCTGGTTGAGCAGTACCCATACGCTCCCGTTGACGGCGCGCACTTCGCGCACGTTGCGCAGGTCCCGCCGACGGGCCAGATCGCCCAGAGCCATGCCCAGACGGGCCAAGTTGCCGTCCCAGTCGTCCGTAGCCAGAGAGAGGCGCAGTTCCCGGTCCTCCAGGTAGAGTTCCACTCCCCTGCCGGGACTCAGGGTCACCGTGGCAATGGCCCCGGCCTCCACGGGCAGCGCGCCCTTGCGCATATCCCGCAAAATCCGCTCCAGATACGGGATATCGTCCTCAGCTCCCGGCTCCACCCGCAGGGTGGGCAAGGAAAGGAAGTTTTCACTTTCCACCGGGGCGATGATTTCACCGCGCTCGTTGGCATAGTAAAGTACACCGTTCTTGTGCACCCAGAATGAGGGCAAACGCTCTTTAATTTTTATGACAAACCTGTCCGGCAAAAGACGTTTAACCGATACTTCCGCCACCCAGGGGGTCTGCCGCAGGTTACGTTCCACTTTGGAAATGCTTACGGAAAGGCTGTTGCCCCCTTCGCGTATGCCGCCATACTGCAACACCATCTGCCGGGAAAGCCGTACATTGCCGGTCACGTCCACATGGCGGGTGGTGAAAAAATCACTGGTAATCGCCGCGTTGTACAGCCACAGGGAAGCAAGACATACGCCGGCCAGCACCAGGCCCAGCCCCAACAACAGGGCGGTGAGGGCCGCCAGGCTCTTCAGCCCCCGCAGCCCCCGCAAACGCGCGCCCAAGGCGCGCAAGGGGGCCGGCATGACAGAACGCTGCGCCCTGCGCCCTTTTTTGCCCGAAACAGCCGCACGGGTATAGGCGTTGCGGGCCTTGCGACCACTTTTCTTCAGGGCAAGAGGCATGGCGTTATCCTGACCTCGGGCTCCAGCAGGATGCCGCAACGCCGCAGCACGGCCTCCCGCGCTTCCCGCAGCAGGGAAAGGGCCGCCGTGGCGCTGCCTTCGCCCTCATTGATCAGAAAGTTGGCATGCAGGCTGGAAAAGGCCATGCCGCCCAGTTTTTTTCCTTTAAAGCCCGCCTGTTCCAAAAGTTTGCCAGCGGACATATCCGGCGCGGGATTTTTGAACACACAGCCCGCGCTCCAGGCCGTCACAGGTTGTTTAGACTTTTTCTTAAGAAAGTTGTGACGCATGCAATTACTGATGCCATCCCTGGCCGCTCTGGTCAAGCCAAATGTGCCTTCCAAGACAATAAAATCATCGTTACTGCCTGCAATGCACAGATGCCGATAGCCATACTGTAGTCCCTGTACGTTGACTGTACGCACTGTTCCATTGATAACAGCTTGTATTTTTATTATTTTTTCGCACGTCTCCACGCCATGCGCCCCGGCGTTCATGGCAATGGCCCCGCCCACGCTGCCCGGTATGCCCACAAGGCCCTCCAGGCCACTTAGGCCGTGGACGGCGCAGAAACGCAAGAGGCGCGGCAAGGGCACGCCCGCCCCGGCCCGCACCAGCACCTTACCCCCGGCCTCACCCACAATTTCCGGCCCGTGCGTGAGTTGCGGCCGCACCAGTACCAGGGGCAGTTCGCCGTCCTGGGCCAAGATGTTGCTGCCCGCCCCCAGCACCAACGGCGTGCCGCCCAGAGCGCGCAGACGCTCGCCCAGCAGGGGCACGTCCTCAAGACGCTCCAGCACTATTTCGGCCAGGGCCGTGCCGCCCACGCGCAAGGTAGTGCGCGGGGCAAGCCAGGGGGCAGGGGTTTCACGCATGGTCTTGCGCCTCCAGCCAGGCCGGGCCCAGGCGGGTAATGCTGCCCGCGCCCAGCGTGAGCAGGACGTCACCGGGCCTGAGCAGCGTGGGCAAAGCCGCAGTCATGGCGTCCAGGGTCTGAAAATACTCCACCGGCGTAGTGGAAACCTGCCGGATGCCTTGAGCCAGACTCTGGCCCGAAACGCCGGGGATGGGTTTTTCCGAAGCGGGATAAATTTCTGTCAACAGCAGCAAATCCACGGCATCGAAAACTTTGCAGAATTCGCCAAAGTGGGCTTGGGTGCGCGTAAAACGGTGAGGCTGAAACGCCGCCACCAGACGTCGACCAGGAAAAACCTGCCGGGCCGTAGCCAGGGTAGCCGCAATTTCCGCCGGGTGGTGGCCGTAGTCGTCCACCACGGTAACGCCACCCCGCTCGCCTTTGAATTCAAAACGCCGCCCCACGCCGCCAAAGCCGTTCAGGCCGCGCGTGCAGTCCGTAAAGCTGATGTCGGCAGCCATAGCCGCGCCGATGGCGCCCAAGGCGTTGAGCATGTTGTGCCGCCCTGGCTGGGGCAGATTGATTTCGCCCAGGTTGCGGCTGTCGCGCCAGACCTCAAAATGATTGGTGCGTCCGCTTTCCAGGGGCACGGCGCGCAGGGCGTTTTCTTCGGCAAAACCGTAGGTCAGCACCGGGCGCTTGACCTGGGGCAGCAGGGCCCGCACGCCGGGATCGTCGCCGCAGACAACATTAAGGCCGTAAAACGGCACCTGGTTCATGAACTGCACAAAGGCCGCGTTGAGGTGCTCGCGGGTTTTATAGTGGTCCAGATGGTCTTCATCCACATTGGTGACCACATTGATAATGGGCAACAGGCACAAAAAAGAGCCGTCGGATTCGTCCGCCTCGGCAATAAGGTAGTCGCCGTGGCCCAGGTGGGCGTTGGTGCCGTAAACATTGAGCCGACCGCCGATGATCACCGTGGGATCCAGCCCGGCGGTATCGAAAATGGAGGCCGTGAGCGAGGTGGTGGTGGTTTTGCCGTGGGTGCCGGCAATGGCCACGCCCTGCCGCAGGCGCATGAGCTCGGCCAGCATTTCCGCACGGGGGATAATGGCGATATTGCGCCGACGGGCCTCCACCAGTTCCGGGTTGTCCTCACTGATGGCCGTGGATTTAACCAGCACCTGCACATCGCCGATATTTTCCGCCGCGTGGCCCAGAGCGATGTGCGCGCCCAGATCCCGCAGATGGCGCACCACGGCAGAATCGGCCATATCCGACCCCGTGACCGCGTACCCCTGGTTAAGCAGCACTTCCGCAATGCCGCTCATGCCCGCGCCGCCGATGCCCACCATGTGGATGCGTTTGATTTTGTTGTTCATGTAAAAAATCCTTTAAAAAAAGTCTAGATACATTGGGCGGTTAAAGCTGCCTCATCGGGGTTCGGCATATTGCACGGCGCTCAGGCGCGGGTTTTAACGATGGTTTCCAAGATATCAGCCACCCGTGCGGCGGCGTCCGGGCGGGCTGCGGCAAGAGCCGCAGCGGCCATGGGGGCGCGTTCGCCGGGCATGCTCAGCAGGCGCAGCAAGGTTTCGTCCATGTGCTGCACCACCATACGGCTTTCGGGCACCAGTTCCGCCGCGCCGCAGCGGGCCAGCACCGTGGCGTTGCGGGTCTGGTGGTCGTGGATGGCGTGGGGAAAGGGCACCAGCACTGCAGGCAGACCCGCGGCGCAGAGTTCAGCCACGGTGCTGGCTCCGGCCCGGCACAGCGCCACATCGGCCCAGGCATAGGCTGCGGCCATGTCGTCAATAAAAGCCGCCACGCTTTCCGGCGCGTAGCCCGCAGCCACATAAGCCGCGCGCACCCAGCCCGCGTCGGCCTCGCCGGTCTGATGGCGGATTTCCACCCCCCCACCACGAAAGGCGGCCAGGTGCTCCACCATAAAGGCGTTGAGGGCGTGCGCGCCCTGCGAACCGCCCATAACCAGCAGGCGACGCGTGCGCCGCTCACGAGAAAGTCCGCCCACGGCGCTCACAGCGGCCCGCACGGGGTTGCCGGTGAGCACGCATTTTTTCGGGTCAAAACCTTCCGTATTGGGCAGGGAAAGGCAGACCTTGCGCGCCAGACGGGCCAGCAGGCGGTTGCTCATGCCGGCTACGGCGTTCTGTTCGTGCAGCAGACCGGGCACGCCCAGCAGCCGCGCGGCCAGCATGGGCGCAAAGGCCGCGTAGCCGCCAAAACCTGCCACGGCCTGGGGGTCAAACCGCCGCACCAGCTTGAGCGCTTTGCCCACGGCCAGCGTCATGCGACCGGCCGCGCCCACGGCCCGCAGCCCGCGCCCCAGGAATCCGCGCACGGGCAGACCCGCAAAAGGCACGTCCGCCAGACGGGCCAGACGCTCTTCCGGGCCGTACTGCGAACCCACAAAGAGCAGCCGCACGTCCGGGTTGCGCCGCCGCAGTTCTTCCGCCACGGCCAGAGCCGGAAAGATGTGCCCGCCGGTGCCGCCGGTGGTCAGGAGGATGCTGTCCACGGTTCCGCCGTCCTTGAAAAGTTCATGAGCAGCCCCACACAAAGCATGGTGGCCACCAGGTTACTGCCGCCGTAGCTCATGAGCGGCATGGGCACGCCCTTGGGCGGGGCCACGCCCATGACCACGGCCAGATTGAGCACCGCGCCCATGACCAGAATGGTGGTAATGCCGAAAGCGGTGAAGCGGTCGCGCAGATTCTGCTGGCCCATGATGATTTTGTAGCAGCGCCAGAACAAGAGGGCGAACAGAATCATGACTACGCTCACGCCCACAAAGCCCAGTTCTTCAGCCAGCACGGCCATGATAAAGTCGTTGTGGGCCTCCGGCAGATAGAACATCTTCTGCTTGCTGGCCCCCACCCCCACGCCGAAGAAGCTGCCGGAACCGATGGCCAGCAAGGACTGCACCAACTGGTAGCCCGTATTGTGGGCGTCCTGAAAAGGATCGAGAAAGGCCAGCAGCCGCCGCAGCCGATAGGGGGAGGAAATGGCCAGGGCCATGGCGCCCGCGCAGGCCAGAGCTACGGAAAAGAACAGGTAGATAAAGCGGGTGCCACCCGCCACACACATAAAGAAAAGCAGGCAGGCCAACACCACGGCGCTGCCGAAGTCCGGCTGGAGCAGCAGCAGAAAACAGAACAGGCCTGTGACCGCAAAGGGCGGGATGACGCCCCGGCTGAAGGTCTTGATCAGATCCTGCTTGGAGCTCATGAAGTAGGCCAGATACAGGGCCAAAGCAATTTTGACGAATTCCATGGGCTGCACGGAAACAGGCCCCAGCGGAATCCAGCGCTTGGCGCCGTTGATGGCCGGGGTCAGCGGCGAGAGCGTCACCAGCAGGAGCAATAACGCCACAAAAAGTGCGGGATACTGCAGATGGTAAAGCCACTGCCGCGGCATAAGGGCCGCGCCCCAGAGGGCCGCCCCGCCCGCCAGGGCAAAGAAGATCTGACGCTTGAAAAAATAGTATTTGTCGCCGTTGACCTGTTCGGCCACAATGCCGCTGGCCGAAAGTACCATGACCAGACCAATGGCCAGAATAACCAGCATGAGAGCGAACAGCCACCAGTCAAAGGGCGCTGCGTTCGTCGCCCCATTCATGGCGCGTGCCAGAGGGCTCTCACCCGATTTTTTTACGGTTTTGGCCGTAAAGACGTTTTTCATGCCAACAACCCTACCAGACGTTTAAAATCGTCGCCGCGCTCTTCATAGTTGCGGTAAAGATCATAACTGGATGTGGCCGGGGCCAGCAGCACCACCTCGCCCGGCTGCGCGTCGGCGCTCGCAAAGCGCACGGCCGGCTCCAGGGTCGGGTGCCAGCTCAGGGGCACGACCCCTTGCCAGGCCTTTTCAAAATGCTCACGACTTGCGCCGAACAGCACAACTTCTTTGACTTTTTCCCGCACCAGCGCGGAGAGGGCCGCCAAATCGCCGCCTTTGAACTTGCCGCCGCAAAGCAGGCGCACAGGCCGGTCAAAAGCCTCCAGCGCCACTTGCAGGGCCGATACCGTGGTGCATTTGGAATCATTGACATACAGCACGCCACGCAGTTCGCGCACCCGCTCCAGGCGGTGCGGCAGCGGCGCAAAGCGGGCCACGGCGCGGGCCGCGCTCTCTTCGCGCACGCCGAACAGTCGGCAGGCCTGCCAGGCCGCCTCCTCGTTGATGCGGTTGTGCCGCCCCATGAGCCGACTGTGGGGAAAGCGCTCCGTGGCGTCCACAAAAACCGTGCGGGCCTTGAGCGCATAACGTTCGGCCAGGGGGCGCAGGTCCGCCCCCAGCACGGCCAGATCGCCCTCGTCCTGACAGCGGAACAGGCGGAACTTGGCCGTAATGTATTCTTCCATATCCTTATGGTAGTCCAGATGATTGGGCGTAATGTTGAGCAGGATGCCCGCCCGGGGGCAGAACGTCGTGCAGGTCTGAAGCTGAAAGCTGGATACCTCCAGCACCAGCACGTCGGCCCTGGTTCCGGCCAGCACATATTCCGAAAGGGGCGTGCCGATATTGCCGCCCAGAAAGACCGCATAGCCTTGCTCGTGCAGCATGGCCGCCGCCAGGGAAGCCGTGGTGGTTTTGCCGCTGGTGCCGGTAACGGCCAGTACGGGCTCGTCGCTCAGGCAGCGCCAGGCCAGTTCCATTTCGGCCAGAATTTCAGAAGTCTCCGTATCCACCAGTCCCTGTAGGCGCACGGCGGGCATGCCGGGGCTAGGCACCACAAAAGCCGCCTGAGCGAACATCTCCGGCTTGTGCTCGCCCAAGAGCAGCTCCACGCCCAGGGCGCGCAGATCTTCGGCCAGGGCTTCCCGGCCCGCGAAGGCCTTGGGGTTGCTGTCCAGAAGCCGCACGCGCGCGCCTTCGCGTCGCAACAGCCGCGCCGCCGCCAGGCCGGACCGGCCCGCGCCCACCACCACTGCCAGTTCTCCGGCATTGATGCGTCTGCCCCGTGCTTTTTCCAACGCCATAAGCCGTCTCCTCAGCGCAGTTTCAGGACTGAAAGAGCCATGAGCCCCAACAGGATGGACGTAATCCAGAAGCGGATGATGATTTTTGATTCCGGCACGCCCTTGAGTTCAAAATGGTGGTGCAGCGGCGCCATGCGAAAGATGCGCTTGCCGCCTGTCCAGCGAAAGTAACTCACCTGCAGGATGACCGAAAGAGTCTCGGCCACAAACAAACCGCCCACCACCGCCAGCACCAGTTCCTGCTTGCAGAGCAGGGCCAGATAGCCCAGCACCCCACCCATGGAAAGCGAGCCCACGTCGCCCATAAAAACCTGGGCGGGATAGGCGTTGAACCATAAAAAACCCAACCCCGCGCCCACCAGCGCGGCGCAGAACACGGTCACCTCACCCACGCCCGGCATGTAGGGCACCAGCAGATAACTGGAAAAGCGCGCGTTGCCCGTGATGTAAATGAAAATGGAGAAAACCAGGCAGGCTACGATGGAAGGTCCGATGGCCAGTCCGTCCAGCCCGTCCGTAAGATTCACGGCGTTGGATGCGGCCACCATGACAAAAATGCCGAAGGGCAGGTACATCCAGCCCAGGTCCACGGTCACTTCCTTGAAAAACGGTACCGTGAGCTTGCTGCTGTAGTCCGGATTGGCATAGAGCAGCAGCATGGCTGCGCAGGCCACCACCAGTTGCCCGGCCATCTTGGCCTTGCCGGAAATGCCCCGGTTTTCGTGGTGGCGGAGCTTGGTCATATCATCCCAGAAGCCCACGGCCCCAAAGCCCACAAAGACCAGGAAGGCCTGCCAGACGTAGGCGTTGGAGAGATCGGCCCAGAACAGCAGGCTGAGCGCAAGACTCGCCAGCATGAGCAGGCCGCCCATAGTGGGCGTGCCCGCTTTGGAAGCGTGGGCCGCCACATCCTCAAGGATATACTGCCCGCACTTGACCCGCCGGAGCCAGGCAATAAAGCGCGGCCCCACCAGAATGGAGAAGACCAGGGCCGTGATGAGCGCGGCCATGGAACGGAAACTGATGTAGCGGAACACGTTGAGGAAGGTGTAGTCCGCAGAAAAGGGCACCAAAAAATTATAAAACATGCCTGTCCGTTCCGTTGGTTTGCCCCAGAGCGTTGCCAGAACTGAGAAACGCCCGTTCTCAGGAGCAAACGCTTGCCGAGGCCGCTACGCTCACTATTCCGGCCGCGCGGCCTCCGACCGCCCAAGCCGCTCCCGCAAGGCCGCCAGCAACAGCTCCAGCCGGTTGCCGCGCGAACCCTTGAACAATACGACGCCGCCGGGCAGCCGGCCCGCCGTTTTTTCCCAGGTTGTCGCAAAATCTGCCGCGTCCGCCACGGGCAGCCAAGGGCCACCATAACCGCCCCGCTGCAGGCCCGCGTGCACGGCCTCTGCCTGTCCTCCCTTCCAGAACACGGCCGCCGGGCCCAGAGCAGCCAGTTGCCGCCCCAGGACTTCATGGCAGGGCGCGGCCTGTGCGCCCAGTTCCAGCATTTCGCCCAACACCGCCACCAGGGGCGCACCCACAGCCTGTCCGGCGGCCGCTTCCAGCATGCGCTGCATGGACAAGGGGTTGGCGTTGTAGGTATCGTCCAGCAGCAGCCAGCCTGCCAGGCGCTGGCGGGCCAGGCGTTGTGCGGGCAACACGGCCCGCCCCAAGCCCTGGGCGATTTCCTCCATGCTCAGCCCCAGCACGTGCGCTGCTGCGGCCACGGCAGCCACGTTTTCCGCGCCGTAGGCCCCGCGAAAGGGCGCGGCCAGCGTGAACGTTACCCCTTCAAGCCGCACCCGAAAAAGCCCCTGTTCCACGATTGGCGGCGGATTCTCCGCGCCGTCCGCAACCGCTGCGCCTGAAAGAGGCGCCGGGCCCAGATAGGCGGCCGCGAAGTCCGCGCGTCGTCCTGTGGCGCTGAACAGACGCACGTCCGCGTCGTATGCGCTGGCTTCGCGCACCAGATCGGGATAGTCGGCGCAAATAAGGCCCAAGCCTCCGGAAGCCAGATAATGCAGCAGGCGCGCCTTGTGCCAGGCCACGCCCTTTGCGCCCAGGCCCTCCGTATGGCCCGCGCCCGCGTTGAGAACCAGCCCCAGATCAGGACGCAGCACCGAGCCCAGAGCATCCATGTCGCCGGCGTGGCTGATGCCCGCCTCCAGCACCCAAAAATCTTCCTGCCCGTCCGTGGCCAGCATGGCGCGGGGCATGCCGATCTGGTTGTTGTGGTTCAGGGCGTTGCGGGCCGTCTGACCGCGCACGGCCAACACCTGCGCCAGCACTTCCTTGAGCGTAGTTTTGCCCGCCGTGCCCGTGATGCCCACTACCCTGGCCCGGGTTCTGGAACGCCACAGCGCGGCAATGCGCCCCAGGGCCGTCACCGTATCCGGCACCAGCAGCACAGGCGCGCCCACAGGCGGCAAAGGCCGCTGCGCCAGCACCGCGCCTGCGCCCCGCTCCACGGCCGCTGCGGCAAAATCGTGGCCATCCACGCGGCTGCCGGGCACGCAGACAAAGAGTGCGCCGGGGCAGGCCTCGCGGCTGTCCGTCACTGCAGTGGTCAGCAGACGGTCGTCCCTGCTGCCGGGCAAGCCCAGATGGGCTGCTATTTCCGCGTAACTCAGGCGCAATGCAGCAACTCCCGCACCACTTCCTGGTCACTGTAGTGGTGCTTTATTCCCTTGACGATCTGATAATCCTCATGCCCTTTACCTGCAATAAGCAAGGCGTCGTCCTTGCCCAGCAGGTCCAGCGCCCTGGCCGTGGCCGTGCGCCGGTCCACCTCCACCAGCACTTGCCGGGCGGTTTTCAGACCGGGCAGCACGTCGGCAAGAATGGCTTCCGGCTCCTCAAAGCGCGGATTGTCCGACGTCAGCACAGCCACGTCGGACCAGCGGGCCACGGCCTCGCCCATAAGCGGCCGCTTGGTGCGGTCGCGGTTGCCGCCGCAGCCGAACACAGTGACAATGCGCGCAAAGCCCGCCTCGCGCAGAGCCTTGAGCACGTTGACCAGCGCATCCGGCGTGTGGGCATAGTCCACAAAGACGTGCAGCCCTTGGGGATTGGGCACGCGCTCCAGCCGACCGCAGACGCCCGTAAAATGTTCCAAGGCCGTAAAGGTCTCCGGTTCCAGCCCCATATCCAGGGCCAGGGCCTGTACGGCCAACAGGTTGGAGGCGTTGAAAGCCCCCACCAGCGGCGAATGCAGCTCCCAGGCGTGCTTGCCCAGGCGCATGCGCAGATGACAGCCGTCAGTGCCGGCGGAGAGCAGCTCTCCCCACAGATGCCGCCGCTGCGGCCCGCCCTTCTGCAGGCCAAAAGAAAGCGCGTCGGGACAGAGCTCCAGCAACCGCCGTCCCCAGGGGTCGTCGGCATTGACGGCCACAGCCTTGTCCGCACGGGGTAATTCAAGGAAAAGCCGGGCCTTGGCCTTAAAGTAGCTCTCCATGTCCCTGTGGTAGTCCAGATGATCCTGGGTCAGGTTGGTAAAAATGGCCCCGGCAAAAGGCACGCCGTCCACGCGCTGCTGCTCTATGGCGTGGGAGGAGGCCTCCATCACAGCCACGTCCGCCCCGGCAGCGGCCATCTGCGCCAGCATGGCGTGCACATGCAGGGGGTCGGGCGTAGTCAGCGGGGCTGGTTCCGTGTGGCCGGGCCAGCGGTAGTTAACGGTGCCCATAACGCCCACTTTGTGCCCGGCTTCGCTGAACAGCCGTTCCAGCAGATAGGCGCAGGTGGTCTTGCCATTGGTGCCGGTGACGCCCAGGATCTTCAGCGCCAGCGCATCGGTGTGCCAGCGGGCCTGAGCCAACCGCCAAAGGGCCTCGCGCGGGTCAGGATGGGCCACCACAGCGCAGCCCCCGGATACGGCAGCGGCCGCATCGGGCCGGCAGACCACAGTAGCCGCGCCCGCCGCCACGGCTGCGGAAATAAAACGCGCGCCGTCCTCGCTCGCGCCGGGCACGGCCACGAAGACGTCTCCGGGCCCGACCTGACGCGAATCCGCGCGCACTTCCACGCCGCCGCGTCGGCACTGTTCCAGCAAGGCCGCAAAATCCCGTTCCATACCCGTTTTTCTCCTTTGTAACCGCAGCCGATCCCGCGCCCGCAACTGCGGTGGAGGCGGCCCGCTCCAACAGCACTATACTTTTGAGAATGCGCATTCTCAAAATTTTACGCAGCCACTCCGGCGCTTAACTGCGTGGCCCGCCTCCGTGGCAGACCTCGCTTGCGCAGATCCGTCAGGGCAGCTGCAAAACGGAATTGCCCTGAAAAAACCTGACGGACGCGGCCTCTGGCAACCCACAACCGCGCGCTGCCGCGCCGTCAGGAAAACGCGCAACACTCCAAAATCTACCGCTCTGAAAGCCAGAGGATATATTCCGCCCCACGGTCATCTTCGGGCCAGGCCGTACCCGGCAGGGGGCTCTGCTTGACCACACGGCTGCCGCTGCCTTTGAGTTCGGGCACCACGCCCGCGCGGGCAAACAGCTCTACGGCGTTGCGCACGGTTTTGCCCATGACGTCCGGCACGCGGCTGCCGGCCTTGGCCAGATGACCAGGCAGACGCATGCCCGTTTCGGGCCGAGCAGGCACGGCATTGCGCGCGGCAGGGCTGAAGGGCGTCTCCAGGCCCGCAAGTTTGAGGCTGCGGCCCCGGCCCTGAGCCGCGGCGGCCTTAGGTTTATCGGCAGCTTCGTCGGCCGACGTGGAGGCCAGCATGCCCGTATAGGTTACGGTGCGGGAAGCAATTTCCTTAAATACCGGCGCAGCCACTACGCCGCCGTACTGGTTGCGGCTGGGCTCGTCCACCATGACCAGAATAAGGTAGCGCGGCTTGTCCGCCGGGAAAAACCCCACAAAGGAGGCCAGCCGCTTGCTGCCATACGTGCCGGAGCGGTGGTCGGCCTTCTGAGCCGTGCCGGTTTTTCCGGCCACCAGCAGGCCGTCCACGCGGGCGCGCTTGCCCGTACCGTCCTTTTCTTCCACCACATCGCGCATCATGTGCATGACCTGACGCACGGCGGTTTCGGCATAGACGCGCGTGTGCGCCTCCACCACCCCGCCGTCGTCGCGGGTAAGACGCAGGGGCTTGAATACGCCGTTGTTGAGCAGAGTCAGATAGGCCTGCGCCATCTGCAGCCCGGTGACGGAAATGCTCTGCCCAAAGGATGTGGCCAGCACGTCCACTTCACTCCAGTCTCGCGGCTGACGTAGAATGCCCCTGCTGTCGGCCACGGGCACGCCCGTGTGCTGACCAAACCCCAATGCATGCAGATACTTGTAAAAAGTTGGCGCACCCAAGGAAAGGCCGATCTTTGCCATACCAATATTGGAGGAATAGCGCAGCACCTTGGTGGCCGGCAGGATGCCCTGACGAGAGGTGTCCCGGATGGTGAAGTTTTTATTCACCCATTTGCCGCCTTCGCAGTCAATGAGCGTATTGGGGGTGACCTTGTGCTCCTGCAGGGCCGCGGCCATGACAAAGGGTTTGAAGGTTGAGCCCGGTTCCAGAGCATCCGCCGCCAGGCGGTTGCGGTAGATGAGCGGACTCGCTTCCTTATAGGTGTTGGGGTTAAAAAAGGGGTACTGGGCCCAGGCCATAATCTCGCCTGAGGGCACGTCCACCACCAGCGCGCCGCCCCAGCGGGCGTCAAAGTCGCGCACGGCGCGGGCCACGGCTTCCTCCACAATAAACTGCATCTGCACGTCAATGGTCAGGGTCACGTCCTGCCCCACGGGCTCACTCTGCCCTTCTTCGTGCAGATAAAACCGTCGGCCCATGGCGTCGCGCTGCACGATCTGCCTGGTGGGCACGCAGCCCAGGCGGTCGTCCAGCGTGCGTTCAAGACCTTCCAGACCCTTGTCGTCCAGGCCGACAAAGCCCAGCAGCTGCCCGGCCATATGCTTGAAGGGATAGATACGGTCGTATTCCTTGCTCAGGCCTATGCCGGGAATATTGGCCTTGCGTACGGCCTCGGCGGTGTAGTCGTCCACCTTGCGGCGCAGCCAGACAAAGCGGCGCTTGGTCTGCGACAGCTCCGCATAGAGCTTTTGCGGATCCTGCCCCAGGATGGGCCCCAGTTTGATGGCCATGGCCTGAAAGTCTTCAATGTCCTGCGGTCGGGCATAGACTGAACGGGCCTCTACACTGCGCGCCAGCACCTGCTCGTTGCGGTCATAAATCATACCCCGCCGGCCTGTGACCAGTTCGGAAGCCATATGCTGCCGACGGGCGCGTTCCGCCAGGCGCGGCCCCTCAATCATCTGCAGGTACCAGGCCCGGCTCCACAGCCCCACCCACAACAGACAGAAGACGCCCACCACCAGGCGAATGCGGGCCCGGCCCCAGTCCACGTTGCGCGCCCAGGACGCGCGTTCGCGTTCGGACGTAACGTGACGGTTGGGCCGGGAAGTGGTCTTTTTGCGCTGGTCGGCTTCTGACCTGTTGTTTTTGCGGGATCTGAGTTTGAACATGTCGGTTCCTGCTCCGACGCCCGGCGGGCGTCCTGAAAAATAGACCTTTTAGCCCGGACAAGGCCGGGACTCAGCGCAGCTCCAGCCGCCGGATCTGCCCCGGCTTGGGTTCGTGCATGCCGAACTCTTCGGCCCGGCGACGCAGTTCATAGGGCGAAAGCAGGCGTTCGCGCTCCACTTCCAGCTTGGCCCGCAGGGCCTCGCGCTCACGCTGGGTATTCTGCGCGATGTTGATGAAATAGGTGGTATCCATGCGCTCGATGTTGCTCCACACCAGCACCAGTCCCATAATCATGCAGGATAAAAGCCCCAGCACCAGAACCAGCAGCCAACCCCTGCCGCCGGTTTGCCGCGCCGCTGCGGCCCGCTTCACGACACGGCCTCGGCGATTTTTTCCACAGCTCGCAGCTTGGCGCTGCTGGCGCGCGGGTTACGGGCCAGCTCCTCCGCATCGGCCTGGAGAGGCTTTTTATGCAACAGACGCACTTCGGGCACATGTCGACAAACACAGACGGGCACATGCCGGGGGCACCGGCAGCCCTCGGCCCAGTGGCGCATGGCCTGTTTGACCATACGGTCTTCCAGGGAATGGAAGGTGATGACAGCCAGCCTGCCGCCCAGAGAAAGCCGGGAAAGGATGCCATCCAGAAAGCGGCGCAGTTCGCCCAACTCGTCGTTGACAGCCATACGCAAGGCCTGAAAGGTGCGGGTGGCCGGGTGCCGCCGGGCCCTGGCCCGCCAGGCGGCGGGATAGGCTTTTTCCACCAGGGCAGCCAGTTCGGCTGTAGTGTCGATGCTGGCTTTCTGACGGGCCTCCACAATGACGCGGGCAATACGCCCGGCCTGGGGTTCTTCACCCAGGGTGGCGATGCATTCCTTGAGGCGGGCGAAACTTTCGCGGTTGACCCAGTGCCAGGCCGAAGGCAGGCCCGGCTGCGGGTCCATGCGCATGTCCAGCGGCCCGTCGCCGTGGAAGCTGAAGCCCCGCTCGGGCTCATCCAGCTGCAGGGACGAAACGCCGATGTCCAGCAGCGCGCCGTCTATCCTGTCCCAACCCAGCTGGTCCAAAGCCTGTGCAAATTCACTATACCGGCAGTGAAAAAAATGCGCCCTGTCGCCGAAGGGCGCCAGCCGCTGCCGGGCCAGTTCCAGGGCTTCCGCGTCACGGTCCAGACCGCAGAGCTCCACGGCAGGGGCCGCCGCAAGCACGGCGGCAGCGTGGCCGCCCAGGCCCAGAGTGCCATCCAGATACCGCCCGCCGGGGCGCGGGGCCAAAGCCTCCAGCACCTGGGTCGGCAGCACCGGCACGTGCCGGGCCGGATTTTGCTCTGACGACAAAGACTCTTGCATGACCGTATCCTGTGAGCGACGCGAGGTTGCAGGGCCTGCGGGAAGCGTGGCCCCCTCCCCGCCCGCGTTTACAGGCTGATGTTCAGGCCGCTGGCGGCCAGTTCGGCCGAAACGTCCTCAATACTCAGGGCGTTGAAGCGGGCCAGATCCCAGATTTCAAACTTGCTGAGCATCCCCACCAGCATGACGTCTTTCTCAAGCCCCACTTCATGCATGAGCGCCTGGGGGATACGCACCCGGCCCTGGGCATCGGGCGTCAGTTCCTGCGCAAGGCCCATGACCTTGGTTTTGAAGTGGGCCAGCCGGGGCGACGGCAGGGCGATGCTGCTCAACTGCGTGGTAACGGCTTCCCAGTCCTCCGGAAGGTAGGCCACCAGACGACCGTAAAAAGCGGTGAGCCAGAAGGTGCCGTTGCCGCCTTCGGCGCAAAGTCCTTCCCTGTACTCCGGCGGGAGCATAAGCCGGCCCTTGGGGTCCAGGCTGCGGGAAAGGCTTTTTTTGAAGAGTTTGTGCACCGTCTTACCACTTTTTTACTACTTTTTACCACTTTTTTCCACTTATGCCCCAAGGCTCCGAGGGTGTCAAGCGGGCTTTGCCACCATACCGACGGCTTGCCCCGGCAGGCTAAATACCTTGACAATGGCGGTAAAAGCGGCAACAGTTCAGTAAACGGGACGTTTTATGCAGAACAGAGCCGGCAGAATGCAGCATGCCGTCCCGTGGCGTTTAACCATAAAGAACACGCCACGCCCAAGGCTTGGGGACTCCGCCAGCACAGATGTTATGGGGCAATGGCATGGCCCGCCCAAGCGGCTTCAGCAAGGCATGTTCGGGAACAAACCATGAAAACCAAGATCGTCGCCACCATTGGCCCCGCCTCCAACAGCAGTGAAAAACTTCTGGCTCTGGCCGAAGCCGGAGTCAGCGTGTTCCGCCTCAATTTTTCCCACGGCGGCGCGGCGGACTTCGTGGCCATTATTGACCGCATCCGTGCGGTGGAGCGCACGCTGGCGCGGCCCATCACCATTATGCAGGATCTTTCCGGCCCCAAAATCCGCCTGGGCCTTCTGCCCGAAAAAACCATCAGCGTGAGCAAGGGCATGCGCCTGCTGCTGGGCCCCACGGACAAACGGGTAGCCGAAACCCCCTATCTGCCTTTTGACCACGACGTCATTCTGGAAAGTCTGGAACCCGGCGACCGCATGGTGCTGGCCGACGGCGGCCTGCAGTTTGCGGTGCGGGAACGGCGCGCCGACGGCCTGGTGGAACTGGAAGCGGAAAACGCAGGGCTTGTGACCTCCCGCAAAGGGCTGGCCCTGCCCGGCAAGGCCACCAAGGTGCGCGCCCTGACGGAAAAAGACAAAAAAGACTTGGCCGATGGCCTCAAACTGGGCGTGGACGCCGTGGCCGTTTCCTACGTGCAGACCGCCGACGACGTGCGGGAGGCCAAGGAGCTTATTGCCGCCGCCGGCAAGTGCGTGCCTGTGGTGGTCAAGCTGGAGCGGCAGAGTGCCGTGGACAATCTGGACGCCATTCTGCGCGAAACGGATGTGGTCATGGTGGCCCGCGGCGACCTGGGGGTAGAGTGCCCCCTGCCCCACCTGCCCGCCCTGCAAAAGCGCATTATCAGCGCTTGCAACAAGGCTTCCAAGCCGGTCATTGTGGCCACGCAGATGCTGCTTTCTATGGTCAACAGCCCCGCCCCCACCCGTGCGGAAACCACGGACGTGGCCAATGCCGTGTTGGACGGCGCGGACTGCGTCATGCTTTCGGAAGAAACGGCCATGGGCAATTTCCCAGTAGAAACAGTACGTTACATGCGCCGCATCACCGACGAAGCCGAATGCCTTCTGCTGCTCAACCGCAAGCTGGAGGAACCGGATGCGGACAAGGGCATACCGGAATTTCTGGCCTATTCCGCCTGCCTCCTGGCCGACAAGGCCGGGGCCAAAGCCCTGGTTTCGCACAGTCTCTCCGGCAGTTCGGCCCGGCAGGTTTCGGCCCGACGGCCTTCACAGCCGATCTACGCCCTGACCCCGGACCCAGTCACAGTCAAGGCCCTTAACTTTGTCTGGGGCGTGGAACCCGTGTTTGTGAAAAACCCCGAAGAAGAACCCAGCCACCTGATCCGGGCGGAAAATTTCATCCACAACAGCCCCACCTTTGCCCCCAACGATTGCGCCGTCATCACCGCCGGGCAGGTCAAGGGCTCCTCCGCTACGCCGCGCGGCACCAACCTTGTGAAAATATACTGGAAATGACCTATGGGCCAAAACGTCAGGGAAAGCCGCGCCATACCGCAGAACATCAATGAAGAATACTATCAGATCAGCGGCGAAATCCTTTCCAGCTTTCCCAAATACCGACCGCCTGTAGACCTTTTCAGCTTTCGCGAGGATATCGGCGTGCTGGCCCCCTATTGCAAAAAGGGCGTGCGGCTCAGCAACGAGCAGGTGGACGAGGTGGCCGCCCTTTGCGCCGAAGGCAACCTGTTTGTGGCCCGGTCCGACCACCCCATCTACTCGCGCCATATTGTCAAGCAGCTGGACCTGGTGCTGCAGGATCAGAACCTCAAGGAAGGGGAAATAGCGGATATCTGCATCCGCGCCCTGCTCCTGCGCTACGGGCACTTTGCGGAACAGCCGGTCAAGCTGGTTTTTGAACCTTTGTACCGCGACGTCATGGTGGTGACGGAATACCTGTGGAACGACCGCCACCGCTGCAATACCTTCATGCGTCGACTGTTCCGCGTCTACTCGCCCCCGCGCCACGCCATCAACACCATGATCGTGGGGCTTTGGCTCTGGCTGCAGATCATGGGCGAAATCCGCCGCCGCGACCTGGACCGCATGGCCCTGGCCCTGCTGTTGCACGATGTGGGCATGCTCAAGGTACCGGCCTTTCTGCTCAACAAGACCGGTCCCCTCAAGGCGGAAGAGCGGGAAAAAATCCTGCCTCACCCCCTGGTGGGCATCAAGCTCATGCAAAAGATGGACGTAGCTTTTGAGGAGCTGGTGCGGGCCTGTTTTGAGCACCACGAACGCCTGGACGGCTCCGGCTACCCGCAGCACCTCAAGGGCGCGCAGATCAGCCGGGTGGGGCGCATCACGGCCATTGCGGATTCCTTTGCGGCCATGATCTGCGACCGTCCCTATGGCCAGGGCAAGGAAATGCTGGCCGCCGCCAAGGAGCTGGCCGCCGATAGCCAGCACTATGACCAGGAAATGACCAATCTGCTGCTCACGGCCTTTTCCACCGGCGGCATCGGCCCCATGACGGATATGGACGCCGCAGTGGACGCCCCGGAAACTGCTACGGTCTGAACCAACGTTTTTTCAGATAAAAGCCAGGCGGCATCGGGGTAGCGCCCGATGCCGCCTGGCTTTTATCGTACCACGCTGCTTTGCGGAAAGCTGCCGGAGAGAGGGCCCTTAAAAAGGACCCTCTCTCCAGAGCCTGTCTTCTGTAGTTACAGCCACCTATCAGCCGTTCAATTGCCGAGAGATTTCCATCGCCTTGGCCTGCTCGTCAAAATCGGCAAAACCCGAATGGTGCAAGGCGTCCAGCACGGTTTCGTCCCAATTCCACGTGGCATATATCAGCGGCTTGTGGAAGGTGGAACGGAAGCTCTGGAGATCCGCACGGTAGAAGTCTTCTTTGGGCGTATCCAGGTGTTCGCGGAACTGCTCGTGGCGGCGCTGCAGCTCGCCCTCATACCATTCCTGAATATCCTGAGGTTCCTTGTATTTCTTGAGGATGTGTCCGTAGCCGTTGCGCTCCATAAGGTCAGCCAGACGCTTATGGTGCTGCTGGCCGAGCCATGCGCCCAACTGGGAGGTGGGAATGTTTTCGCCTTCCACCGCGGCAATATCAAACACGGTCTGATAGTAGGTATCCGGCACCACAGAGGCGGACGTGATGCCCGCAATGGCTACCAGGCCACGCAGAATAAGGCTGTTGGAAACGCCCTGCCCGCAGAAGCCCACCTTTTTGCCATATTTCAGTCCAGTAAAGATGCTGACCAGAATAGCCCAGACCACAGCGGGGTCTTCTTCATCATAGATGTGGGACAGACGGGCGTTGTCGCGGTCCGTGGCCAGAACCATCTGGGTCATGTCGTTGGAGCCGATGGAGAAACCGTCGAACTCCGAAATAAACTGCTTGGCCAGGATGGCATTGGAAGGCAGCTCGGACATGAGGATGATTTTAAGGCCATCTTGCCCACTCTTGAGCTTGTGCACCTGTTCCAGATAGCTGCGCATGGAGCGGGCTTCTTCCAGGGTACGCACAAAAGGCAGCATGAGGCGCAGGTTGTTGCCGCCGTAGACGCCGCGCGCCAGTTTGAAGGCTTCTATTTCCCAATCGTGAATATTGCGCGAAACGCCGCGATAGCCCAGCATGGGGTTGTCTTCCACATGCTCGAAGAGGTTGCCGCCCAGCAGATTGCGGTATTCGTTGCTCTTGAAGTCTGTAGTACGGTAGGTAATGGGCTTGCCATAGAAGGCCATAGCAAAAAGCGCCAGATTCTGGGCCAGGGTCTGCACATAGTGCTCCTTGCCCGTGCGGAAGCCGCGCGACTTGATGAGAGCGCGGATTTTTTCCGGCAGATTGCGCACATCGTCCATTTCTTTTTTGAGGCCGGTGCGCAGGCCCACTTCTTCGCGCAGGTGACGGATATTGTCGCGCAGGCGAGTCACGGCGGGCAGGTCTTCAATGCGGTGCACATGAGCTTCCACGGCGGCCTCGATTTCGGCCATGCGTTTAGCCGCTTCGGGGTCCGCAGGGTTGAGCAGGGCCAGCTCATCGTCATAGCCCATGATGATGCGCACATGATCGGCCAGATCCGGCGAGGTCTTGAGCACTTCGATGCGGCGGGAGGCCAGCTCCATGTGCTGGTCGATTTTGTGGTCCAGCTCACGCATCTTGCGGTGCTGCAACAGCACTTCTTCGGCGCTGAGGCTCTTGTCGGCGTCGGCCAGAGCGTCCACTTCGGCGGCCAGGCCGGTCACTTCGCCCACGTACTCGCGCAGGTTAAAGTTAAAGACAATAAGGCCCGTGGCCATTTGTTCGCGCAGCACCTTGGAAAGGCGGTTTTCCAGCTCCTTGAGCTTGGTCCGCACCACGCCTTCCAGCTCGCCCTTGTCAAAGGCTTCCAGGGCCTGCGGGTGCACGCCAATGTTGCCCAGCATGAATTCCGCGCGCAGCAGGCCCACTTCAAACTGCGGGAAGTTACGCAGGCGCGAGAGGAACAGAGCCTGCCCCACATCGGCCAGCACCAACCCCACCTTGGTTTTGGTGGGGGGTAATTTGGCCACGTCCATTTCGCCGCCCACCTGATGCAGGGGCAGCAGCCCGCGAAAGACCCGGCCGCGCGTGCCGTCCACGGTCACTTCTACCCCGTCCAGAGCGCGCAGCACATCCAGGCGTTGGATGCCGATGACGGCGGCGATGCCCAGCTCACGCGAGGTAATGGCCGCGTGGCTGGTGTCGCCGCCCACGTCGGCCATGATGGCTGATGCCACCCGCATGCCCGGCACCATGTCCGGATCAGTGCGTTCGGCAGCCAGCACATCGCCCTTGGCAATTTTGTTCAGCTCCAGAGCGGAGCGCAAAAAGCGCACCGTGCCCTGCCCCGCCCCGCGTGAAGCGCCGTTGCCTTCCACCAGCACTTCGGCTTCGGCGGCGGCTTTGGCGTCCACCTCACGCCGCCGCATGAAGATGGTGCTGGGGTGCAGCTCCAGATCTTCATTCCAGCGGGTTTCGGGTCGGGCCTGCACGAACCAGAGCCGGTCTTTGGCGTCAATACAGAATTCCGTATCCATGATAATGCCGCCGTAAGCCTTGCTCACGGCGCGCACGCCTTCAGCCACGCGTTCGGCCTGGCTCAGCGAGAGGGCCCAGCGCAAGGCTTCCAGCTCAGAGACTTTCTCTTCTCTGGTGCCGCCGCGCTCGTCGTAAACGATGCGCATGTCCTTGCAGCCCATCTGACGGATGACCACTTCGCCGCCGTCGTCACGCTGAAAGACGTAGAGCTTGTCAGGCGTGACCTTACCGCCCACCACAGCTTCGCCCAGGCCGTAACTGGCGTCTATGCTGACCAGATCCTTGCGGTCCGTGCCGCGGCAGCCCGTGGCCGTGTCGGCGGAAAAGGCCGTGCCGGAAATGACGGGGTTGATCATCTGCATCATGCAGACGGAAAGAGAAGTGTGCTCAATGGCCCATTCTTCCTTGGCCGTGGTGGCGATGGATTCGTCGCCCGTTTCTTCGGCTTTGGCCAGAGCGTCAAGGATGGCCTCGCGCCTGTAGGTCATGGAGCGCAGATTATAGGCCGAGGAGCAGTCCCAGTGGTAGGCTTCCACCACTTTGTCCTCACCCACCATATTCAGATACGTGTCCTGCAGGCCGGCGAAGGCCTTTTTGCGGGAGTCTTCGCCCGCCGCTGAGGAGCGCACGGCCACGGGGGTCATGTCGTCCTCATTTTCCTTGCAGATGGCGCGATACGCGCTGCGCACGGCCTCGTCCACCTCGGTCGGCAGGGTAACGGACAAAATGGCGGCCTGTACCATAACCGAACGTTTGCGCAGCTGGTCAATGCCTTCGGGCGAAGTGGCAAAGCCCTCCACCACATTATTAATGAAGGTGCGCAGCTTGGTGTGCGACTGCTCGCCTTCAGCCTGGGCCGCCAGGTGGATTTGTTTGCCCAGCTGACGGACAAATTTCTGCAGGAAATCCGGATCCTGGTTAATTTCCGGGTCATTCCAGTCGATGCGGCCGTATTCGCGGTCCACAACACTGCGCACCACCCGGCCGTTGACCTTGGTTTCCTCCAGCACACGGTGGAAAGCCAGGGACGAAACGGCACGAAAGTGGGGGGCCTGGATGCCTTCAATCTGGCTTATGAGCGCCGTATTATAGTTTTTACCACCAACAAGCAGTTCCGCTTCCGGCCCAAGTTGTACGATGTCCGCTCCGGTGAGCACCAGTTTTTTCTGGATGGACTCGGACGCGGCGGTCTTGGGTTTGGGTTGGGCGGGTTTGGCGGCGGGACTTTTGGCCATGACTTCCTCCGGGTTGGGAATCAGCGATCAACCGGTGAAATTATATCGTGACAGTACCGAACTGTCCACCAGGCGCGCACGCCGTGGGGCAGTCCACAGCGGCGTGCCGGCCCACACCCAGGCGGGCCGGCCGCACGCTACCCTATGCGGGAACCGCAATACGGGCAAAAGGCGATATTGTCCATAGGGATGGGCTGGCCGCAGGCCTCGTTGGGGCAAATGCGCGGCACCGGCCCCAGCTCCACAATAAGTTCGCCCTCCCGCACAGAAACCATTTGCTTATTTTCCTTGAAGTCCGCCGTTTTGAGTACCCGTTTGACGATGCCGTCCACGGGGGCCAACACGGCTTTCTCCTGCTTCATAATGGAGACGTTAAACAGTTCCTCCCCGGCCTTGACCAGGTCGCCGGGGTGCACATACATGACCCAAAGGTCGCCGTTGCTCGGCGCGGCCACATGGAACTTGTTGGCCGGGTCGGCCATGAGCGTACTCTTGACGCCGCCGCCCGTGGGCTGGCGCACCTGCACCTCACAGCTCATGAATTCCGAATCCAGCACATAACGGCAGATGGACAGGCCGGCGTTGTCCGGTTCGGAAATGCTCAACAAAAGCAAGTGGTGCGGTTTGCCGCTGCTGTCGTTGAAGTAGAGATCCTGCCCCACCTTGAGCCCTTCAAACCAGACGTGCAAGGGCAGATTGTTGGGGTCGCCGAATTTGGCCCGGAACTGGATGGTCTTGAGCGCGTCCGCCGGATGGTTAAGGTAAAGCACAAATTCTTCGGCGTTGGGCTTGCGTTTGAGGATATCCGTACAGGCCTTCTCCTCCGCCGCCAGGTTCACGTCGGCCAGGGAATCCAGAGGCGAAGCCTCGGTACGGTTGGCCAGGGCGTTCTTCCAGTCCGATCCGAAGGCGCTTTGATAGACCCAGTCGGCCGGGAAGCCCAGAGGCAACCGCCCGAACTTGCCCAGCAGCAGATTGCGGAAAGCGTCGTTGCAGTCCCTATAGATGGCGAGCCGCGCCTTGCGCATCTCTGCGCTCAGCTCCGCTTCGGGCACGCGGGTCACCTGGCCCAGCACCTCCAGCAGATAGCGCACCTCATCTTCGCCGCCGCGCTTCCAGGCCCCAGTCACGGCCAGGAAGGCCGTGTTCCAGGTGATCTGCGAGCCCGGCGTCACGTCGTGATAGCGCACGATCTGCCGCGTGCCCTCCAGAAACTTGAGCATGTAGGGCAACAAATGGATGTAGCCCTGCTTCATGGCCCCTTCCTGCGAAGAAGAGGTGGCCCCGCCGGGCATGCCGTGCCGGGTGACGTCATAGTCTATGCCCTGGAAGTACGGCGCACAGTAGCGGTCATAATAGGGCATGATCTGCTTGCAGACAAAGTTGGCGTCGCGGATGGCGTTTTTGTCCAGCTGGCAGGTCAGGCCCAGTTCGTCTTCCATATAGGCCACGGTGGCAAGCACGTCGCCCTGACCGTAGGACCGCACCGCCGAGCCCAGCCCCACATCGATGATGTGCGCTCCGGCCTTGGCGGCCGCACCGCAGGACGGCACAAACAGCCCGTCCGTATAGTGCCGGTGGTAGTGCAGCACAAGCTCCGGCCAGGCCTTGCGCAGGGCGCTCACCAGTTCCGTCATAAAGCGCGGTGGGCAGACGCCGCCCATGTCTTTGAGGCCCAGGATGATCTGACGCGCGGCGGCCTTTTTGTCCTTGCCCATGATATTGGCCACCATGCCCAGGATGGCTTCAGTGACGCCCAGATAGTGCTTGACGTCAAAGCCTTTGGCCCAGGACATGGAAAGCGCCGGCTCAAAAATGGCCTCTTTGCGGTCCATGACCACTTCAGCAATGGGCCGCATATTTTCCACATGGTTAAGGAAATCGAAACAGCGCACCACCTGGTAGTGGTCGCAGATCATCTCGCCCGTGACGCGCATAAGGTTGCGCGGCTGCGGCGTGTAGCCCAGCACGTTGGTGGAGCGCACCAGCAGTTGCTTGAGCGTCTTGGGGGCAAAGCTGTTCCACTCCTTTGCTTCGGTGAAAGGGTAGGTCATGTTGGCCATCATGGCCACGTGAAAATGCGCGCCGCCGCCGTTTTCAATGGAAAAATAGCCCGCATTGTCCAGGTACGGACCAATAAGCCTGTCCTCGGCCAACCGAAAACGGTTGCCGGAATTGGACTGGGTGAAGTCGCGCGGCGTGGTGTCGGTAAAATGCACGTTGCCCGAATGGCGGATATAGTCCAAGGTGGCCGTGCGGTCCCCTTGAGGATAGGGCGAGGCCTGCCGCCGCACGGCGCTGCTGATGGGCGGCAGCACCGGCTCAAAGGGGCCAAGCACCGGGGTATCTGCCGAGCGGTACTGCCCCAGCTGCACATAGGGGTTGTAGCCCTTGGCCGAGATTTCGGCCACCAGACGCGAAAGCCGTTCGCCCTCCGGAGCCAGATCCGTGTAGACCATGAGCTCCGGATGGTCGGCGATGAAGTTGGTATTGATGCCGCCCTTACGGAACAGGGCATGCTTGATGACCTGCCGGAAGAAGGGAATGGTGGTCTTGATGCCGCCGATGACATATTCCCCCAGGGCGCGGTCCATGATGCCCAGGGTCTTTTCCCAGTCGTGAGCGTAGGCGATGAGCAGCGCGCCCGCCGAATCATAGTTGGCCGGAAATTCGTAGCCCGCGCTGATGTTGGAATCCAGCCGCACGCCGGGGCCGCCGGGCGAAACATAGCGCGAAATGAGCCCGGAATTGGGGGCGAAGTTGTCCTGCGGGTTTTCACAGTTAATGCGTACCTGCATGGAACAGTAGGAGGGCCGCAGATTTTCTTCGCGGTAACGCAGCTCTGCGCCGAAGGCCACGGCAATCTGCTCTTCCACCAGGTCAATGCCGTAGCGACACTCGGTAATGCCGTGCTCCACCTGCAGGCGGGTGTTCACCTCAATGAGGTAGGGCGTGCCGTCAGGCATAACCAGGAACTCCACCGTAGCCAGGGAGTGATACCCCACGGCCTTGATCAGCCGACGAGCGTAGTCCTTGAGCTTTTCCCGCAGGTTGCGGGTAATGCCCGACCAGGGCGAAGGGGTGATTTCAATGAGCTTCTGGTGGTTGCGCTGCACGGTACAGTCGCGTTCGTCAAAGGCGAATACGTTGCCGTACATGTCGGCAATGACCTGAATCTCAATGTGCCGCACGTCGGCCAGAAATTTTTCCACAAACAGCCGTGGGTTGCCAAAGGAAGCCTGGGCCATGGTGGAAGCCTTGAAAAAGGCGTCTTCCAGCTCCGCTTCCTTATGAATGGCAAAAATGCCTCGGCCGCCGCCGCCGCCTTCGGCCTTGAGCATGATGGGCAAGCCGATTTCGGCAATAATCTTGCGGGCCGTTTCCACATCCACAGCGCCGTCAGAGCCGGGCACCACGGGAATGCCCAGCTTGCGGGCCACCTGCCTGGCCTGCACCTTGTTGCCCAGCAGGTTCATGGCCTCGGCGGTAGCGCCGATAAAGGTAATGCCGGCCTCTTTGCAGCGCTGCGGAAAGCGCGTGTCTTCAGAGGCAAAACCCCAGCCGGGGTGGATGCCTACCACGCCGCGCTGTTTGGCCTTGTCGATAATGCGGTCAATATCCAGGTAGGCCCGGGGCTCAGGGCCCAGCAAGACCAGCTCCTGCGCCGTGGCCGCCGCGGGGGCGGTCTTGTCCACATCGGTAGCGGTCATGGCCGCCACGGCATCAAACCGCTCCCGGATGGAACGGCAGATGCGCCGGGCCGGGATACCGCGGTTGGCGACAAGAATAACCTTGCCTTTCAAAAATTCCTGCACTTCCGCAAATGTCTTGTTGGCCATGCCTTTTCTCAGCCCTTTCCCGCCAAAGCACCGCCCTGGCGTCTGCTTCGGCGCGGCGGCACAACGCCCCGCGCCGTTTTCGTGGGCGGCCCGGACAACGTTTTGCCCGGGCACCCTGCCCGTGTGCCGCCCCGCGCCGCAGCCGCAAAAACAACTGCGGGCACAGACGAAAAAGCCCCCGCTTCAGCCCCCGCGCCGGAGACTGCCGCAAAAAAACTCTTCCACGCGCGCCCCCGTATCCAGAAGCACGCCGCCTGAGGCGCCCAAGCCCTCCAGACGTCCCCGCGTCACCTGGCCGTCGTCGTGCAGCTCCACCGTGAGGCCCCGCCAAAGCAGCACCTCGTCCAGCCCTTCCCGCCACCTCTCTAAAAAAGAGTGGTCGTTGTTATATGCCGAATACAGGCATATTACAAGTTGTTGCCAGAGAGCCTCTGCTGTGGGAATATGTTTGGTTGCGCCTTTGCCCCCCACGCCGGCCTCCGCAAGGCAAATGGCCTCCAGAGCCGCCCCTGCCCGCAGCTCGGCCGCATCCGGAGCCCAAACCACGTCAAGCCCCACCCCGGCCAGCAGCACGCCGCCCCGCTCCTCCAGCAACACGCCCGCCAGCTTGCGCGGATTTCCCGCCGCATCGGCCAGCACCAGATCATTGGGCCATTTGAGTTCCACGGGCCAGCCCATGCCCCGCAGCGCCCTGACCAGCAGCACCCCCATGGCCGGCCCTGCAGCGCTGCCGACAAAAGGCGATGCGCACGGCAAGCGCAGCACCGCGTACAGATTGCCTGCCGGCGAACGCCACTGCCGACGCAACTGCCCCCGCCCTGCCGTCTGCACTACGGCCTGCACACTTTCCCACGGAGAGAGCCACCCCCGTTCCGCCAGCCTGCGCGCCGTGTCCAGGCAAGATTCCACCTGCCCGAAACGCCAGACCCTGGGGCAGCCTTCCCGCAGCGCTGCCGCGCCGCGGCTTCCATCACACTGCGAACTCTGGTACGCTTTGTCCATGCAACTCTACCTCGTGGGCGGCGCCGTGCGTGACATGCTGCTGGGCCGCACCCCCATTGAACTGGATTTTGCCTTTGACGGCAGCGCACAGGAATTTCTGGCCGCGCATCCTGACGCCTATATGGTGGGGCACAGCGTGCACGTCTGCCTCTGGCGTGGCTGGGAATGCATGCCTCTGCACGGCGGCAGCCCGGAAGCGGATCTGCGCCGCCGCGACCTGACCATCAACGCCCTGGCCCTGGGCAGCGACGGCATAATCCACCTGCACCCCCAGACCGTGCAAGACTTGCAAGACCGACTCCTACGCCCGGCCGCGGCCACGTCCTTTGCCGACGACCCTACCCGCGTTTTCCGCCTGGCCCGTTTTGCCGCTCTCTGGCCCGACTGGCGCATCGACGCCGCAGCCTTCGCCCAGATGCGCGCTCTGGCCCCCGCTGCCCTGGCCGCCCTCCCGGCAGAGCGCGTGGCCCGCGAGCTGCGCAAGGCCCTGGCCGCTCCGGTTCCAGGGCGTTTTTTCCGCGTCCTGGCCCAGGGCAATGCCCTCACCCCCTGGTTTGCGGAGCTTCAGACCGCCCGCGCCGTCCCGGCAGGCCCTGCGCGCTGGCACGCCAACAGCGTCTTTGGCCACAGCCTGCGCCTGGCCGACCAGCTGGCCGGCGATCCTTTGGCCGTGTGGATGGCCATCTGCCACGACCTGGGCAAAATCAACACTGACCCCACCCTGCTCCCCCACCACTACGGCCACGAACAGCGCGGCGTGCCCTTGGCGCTGCAACTGGCCCAACGCCTGCGCCTGCCCGGCGTCTACGCCAAGGCCGGCGCCCTCGCCGCCGCCGAACACATGAAGGCCGGCATATTTCACTCCCTGCGCACCGGCACCCGCCGCGACCTGCTCTGGCGCGTGCACCGCGCGGGGCTCGAAGAACCCTTCTGGAAACTAGCCGACGCCGACAGCGGCGCAGACATCCGCCGCACTGCCCAGGCCCAACTCCAGGCCCTGCTGCCCGTGACCCTGCCCCCGCACTGGCGCAACCGCGGCGCGGACAGCGCCCGCCGTCTGCGCGAACTCCACTGCCAGGCCTTGGCCGCTCTGCGCGATGGAGAGGAGTAAAGTTTTTGTGGGGGGAAGGGAACTTTTGTGAACAAAAGTTCCCTTCCCCCCACGCCCCCACCCTTCAAAAAACTTTTTTCAGCCGGACCGCCCAAGGCGTACCCCAACGGATAGGATATGCTGCGCAAACGGCCCCGCCGTTGGCGCGCTTCAAAAAGACCTTGTCTGTCCCTGCAAAGCCGCGTCGGCCGCCGCAACAAAACCGGCGCAGAGGCCGTCCATGGCCGGGCCATGGTCCAAACCGCACAAATGCCCCATGCCGTGGGCCAGCAGACGCAGGCAGTGCACTGCGGGCTCCTGGCCGTAGAGCAGACATTCTCGCCGCAAGGTGTCCAGAGAAAGCAGCAACGCGCCCGGCAAGCTGGCGTCGCCGGGAAAGGACAGCACATTGGTAGGCCCCACGCAGCCGAGAAAGCGCCGGTTGGCCGCGCTGATGCCCGCGTCGTCCAGAATGTGCAGGTCAACGCCGCACGGAGGGAGCACTGCGCGGCGGTCTCCTTGCGCAGCCCGCAGCATGGCCGTCAGCACGCGGGTCAGAACGCGTTGATCCAAGGGCAGCAGCCAGGCCAGGGCGGGCGTGCCCGGCACCACCCGCACGGCCGGCCCCCCGGCATTGCGCGCCGCGTTCATGGCTTGGAAAGGCCTGCATTGGAGGTCTGGGCAGAAGTCTGGGCAGCGGTCTGGGCCGCCGGGGCCGCAGAGGCTGCGGAAAGCCCCGCAGACAACGTCGCCGCAGGTGCTGCCGTCGTTGCCGGAGAAGCTGCCGCAGCTGCCGTGGGCGACGCGGTCGGACGGCCCTCCGCCTTGGGCGTGGGGCGGGCAGGGGCCGGGCGGGGCTGGGCGCGATTTTCCGCAGGCCTGCCGTCTGCGGCGCGGGCCTCAGACCCTTTGCCTTCAGCCGCTTTGCCATCCGTTTTAGACGCGCCGCCTATCCGGGCTTCAGGATAAGCAATGCGCTGGTGGAACAGCCCGGTGAGAATGCGTTGGAAATTTTCGCTCAGGTAGTGCAGATCTTTGAAAGTCAGTTCCGATTCATCCAGCTGTCCTTCAGAAAAAATGCCCTTGATAATGGTATCGATATGGCTTTTGATGCGCGCGGGCGTGGGGTCGGTGAGTGTGCGGCTGCTGGCTTCCACCGAGTCGGCCAGCATGAGGATGGCGGCTTCTTTGGTTTGCGGACGCGGGCCGGGATAATTGTAGTCCGATTCGCGCGGCTTTTCGCCCAGATTGACGGCTTTCTGGTAAAAATAACGGATCAGGCGGGTGCCGTGGTGCTGCCCAATAATATCCGTAATCTCCTGCCCCAGTTTATAGCGCTCGGCCAGCTCAATGCCCTTCTTGACGTGCGAGAGCAGAATAAGCGCGCTCATGGAAGGGGCCAGTTTGTCGTGCTTGTTGGGGCCGCCGAACTGGTTCTCAATAAAATATTCCGGATAGGAAAGTTTGCCCACGTCATGGTAAAGGGCCGCCACCTTGCACAGCAGGCTGTTGGCCCCTATGGCTTTGGCCCCGGCCTCCACCATGTTGGCCACCACCAGAGAGTGGTGGTAGGTGCCGGGCACGGTGACCATCAACTCCTGCATGAGCGGCTGTTCCAGGCTCATGAGCTCCATAAGGCGGAAGCGCGTGCTGTAGCCGAAGCTCAGCTCCAGCACGGGGCTCACGGCAAAGAGCAGAATGAGGGAAATAAGGCTGTTCAGGCACACGGCCAGCAGTTGCATGGGCACTTCGGGCAGGGTCGTCTGAGAAAGAAAGGCTGCACCCAGCCAGATGCAGATTTGGCCAATGGTCAGGGGCACAAGACTCCAGACCACGTCCTGACGGCTCTGGGCGGAGGTCACCAGCCAGGTGGCCAGCATGCCGCCCAGAAACTGGTACAGAAAATAAGAAAAATCCTCCTGAAACATGAGCATGGTAAAAAAGGACAGCAGCAGCCCCATGGTGCAGTAGCGCCGGGCCGCAAAGACCATGGCCACCAGACCCACGGCCCCGGCCACGGGATAGCCCAGGTTCAGGGCATTGAGCACAGTCACGCTGTCCAGGCGTGAGCCCAGCACATACACAAACTTGGCCCCGCCGCAGCACAGCAGCAAAATGAGTGAAATGAGCAGCATGTCCTTGCAGCGCAGCGGCGTGCCCGGCTTGCCGCTGGGGGCCACGAAAAACCCTATGGAAAGCAGCAGAGAAAAGGCGAAAGCCCCGGCGGTAATGTTCCAGTGCATGGGGTCTGCAGCGGATTTGTACAGCGTCTGCAGTTTGATCTGCTGTTCTCGGCTGACCCGTTCGCCCCGCCGCAGAAGCAGCTCGCCCTTTTGAATCTGATAAAGGACGGGCTCCACTGTGGAAATCACGGCGCTGCCGCGCTTTTGCGTGGCCTCGCGGTTGAGGGTCAAAGAAGCGGGCATGGTGGCTGAAAGCAGAATGTTGATAGCCCGACGCGACTGCGGATTCAGACTGGGCTCCCGCCGGATGTGGGAGGAAATCTCGGCCAGAAAGGACTGCACGTCCGGCAGATTGGTCACGTCCGGACGCAGCAGTTCCGTATTGGCGTCCAGGTTACGCACAATGACCCCGGAGCGCCCCACCCTGGCCTGCCGTATATCGCTCACCAGACCTTCGGCCATATGATCACGGATGCTGGGCAAAAGCACTTTGAGCAGATAGGTCTGTACTTCCGGCTGGGCCAGTTCCGGCAGGATTTCATCGGCCACGGCCGGGGTCAGGTCTTCCACCAGACGCGGCAGGGGGCCGCTGTGGGCCGCCTTGAAGTCGCTGCCCGCGTTGAGCGTGCGCAAAATCTCCACAATGCGGTTCTGAAAGGCGGTATAGGGCTCCAGGCTCAGGTCATAGACCGGCGGCTGCAGCAACAGCACCTGCTTGCGCCGGGCCTTGGTAGCCTGGGCGTCCTCCACCAGCAGGTCGCGATCGGCAATGACGTCTGAGTCCGCCACCTGCCCGGCCACATAAACCCTGGGCACCACTTCAAAATTAGCCCCGGCCAGCAGCGAAAGCAGCAAAAGCGTGCCCCACAGAGCGGCCAGCCCCCAGCCGCAACGGTGCCGGGCGCGCAACAGGCGAAAAAGCGCCAGAATGCTAGCGGGGCGTGTCGACTTTTTCGGCGTGATCATAGGCGGTTACAATGGCTCCCACCAGAGGATGACGCACCACGTCGGCCTTGGTGAAGCGGTGCACGGCCAGGCCGGGCACCTGGGTGAGAATATCCAGGGCGTGGATGAGTCCGGAGCGCGGACGCTGACCGCCGGGTTGCACGGGCAGGTCGATCTGCGTGGTGTCGCCCGTCACCACCATGCGTGAGCCAAAACCCATGCGCGTCAGAAACATCTTCATCTGTTCCTGTGTGGTGTTCTGGGCCTCATCCAGAATGATGAAGGCGTCGTTGAGGGTGCGCCCCCGCATAAAGGCCAGCGGAGCCACTTCTATGGAACCCACTTCCATCATGGAGGCTACCTTGGGCTGGGGCATCATATCGTGCAGCGCATCGTACAGAGGGCGCAGATAGGGGTTGACTTTCTCCGCCAGATCGCCGGGCAGAAAGCCCAGGCGTTCCCCGGCCTCCACTGCCGGGCGGGTGAGCACAATGCGTTTGACCCTGTGCTGCTGCAACATGGAAAGTGCCATGGCTACGGCCAGATAGGTCTTGCCCGTGCCCGCCGGCCCCACGGCGAAAACCAGCTCATAGCGCCGCAAAAGGTCCAGATAGGTGCGTTGGGCCACATTGCGCGCGGTCACGGTTTTGCGCGGGGTATTCACAAACACCGCATCCCGAAAAATCTGTCCCAGATTCAGGCCGGGGTCGCCGCGCAGCATCTCGTAGGCGCGGGCCATATCCTGCTGGCTCAGCGGCACGCCGCCGCGCAGCAGATCATACAGCTGCACAAAGACGTTGCAGAGGGTTTCGCGCACCTGCGGGTCAGGGGCATCCACAATCAGGCTGGCCCCCCGGCTGGTGATGCGCGCGCCACTGGCCGCGGCCAGCAGTTCCAGATGCGCGTTGCGCGGTCCGAAAAGCTGGTTGGCCACTACAGGGTCGTCAAAAGCGACCGATTCCGCCCCGCCGGATTGCGCGCCGGCGGTTTCTGGCGTGGTCAAACGTACTACCATGCCGGTCCTCTAGCCTATTTCAGTTCCCCTGTCCATCAGGACGAACCCCACGCCGCAGCCCCGGCACGGCAGGCCCTGCGGCCGCCGCGTCCGGCAGGGCCAAGCCTGCCCGGCAAAAAAATCCTGGCACAAAAAATGCTTCACCTCCGGTACGCGACCAGCACAGCCGTGCAACGGCAAAAACCGCCGCCGGCGTCTTTTTGCAGGAGGCCCCATGAGCATATCCAGCATCAGCAGCAGCTACACCAGCGCTCTGTACCAGTGGCAAAACCAGCAGCTTACCAGTTCGGGCAGCACCAGCTCACAGAGCTCCGCCAGCAGCAGCCTGAGTAGCCTGCTCGGCAGCTACTCCATCACCAGCCAGGTTTCCAGCATGGTGGAGCTGACCCAGTATGCCATGGACGCCATGGGCCTGTCTGACGACAGCCGGGTGACCTTCAACCAGATCCTCAAGTACCGCGACCAGCTCACCAGCGAATTTAACGCCAGCGTGCAGGAAGGCCTCGCGGACCTGGGGGTGAGCGACCCAGAAGGCGTCACCTTCACCCTGGCGGCGGACGGCAGTCTGACCGCCAGCAGCAGCAACGCCGCAGACCAGAAAAACGTCCAGTCCTGGCTTACGGCCAACCCCGACCTGGGCACAAGCCTGCGTGCCGCCCTGACTGCGGCTGGTGTGGATGCCGACGCCGCCGTAAGTATGACCGTGGACAGCAAAGGCGCGCTCACTGCCGCGTCTGTGGGCGACGCCACGGACGCCGCCAGCCTGGCCACGGCGCAATCTGTGCTGCATACAAGCGCACTGGGGTCCACCCTGTACTCCGGCATGACCGACCTGGGCGTGGACGCCGACGCCACTTTCACCATACAGGTCAACGACGACGGCACCGTCACCATTGCCGGCGCAGGCGACGACACCGAAGAAATCCAGCGCTTCTTTGACAACAATCCGGATCTGGTCAAAAAATACCGGCAGATCGATGCTCTCTCCGGTCTGGACGACGCCCGCAAGGCCCTGCAGGTCTCCCCTTCGGAGCTGCGCAAGCGCATTCAGGTGGAATCCATGGCCGCATGGTGGTCTTCATCCGACAGCGCCAGCTCCTACTTCGGCAACTACAGCGATACGGACGGCCTCTCCCTTCTCGCTGGTCTCAATCTAAGTGTATAACTGGATATTTTTATGGATGAAGGGGAACTTTTGCGAGCAAAAGTTCCCCTTCATCCATAACCCTATCCCTGCAAAAAGCGCTTCTCTCTGCACCTGACGGACGGCAGGCGTGAACAGGGAATGCGAACCCTGAAGTAGCCTGGTTGTTCTGGAGCAGATTATCTTTGCAAATAGGTATTCTCAGAGGTAATGGCACGCTCGTTCCGGCGCTTAACCGCACAAATACATAGCGCTGCTGTCTTCACCTGTAGCTTCCTTTGTCGTAACGGGCCAAGCGCCTGCGCCGCAACGGCTGAAGCTGCGCTTGCGTCTCCACGATGGGCATCTGCTTACGAACCGCCAGGGCATTGCAACGGAGAATGCCCTATTGCAGCTTCTGATGCAGAAGCTGATTGACCAGGGCGGGATTGGCCTTGCCCCTGGTAGCGCGCATGACCTGCCCCACAAAAAAACTCATGAGCTTGGTCTTGCCGCCCCTGAAGGCGGCCACCTCGTCGGGATTCTCGGCCAGCACCGTGTCCACGGCGGCTTCCAGCGCGCCCGTATCCGAAATCTGGCCCAGGCCCTTTTCCCGCACATAGGCTTCAGGCATGGCCCCGCTACGGAACAAATCGCCGAAGATGTCGTTGGCGATCTTGGCGCTGATGACGCCCTTGTCCACCAGCGTGACCAGTTGGGCCAGGGCCTCCGGTTTCATGGCCCAGTCTGCGGCATCTGCGGGGTTGCGATCATTGGCGTGGCATTCCCGCAGCAACGGGCCGAGAATAAAGTTGGCCACTTTGCGGGGCTCGGCCTTCTGTGCTGCGGCCTCGAAAAAGTCCGCCAGACCGCGCCCCTGCACCAGCACCTCCACTTCCGCCTCAGCCAGGCCGGTCATGGCCGCAAAACGCCGGGCGCGGGCCTGGGGCAGCTCCGGCAGGGAGGCGCGCCAGGCTTCCAGGTCTTCTGCCGCAATTTCCACGGGCAAAATGTCCGGGTCCGGAAAATAACGGTAGTCGTGGGCTTCCTCCTTGCTGCGCATGGAGGCCGTGCTGTTTTTGGCCGCGTCGTAGAGGCGCGTTTCCTGCACTACGCTGCCGCCTTCGTCCAGCACGTCCTGCTGGCGGGCGATCTCGTACTCAATGGCCCGTTGCACGTTGCGGAAAGAGTTGAGGTTCTTGAGCTCCGTGCGCGTGCCAAAGGCCGTCTGCCCCACGGGCCGCAGCGAAACGTTGGCGTCGCAACGAAAGCTGCCCTCTTCCATATTGCCGTCGCACACGCCCAGATAAGTGACAATACTGTAGAGCGTCTTGAGATAGGCCACAGCCTGGGCCGCGGAACGCATGTCCGGCTCCGAAACGATTTCCACCAGGGGCGTGCCTGCGCGGTTCAAATCCACATAGCTCAGGTTTTCGCCCTGGGCGTGGATGTTCTTGCCCGCGTCGTTCTCCATGTGGATGCGGGTGATGCCGATGCGGCTCACCCGGCCGTCGGCCTCAATATCCAGATAACCCTGCTCGCAAATGGGCAGCTCAAACTGCGAAATCTGATAGCCGGCGGGCAAATCCGGATAAAAATAATTTTTCCGGGCGAAAACGGAACGCCGGTGCACCGTGCAGTTGGTGGCCAGGCCCACCAGGGCAGCGTAGTGCACTGCCTGGCGGTTGGGCACGGGCAGGGCCCCAGGCATGCCGGCGCAGACTTCGCAGACGTTGGTGTTGGCGGGCTGCCCAAAGGTGGTGGGGCAGGAACAGAACAGCTTGGAGGCCGTGGCCAGTTGCACGTGCACTTCCAGGCCGATGACGACTTCATACGCGGCCATAAATACCCTTACTCCTCAAGCGGGGCCACGCCCCGTGGTTGCGTCCTTGTCCGCCCGCGCGGCGGCCTGCGCGGCAGCCTCAGCGGGTGATGCTGGCGTCAAAATATTTGCCCACCCCATATTCGCCCCGGCGGAAGAACAGGTGGGGCGCGGGGCCGATGATCTGCATCTCACGATTCCTGGCCTGCACCTCCATGGCGATGCGCATTTCCTTGGTGCAGCCCGTGGAGAAGGTGGCGTCCTTGCCGGACCAGCGCGGCGGCACCTTGCGCCCCAGCAGGGTGAAGCTCTCTTCAATGTCTTCAACAGTCTGAAAACGCCAGACGTCGATAAAACCACTGCGCTGCACCTGCTCCCACATATACATGAGGTCGTCGCCGTCCATGCCGTCCACAAAGTGCTCCGCAGGATTGATGATCAGAATATTATCCATTTTTTCGCGCAGACTGTCCACAAAGGCCCGCACCAAGGCAATGGCCGTGGCCGTTTCGCCGGGGATACTGCCGATAATGCAGCTGTAAAACATAACCGTGCGGCCCTGCGCCTTGGCCGCGCGCATGGTGGCTATAATGCCTTCCGCATGGCTGGTGATGTCGGCCTCGCCGCATTTGCGCACGCCTGGGGCGTGGGGCCGCAGCCTGAGGTGAAAGCCCGCCTCGTCCACCCAATAGCAGAGCACGTCGCGCGTAAAACTGTGGCTCGTGCCCAGCAACACGTCCGCACAGCGCCAGCCTTTGCCCAGCACGCAGTCCGCCTCCTTCCAGGCGCGGGAAAAAGTGACGGAGACGCGGTAAAGGTTCAGCCGCTCGCGGGTGCCGTCGCTGATGACCACCAGGCGGTGTTCGCGCAAGTGGCGCAGCAGCTCATTTTTGCCCAGGTTGTTGTCGTGCAGCACGATGCCGCCCTGCAGCAGCGGCTGGACGGCCGGGTCGCTGACCATGTCTTCCACTGTGGGCGCAAAAAAATAGAAGCCTTCCTTGACGGCAAAAATAACCCGATGCCCCATGCGCATGAGGCTGCGGACCATAAGCAGGTCCAGGGCCAGACCGCCCTCCGCGTCGCACAAAAAAAGCACAGTGTTCTGTCGGCGGGCCGCAGCGGCAAAATACCCCCGCAGGCTGTCGGCAACGGCCCTGGCTTGTGCAAAGGCCACGCGCGTTTCCTCTTCGGTGGGGGCGCTCTCCAGCCAGCGCCGTGAATGGGCGGAAAGGCAAAGCAGGCGCACCAGCTCGGCGTAGTCCAGTGCGACGCGAGCCTCGTCCATGTTGCCGGGGGTAAAATCTTCAGGCACGGCCCCCAGCGGACTGCTGACGGCCGGGCTTTCAGCCAGCTGCAGCTGCTGCCCGACAGAGGCGCGCCGCCACTCCCGCCAAGGGTCGTCCAGTCCGCCCTCCTGCGCCAGCACCAGATTGGTCATACGTTTGACCAGCCGCGAAGGAATAAGCGTGCCCTGGGCCACATACTGCGTGAAACGGTAGCGACAAAACTGCAGCAACCGCTGCCGCCGGGGCCGGTCCAGCCCAAAGGAACGCACCAGCCGCATGATGATGCGCCAGGAACGGTTATACTGTCGGCGCAGGTCCGGCAGTGTTTGCGAGGCGCAGAGCAAGGCAAAGGTGGCGTCTGAACAAGGCAGATAAACCTGATCCTGCCCCAGATGCACCATAAAGGCCAGCTGTTCCGGGCTGGCGATGATGTCGGGATTCATGTGGAAGGCCAGGTTGTTGTCAATGAGCATGCTGTAAAGCCATGCGTCAAAGCGATCATTCTGGCCAAGACGGATGCGGCTCACGGACTCCGGCGCCGCGAAGCCGTTGCTCATGCCCTGCCCCCGCTCAGTCCGCCGGGCGCGCCCTGCAGCACAAATCCGCGGGAACGCAACCGCTCAAAAAAGCAGGTGCCTTCGCCCATAAACTGCACAGCAGCGGGCAGCCCCGCCACCCGCACCACGTCGCCGCGCTCCAGCAGCATGCCTTCCTGGCCGTCCGCCGTGAGATAACAGTCGGTGGAACCCTGCAGTATCTCTATGGTCACAGACGTATTCCCATCAAACACCATCGGGGCAATGGTATTCAAAAAAGGGCAGATAGGCACAAGACCCAGAGCGTCCATGGAGGGATAAAGCAAAGGCCCCCCCGCGGATACGCTGTAGCCGGAGCTGCCGATGGGCGTACAGATGATTACGCCGTCGCTGCGCAGGGCCCCCATGTGCACGCCGTTGACGGCAATTTCCATGCTCACCAGTCGGGCCAGGGAGCCGCGGCTCAACACCACATCGTTGACGCCGTGGCCGTGGGCCAGGTCTTTCCCCTGGCGGGTCACGGACCATGTCAGGGCCATACAGGCGCGCACGGGCTCGTCGCCGTGCAGACACTCCACCAGCTTGTCCTGCCACTGCTCCGGCTGGGCGTCGGTCAAAAAGCCCACCCGCCCAAAATTGATGCCGAGCACCGGCACCTTGCGCCCCACCAGCCTGCGCGCCACACCCAGCATGGTGCCGTCGCCGCCGAGCACAGTCACAAAGCTCAGATCCTCTTGCGCATAGGCGGGGGAATCCTTCTCGGCCGTGATAACCGAGGCCCTGTGCCCCTGCTGACGCAACCAGGCGCCGATTTCTTCGCCCAATGCCAAAGCCTGCGCGTGGCGGGCCTTACAGACCAGAAGGATGTTGCGACTCGGTGGTTTTTTCATGCAGGCAATCTACGTTATAGCCGCTCCAACCGCAAGCCCGTTCCCGCTGTGCTTGTCAGCGGCGGGGCTTTGACATATGAATGGTGACTTCGTCATCCTGTTGCTAGAGGAAAGGCCATGCACGACACCGCTCTGGAAACCATCGCCGCGCACGCGGCCGCCGGCGCGCGCCTGCGTGAAGAATTTTTTCGTTTGCGGGCAGAAGACCTGCGCCAGGCCGCCCTGCGCACGGCGGCCTGCCTGGCCGGCGGCGGCAAGGTGCTGTTCTGCGGCAACGGCGGCAGCGCGGCGGACGCGCAACATCTGGCTGCGGAGCTGGTCAACCGCTTTCTTATGGACCGCCCAGCCCTGCCCGGTCTGGCCTTGACCACAGACACCTCCGCCCTCACCGCCATTGGCAACGACCTGGACTTCAGCCGGGTTTTCGCCCGTCAGGTGGAAGCCTTCGGCCGCAGGGGCGACGTGCTGGTGGGCATTTCCACCTCCGGCAACAGCCCCAACGTGCTGGCGGCGCTGGAGGCGGCCCGCAAGGCAGGGTTGCACACCCTGGGCTTTACGGGCAACGGCGGCGGGGCCATGGCGCCCCTGTGCGACATTCTGCTGGATGTGCCCCACGCGGGCACCCCGCTTATTCAGGAAACGCACATCGCCGCCGGCCATTTACTTTGCCAGTTGACGGACTATTATCTGTTTGAGAATGTGGCCGCTCTGCAACCCTTGCTGGGAACGGCCAGCACAACCGAGGTCTGATCATGCCCATTTATGAGTACAGCTGCACCAAGTGCGGACACGATTTTGAAGAACTGGTCTTTGACGACAATCCGCCCGCCTGCCCCCACTGCGGTTCGCACGCCACGCACAAGCTCATGTCCTGCTGCGCCCACCGCGCGGGCGGCGCTGCCGACGGCGGCGATTACGCCCCGCCCTCCGGCAGCGGGGGCGGCTGCGCCGGGTGCTCCGGCGGCAACTGCGCAAGCTGCGGGCACTAGGCGGGCGGCATGCGCGCATCCATCGTCATCGCCACCCGCGGCAGCCAGCTGGCCCTCTGGCAGGCCAAGCACGTGAGCGCACGGCTCCGGGCCCTGCAGCCAGACCTTGAAGTAAAACTTGAAGTCATTAAAACCAAGGGCGACGTCATCCAGGACGTGCCCTTGGCCAAGGTTGGCGGCAAGGGCCTGTTTGTAAAAGAAATTGAAGAGGCCTTGCTGGACGGTCGGGCGCATCTGGCCGTACACAGCATTAAGGACGTGCCCATGGAGCTGCCCCCGGGGCTCATCCTAGGCTGCATTCCCCGTCGGGAAGAACCAGCCGATTGTCTGCTCTCCTGCCGGTATGCCGATTTGGCCGCCCTGCCGCAGGGGGCCTGCGTAGGCACCAGCAGCCTGCGCCGTCAGGCTCAACTGCTGGCCCTGCGGCCCGACCTGCACATTGAGAGCCTGCGCGGCAATGTGGACACGCGTCTGCGCAAGCTGCGCGAGGGCCGTTACGATGCCATCATGCTGGCCACGGCCGGTTTGCGCCGCTTGGGCCTGGACGCGCCCCACGTCCAGATTCTGGACCCGGAACGCTTTCTGCCTGCCGTGGGCCAGGGCGCGCTGGGCATTGAATGCCGCGAGGACGCTACAGACCTTTTCCCTTTGCTGGCGCAGCTGGAAGACACCGCCACCCGCGTCTGCGTGGAAGCCGAACGCGGCTTTCTGGCCGGTCTCAACGGCGGCTGCCAGGTGCCCATTGCCGGGCACGCCCGGCTGCTTTCGGACGAGGCCGTGAGCCTCACAGGCCTGGTGGCGCAGGTGGACGGCAGTACGCTCCTGCGTGAAAGCGTCAGCGGGCACACGTCGCTGGCGCGCCAACTGGGCCTGGACCTGGCAGCAACGCTTTTATCCAGAGGCGGCCGCGCCATTCTGGATCAACTTTATCAGCAATAATCAGCAAGAACCGCATGCCCACCATTACTCCCCTCCCCACCTCCCGGCTGCACGCCACCTTTGATCCCGCCCGCGTGCCCTGGGAAGACAGCCGCCAGATTCCGCAGCCGCGCAACGGGCGGCGCAATCCTTTTCAGCCCCGCGCCATGCAGGCCCTGGACCTGGCCCTGCAGATCAAGGCCCAGGGCTACAACGTTTATGTTTCCGGCGATCCGGACCTGGGGCGCAGCCATATGCTGCTCACCTATCTGCGGCCGCAGGCCCGCAAAGCGCCCATCCCGCCGGATCTGGTCTATGTGCACAATTTTGCCGATCCGGACCGCCCCACCCTGCTGCCCCTGCCTGCCGGACAGGGGATAAAGCTCAAGCAAAGCCTTAAAAACCTGGTGGAGCAGATCGAACAGGAACTGCCCCGCCGTTTTGAAGCCGGCGCATACGTCAAACGCCGCGCCCGGCTGGTGGACACCTTCCAGAACGCCCGCCTGGGGCTGTTGCGCAAGATGAATTCTGTGGCCGTGGACAAGGGTTTTAACCTGGACATGGACGACAGCGGCGGCCTGACCCTCTACCCCCTGGTGGAAGGCAAGCGTCTGAGCGAAGAGGAGTTTGACCGCCTGGACAGCACGGTGCGGCTCAAGCTCAAAAGCCGGGGCGACACTCTGGTCCAGGCTATGTCCGGTTTTATGCGGCAGCTGAGCCGGGCCGAGGAAACCCTGCAGGACGGCGAACGCGACCTGGAGCGCGAGGCCTTGGGCCAGGTGCTGGATGCTTTGCTGAATCCCCTGCGCCAGCGTTTTCTCAAGATCTGCGCCCAGGTTCCCGGCCTGGAGGCCTATTTCGACGCCCTGCGCGCGGACATGCTCAAAAACCCCGAAGCATTTCTGCAGCGCGAGGCCGCGGCCGGCCCAGGCGACCACAGCCAGGCCGACGACGTGCTTTACCGCTATGCGGCCAACCTGTTGGTGGACAACAGCGCCCTTACGGGTGCGCCTGTGGTGGTGGAGGACCACCCCACTGCCGTGAACCTGCTGGGTTGCGTGGAACGCGAGTCGGAAATGGGCGCGCTGGTCACAGATTTCACTCTCATCCGGGCGGGCAGCCTGCACCGGGCCAACGGCGGTTTTCTGGTCCTGCATGTGGAGGATCTGCTGCAGCACCCCACGGCCTGGGAAGGACTGCTGCGCGCCCTGCGCGCCAATGCCGCCCGCATTGAAGATACGGGCGAAAATCCGGATACGGCCATCCGCACCAAGGGCATTGTGCCGGACCCCGTGCCCCTGACCCTCAAGGTGCTGCTCATCGGCGACGACGAACTTTACGAAACCCTGCTGCTCAACGACGAGCGCTTCCCCAAGCTCTTCCGCATCAAGGCCCACATGGCCGAAGTCACGGAGCGCACGGCCGCCAATGTCCGCGCCTACCTCATCCATGTGGCCGTCATGATCACAGAGGATGACCTGCCGCCCTTTGACCGCACGGCCCTGGCCTGGCTTATTGACCTGGGTTCGCACCTCTGTGAGGATCAGCGTCGGCTTTCCCTGCGCTTTCCGCTCTTGCGCGAAATCATGATTGAAGCTGCAGCCCTGGCCCGCCTGCGCGGCGCGTCCATGGTGGACGCGGCCGTGCTGGAAGAAGCCTACGCCGCCCGCACCTACAGGGCCAATCTGGTGGAAGAAGCCTTCATGGAGGACTACGACCGCGAGATGATCAAGGTGCGCACTTCGGGCAGCGCCGTGGGGCAGGTCAACGGGCTTTCCGTCACTTGGCACGGCGATTTTGAGTTCGGCCTGCCGCACCGCATTTCCTGCTCTGTAGGCGTGGGGCATGAGGGCATTATGGACCTGGAACGCGAGGCCGAATTGGGCGGCCCCATCCACACCAAGGCCATGATGATTCTCAAAAGCTATCTCACGGACCAATTCGCCCGCAAAAAGCCGCTGGTGCTTTCGGCCTCGCTCTACTTTGACCAGAGCTATGCGGGCATTGAAGGCGACAGCGCCTCCGGCGCAGAGCTGGCCGCCCTGCTCTCGGCGCTGGCCGAAGTGCCCGTGCGCCTGGACCTGGCCTTTACCGGCGCGGTGAACCACACCGGACAAATCCTGGCCGTGGGCGGCGTCACCAGCAAGATCGAGGGCTTTTACAAAGTCTGCGCCCGGCACGGCCTCACCGGCACGCAGGGCGTGATCATCCCCCACGATAATGCCGACCACCTCATGCTGGCCCCGGACGTGTTGGCAGCCGTAGACCAGGGCCGTTTTGCCATCTATACCGTGCGCAGCATAGAGGAGGCCCTCACCCTGCTTACAGGTCTGCCCGTGGGCCGTCGCCTCAAAAACGGCGGCTTTACCCGCAACAGCCTTTACGACAAGGTAGACCGCCGTCTGGAGCAACTGGGCGACTACGCCCAGAACGCCTTCCGTCGGCCACGCCGGAGTTAGGGCATTGCAATTTTGAAAAGCCTCGCGGTTACGTACGCAACCGCCCGCCACGGAGACGCAGGCGTAACTTCAGCCGCTGCGACGCAGGAGCTTGGCCCGTTATGACGAAGGAAGTTACGGGCCAAGACGCCGGCTAGCTGCGGCTGACGACAGCGCCGGAACGGGCGTGCCGTAACCTTTGAGAATACCTATTCTCAGCGGAGGAGGAAGTTTTTTAGCCCTTTTCCCCGCACGCTGCGCAATTTTTATTTCTGATCCGAACAGTCAGGTTCTTCAGGCAGGGAGGCAAGGGGCAACTTTCTGCAGTTATATCCGCCTGACGTGGCTGCTGCCGGGCTGCGTTTGCGGCTTTGTCGCCCTGCGCCGTTGCCGGAGCATTTACGCCGCATTTTTCAAACCAGAAGCCCCGGTAATCCGCTGCGGACCACCGGGGCTTCTGTGACGCAAACAGCCCGTATCCTCAGCGCGGCTGCAAAAGCTCCTGACGCGAAACCGTGCCCAGAAAATTCTGATCCACATACTGCCAGCGCACCTGCGGCAGCGTGCCCGCCTGCGCGCCCTGCCCGTCCGCCGGAGCGGGGCCCACCACAAAGGCCTCACGGGCGCGTTGCTCAAAGGCCCGCAGCAGATCCGTGCCGGGAATTTCCAGAGTGGGCTGATCAGCCAGTTCCGCCGGCAGGGGCTCGCGGTATTCCAGCACGATCTTGTCGCGGTCAAAATTGGCCCGCGCCGCAAACTGACGCACCAGCCAGGCCGCGGGCTGACCGCTCTTGTCGGCATCCGCACCGGCAAAAGCCGCAAAGGGGTCACGCGGGCCGCGCACAATGGCGGTACTGGCCTGAAAGCCCACGTCGCCCAAAAGCTCTACACCGGGGTCTACGCTGAAAGGCCGCCGACTCGCGCCGTCCCAGAACCAGCCCTGCGGCACTTCGGCATGGGCCACAATGGCCAGCGGGCCTTGCGGCGCGCCCGCGCCATACACGGCCAGCCAGACCCGCACGGGCAGACCGCCCACCATGTCTGTATCGGCAAGCTGGATGTGCCAGCGCCCATTGCCCAGCAAGGGCAACTGCGCCGCCCGCACGCTGATGGCAGGGCGCGCGGTGGAAATATATGCGCCGTCCAGCACACCGCGCCGCTCCGCCTGGACACAGCCCAGCGCCAGTGCGCCGCACAGGACCGCCCAGCACAGCAAAAACTTTTTCATATGTCCTCCTGGCGGACCTTCTGGCCGCCCTGTCCCAGCATACGGCAAGCCGCCCCCACTGGCAACGGACGGCGCCAAGGCCTGTGGGCGTCATCACGGGTCTGTCTCAAAAAAAAGGATAACGGCCTGCAGAAAACGCTTGCCCCTGTCTTTGGTGTAAACCCGAGCCGGCTTGCCCCCGTCTTTGGTGTAGAGCCACCCGTGTAGCGCTCCGAAGCGCTTGCTGGCCTGATGCAAAAGACGCCGCAGGTTCTGTGCCTGCGGCGTCTTGCTTTTTTTGGTCGGGATGGCGCGATTTGAACGCGCGGCCTCAGCGTCCCGAACGCTGCGCTCTAGCCAAGCTGAGCCACATCCCGTCGAGAAAGGGAACATAAGCAAGTCAGTCCTTTTTTGCAAGCTATTTTTTCGTTTGTAAAATGGAACAGGCTTTAGTAGTATGCACACCACCATCAAGGACGAAATTTCTTGCCAAGCGAGCACAACGACATGATCCGCGTTATTGTGGTGGATGATTCAACCTTTATGCGCCGGGCCATCACCTCTCTGCTGGAACAGGAGCAGGACATCAAGGTGGTGGCCACCGCCCCCGATGGGCAGGCGGCGCTGCAAATTGTCGATGAAGTGGAAGCCGACGTCATGACCCTGGATGTGGAAATGCCCCGGCTGGGTGGGCTGGAAACCTTGCAGAGGCTGATGAAGACCAACCCCATGCCGGTGCTGATGATCAGCTCCCTTACGGAAAGCGGCGCCGAAAGCACCCTGAAGGCCCTGGAATACGGAGCTCTGGACTTCATCCCCAAGATCATGAGCAACGAGCGCGAAGTTTTTGGCGCAGAGCTGCGGCGCAAAGTGCGCGCCCTGGCCCGCAGAAAAGCCATTATCCGGCTCAAATACCGGCGCATCAACCACATCCCGGCGCCGCAGCCCCGCTGGCAGCCTTCGCAGCCTGCGGATTATGTGCAGACCCCCTGCCTGGGCCCGCGCGATCTGGTGGTCATCGGCGTTTCCACAGGAGGGCCGCCGGTGGTGCAAAAAATTCTTTCCTCCTTGCCGGCGGATCTGCCCGCCTGCATTCTGGTGGCCCAGCACATGCCGGCTACCTTTACGGGCCCCTTTGCCAAAAGGCTGGACAACGTCTGCCAGATTGACGTGAGCGAAGCAGTGGACGGCGACAAGTTTAAAATAGGGCACGCCTATGTCTGCCCCGGCGGCAAACATATCGGCATCCGCATGCGCGGCCCCTTGCCGGAGGTTTCCGTAACCGAGGAACCGCGCGACGCCCTGTACAAGCCCACGGTCAACCTGCTTATGGAAACGGCAGGCCGGACCATGGGCCGCCGCACCCTGGGCGTCATGCTTACGGGCATGGGCTCGGACGGCTGCGAAGGCGCACGGGTGCTGCGAGAAAAAGGCGGCTGCCTCATCGCCCAGAATGAGGCCTCCTGTGTGGTCTACGGCATGCCCAAGGCCGTGGTGGACGCCAAACTGGCCAACCTTATCCTGGATGCGGACGACATTGCCAAGGCCATCATTACAACCGTTAAAGGCTGACCCGCACCGCCACAGGACAGAAGTATGAACATGGAAAACCCTCACCCCCAGGCCCAGGAAATCGTGGAGGCCCTCAGCTCCGCAGACAGCGAAACCATTCGGGACGCGGCTTTCAAAGCCGGAGATCTGGGCTTGGAAGAGGCCGTGCCCCAGCTCTGCGAGCTGATCAAAAGCCCCAGTGTGGGCGTGCAGGAGGCCGCGGAATACGCCCTGCGCAAAATCCGGGGGCCACAGGTGGTGGGCGCTCTGCTCCCCCTGCTGCGCAGCGACGAGGCCCCGGTGCGCAATGTGGCTATGGACATACTGCGCGAAATCGGCGTGGACAGCATTGAAAGCATGCAGCCGTACCTTATGGATGAAGACCCGGACCTGCGCATCTTCATCACCGACATCCTGGGCTACTGCCGCACCCACCAGGCCTCGCTGCTGCTGGGGCGCGCCCTGCTCAAAGATCCGGAAGTCAATGTGCGCTATCAGGCGGCCGTGAGTCTGGGCAATCTGGCTTTTCCCGAAGCCGTGGGCGTGCTGGTGCAGGCCATGCACGACGAGGAATGGGTACAGTTTGCCGTGGTGGAGGCTCTGGCCAAAATCCGCGACCACTCCGCCGCCAGCGGGCTCGTCAAACTGCTGCCCCAGGCTTCGCCCCTGGTCAGTTCGGCCATTGTGGACGCCTTGGGCGATATGGGCGACGTCAAGTCCATTCCCCTGCTGTTCGGCTCGCTGGAAAACGTCAGCGTGCCCCTTCGGCACAAAATCGTCAAAGCCATAGTGCAGATTCTGAGCGGCAAGGCCCTTTCCCTGCTGGCAAACAAGGCGCAGGAACGCCTGCGCGCCTACCTTGCCGAGGCCCTGAGCGACAACGACGAAGATGTCCTCATGGCCGCTCTGCAGGGCCTGCGCAGCATCGGCAAAGCGGAAAACACGGCCCCGGTCCTCAGCCTGGCCGTTAGCCTGGACAAAGAACGCCAGCCGGAACTTTATGAAGCCGCCATTGCGGCGCTGGCCGCCATTGGCTACAACGACGCCCTGCGCGACGCCCTGCGCTGTAAAGACGAAAACCGCATTCTGGTGGCCATGGACGCCTGCCGCCTCATCCATGACCATGAGCCGGTAGAAGAGCTCAAACAGGTCTTCTGGCGCGGCAGCCAGGAACTCAAACGCGCCGCCATGACGGAAATCGCCCAGACCGGCGACTGCACGGACACGCCGTTTTTCATGTCCGCCATGGAAGAATCCGACGACGCCGAAGTGCTCAAAAGTGCCCTGGTCTTTTTCGGCAATCAGCACGCCTGCCCGGAAGTGGAGGACGTGGTCTTCAATCAGCTGGACCATCGCTATGTGGATGTACAGGAAATGGCCCTGGAAGCCTGCATCAATCTGCACAGCGCCACCCTCAACCAACGCTTTAAAGAACGTGCGGGCAACGACGACCCCATGCAGCGCATGATGGCCGTCTACGCTCTGGGCCGCTACAGCGTGCGGGAAAATCTGCCCCAGATTTTGGCCGCTCTGGAGGATCCTTCCCCCAGGGTCCGGCAGGTGGCTGTGGAGTCCTTCCAAAATCTGGGAACGGAAGCCGCGACCTTTGTGCCGCAGCTGCTGCCCAGGCTGCACGATGAAGACAAGGACGTGCGGCTGGCCGTAGTGGATCTGCTGGGCCAGATCGGTTCCCCGGACGTCATGCCCCATATTGTGGACGCCCTGAAGGACGCCAACGAATGGGTACGCATCCGGGCCATCGAAGCCCTGGGGCTGCACAAAGCGGCGGAAGCTGTGCCCACCCTGGCCCAGATGCTGGAGGACGCCAGCCCCATGGTGGCCTTCAAGATTATTGAAGCGCTGGGCGCCATCGGCGGCAATGTGGCCTTCAGCGTCCTTCTGGGTATGATGGACCACGAAGATCCGGAAATTCAGCACGCTGCGGCGGAAGCGGTGGCGGCCATACAGGCCCAACAGCAGGAGTAGGTATGTCCCAACCTCCCACATTCCCTCCCAAAAAACTGCCGGGTGAAGTCGACGCCGCCCCCCGTGCGGAAACGCCGGGAACACCGGCCCCCAGCCCCGCACCGCGCTTTCCGGCGTCCGTTGTTCCAGCAGCTCCGGCTCCAACGCCGCAGACGCAGACGGCCCCGACAAGCCGCTTCGGCGCGCCCACAGCGCCCCAGTCCACGACCGGCAGCCGTTTTGGCGCGCCTGCGTCGCCCCAGATGCCCCCAAGCAACCGCTTCGGCGCGCCTGCAACGCCCGCCGGGGGGGGGCACCATCCTGGCAGCCTGCCCCCCGTCCGACGCCAGGCACGGATCAGGGCCGCAGCCCCCTTCCCGCCGCCGGCCAGACCGCGGCCCCAAGCGCCATGGGCCAACAGCGGCCGTGGCAGTCGCCTGGCGGCCACACGCCCCAGGGCCAAACATTGCCCCGCAGCCCTTTGGGTCAAACATCGCCGCGCACGCCCGCAGCGGCGCAAAGCCCTTTTTCCGGCGGTACGGGACAGCGCTTTACCGGCTTTCCCAAGGCAGACACGGACGTTCGTCCTCCCACATCGCCTTTGGGCGGCGCAACGCGCCCCGCCACGGGTTTTGCGCCCGCCGGTTCGCCCCTGAACAGCCCCACTTCGCCCAGCTCTGCCTTTCGCCCAGCCGGCAGCACACTGCCCGGGACGCCCCGCGCCACCTCCCCCTTTCGCAAAGATTTGCAGATTTCGGATGAAGAATTTCTGCAACTGCGCGATTTTATCTACCTGCAGTGCGGCATTTTTATTGCTGAAAACCGCAAATACCTGGTAGAAAACCGGCTTTC
>ENA-UEYG01000118-UEYG01000118.1-human-gut-metagenome-genome-assembly--contig:-NODE-118-length-54220-cov-4.928209_pt1 | contig 54220 bp, 45 predicted proteins | sample MGYA00242933_ERZ507934 | MGnify/ENA primary metagenome ERZ507934 (study PRJEB26167, sample SAMN06115527) | human gut metagenome | host: Homo sapiens | place: China:Zejiang | collected 2015-11-10... | reverse complement strand
AAAATCCTTGCCACAAAATGCGAGAAGGCAGGCTTTTGCCTGCCGTAAGCGAGCATTTCAAGTGTTAAATGCTCTAAAAAGGCCTATGCCACGTATGTCGGCAATCTTTCCACCAAGTTGCTTGCATCGGGCAGTTTGCATAAAGGCCCCTCCGGTTTTACTCCGAAGGGGCCTTTATGCAAACGCCGCTGTTGCCGGGGTGCGGTGAAATCAGTCCTTATAAGGAGAAATGTCCCGCAGGGTTTTGATGACGTCGGGGAAGTGGGCGATCACAAAGTCCACCTCGTCCTGCGTGGTGTAGCGCGAAAGGGAAAGCCGCACCGAACCGTGGGCATAGTTGAAGGGCACGCCCATGGCCCGGAGCACGTGCGAAGGCTCCAGACTGCCCGAAGTGCAGGCAGAACCAGAGCTTGCACAGATGCCCAGCCTGTCCAGCATAAGCAGGATGGCTTCGCCCTCCACATTCTTGAAGGCGATGTTGGTGGTATTGGGCAGGCGGTTTGCTATATCGCCGTTGACCATGCATTCGGGGATGACGGCAAGGAGACCCTGCTCCAGCCTGTCGCGTAAAAGGGCCACGCTTACGCGTTCTTCTTCCATGTGCGTAGCGGCCAGTTGGGCGGCCACGCCCAGACCTACTATGTAGGGCACGTTTTCCGTACCGGCGCGGCGACCGTTTTCCTGATGTCCGCCCCGCAGGAATGGACGGAAGCGCACGCCTTTGCGCACGTAGAGCACGCCTATACCTTTGGGCGCGTGCAGCTTGTGGCCGGAAAGGGAGAGCATATCCACAGGCAGGTGGGCCATGTCTATGGGAGTTTTGCCCACAGCCTGCACGGCGTCGGTGTGGAAGAGCAGACCGCGCTCCTTGGCCATTTCCGCCAGCCGCTGCACGGGGTAGATATTGCCCACCTCATTGTTGGCGAACATGACGGAAACGAGGGCCGTATCCGGGGTAAGGGCCGCTGCGTATTCGTCCAGGTCCAGGCGGCCTTTGGCGTCCACGCTCAGGTATGTAACGTGGTAGCCCTGACGTTCCCAGTACTGCATGACGTTGAGCACGGCGGGGTGTTCCACTCGGGTGGTAACCAGATGGCGCTTTTCCGGCTGGGTCTGGATGGCCGCCCAGATAGCGGCGTTGTCGCTTTCCGACCCGCAGGAGGTGAAGATGATTTCATCGGGCTTGGCGCCAAGCAGATCGGCCATACGCGCGCGGGCCGTATCCACGGCGCCGGCCACCTGGCCGCCGAAGGTGTGCATGCTGGAAGGGTTGCCATAAAGCTCGCCCAGATAGGGCAACATGGCCTCGCGCACTTCCGGGGCGATGGCCGTGGTGGCGTTGTTGTCCAGATAGATGGTTTTCATGTTAGGCCTCCTCCACCACGATTTCCGGCTCCACGTGTTCGCGCAGGGCCTTTTGCACCAGGTCGCGGATGGTGACGTCGCTGGCGCGGCACTGGGAGCAGCGCCCACGCAGGGAAACCACCACCCGCGGGCCGTCCACGTCCACCAGCTCTATGTCGCCGCCGTCCACGCTCAGGCGGGGCCGGATTTCTTCATCAATGGTCTGCAGCACCTTCTGCATGCGCTGCACGTTGGTAAGGCGTGGCCGGGGCTTAAGCTCCACCAGGGGCTTTTGCTTGAGTTCCGTGGCGAGAATCTCGGCGATCTCGTCCAGGCACTCTCCACACGCGCCGCCGGCTTTGGTGTAGTTGGTGATTTCCTCCACAGTCTTGAGGCCGTTTTCACGGATGGTGCGGATGATCTGGGCGTCTGTGACGCCGAAGCATTTGCAGACCAGCTTACCTTCCTCCTGAGCGTGGGGCATGGGGGGCTCGCCCTTCCACTGGCGGATGGCGGCTTCCAGGGCTTCCTGGCCCATAACGGAACAGTGCATCTTCTGCCGGGGCAGGCCGCCCAGGGCGTTGACGATATCCTTGTTGGTCAGCTTGAGGGCGTCTTCCACGCTCATGCCCTTGACCATATCCGTGAGCACGGAGCTGGAGGCAATGGCACTGGCGCAGCCAAAGGTCTCAAAGCTGGCATCGCGGATGACGCCTTCCTTGTCGATCTTGAGATAGAGTTTTAGGGCGTCGCCGCAGGCCAGACTGCCCACCTCGCCGATGGCGTTGGCGTCTTTAAGGGGCCCCACATTGTGGGGATGGAGAAAGTGGTCGTGTACGGTCTCAGTGTAATTCCACATAATTGCCTCCTGAAGCGACAGGCTTCTCAGAATCGATGATGTTCTGCAGGCTGCGCTGCCGCAAAAAGCCCCGGATGTGCTCGTCCAGTTCACTCCAGAAGCCCCTGGTGGAGCAACGGGTTTCACGCAGGCAGTGGCGTCCTTTGGTCAGGCAGCGGACCGGAGAAATTTCGCCCTCCAGGTGCTGAAAAACCTCTTCCATATTGATGTCCTGTGGGGGCTTGGCCAGAGCGTAACCGCCGCCGGACCCCCGCACGGCCCGTAAAATGCCCATGGGCCTGAGCGCGCGGACGATCTGCTCCAGATAGCCGGACGAAATGTTTTCTTCTTTGGCTACCTGCCCCAGTTGCAGCAGACTGCCTTGGGGCTGGGCGGCCAGACGCAGCAAAAAGCGTAATCCATAGCGGGTTCTGGTGGAAAATCGCATAGCTTTCCTCGCACTTTTGCGGTCAGGCGCCCTGGGTCTGGCGTTTTTTGGCAATGGCCGTAAGGCTGAAGGGCGTTTCCTGATACACATAATAGTTAAGCCAGTTGCTGTAAAAAAGGTGGGCGTGGGCCCGCCAGTGCATGGTCGGCATGGCCTGCGGGTTGTCGCCGGGGTAGTAGTGCTGCGGCGTCGCGGGGTTCAGTCCACGCTCCAGATCACGCTGGTATTCCTGGTCCAGGGTGCCCCGGTCGTATTCCAGATGCCCGGTCATGAATACCTGGGAGTGGTCCACATTTTCCAGCAGGGCGAGCCCGGCTTCGTCCGAACGGGCCAGAACGCGCAGACACGGTTCCTTGCGTGTGTCTTCTTCACGCACTTCGGTATGGCGGGAGTGGGGCGCCAGAAAGGTGTCGTCAAAGCCCCGGAACAGCCGGCAGGCCGGCTGCAGCACCTGATGTTCAAAAATGCCGGAAATCTTGGCAGGCAGCACGTGCTTGGGAATATTATAAAAATGGTAGAGCGCCGCCTGGGCTGCCCAGCAGATGTACAGGGTGGAGTAGACGTGGTGCTGGGCGTAGTGCATTATTTCAAGCAGCTCATGCCAGTAGTCCACATCCTCAAAAGGCAAGTGCTCCACAGGCGCGCCAGTGACGATCATGCCGTCAAAGGTGCCGTGGCGGATCTCAGAAAAGGTCTTGTAAAACCGCTCCAGATGCCGGACCGGCGTGTTTTTGGACTGGTGCGCCTCAGTACGCAGCAAGGTGATGTTGACCTGCAGGGGGCTGTTGCCCAAAAGCCGCAGCAGCTGCGTTTCTGTGGCGATTTTGGTGGGCATGAGGTTGACGATGACGATCTCCAGAGGGCGGATGTCCTGCTGCACGGCGCGGTCTTCCGTCATCACAAAGATATTCTCGCCCTCCAGGGCTGCGCAGGCCGGCAGGTCCGCCGGGATCTTGATGGGCATGGTCTCCTCGTTCTTTCCTCAATGTTTTGGGCAGTAGGGGGGCAGCGGCTTTGTCCCCCAATGCCCCGCGTCAAAAACATAGCTCTTTACTATGTTTTGTCAAGGCATGTGTACACGGATTCTTTTACAGGAATCCTGTTGTGGGGCCTCTGGCGCATTGGCCGCGCTGCTCACAGGCGCACCACGGCGCAGCTTACGGGCAGGTTCAGGCCTGCCGCAGCGTTGCGGGCCAGCCGCTCCAGTCCGCCGCAGCAGGGCACGCTCATGCGCAGCACCGTAAGGCTCTGAACCCCGGCGGCCAGCAGGGCCGTGAGGCGCTCCTGCAGCAGAGCGTTGTCTTCCAGCTTGGGGCAGGCAATGATGGGTATGCGTCCGGTAAGCCAGTCCTGGTGCAGGCCGGGCAGGGCAAAGCCTGCACAGTGGGCCGCCAGCAGCACATGGGCGCCGCGCAAAAAGGGGGCGCTGGGCTGCACCAGCCGCAACTGGATGGGCCAGGAAGGCAGCCGGGCGGTCAGCTCTGCGGGGGCATCGGCGACGGGGGCGGCCAGAGGGCGCAAGGTACGCGCGGCCGCGCCGGGACAGCCTCTGTGCGGGGCAACGGCAGGGGGCCGCTGTGGAGCAGTGGCGGCAGATCCGTCCTTGGCCGCCAGGGCTGCGACTTCGTCAAAAGGGGCGGCCTCGCGCTCAGTGAGTTTGAGCGCGCCCTGGGGACAGTTCAGACAGGCCCCAAGACCATCGCAAAACACGTCGCTCACCAGTTTGGCCTTGCCGTCCACAATGGCCAGAGCGCCTTCTGCGCAGTCCAGCACGCACTGGCCGCAGCCGTTGCACTTGTCTTCATCAATTTCAATGATCAGGCGTTTCATGAGGGCTCCGTATCAGGGCAGATCCGGCAGATGGCAGGGGGCCGCCAGCACATGTTCCGCGCCGGCGGCTTCAAGCTCGGCCGCGCCGCGAAAGCCCCAGCCCGCGCCCACGGCCGTCATGCCGGCGTTGTGGGCGGTAAAAACGTCCACATCGCTGTCGCCCACATAGCAGGCGTCCGCAGCCGGGACGTTGAGAGCGGCGAGCATTGCGCGCGGAACGGCGGGGTCCGGCTTGAGGGGCGCGTCATCCCGCGCGCCGCGCACAAGGGCAAAGGGAACGGCGGGGAAATAGCGGCGTACCAGATCCTTGGTAAGTTCGTCGGGTTTGTTGGAAAGTACGGCCAGCACGCGGCCTTGATCGCAAAGGCTTTGCAATGCCGCGTCAAGGCCGTCGTAAGGTCGGGTGTGTTCGCACATATGGCCGCCGTACCAGGCGCGGGCCTCGTCCACCAGGGCCCGCAAGGCCTCCGGCGAGGTCCGGTCCAAAGTGGCGGCGGGCAGGGCACTGCGCACCAGGTAGTCAAAACCCCGCCCCACCATTTGTCGATAGGCCGGCAAGGGGTGCTCCGGCAGGCCGTGCCGGCGCAGCACGGTATTGCAGGCCAGGGCAATGTCTTCCAGGCTGTTGAGGAGGGTGCCGTCCAGGTCAAAAAGAAAAACTTTCATGTTCGCTCCCTGTGCAGATGCCACAAGTGTAGCGGAAAAGCCCCCTATACCACAAGCCCGGCAATACTGGACAGGGGGAAAGGGCCTTGATAATCTGAAATCCTCTGCGGGATTGGGGTTGATCGGGCGCACAAGGCGCGCTGGCCCGACGGTTCTGTGGAGTCCACTCTTATGGAGGCCGTATGGCGCGACACATCCTGACCATCAAAGATTTGGGCGAAACGGCCTGCTGGCTTCTGGTGCAGCAGGCCCTGGGCATGCCGGATCCCAAACTGCAGACGGATTTCATGACCCAGCGCGTGGCTCTGCTGGTTTTTGCCCAGCATTCCCTGCCTGAACGTCTTTGCGTCTCCGCCGCCGTGCGGCAGATGGGCGGCTCCGTGGTCTACGAGGGCAACCGCGGCATCTGGCGGGCCGAAATGGACGACTACCGCGAGCAGCTTTTGCCCATTTTCGGCTACTATCTGGACTGCATGTACGTCTACGGCCTGCCCGTGCGGGGCTGGGACGCAAAATCCACTGAACCGCGTTTTCCCGTCATCAATGCCGGCAGCCCGGACGCGCACCCCGCCCACACCCTGGCGGACATTTCCTGCATGTTGCGCTGTTCTCGTTATCTGGACACCATAAACTGCGCCTGGATCGGCTGCGTCAACGGTACGTTGCATTCTCTGATGGAGGCCACGGCCTGGTTTCCGTTCCGGCTGCGTGTGGCCCTGCCGACCCAGGCGGACCGTCGCCCCCTGCAGGAGGCCGTCGAGCGCCTGGGCTCATCCGTCACTTTTGTGGACAGCCCGAAAGAAGCCGTCAAGGGTGCCAACTATGTGTTTGCCGGTTGCCGCAGTGGACTCACGGCCGAGGAACGCGCCTGCTGGAGGGTGGACGCCGGGCTTTTGTCCCTGGCCGAACCCAACGTGCGGCTGCTGTTGAGCGCCTCGCCCGTGTCGGCCATCGGCGTGGCCGACGAAATCCTTGCCGGCAAGGCCTCTTTGTTGGTGCAGCAGGCAGAATATCGCTTGCGGGTGCACAAGCGCATGCTGCATTGGGTTTTTCTGGATAACGAACGTGAGCTGTAGGATGGGCCTCGCGTTTAACGGCAACGCTGCCCGCCGGGAGGCCGTCGGAGAAGACGGCCTTTCCCGCGGGCCCTGCGACAGACAGGCCGGGGCGCAGTCGGCCTGCGTCTTGCCCACAGCCCGCGAGCTTATTGAATTTTTACAGGGCTTTTGCTCCACGCAGCTGGCTGCCGGCGCGCAGACCAGCCGGGTGGATCGCAATGCGACACGCATTGCCAAGGCTTACGGCTTTGCCGTGGAGCTGGCCATGCTCTCCCGGCATTTCATGATTTCTGTGGTCAAACCGGCGGCGGACGGCATTCCTCAGGAACGCCACACCGCCGTGTGCGCCATTGTGTCCGGCGCTCCCAATTTTCAGCGGGTAGCGGCACTGAACGCTTTGAGCTGGAATATCGGCGATGAAAATCTGAGCCTGGACGAAGCCCGGCGGCGGTTTGACGCCATTCTGGCCCTGCCGGCCCTCAACCCCGTATTGCTGCGTTTTCTGGTGGCCTGCGCCAATGCCGCTTTCTGCCGGCTTTTCGATGGTGACGCCGTGGCCATGGGCTTGGTCTTCGGCGCCACTCTGGCGGGCTTTTATCTGCGCCAGAAGCTGCTGCACTGGGGCATGGACGTCAAGATTACCTTTTTTTGCTGCGCCTTTGCTGCCTCGCTGCTGGCCTCGCCGGGGCTCATCTTCGGCTGGGGCGCAACGCCGCAGACGGCCATGGCCGCCAGCGTGCTCTTTCTCATCCCCGGCATTCCCCTGATCAACGCCATGATGGATATCCTGGACGGACATGTACTTATGGCTGTGTCCCGCCTGGTTCAGGCCAGCACGCTTATTGTCTGCATCGCTCTGGGCCTTGCCCTGACCATGCTGCTGCTGGGGGTGGATTCACTGTGAGCTCTTTGCTCTACTATTTGGGCGACGGCTTTTTCGCCGCAGTGGCCGCCGTGGGCTTTGCCGCCATCTCGCGGCCCACGCTGCGCATTGCCCTGGTGGCGGGGCTGCTGGCCGCTCTGGGGCACATCTGTCGCACGCTGCTGCTGCACGCCACGGTCATGGGCATCAGCAGCGCCTCTTTGTGCGCCGCCGCCTGCATTGGTCTGATCAGCATTCCCTGCGCCAACCGTTGGCACACCCCGGCGGAGATGTTCGTTTTCCCTGCCTTGCTGCCCATGGTGCCGGGCATGTTCGCCTACAAGGCCATTTTGGCCATTCTGCAGTTTCTTGGCGCCAGCGGCGTCCAACGGCAGGATCTGCTGGTGAGCATAGTCTTTAACGGGCTCACGGCCTTTTTTATCATGAGCGGCCTGGCCATCGGCGCGTTGCTGCCCCTGCTGTTGCTGCACAGGGACGCGCCCTTGCCGCGCGCCTGGCGGCGGCTTTTGCGACGCGGCTGACGCGGGTTTATCCGGCAAGCCTTGTGCGGGGTGCTGTGAAACGGACGCCCGCCGTAGAAAAGGCAAAAGTGGATTAGCCCGTTGCGGCAAAAAAACGTTACGGGCGGCAACAGCCGCAGCAGCGCCAGATCGGGCTCAGAAAACGCTAAAGACCTTTACCCGCCTGCGGGGCAACGACAACCCACCCTGGATTTTTTCCCCTTGAAGCGCTCTGGCGGCGCAGATGACCTCTGCCACAGCTCTCCTCACGGCTCATTTACGCAATCACGCGCCACCGAGGATTCCTTTCCTGCATTTGCCAACAGGCAACTAACAATGCCATTTTTCCGGGCAGATACCTTTGGGAAGATGTATTCTCCAAGTTTAAATACGCTTGTTTCGACGCTTACCCCCGCAACTACATACCGGCGTTATCTTCATCCGCAGCTAGCGCTGCTGCCTTTTTGCCCGCAATCAGCGCTGCTGCCTTGGCCCGTAATTTCCTTCGTCGTGACGGGCCAAGCTCCTGCGTCAGATCCGCTTGCGCCTTCACCGCAGGCAGACGGCGGTGGCGGGCGTCTGTTTACGCAACCGCCAGGGCGTTGTAACGGAGCAACGCCCTCTAGCTAAGCGGGCCTCCCGACGGCGGGGCGGAGGAAAGTATCCTGTCGTCCTGCATGAGGTCGCGCAGGGTGATGGATTCAAAAACGCCGTCCAGGGTGGCCTGCAGATTTTCCCAGGCGCGGCGTACTTCGCAGCCGTCAAAACGCACGCAGTTGCCGGGTTTTTCCAGACAACCGGAAAGTTCAATACCCCCCTCCATGAGCTTGACTATGCAGCCGAAGGTCAGGTCTTCGGGCTTGCGCAACAGCACATGCCCCCCGCGCGCGCCTCGAATACTGCCCGTAATGCCCGCAAGGCGCAGCTGACGTAAAATCTGCTCGATAAATTGAGAGCTGATGCCCGTTTGTGTGGCGAGCTTGCTGGAAGAAATGGGCCTCTCAATACCGTATTTGGCCAGATACAGCAGTATCCTGGCGGCATAGCGGGTTTTTGCGGAGAGTTTCATTCTATCTGTCCCCCCATTGGGCTTTTTGAAAGCTGGTGGTCGGCTCTGCCGTAATCACGGGGTCGGCTGTGCCGGGCAAACGGCCATGACGCCTCAGTATACGCTTAAACACGGCGGGTTTGCATCCCCTCCAGTTTTTATTTTCGGAAATTAAGAAAATATTCACAACTCCGTGGTTTTTGCCCGTCCCGAAAAAGGCGGCAAGTTGCCCCTAAGGCTTGACGGCCCACAGCCCATAAAGTAAAGATGAGTAAAACAGTCTAAATTAGACATCTCAAGTATTGATAGCAATAACATTACAGTAGTAAATTCAAGGAATTATCATGCGCATTTCCACTATGGCCTGTCATGCCCTGCACTTGCTGTTGTGCCTTTCTGAACAAAGTGACGCCATCCCGGCTTCCGCTTCGGAGCTGGCGGCCTGTACCGGCATTTCGGAAAAATTTGTGCAAAAAATTATGCGCTTGTTGCAGGCCGAGGGAATAGTGAAGAGTCTTCGGGGCATAGCTGGCGGCCATATTCTGGCGCGCAGCCCCGACGCCATTACCCTGGCGGATATCATTGCCGCCGTAGAAGGCGGCATAACCCTGCCCGGCGTTGCCCCCGAAGCACCGCGGGGCAAAACCGCTCTGGACGTCTGGGACAAGGCCGCGCGTTCTTTGCAGCATTCTCTTACCCTGGTGACTCTTGGTTCCGTGCGGCAGGGTAGGGCGGCCCAGCACTCCGCCTCACGCCCCCCTGCAAAAACAGCTAACCGAAAGCCGCCGGAATCGCCGGCGGGAGGCCCGCATGCAAAAACATATTCTCTTGGTCGACAGCGATGCCGCAAGTCGAAGCAGGCTGTCACAGGCGCTCCTGCAGCATGAATATCGGGTAAGCGCCGCCTGCAGTTGCGACCAGTGCCTGGCCCTTTTGGAACAAGACCTCCCGGACTGCATCATTTTTGATGTGGATCTGGAGGGCACGTCCGGCACCATTATGTACAGCCGTTTGCGCCGAAACAGCCGCACCAGGCATATCCCCGCCATCGTCTGTACCAATGTGGGCCCGCGCCTCGGCACCAAGGCTCCGGTACTGCGCAAATCCTGTTCATGCGAGGATCTGCTCTGCAGCGTGGAGGCTGCGCTGGCCTCCTGAACTGATCCGCTTTCGTCGCCGGGCCGGGCACGGGGATCGTCGTCGCCCGGCCCGGCGATATTGCGGCATTGGGAAAAGCGCGGCCCGCAAAAGGACGGGAAACCCGGCCGCGTCTTCCTTTTTTGCCCTGTGTCCGCTTCCGCCCCGGCTAAAACCGCTCTCGGCCTTTGTGGGGCGGACGCCGCGGGACTGGACTTCGTCTATTCGTCTTCAGGCGGATTGTGCCTGATGTGGGGCGGCACCACCATCATGTCCACCAGTAGGGGTTTGAGGAACGACCACTTGATGTTGTGCTCCTCATATACTTCCATCATATCGCGGATGGCGTCCCAACAGTTGTGGCAAGGGGTGATGACCAGCTCCGCGCCAGTGGCCCTGATCTGGTCCAGCTTGTTTTTCAGACCGATGTTGCGCTCCTTGCGGTAGAGGCCGATGCCGTTGAGGCCGCCGCCGCCGCCGCAGCAGAAGTTGTGGTCGGCGTGGGGCGACATTTCGCGAAAATCTTCGGCAATATAGCCCATGATTTCACGGGTGGCTTTGCCGAGCCCGTGGTTGCGCACATAGTTGCAGGAATCCTGCAACGTGCAGGGAACCTTAATTTTTTTGGCCGGATCGATTTTCAGCTTGCCCGTGCGCAGCATCAGCGCCACCCACTCCACATAGTGCAGGAAGGGCACCGGCGGGTCGCCGCTTTCCTGTCCGGCCCAGTAGGGACCTTCCACCACGGTGCCGCGGTGGGCGTGCCCGCATTCGGTGCCTACCACCATCTTGGGCTTAATGCGGTCAATGGCGGCGTAGATGCGCTTGACGTTCTGGGCACAGCCGTCCCAGTCGCCAGCGAACATGGTCAGCGAGGTGTTTTCCCAACCTTCGCGGGGCACGGTCCAGTCTGTGCCGGTAACGTGAAAAAGAATGGCCGCCTGGGCGATGTCTTCCGGGTAATGCTTCACCTCACGGGCGTTGAGGATGTACATGACGTCCGGGCTTTCTTTTTCCACGGGGATTTCCAGGTCGGGCCATTCGTCCTGGTTTTCTTCCACCATCCATTCGCAGGTTTCCAGCCAGTCTTCTTCGGTCACGTCCATCTGCGCACCGTAGACACGGTGCATGCCCGAACCAATCTTCATTTCCCACGGTACAAAGCCGTGCTTGAACAAAATGCCGCGCAGATAGCTGAACATGACGCCCGTATCGATGCCGTGGGGGCAGTACAGGGCGCAGCGGTTGCAGCAAGTGCACTTGCCCCAGGCCGTGTCCATGCACTGCATCATAAATTCCGTATCCACCTTGCCCTTGCGGCGCAGCATCTCGCCCAGGGTGGATTGGATTTTATACGAAGGAATCTGCTTGGGGTCGTTATTGTTGGTTTTGTAAAAAAAGCAACTGTCCGCACACATAGCGCAGTGGGCACAGATTTTGAGCCAAGTGCGCGTGCGGGATTTACAGGTTTTTTCCAGATCGCGGGCCAGAGCTTCCTGGTCCACTTTCATTTCTTTCATCTGACTGTAATATTGTGCGCCGCCCTTGTCCTTCAGCAGATCAAGGATGCCTTCCTTGGTGGTGACAGGGATGTTGTTGCACAGGGTCTGGGACATTGTTTGCTCCTTTCCGGCAAAAAAATATTCCGGTGAGCCCGGCTACCAGGGAAACGCGCCGCCACGGGTGGCGCCGCCGCGCTTGATGGCGAAATCCATGCCGATCTGGGCGCGGGACATGAAGAAGAGCACGATGTGCGAGAGCTTGGTGAAGGGCGCCAGAATGAGGAACAGTTCGCCGCAAAGCACGTGCGCGATCATCCAGCTTTCATAGGAGGCAGTGTTGAGCCGGGCCATAAGCCCGGTGGCGAAGGGCAGAAAGGTCAGGAGCAGGATGAACCAATCCTGGCCGCTGTTGAGCTGGCGCAGGGCCGGAACAGCCAGCCGACGCAGGGCCAGCAGCACCAGGCCGACCACTGCGGCGATGGAGAGAATGTCCGCCAGGGCGCCGGGCAGGGCAGGCAGGCTGATGCCCGTATAGTATTCCAGCAGCACCGTATGGCCCAGCAAAAACAAAGGAATAAGCACCGCGCCGCAGTGCAGGAGGAAAAAGAGCAACGTGGCCACGGGCTGGGCGCGCCAACCGCAGGTGCCACCGGGGATGAGCCATTTGAAGATGGACGTGAGCGCGCCAGGGATGGAGCGGTCCGCATGGTAAGTGTAGGCCACCCGTTCCAGCTTGGCGTCCAGACCGCGCACATAAAAAATAGCGCGGAGCAGAAGACCAACAAAGAACACGGCAAGAGAAATAACAAAAAGGGGTCCGGTAATGAAATCAAGCATCTGATTCTGCCTCCTCACATAGACTGCAAATAATGGCGCACCACCGGCCGATCATTGTTTACCGGCATGTTCAGATGCGATGGTTTCACTATGGCAGGTCCGACAGGACACAAGGCGCGGGCCTTTGCCGGCCTTGACATGGCACGCGGTACAGGTGGCGTGCATGTACTCCACCTGCTTGGCGGCAGGAACGGCGGTCACGTCCTTGAGGGATTCCGAAAGACCGGCGTCCGTCATGTTGTGGCAGGTGGAACAGTCGCCGTCCACGCCTTCCACATAGGCCATGTGAGCGTCATGGTTGAAAAACACCTGCGGCATTTGTTTGGCCTTGACGGCAGGGGTGGTAATGGGGATGCGCTCCGCACTGTAGGCCGCGCCTGACGGCAAGGCCAGGGCGAAGCACACGAACAGCAGGCAGGGGAGGGTGGTTCTGCATCCGAAAGGTTTTTCCCGCATGATAGTTCCTTGCTTCCTGACAGGTCCTGGTGGTTTTTCCCCGGTTACAAACCAGCGCCGGGTATAAAGGTAGGAGCAATTCCACTTTGAAACAGCTCCGGCGGCTGCGGGGGCTACATCCGCCGTGCGGGCGCTGACGCAAGCCTGTTGCGCCGACGCCCGCGCGGCGGGGCCTGCAGCTTTTGGGCGGGTCGGGCCCAAAGCTCCGCTACTTGAAGGAAACCCCGCGCACCTGCAACGGGATTTCCCCTGGTTCCGTAAAGTGGCGGTCAGGCCCGGGCTTTGTCGGCCAGGGCCGTGGCTGCGCTGCGCATAAAGACGGCGCATTTGTACGTATCCTGCTTCATACAGCGCATGGCGTAAGCCGCGGCCATATAAAGGAAGAGGCGGGATTCATAATCCAGTTTGCCTGTCTCAAGCCAATGGTCGTGCGGCTCCTGATCACCGGCAAACCTGCGCGCCAGATCCAGGTCGGCCTGAGCGGACTCTTCACCCGTCAAACGGGAGTACAGGGCGCACATTTCCTCGGCCAGAAACTCACGGTCGGACAACGCTGACATGGCAACTCCCTTGCGTCACACGCGGCTGTGCCCCACAATATATATGAGGCAGATGGAAAGAGCAATTAAATTGTAAAAAACACGATGGAATTAATTCCTACAAAATTATTCTCATATTAAATATACCACGTCAAGGCCTTGGGAGGCTTTTAATCCAAAAAAACAGTATAGTTCCCTCATTTTCAAGAGTGCCTATGTCTGCATGAGAAAAAAATAACAATTAAAAACAACGTCACTAACGTCAAAGGGTTACAAAATACCAAGTTACATAGTATGCAGCTTGGTATTTAGGACTTTTTTGCGTGCGAGTGACCATACTTGCAACAGCATAGCAATGCATTGGAATTGCCCCGTGTTGTCCCAAAAGAATGGTCAATGGCGGACACAATTTGCTTTTGTGAAAATATTATCAATTTCAAGGCTGATTTTTACCCCGGTAGACACAGGTCTTTTACGGGCATGCCTCATAATTATTTATTCATGGAGCGCGAAAACATTGACGAAGCAATAGCTCCTGTGTATGGTGCCTCCATTGGAGAATCCAACTTATATTGTTTCATTTGGAAATGTCACTGTTGCCCACTGCAACGCTAAGACGGCGTCGTGGTGCTAACAAGCAGAGGTAGCTATGGATGATTATCTGAAAGAGGCGCTGGAAATTACCAGGGCACAGGCCGGCGTACGGGTAATGAGCGAAGAGGAGATCGCCACCTTTATTCAGAAAGTGGCTCAAGGCATCCGCGCCGTGGCTGAAGGCGAAGCTCCAATGGAGATGGACAGCGCAGAAATGGCGCAAGAAGCCCGTAAGTCGGTAAAAGAAAAGTCCGTCACCTGCCTTGAATGTGGCAAAAGCTTCAAAATTCTTACCAAGCGCCATCTTGCCAGTCATGGCATGACCACTGCGGAATACCGCGAAAAGTGGGGCTTCAAAAAGGACGCGCCCCTGGTTTGCAAGGCCCTGCAGCGCGAACGCCGCAAAAAGATGAAGGACATGAAACTGTGGGAAAAGCGCCGCAAGGTGCAGTAGGCTCACAGGCCGCCACATTTCGCGCCGCTGTTCTGCCGACCCGGCCGTTGCGTCGGGGGCAGCGGCGGCGAACCCTGTTTTTGCTTTCAGACTTTTTGAATTATGATCAAATCTCTGGCAGTCGGCACGCCGATACAGGCTCTGGATTTGTTGGCGCTGCCGCTTTCCCGTCTTCTGAAACAGGCTACCGCCCTGCGCGAGGCGATTTTCGGTCGGCGCATTGTGCTCTGCGCCATCATCAACGCCCGTAGCGGCAACTGCGCCATGGACTGCCGGTTCTGCTCTCAAAGTCGGCATAACCACACGCCCATTGACATTTTTCCGCTTTTGCCCGACGCCGAGCTGCGGGAGCGCATCCTGCGCATGGCCGCTCTGCCCGTGGCGCACATCGGTATCGTCACCAGCGGCGCGGCCTTGAGCGGGGAGGAATTTTCCCGTCTGCGCGCCTGCATCGCCGCTCTGCCCACAGCCGTGAAGCCGCGGGTCTGCGCTTCACTGGGCCGTCTTGCAGCGGAACAACTCACAGACCTGGCCGCCGCCGGTCTCAGCCGCTACCACCACAATCTGGAAACCTCCCAGGCCTATTATCCGCACGTCTGCACCACCCAGACCTGGGAACAGCGGCGAGAAACCGTGCTGCGCGGCATGCGCGTCGGGTTCACGGCCTGTACGGGTGGCCTGTTCGGCCTGGGCGAAAGCTGGGAGGACAGGGTGGCCTTTGCCTTCAGCCTCAAAAAGCTGGGGGTGCGGCAGGTGCCCATGAATTTTCTGCACCCCCACCCGCAAACGCCGCTGGCCGGGCAGCCTCCCCTTACGGCGGAAGAGGCCCTGCGCATCGTGGCCTTGTTCCGGCACATTCTGCCCACGGCCACCCTGCGCATCTGCGGCGGGCGTCCCGTAGTGCTGGGCGACAGGCAGGCCGAAGCCTTCGCCGCTGGGGCCAATGCCCTCATGACGGGCGACTATCTGACCACGCACGGCCAGTGCCTGGAAAGCGACCTGAATATGCTGGCCCGTCTGGGCCTGGAGGTGGACGGTGACGGCGTCTGCGCTGCGGCGTCCTGAGAGTGCGGTTGCGTGGCCAGGACCGCGCGGCCTGTTTGTGAGCGGATCCGGCACGGATGTGGGCAAAACGGTGACCACAGCGGCCTTGCTGCGAGCCCTGCGCCTGGGCGGATGGGCCGCACAGGCCGTGAAGCCCGTGCAGACCGGCGTCCCCCCCAAAAACCTGTCCAGCGCGCCCCTGGCGGACATGAGCGTTTACGCCGCAGCTGTGGCCGACCTCTCCCCCCGGCTTTTCCCTTCCGTCTCTCCCGCCGCCTGTCTGCACTGCTTTCCCTTGCCGGCTTCGCCGCATCTGGCCGCCGCGCGGTCCGGCGCGCGTCTTACCTGCGCCGGACTGGCAAAGGATGTGGCGCAGCAAGCTCACGCCAGCGGCGCAGCTGTTCTCCTGCTGGAAGGGGCCGGGGGCCTGCGCGTACCCCTCAACGATGACGAAGATCTGCTGGACCTGATGGCTCTGCTGGGGCTGCCGGTGCTGCTGGTGGGCGGCAATTGCCTGGGCGGCATCAACCACATTTTGCTTTCGCTGGACGCCTTGGCCGCGCGGGGGCTGCCCCTGGCGGGGCTGGTGCTCACGCCCACAGAGCGTCCCGACGCCGGTTGCCCCGGCGTGGATGTGCCCGCCATGCTGGCCGATACGGCTCGCCTGCTGCGCGTGCGTCTGCGGGCCGCCGGATGGTCGGACGCCCCGGTGCTGGAGCTGCCCCGCGTGCCGCAGCTGGACGCGGCCGCCTGGGATCTGCTGGCGCGCCGTCTGGAACCGCTGGCCCGGCAATGTGCTGCGCTGGCGGCCCCTCTGGATATGCCGACCGGCCACGCCGGCGCGCCCGCTGCTTTGGCGCGGGCCAAGGCCTGCGTCGCGTCAGCCCTTGGCCTAGCTGATGCCGTCAAACCGTGCGCCCCCGCAGAGGCTGCCGCCGGTCCCAACGCCACGGCAGCGGACGCCGCCGCTTCCCTTATCGCACGCGACCACGCTGCCGTCTGGCATCCCTACGCTGCCGCCTGCCCGCCACCAGTACTGGACGCGGTGCGGAGCACATGCGGCAACCGCATCCTGCTGCAGGACGGGCGAGAGCTGGTGGACGGCATGTCCTCCTGGTGGGCGGCCATCCACGGCTACAACCACCCACGTCTGCTGGCGGCCCTGCAGGCCCAGGCCCGATGCATGCCGCACATTATGTTCGGCGGGCTGACCCACGAACCGGCCGTGGCCCTGGCCGAGCGCCTGCTTGGCCTCATGCCCTCAGGGCTTGGCAAGGTTTTTTTTGCCGATTCCGGTTCCGTGGCGGTGGAGGTGGCTCTCAAAATGGCCCTGCAGTGCCAGCGGGGCAGGGGGGAAGCACAGCGCACACGCTTTCTCACTCCACGCGGGGGCTACCACGGCGACACCTTCGGGGCCATGTCCGTCTGCGACCCCGTGACGGGCATGCACAGCCTGTTTACGGCCGCGCTGCCCCGGCAGATCTTTATGGAACGGCCCGCCTGCCGCTTTGATCAGCCCTTTGACCCCTCCAGCCTGGACGACGCCCGCCGTCTGCTGGCAGCCCACGGGCCGGAGGTGGCCGCCGTCATCCTGGAACCCGTGGTGCAGGGAGCCGGGGGCATGTGGTTTTACCATCCGGACTATCTGCGCGGCCTGGCCGACTTGTGCCGAGAGGCCGGCGCGCTGCTCATCCTGGACGAAATCGCCACGGGCTTCGGCCGCACGGGCAAAATGTTTGCGGCGGAATGGGCCGGGATATGTCCGGATATTCTCTGCTGCGGCAAGGCGCTCACGGGCGGCATGCTGACCCTGGCCGCTACGGCCTGCACGGACAGCGTGGCAGAAGACATCTGCCGCCACAACGGTGTGCTCATGCACGGCCCCACCTTTATGGCCAACGCCCTGGCCTGCGCCGTGGCCGGGGCCAGTCTGGACCTGCTGGCCGAAAACGCCTGGCCGGAACAGGTGGCCGGGCTGGAAGCGACCCTGCGCGCGGGGCTCGCCCCCTGCGCCGCGGAGCCCGATGTGGCGGACGTGCGTGTGCTGGGGGCCATAGGCGTAGTGGAAACGCGCCGCCCGGTCCACACGGCCCGACTGCAGCGCTACTTTGTGGAGCGGGGCGTGTGGCTGCGCCCCTTCAACCGGCTCATCTACATTATGCCCCCCTATAACACGCCGCCGGAAGACGCGGCCCGGCTGTGCGCGGCCGTGCGAGGAGCGCTGCGCGAGGGGGCTCACCGGCCGTGACTTTTTTGGTCTTCTATTTCGCCGTCCTGTTCTTTGTGGCCCTGTGGTCCACCCGCAATGGCGTGGACGCGGCCACCTATTTTCTTAACGGACGGCGCAGCACGGCCTTTGCAGTGGCCCTTTCCATCGTGTCCTCCTGCGTGGGCGGTTCCGCCACCATGGGCATGGCCGGTCTGGCCTGGCAGGTGGGCACTCCGGCCTTCTGGTGGCTGGGCTCCGGGGCTGTGGGCCTTACCGTGCTGAGCCTGTTTCTGGCCCAAAAAGTACGGGAAAGCGGGGCCGTGACCATGCCGGAAATGCTCACAGCCTTTTTGGGAGAACCAAGCCGTCCCCTGGCCTCCGTGATCATTGTCACGGCCTGGCTGGCCATCCTGGCCGCGCAGTTCAGCGCCATGGCGGCCATCATCATGCCCCTGACCGGCCTTGCCAAAGGTCCGGCCGTGCTGCTGGGCGCGGCGGCGCTTTTGGCCTACACCCTGGTGGGCGGGCAGGCGGCGGTCATGAAGACCGACGTGTGGCAGTTTTCCGTGCTCATGGCGGCCCTCTTGCTGGCCCTGGCCCTGAGCGTCAAGGCGGGCGGCGGGCATGCCCTGGCGGCCGTGCCGTTGGAAGCGGTCAATGCGGACTTTCCCGTTTCCAAGCTGCGTTATTACCTCTGCATTCTGGGCGGCAGTTATGTGGTCTGCCCCATGCTGTTCGGGCGTCTGCTCACGGCGCGGGACGCGGCAGCCGCCCGCCGTGGCGGGTTGTGGGCCGTGGCGGGGCTCACCATCACGGCAGCCATCATCGTGGCCCTGGGCATAGCCTGCCGCGACCTGGTGCCCGCAGGCACGCCGCCGGAGCAGGTGCTCAGTGCCGCCCTGCTGACCCATCTGCCGACCTGGGCCTCCACGCCTATTTTGCTGGGCATTTTCAGCGCCATTATTTCAGCCGGAGATTCCTGCATCATCACGGCGGCCTCAGTGTGCAGCAACGATATTCTGCGCCGTCCCGGCGTGGCCGCCTGCCGTCTGTGCATGCTGGGCGCGGCGCTGGCCGCCATGGTGCTGGCCCTCTACGGCAAGGGCATCCTGGCCCTGCTGCTCATGGCCAATGATATTTACGTCTGCGGCGTGGTGCCACCCGTGTTTGTGGGCATGCTCCTCTACCGCAAGGCCCGCTTCCGCCCCTGGGGCGTGGCTGCCGCCATGGCGGCCGGCGGCCTGCTGGGCCTCACGGCTACTCTGAGCGACAACAGCGCCTGGAGCTTTGCGGGCCTTGGCGTGTCCCTGCTGGGCAGCCTGGCTGCGGCGCGCCGCAGGGAGCCCGTCAGGCCGAAGGCGGCAGAGGCAGACCCCGGAATATGAGCCTGGTGGCTGCCGCATCGGCCAGGTCCGCCACATCCATAAGTTTTTCCAGCAGTTCCAGCAGATAGTGACGGTCGTGTTCACAACCGTCCACAAAATCTGCCTCCAACTGGCCGGAATTGATGTATGCCTCCAAGGCTTCCAGGTCCGCGACGGTCAGCATGCTTTCTCCTTGCGCATTGTACTTTTGAGGATATACATTTCAAAAATTTCAGGATGTCCACTCCGGTACAGAACAGTGCAACTAACCAGCGCTGCTGTCTTGGCCCGTAACTAGCGCTGCTGTCTTTGCCCGTAACTTCCTTCGTCGTAACGGGCCGGGCTGAACTTACGCCTCCGGATCGGACGTCTGCTTGCGCAAAGCCATGAGGCAGCGTTGGGTCAAAACGTCGGCAAGCGCCTCCACCACGGCGATTTCTTCGCGCGTGATGGCCGGATAGTGGATGCCCGCGCTCACGCATACGGCGCAGCCGAGGCCATCGGCCAAGGCGGTGGCCGTGCGCAGGGCCAGGACGTCCTCCCGGTGGCCGGGCAAAACCAGCAGCCGCCCCTGGGCCTGGGCCCCCGACGCAGGGGCATAGGCCAGGGCTACGGCCCCCAGATGGGCCGTGCCGCCGCCCAGCAGCACCTGCAGGTCGCCACCCTGGCGGCAAACGCGCAACTGCAGGCAGATTCTGCCCTGACGGGCGGTAAAACGCATATTTCCTCCCAGACAATGGCGCAGGCCTCCGCCGCCACAGCTTTCCCGCCCGGCGCAAGGGTGGTTGCACGCCCTTTGCAGCGTCGTCGCGCCGCTGCTATTCTACCTTCCCGGGCCCGCAGCCGCAAGGCCGCTGTCTTGACGCTGCCGCCCGCTGCCCGTACCATCCGCGCATCCCCCGCGCCGCATTCCCGCATCCCTGCGGACGCGCCGCTTTTGGAACAGATTGCCTTTGAGAATAGGTATTCTCAAAGGTTACGACACGCTCGCTCCGGCGCTTAACAGCGCAAATAAGTTGCGCTTGCGCTTCCCGGCGGGCGTCTGCTTACGCAACCGCCAGAACATTTCAACGTTGAAATGCCTACTGCAAGACCTGGAGACGTCATGACCCTGGATCCCACCCGGCACCCCGATTGGCAACTGGCCCAGGAAGCCGAATCCCATATGAAGCCCATCCTCACGCTGGCCGCGGAAATGGGCCTGGAATCTTCTGAAATTCTGCCCTATGGGCACTATATGGGCAAGATTGAGCAGCAGGCCGTGCTGCAGCGTCTGGCGGACAAGCCCGACGGTCTTTATATAGATGTGACGGCCATCACCCCCACGCCCCTGGGCGAGGGCAAATCCACCACTACCATTGGTCTGGTACAGGGCCTGGCCCGACGCGGACTGCGCTCTTCGGCGGCCATTCGCCAGCCTTCGGGCGGCCCCACCATGGGCATGAAGGGTTCGGCTGCCGGTGGGGGGCTTTCGCAGTGCATTCCACTGGCGCCCTATTCTCTCAACTTCACAGGGGACATCCACGCCGTGGGCGCAGCCCATAACCTGGCCATGACCGCCCTGACGTCCCGCATGCAGCATGAGCGCAACTACGACGACGCCACCCTGGAACGGCTTTCGGGCATGCGCCGCCTGAACATTGACCCCACCCGCGTGAACACGGGCTGGGTGGTGGACTTCTGCGCTCAGGCCCTGCGCCATGTGGTCATCGGTATAGAAGGCGAAGGCCGCCGCAATGACGGCTTCATGATGCGCTCGCACTTTGACATCACCGTGGCCTCGGAGGTCATGTCCATCCTTTCGGTGGCGCGTGATCTGCGGGATCTGCGGCAGCGCATGGGCCGTATGGTGCTGGCGCTGGACCGTGACGGCAAGCCCGTGACCACCGCCGACCTGCAGGTGGACGGAGCCATGACCGCCTGGCTGGTGGAGGCCGTGAAGCCCAACCTGATCCAGACCATGGAAGGCCAGCCCGTACTGGTGCACACAGGGCCTTTTGGCAACATCGCTCTGGGGCAGAGCTCCGTCATTGCCGATCGGGTGGGCCTCAAACTCAGCGAGGCGCATGTGACCGAATCGGGCTTTGCCGCCGAAATGGGCTATGAAAAGTTCTGGAACCTCAAATGCCGCTACAGCGGTCTGACCCCGGACGCGGCAGTGCTGGTGGCCACAGTGCGCGCGCTCAAATACCACGGCGGCGCGCCGCAGCTGCGCCCCGGTCAGCCCTTGCCCGAAGCCTATACCCACGAGGATCTGGCCCTGGTGGAGGCCGGTTGCGTCAACCTGCTGCACCATCTGGGCATTGTGCGGCGCTCCGGCGTGCCGGCCGTGGTCTGCCTCAACCGCTTTCACACCGATACCCAGGCGGAGCTGGATACGGTGCGCCGCATCTGCGAAAAGGCCGGGGCGCGGGTGGCCGTTTCCGACCACTGGGCGCGGGGCGGCGAAGGCGCGCTGGAGCTGGCCGACGCCGTGCTGGACGCCTGCCGCACGGACCGCCGCGCATTCCGCCCCCTGTACGACTGGAATCTGCCCCTGCGGGAACGCATTGTGCGCATCGCCCGCGAGGTTTACGGCGCGGACGGCGTGGATTTTGAACCCCTGGCGGCCCAGCGTCTGGCCGCCTTACAGGAACGGCCCGACGCGGCTGAGCTGGGCGTCTGCATGGTCAAAACCCAGTATTCTCTGTCCGATGACCCCAGCAGGCGGGGCGTGCCCGCCTCCTGGCGGCTGCACGTGCGCGACGCACTCCTGTTTGGCGGCGCTGGGCTGGTGGTGCCGGTAGCGGGCGACATCAGCCTTATGCCGGGCACGGGCTCACGGCCGGGTTTCCGCAACATTGACGTGGATGTGGAAACGGGCCAGGTTTCGGGGCTGTTTTAGCGCCTTTTCCCTTTGAAGTTGCTCTGGCCACGGCCTGAACAGACGCCCGCACACAGGTATAAACGCCGTTTATTTGTACTGTTAAACCCCGATCATTCCGGGATTGCAGCGCGTGAACCGCAGCGCCTGTATGGTGGATGGCCGTCCTGCATTGCCGCCGGACGGTTCAAACCTGCGCGGCTCTGCAGCCCTGCGACAAAGGAAGAACAATGTACCGTTATTATATTGAGAAGATAACCGTGACCGAGGCGGATATGGACATGCAGGGCAGAGTGAGCAACCTGCGCTATGTCCAGTGGATGCAGGATCTGGCCGTGGCCCATTCCGCAGCCAACGGCTGGAGCATGGAGCGCTATGCGGCCGTGGGCCAGGGCTGGGTGGTGCGGCAGCACCGCATTACTTACCGCAAACCGGCAGTAGCGGGGCAGGTCATCAGCGGGGCTACCTGGGTAGCCGACTTTGCCTCGCGCCAATGCACGCGACGCTATCTTTTTTGGCGCGGCGCGGATGCGGCTCTCCTGGCGGAAGCGGAAACCCTCTGGATCTATATTGATTATGCCAGCGGACGGCCCGTGCGCATTCCTGAGGAACTCAGCCGGGACTTTGCGGCAGCCGAGGAAGCGGAAGTGCGGGCAGCCCTGGCCGCGGGGTAAGAGGGCGTCGGCCCGCAAACAGGGTCGTGTCGCCCTTTGGCGCAGGCCGGTTGTCAGCGCGGCTTTCCCCCGGCCTTTCCGGACTGGCCGTCTGCGCGGGAGAGGCGTTCCAGCAGGCGGTCGTAGTAGGGGTCGTCCTGCTCCAGATGGATGGGCCGCTGAAAACGGATTTGCGCCCGCGTAATCATAAAGCGCAGCCGCTGCATCTGGCGTACGCGCTCCTGCTCGTCCTCACACTGCTCCAGCAGGTCCACCAGCCGGTTCAGTTCTTTGCGCTGCTCCAGCTCCGGCGGCAGGCAGCCGGCGTTGCTCAGAATTTTGTAGGCCATACGCAGTTCTTCGGGCACGTGGCTCATGTCCTCCAGCTCCAGGGGGCGACCCGTGCCGGGGAGGTTGTCAAAAACTCCCTGGGCCTGGGCCTCGGCGATGCGTTGCTCAGCGATGAACTGGATGACGGAAAAGGGATTGGCTTCGGCCATGACGGTGGACCTTGCGGACGGGCGCGCGGATTTTTCCGCCCGGTTGTTTTGCGCAGGGTACGCCAGGCGCGGACCTGCGCGAGAGAAATTTTTTTGAGGTTTTTTCCCCAAAACCGCTCTGCTATTTTTCTTCTCCCGGCAAGGACGGCGGTTCGGCGTCGGGCTCATCATCTGGCCCGTCACCTGGCGCGCCGCCTATCGGGCCTGTGGCCGACGGAGCGGGCTGCGGGGCGTCGGCCCAGAGTTTTTTCCATTCCATAAGCAGGCGGAGGGCCTCCAGGGGGCTGAGGGCTTCGGGCTGCAGCTCACGCAGCAGGCGTACCAAGGGGTGTTCCAGATTTTCAGGCGGGGTGGGCTCCGGCAGGGCTTCCGTTGCAGCGGGTTCCGGTTCCGGCAGGTCCAGGCCCGGCAGGGCCACAGCCGTTACCACGGTTTTGCGCGCGCCTTCCCGGCCCCGTTCCAGGCCAGCCAGAATGGTTCTGGCCCGCTGCACCACAGACCCCGGCACGCCGGCCAGGCGGGCCACCTCCACGCCGTAGCTGCGGTCCGAGGGGCCGGGCACCAGTTTGTGCAGAAAAAGGATGTCGTTATTGTATTCGCGGATGGCGATATTCATGGTGAACACGCCGGGCACGCGGCCTTCCAGGGCGGTGAGCTCGTGGTAGTGGGTGGCAAAGAGGGTGCGCAGTTCACCGCCCGCGCGGCGGGCCAGGTCTTCCACCACGGCCCAGGCCAGGGCCACGCCGTCGTAGGTGCTGGTGCCCCGACCGATTTCGTCCAGAATGATCAGGCTGCGTCTGGTGGCCTGCCGCAAAATGCGGGCCGTTTCCATCATTTCCACCATAAAGGTGCTCTGGCCCTGGGCGAGGTTGTCCGAAGCCCCCACGCGGGAAAAGAGGCGGTCCACCAGGCCGAGACGCGCCGCATCCGCCGGCACCATGGAGCCCATCTGGGCCAGCAGGCAAATGATGGCCACCTGACGCAGCACCGTGGATTTGCCCGCCATGTTGGGACCGGTAAGCAGGCAAAGGCGGCGGCGCTCGTCCAGGACAAAATCGTTGGGCACAAAGTTGGCCCGGCCCTGGATGGCTTCCACCACGGGGTGGCGGCCCTGACGGATTTCCAGGTGGGCGTCGGCGGTAAGTTGCGGCATACGCCAGCCCTGGGCGCGCCCCACCTGGGCAAGGCTCTGCCAGTAGTCCAGATGGGCAATGCAGTCGGCCATCTGGATAATGCGCGGCCGCTGGGCCGCCAGTTGAGCGCGAAGCTCCTGAAAGAGGCTATATTCCAGGCTTTTACGCTTTTCCGCCGCGGAGAGCAGTTCCTCTTCCAGTTCTTTCAGCTCGGCGGTGGTGAAGCGTTCCGCATTGGCCAGACTCTGACGGCGGATAAAATGGTAGGGGACCGGCCCACTGTGGGCCGCGCGGGAAATTTCGTAGTAGTAGCCGAAAACGCGGTTGCAGCCCAGTTTGAGGCGGCTGATGCCGGTTTTGGCCTGTTCTTCGGCCAGCATGGCCTGCAGCTTCTGCTCGCCGTGCTCCACCAGGTCCAGCAGGCGGTCCAGCTCCACATTGTAGCCAACTTTGAACAGCCCGCCCTCCGTGATCACGGCGGGCGGAGCATCCACCAAAGCGGCATCAAGGAGGGCGGCGCAGTCTTCCATGCTGTCCCAGGCGCGGAGTATTTCTTCTATGGCCTTGGGGGGCGCGGCATCCTGTTCGCCCTGATTGGGCGGAAAAGAGTCCTCCAGGGCCGCCAGCACCTGGGGCAGGGCGGCCAGACTCTCCCGCAGAGCAATGCAGTCGCGCGGCGCACCCTGATTTAGGCTGATGCGTGTGGAAAGACGTTCCAGATCGTAGACCCGGTCCAGAGCCGCGCGCAGGGCCTCGCGCCGGGCGTCGCAGGCGTGGAAAAAGACCACAGCCTCCTGAATGCGTCTGATGGGTCCGGCCTCGCGCCAGGGGTGGCGCAGCATGTCCTCCAGCAAGCGACCGCCCATGGGGGTGAGGGTCTGGTCCAGCACATGGCGAAGCGTACCTTTACCTCTACGGCCGTTGAGCCGGACAAAAATTTCGAGATTGCGTTCGGTGACGTCGTCGATGATCAGGCGACGGCTCAGGTCCAGAGGCCGGAAGGGCTGGAGGTGGTCCGGGCTGCGCATCTGCGTTTGATTGAGATAAAGCAGGAGCGCGCCGCAGGCGCGGACAAGCTCCGGCCTGCCTTCCAGCCCCAGGGCCCCCAGTTCGCGCACGCCTTGGGCGGTCAGCACGCGCTCCGTGGCGCGCTGCACGTCGAACTGCGGACGCGGCAGGCGCACCAGGCGCACGCCGTCCAGCAGCGTGCGGGGTGGCGGTTCCAGCCCTTCGGGCGTGAGCAGTTCGCGGGGAGCCAGCTTTTGCACCCACTGCCAGAGCTCGGCGGGGCGCTTAAATTCCAGGCCGGACCACTGGCCGGTGGAGATGTCCGCCCAGGCAAAGGCGCCGCCCTGGTCCGGCGCGGCGGCATAGAGCGCGCCCAGATAGTTGTGGCTCTTGGTCTGGAGGTTGGCGTCCTCCAGTACCGTGCCCGGCGTGATAACTCTGGTGACGGCGCGTTTGACCAGGCCCTTGGCGGCCTTGGGGTCTTCGGTCTGGTCGCAGATGGCAATCTGGTAGCCCTTGCCGATGAGCTGGGCCACATAGCTTTCCACGGCGTGCCAGGGCACGCCGCACATGGGTACGGGGTTTTCCGCGTCGCGGCTGCGGCTGGTGAGGGCAATGCGCAGTTCGCGGGCGGCCGTGCGGGCGTCGTCAAAAAAAAGTTCGTAAAAATCCCCCATGCGGTAAAAGAGCAGGGCATCAGGATGTTCGGCCTTGATGCGCAGGTACTGCTCGAACATGGGGGTCATTTTTACCGGGGCTTCAGGCATGGCTCAAAGGGTAAAAGGTGCAGAAAGACGCGCCCGCAACAGGCGTGGACGCGGCAAACAATGTGAACACGCTGCGCGCCCTTGCAGCCCATAAAACGGCGCAGACACGGAACGCGGCCGACAACTGCGTGCGGGACGTGGCCGCAGACGGCCCGGAGCGCGTGGCGCGTGTTGGCCCGTGAGCGCACGGTCAGCACGCAGCGGGGAAATTACGGCCGGTCTGGGTCCGGGGCCAGAGCCGCGCCTTCTGCGGTCAGATCTGCCCCTTGGGGCGCACAGGCAGCTGCATCGGCCTTGCCGCCGGTTTTGGCTTCCAGCGCGGCGGCTTTGTCGGCCTTGCGCAGGAAGGTGGCGCGCGCGGTTTCACTACCCAGCTTTTTGCGGAGCTTTTCCACTTCGCGCTCCAGACTGCTGATCTGCCACTTGTGCTTCAGCAACCGTGCGGAAAGATTGACCTTGTCCCAGACCAGGAAGCAGAGCGTGAAGAGCGCGCCCAGAGCAAAGGCCGCCACCACCAGGAAATAGAACGGCAGTGGGATGGAGGACATGGGCGGAATGAAAAAGAGGTTGAGCGTAAGAACCAGTTGCTGGGAAAGGGAGGCCTGGTTCTGGAAAAAGAAAACCAGGGACAGAAAAAACACCACGGCAAGCAGCAGAACCTTGACATACCGCATGGGCACACTCCTCACAGGCTAAAAAACGCTGAAATAAACTGTACGCTGCATGGGCTCTTGCGGATGTCGCTTCCCGCCCTGTAGGCGGGTGCGCCTCCCGCCGAGGATTGCCCGGTCCCCGGCCTTGGCGGTCCCGGCGTCGGCGGACCGCCTGACGCGGCATGCGGCACGCGTCGCAAAAAAGTTTGGCTGTCCGCCGTGGTTTGTCGGGGCGGGCAGGGCCTGCGGCCGCACCGGCAAAGGGCACGACGTTTGGGGGTCGCGCGGCCGAAAAATTCTTTGGCCGGGTCGCACCAGCGGCGTTCCGGCCGACGTATCCTGCAGTTGCTGCGGCACGCCGCAGCACAGTCGGCACTGCGGGCAGGGGGCGTCAGTCCGTCAGGGCAGCCAGGCGCACGGCCACGGCCTGAGGCGCAAAGTAGGGCCGCAGGGCCGCATAGCTGCAGCTGAGGTGCTGCGGCATGGTGCGTACCTCGTCAAATACGGCCATAAAGGAGGAATCCCCGTTCCAGCGCGGCACCAGATGAAAGTGCAGATGCTCCCGAATGCCGGCGCCCGCGGCCTCGCCTTGGTTCAGGCCGATATTGATGCCCGGACAGGTAAAGTGTTCCTTTAATATAGTGGCGCAGACCTGCAAAAGGTCCATAATTTCATGCGCTTCTCGGCGTGAAAGCTCGGCCAGCAGCATGACGTGGCGGTAGGGGCAGACCATGATGTGCCCGTTATTATACGGGTATTTGTTCATGATCACAAAGCAATGTTCCCCGCGGTAGAGCACGAGCCGCTCCGCGTCTTCTTCCGTGCCTTGGGGCAGGCAGAACACGCAGGTATCGGGTTTCGGGCCCAGAATGTAGTCTATACGCCAAGGCGCCCACAATTGTTTCATAATGTTGAGCTATACACCGCTTAGGGCCGACGGGCAAGGGGGGCCCCGCCGGACGTGCGGCCGTTTTTTGCCAGCAGGCTTTTGGCCAGGGCCAGCTGGCTTTCGGCATTGGGAGCCTGGCCGTCCAGCTTGGCGCGCAGCACGGCCGCCAGAATCCGGCTGTAGGCCGGACCGGGGAGAAGCCCCAGGCGCTGCAGATCCTGGCCGGTGATGTCTGCCTTTTCTCTTCGCCATTGGGTAATGTAGCGCGAAATGTTTTTTTGCAGGGGCGCATCGCTGGTTCTGGCCATGAGGTAGAGCAAAAACTCCAGGCGCAAGGGCCGGAGCAGGGCGCAGAGTTCGCTGGGCCGGGCCGATGTTTCTTGCCAGTTGGTCAGCTGGCTGCCCAGGGCGCGCAGACGTTCTCGTTGGGCCAGCACTGTGGCGCGCAGGGCTTCGGGCAGGCCCAGGCGGCGGTAGTGTTCCAGCGTAAGGGCATAATTCAGACCATGGTTGAGGCCCAGAAAATAGACCAGCCAGGGCAGGGGCTGTTCCTCAAAATAGAGCAAACGGTACCAGCCGAGAATTTCCTGCAGCCCCTGCAACAGGGCCTTGCGTGCGGGGATCAGGGCCAGTTGGGGGGCTATGGTCTCCCAGATGCCCAGCTGGTCCATGCGCGTGAAGCAGGCCAGGGGGGCTTCTTCATCACAAATGTGCTTGAATTCGCTGAACAGGCGCTGGGGCGAAAGGCGGTCCATGAGCTTGAGCGACAAGGCGTTTTTGACCAATTTTTCCGTGCCCTGGCCCAGATGGAAGCCGTAACGCTGCTCAAAGCGCACAGCGCGCAGGCAACGGGTGGGGTCTTCCACAAAGCTCAGGGTGTGCAGCACGCGGATGACCTTATCCTTAATGTCCCGTTGCCCGCCGAAAAAATCCACCAGCAGGCCAAAGGGGTCATCCAGACGCACGGCCAGGGCGTTGATGGAAAAATCTCGCCGGAAGAGGTCCATTTTGAGGGATGAAAGCTCTACTGTGGGCAGGGCGGCCGGGTGTTCGTAGTATTCCAGCCGGGCTGTGGCCACGTCCAGGCGTTGTTCCTGCCCCTGGGCGTCGGGAAAGATGACCATGGAAGTAAGAAATTTGCGGTGCTCCCGCACGCGGCCGCCCAGTTCACGGGCCAGTTCGCGGGCCAGGGCCAGGCCGTCGCCTTCCACCACCAGGTCGATATCCTGATTGGGCCGCTGCAGCAGCAGGTCGCGCACAAAACCGCCCACGGCGTAGACCGGCAGACCGCGGGCCGCGCCCAGACGCCCGGCCAGGTGGAGCAGATCCCGCGTGGACGCGGGCAGGCGGTCCTGGATGAGCTTGGCCAGGGAGCGTTCCTTGCCGCCGCCTTTGTGCTCCGGCAGATGGCCGGAGGCGTTGGCAAAGACGTTGATGAGGTCTGTGCGGGTGACCACGCCCACAACTTTGTTATCCTCCACAATGGGCGCCAGCCGTTGCCGTCCGCCCACAATGACGTCCGTAAGATCCTGCAGGCTCGCGTGCGGCGGCAGGGTGCGCACATGGCGGGTCATGTATTCCTCTACCCTGGCCACGGCCAGGCCGTGGGCCACGGCGCGCGAGGCCGTCTGCGCGTCCAGCAGCCCCACGCAGGCGCGGCTGCCCGGCGCAAACACGGGCACGGCCTTGAGCCCGAAGTGGAGCATAAGCTCGTCCGCCTCGCGGATGCTGGCCCCGGCCTCAATGCCCACGGCCGGCACAGACATATAGTCCCTGGCCGTTTTGTCCGGATGCGCCTGGGCGTAGAGCTCCCGCAATATGGTTTCGCGCACTTCGTGCAGGGTCATGGAACGGATGGAGGCCGAAGCGGCGTAAGCATGCCCGCCGCCGCCCAGCGCAGCGCAGACGTCGCCCACGTTGACCGCCTCGCTGCGGCTGCGGGCCACCACCTGGATGCGGTCTTCCATCCTGCCGACGGCAAAGAGCACCGTGAATTTTTCCATTTCCATCAGGCGGTGCGCCAGGTAGGCAAAATCGCCCAGATAGTGCTCCATGGAGGCCTCGGCCAGAGCCACGCTCACGTCGTTGATGACGTAGGTCTGCACAGACTCCAGCAGACTGTTGAGGGCCTGAACGTGCAGGCTGGTGAGCTGGTGGGCGGCCAAGTCGTCTATGCGGTTCACGTCCATGCCCTGACTGAGCAGCCAGGACGCGGCCTGAAAGTCCTCTTCCGTCGTGGAGGAATAGGTGAAGGAACCCGTATCGCCGTAAATGCCCAGGCCCAGCAAGGTGGCTTCTTCCGGGGTAAGGGCAATGCCGCGCTCACGCAGGTGGCGCACCATCAGGCTGGTCAGCGCGCCCACGCGGGCCGTGTAGGCCGCGTCCGCCGTCACGTCGTCGGCAGCGTCGGGGTGGTGGTCCCAGACTTCCAGCCGCAAACCTGGGCGGTCCAGCAGGGGGGCCACATGCCGCACGCGGCCGCGCTGACGGGTGTCTACCAGCACCAGACGGTCAAAGGCGGCCCAGTCCAGGCTGTCGGCGGTGACGAAGTCGTAGGTCTGGGCGTCCAGGCGGGCATAAAGTTTTTGCAGGCCGCGTTCCTGCGTGCCGGGAAAGAGCAGCACGCAGGGAGCATAAAGCCGACGGGCCGCCAGCATGGCCGCAAAAGCGTCGAAATCCGCGTTGGCGTGGCAGGTGACGAGGGTGGCGGGGCTCACACGCGGCTCCGGGGGTGAAACTGGTGGTGCAGGGCGCGCAACCGCTCGGCCTGCACATGGGTGTAGATTTCTGTGGCGCTGATGTCCGCGTGGCCCAGGAGCAGCTGCACGGAGCGCAGATCCGCGCCGCCTTCCAGAAGGTGTGTGGCAAAGGAATGGCGGAAGGTGTGCGGTGAAATGGCGCGGCGGATGCCGGCCTGCAGGGCGTAGTTTTTGACCATCTTCCAGACGTATTGGCGGCTCAGAGCCCGGCCCGAACGGTTGACGAAGAGCTGCCCGCCCGTGGGGCTGAAGGCGGGCCGCCAGTCCTTAAGATAGGTGGCAAGCATCTGCTGCATGGCGTCGTGCAAAGGGACAAGGCGTTCCTTGGCGCCCTTGCCGAAAACGCGCACCAGCCCCCGCTGCAGGTCCAGATCCAGAACGTCCAGATTGCACAGCTCGGAGACGCGCAGCCCCGCCGCGTACAGCATCTCCAGCATACAGCGGTCGCGCGCGCCTGTTTTAACGCCGCAGTCTGGCTGGGCCAGCAAAGCCTCCATTTCATCCTTGCGCAACACCTCCGGCAAATGCAGGGGGAGCTTGGGATTTTCCAGCAGCAGAGCGGGGTTTTTGGTCACCGCGCCCGCGTCCAGGGCAAAGGCAAAAAAAGCCCGCAAGGCCGAAAGCCGCCGCGCCAGGGTGCGCCCCGTGTTCTGGTGCGCCCGCAGCCAGGAGAGGTAGAGGAAAATTTCCTGCTCGTCCGGCGTGGCCGGAAGGCGGCCGCCGCTCAGGGCCAGTTCTTCCTGAAACAGAAAAAAATTTTCCAGGTCTTGGCGGTAGGCCTCCACGGTACGGACGGCCAAACCGCGCTCGGCCAGCAGATGGTCGCACCACTGCGGCAGCAGCGGCGCCAGAGGCGAAGAAAAGGGCGGGCTTTGCGTCATGGGCTCCATGCTAGCCGTCTTGCCTCCGGGGGGCAAGGGGCGGGGATGGCCGCGGCTTTTCCGTCGGGCAAAGCTGTGCTATGCCGTGTCGGCGGCACACGTTCAAGCGCGGTTTTGTTGCAGTGCCCTGCAATTCTGCTGCCGGAAATCCGCAGAAGGAGGCGTTATGCGGTCTGACGAGGCTTTACGGGCCTATGTGGGGCTGGGATCCAACGCGGCCGGGGCTGCGGAGCATCTGGAGCAGGCGCTTGCGGCTTTGGCGGCCCTGCCGGATATGCGGCTGGGCGCGGTTTCGTCCGTCTACGCCACGGAGCCGCAGGACTATGCGGACCAGCCCTGGTTTCTGAACCGGGCGGCGGAGCTCTTGCCCGGAGCGGACTGGGAACCCCACGCCCTGATGGATGCGCTGCTGCAGATTGAGGCGGCCCAGGGACGGGTGCGCAGCCCGGACCCGGCCCTGCGCTACGGACCGCGCGTCATTGACCTGGATTTGCTGCTTTTTGGAGATGTGCAGAGCACACACCCACACTGTCTTTTGCCCCATCCGCGCCTTACGCGGCGGGCCTTTGTACTGGTGCCCCTGCTGGAGGTGGCCCCGCAGATCCGCATCTGCGGTCTGCCTGGCCGCCAGTGGCTGGCGCGTTTGCCCTGGCGGCTGGAAGGGCACAGAATTTTTCAGTGACGGGGCGCGGCCCCTGTGCTACAAATGCTCGGCAGCGGCCAGCGCGCCGCGCGTCATTTTTTGTCAAGCCCCCGGCGCGGTCCCTGCGGCCGCAGTTTGGGTTGGAGGAGCGTTGCATGTGGAAATGGCTGATTCTTATTGTGGCGGGCTATGTGCTGTACCGCCTGTTTGCCAATGACCTGCTCAAAAAGAAAAAAGAACACAAAGAAGACAGCGCCGCCGAAGTAGAGCGTAAAGTGGCCGCCGGCGAGATGGTCAAAGACCCGGAATGCGGGGCCTATGTTTCTACCGAGGGCAATATCTCCGTGCGGGATGGCGAAAAGATTTACCGTTTTTGCAGTTACGAGTGTCGAGACAAATTTTTGCAGCGCCTGCAGGAAGGGGGCCGCGAACTGCCGCCCAGGGATAAGGATACAGAAGAATAGGGCGGCCATACGCGCCGGGACGGCAAGGACCAGCCCCTGGCGCACAGGACGCCATATCTTCGCGGTCGCGGCAGGTCACGGGAAAAAACAGCCCTTGGCGCGTGGGCATGGATAGGCTTGCAGCAGGCTGTGGACGCGCAGGCGGCCGCTCGTCGCAAAGGAACAGGCGTCGTTTGCTCCTTATTGGCCCGTTTGCGACGAGGGACGTTACGGGCAAAGACAGCAGCGCTGGTTACGGAGCAACGTCAGTGGTGCGGATGCGCGGTGCAGCGCTGGAGCGGGCAACCTGCGCAGCCGTACATAGAGAAATTTACGAATACGCAGTTTCGAAAAACGTAACAAATCCCCCTTGGCTATGCAGATCGGCCAAGGGGGATTTTTTCGGCAGTCGGGATCGCGCTTATTTCATGCCGGCCACGCGGCCCAGCATACTCTGAACGTTCTGCACGCTTTTGCTGAGGCTGCTTTTGGCCTCGTCAAATTCTTTCTGCAGGCTGTCCATGAGCTCGCGTACGGAAATAATAGCGTTGACGCGCGCCACATTGGCCCCACAGAAGGCGAAGCCGCGTTCCAGATTGCCGCGCATGGCGTTGATCAGGGCCTGAGCGATGCAGTAGGGCGTTTTTTCCTGCTCGCAGGTTTTGACGCAGTGGAAGATGCATTTGAAGGGCTTTTTGTTGCCCGCGCGGGATTCCTGGATAAATTCGTTTTCCAGAGCGCGTCCGGGCATGCCCACCGGGCTTTTGATAATGGTCACGTCTTCGGGGCGGGCCGCCAGGTAGGACTGTTTGAAGCGTTCGTCGGCATCGCATTCGTGGGTGGCCACAAAGCGGGTGCCCATCTGCACGCCGGAAGCGCCGAGGTTCAGAAACTTCATGATGTCCGCGCCGGAATAGACGCCGCCTGCGGCGATGACGGGCACGGACCGGCCGCACTTGTCTTCCATGGGTTTGACGGCGTCCACCACCTGGGGCACCAGCACTTCCAGGGCGTGGGCGGGGTCGTGCAGCTCTTCCGGCTTAAAACCCAGGTGGCCGCCGGCCTTGGGGCCTTCCACCACAAAGGCGTCCGGGGTGTAGCCGAAATGGGTCACCCATTTTTTGGCAATGACCGTGGCTGCCCTGGCCGAAGACACGATGGGCACCAGCTTGGTCTTGAATTCTTCTTTCTTTTCTTCACACATCTGGAGCAGGTGCCGGGGCATATCCAAAGGCAGTCCTGCGCCGGAAAAGATGATGTCCGCCCTGTTTTCAATGGCCGTACGCACCATCTGCGTAAAAGTGGTGAGAGCCACCATGAGGTTGACGCCGATGATGCCGTCCGTCATCTGGCGGGCTTTGAGTATTTCAGTGCTCAGGGCGCGCAGGTTGGCGGTGAGCGGGTCTTTGGCCACATCGGGTTCTTTCATGCCGATCATGGCTCCGGCAATGACGCCGATGCCGCCCTGATTGGCCACGGCCGACGCCAGACCGGAAAGTGAGATGCCCACGCCCATGCCGCCCTGAATAACAGGGATGCGGGCCGTGAGATTACCTATGCGAAGCGCGGGGAAAGGCATGACAAGACCTCCGTCCTGACGGAAACGGGAAAGCGGGCAGGGCCGCGGATTGACGACCAGATCGTTCCCCGGTGATTTTTGGAATAAATATAAGCGCATTTCTTACGGGGCGCAACAGGGAATTGTTGTCAGAACGCCAACCGGGCGCGGGTATTCAGATTTTTTATGATACGGCAGCCGGGCAGGGCGGTCAGAACCGTATTCGTCTTATGTTATGCTGCTGCCGGAGATGCCGGACGAAAAAAGAAATTTCACGGGGCCATGCCCCTGAACCGCCAAAGGCTTCTGCCGCAACAACCAATGTCCGGGCCAGAGCATTGCAACGTTACAGGGCCCTGGCGCTTGTGTAAGCAGACGTCCGCTGTGGAGGCGCAAGCGTAGCTGCAGCCGTAACGACGCAGAAAGTTACGGGCAAAGACAGCAGCGCTGGCTACAGATACAGACAGCACCGCCTCTGTATTTGCGCGGGTAAGCGACGCAACGGGCATGCCGTAGCTGTTAAAAATACATTTTCTTATCTAAACGGTGCAGAGGCCTGCGTAAGGGCAGTAGCGACAGTGCTTGTCGGGCCGGGCCGCAAAGTGCGGGGCGCGCGTCAGGTGCAGGAGAGTGAGCTCCAGGGCCGTGCGGCAGTAGCCCAGGGCGGCCTGCACGTCCTCACCCACAAGGCCGCCGAACAGGGGGGCCTCCCGGCCCGTGTCGCCAAGGTCCACCAGGGCCGCGTCGCCAAGGGGGCCCAGGCCCGCGGCCTGGGCCATGAGCAGATAGACGGGCAGCTGCAGGCTGCGGAGCCGCTCGCAAAGTCGGCAGAACAGGGCGTCCAGATCCTCCAGGGCTTCCGCAGGGGAGGCGGCTTCGCCGGTCTGGCCATTCAGGCGGTCACAAAGCTGCCCGGCCTGACGGAAAAAGCGTACGTCTGTCCATAGGTCGCCATCTGGCAGTTTGATGCGGCCGGTCTTGTAGTCCAGCACATGGAGCAGGCCGTCCCGTCGGTCCAGACGGTCGCAGACGCCCTTAAAGGCATAGTCGGCCCCGGCCAGGCGTAAAGTGGCGTCCAGAGGCGTTTCCAGAGCGTCGATCAGGGTGGTTTCGGGCTGGTTGTCCAGAAAGCGCTGCAGCCGCATGGGCACGGCTTCCTTAAGAATAAGCAGACTGTCCGGCGGCAGTTGCGCTTCCAGCCCGGAAGAGGCGAGAGCCTGAACAAAGGCGGCCTGTACGGCGGCGGGGCCCAAAGCGCTGCGCCGGACGCTGCGCTGCAGGTACGGGGCATACAGCGCGCGCAGGGTTTCATGAACGCAAATGCCCACCGCAGCCGGGTCGTCGCCCTCGTTGACCTCCTGCGGCGGTTCCAGGGCGCAAAGATACTGGCGGACAAAGCGCAAGGGACATTCCAGATAGACGTCCAACAGAGTGGCGGAAAGGGGACGGCGTAAAAGTCGCCTCAAAGCCGTATCCAGCCCGCCCTGACGTGGCAGGCTTTGGGGGTGCGCGGCAAAGGCGCGCAGGGTGCAGCGGGCCGCCGTGAGCGGCCCCTGGCCGGGTTCGAGCAGGGCCCCCCGACTTTGCTCCTCCTCCCAAAGCAGTTGTTCCACAAAACGGCTGCGACTTTTCTTCCCATCAAAAAGTTCGGAGCGGGTGATGCCCTCCTGCCAGAAAAAACGTACTTCCCGCGCCCCGGCGCAAAGGCGGTAAAGGGTATAGGCGGCGGCCTTTTCGCGCCCACGGGCGTCGGGCAGGCCCAACACGCGGCGCAGGGCATCGGGCAGCAGCGGGTCCGGGGCGGGCGCGCCCGGCAGCTTGTCGTCCGTGGCGTCCACAATGAGCACACGGTCAAAGTGCAGCAGGCGGGTTTCCAGCATGCCCAAGACCTGCAGGCCCGTGAGCGGTTCAGCCTCAAAGGGCACGCGCTCCTGCTCCAGCATGCCACGCAGTACCGCGTGCAACACCGCAGGCTGCAAGGGGGTCTGCGCCAGGCAATTGTCGCGCAGCCGCGGGGCCACATGACGGCTCAGGCGGTAGAGGGCTTCGGCGTCCAGCGGAAAGCGCCGCCAGATGTCCCCGCCGTGCAGCAGCAGAAAGTCACAGATCCGCAACAGACCGCGGGCGGTGTCTTCCAGAGTGGTAGCCGTGCCGAAGCCTGTGGTGCACAGGGTCAGGGTTTCGTGCAGCAGAGCCGCCTGATCTGCGGGGATCTCGGCGGCGCAGGCCGGGACCATGGCAGACAAGTCCACAAAGCGCGCGCCCGTGCGGATGTGGTGCTCCAGACGGCGCAGGGCCTCGCGCAGGGGCGGCCCCGCGACCGCCACAGGAGCGCCATCGCCCCCGACAGCGGCGTCAGGGCCAGCTTGCGGCGTGCGGGGGGCGGCGCGCAGCAGATTAAGGTAAGGGTGGCGCAGACACCGCAGCAGGGCTCGCCAGTAGTAGCGGCCATCCGCATCGCGGGTTTCCTGCAGGCGCAGCAGGGCATCCAGCAAGCGGTAGAGGGGGGAGCGCTCCAGCGGATAGCCCATGGAGACGTTCACATCCTTGTGCGGCAAGTGGTGCAGCACCGGCATAAGCAGGGCGCTGTCCGTCAGTACCACGGCCGTGGCGGCGTCTGTGGCAACAGCCTGCTCCGGACTGGGGGGCGGGTCCGGCGCGTTTGTTAAAACTTCACGCAGTTCTTTAAGTTGTGAATGCAGGTCGTACCCGGCAAAAAAATGATAGTCCGGGCGCGGGGACGGACAGGCCGTGTCCTGATCAGCGGCCTGCGGCAAATTCTGTGCGGCAAAACGCGGCGTTGCCGGAAGGGCCGTGGCGCGCCAGCGGCGGATCCAGGCAGCCAGAGGCTCACAGGACCAGTGGGGCGTGCCCCCTTGCGCCAGGGCCGGGTCCGCGTGCAGGCAGACCTGCGCCCCGGCCTCCCACAGCCGCCGCAGCACGGCTTCCTCCCCGCGCGTCAGCAGAGAAAAGCCCGCAAGCAGTACGGGGCGGCGTTCTGTGGGGCGGAACAGGACCGGGATGTCTGTGGCGTCTGCAGCCACGCTGGCCGTATCCAGGCCCGGCGTAGTCCAGCCTCTGGCCCGCAGTTCCGCCGCATAGGCCGTGCCGATGCGCCCCAGTGCGCCCAGCAGGGCCGCAGCCGGTGCGGCCACCTCCTGCTCCATGTGGGTCAGATCCACGGCCGCCACCTGCTGCTGGAACATGTCTTCAAAAACCTGGGCCAGGCGCAGGCCCCAGGGCAAAAAGCGGCCTACGTCCATATGGGCGAAGCGCGCGGCCAGGGCGCTGTCTTCCTGGGCAACGGCAGCCACAGCCTGCTGCAATGCCGCCACACGGTCCAGGTCGCCCGCCGTGTACAAAGGGACCTGAGCCAGGCGCGCCCGCCATTGGGCCGTCAGATCCGTGAGGGGCAGAACGCGCGGCAGGGGCCCCACATGGCCGGAAGCCGCATAAAGCCGCGCCAGGTAGCGCCAGGGCCGGTGGTGGGGCACCACCACCAGGGCCTGGCCAGGCATATCGCCGCAGAGCCGGTCCAGGTGGGCCTTGAGGTCCGCCAAAAAGGGACGTTGCCAGGGAAAAACCAGAAAGGGCGCGCCGCTCATGCCAAGGCATCCTCCGGGGGCAACAGGCCGTCGCAGTGTTCCTGCAAAGGGGAAACGACCGTATCCGTGACCAGGCGGAAGCGGCGCAGATCCAGATAGACCAGCAGCGCGCGCGCTTCCCGGCTTGTTGTCCCCGGCGCGTGCAGACAGCGCAGATAGGTGCGCACCTGCGCCACGTGCTCTTCCCTGGCCTGACCGCTTTTGTAGTCGAGGACCAGGCTGCCCCAGGCTTCGGGCACCAGCAGGTCCACACGCAGCAGGTTGCCCTGGCCGTCCAGCAGAGAATGCTCCGGCAGACCGTGCGCAAGCCAGCTCGCAGCCTGCGGTTGCGCTGCCAGCCAGGCCAGAGAGGCGGCAAGCTCCTCCCGAAAGCCCGCGTCCTGGGGCACGGGCAGGGCGTACTGGCGCAGGCCGTATTCCAGGGCCGCGCGAGCGTCCGCCTCCGGCTGCCCCGTGGGGCGCAGACGCTCCAGGCAGGCGTGCAGCAAGGTGCCCCGGTCTTCCGCACGAAAGGCCATGCCCGCCAGCGGGTTGCGGTAAATCTTCAGGCGCGGCAGCCACTGCATGGGCCGCCAGGGCGCGGCGTCGGGATCCGCGCTGTGCGAAGCCGCAGGCTGTGCGGCGGGTACGGATGGGTCCTTGCCCGCAGCAAATCTGTCCATTGCGGGCCCGTCCTTTGCACCGGCGCCGGCGCGGGGCCTGTGGTCCACCGCGTCTGCCTCCGAGTCGGACGTGGGGGAGGACGCTGTTGCCTGCGCGTAGCCCCCTGCAGTGGGGGCCACATCGGCCGTTGTCATGTCGGTCTGGGCGGCTACGGGTGCGTCGACAAGGGGCTCCGGCAGTGCGCCCAGGGTATAGGGGGGCTGCAGACCGGCCGCCTCCCAAAGCACGTCCAGGGCGTCGCAGGCGGATTTCTGGCCGCCCACGGGGGCGCCGCGAAACACGTACAGAGCATCCCGCGCGCGGGTAAAGGCCACATAGAGCAGATGCAGGCATTCGCGGGCCTGGCGGACCAGCTCTGCAAAATAAGGAGCGTTGAGGGCCCTGGCGTTGCCCACCACATAGCGCAGGCCGCCAAGGGTGACGGTGCGGGGGTCGGGGTGGACCCGCAGGCGGAAGTCCGTCCAGGGCACCACCACCACGGGGGCTTCCAGACCCTTGGATTTGTGGATGGTCATGATGCGCACGGCGTCCATTTGTTCGGGCATGGGCACCCGCTCGGCGTCGCCTTTATCCCGCCAGTGCTCCAGAAAGGTAGGCAGGGTGGAGAGGCCTTTTTCTTCGGCACTGTGCAGCACTTCCATAAAACGACGCAAAAAGGCTTCGGCTTCGGGGAAGCGTCGGGCCGCCTCCAGGCGGGAGAACCATTCCTGGGTCAGGTCGTAAGGAGTCATGAGCCCGGACTGGTTAAAAAAGGGCTCCAGCAAGGCCTGCCAGACCTGCGGCCAGCGCTGGCGGAACAGGCGGTACAAAGGCCCGCCTCGCGGCCCGCCCGCGCACCAGCCGTGCAGATCTTCCTCCGCCAGGGGCGCGGCCTCAGGGTGGTCGTGAAACAGCACGCCGGTGACAACAGTAAGGAAGGCAATATCGTCTTCGGGATTGTCCAGAAAGCTGAGCAGGGCCGCAGTCTGCGCCACCAGGGGATGCCCGGCGAGGCGCAGGCTGTTTTCCGTAATGACCGGGATGCCCCGGCCCAGCAGGGTATCCGCCACAATGGCGGCCATGCGGTTGGAGCGTACCAGCACCAGCACGTCCGACCAAGGGCGCGTCGGGCCGATGTCTTCTTCCAGCAGGTTGCCCAGGCGTTCCAGGGTCGCGGCTGTGAGGGCCTCAACGTTTTCTGCCTCCAGCACGTCCACTTGCACCAGCCCGCCGGGCTTGCCCTGGGGCGGGCTTTGCTGCGCCGCGCCCGCAAAAGCCTGGGCCAGTTTGGCGGCGGCCTGCGGCAGCCCCTCGGTGGGCGCGGTGCCGGGCAACAGGGCCGTGAGCACGCGCAGGGCCGTTTCGCGGTTTTCCAGAGGGGTGAACAACAGGTTATTGTGCTGCACCACCTCCCGCCGACTGCGCCAGTTGTGGGGCAGGGTGACGCGTTCCCCCTCTGGGACCAGGGCGGTCAGGGACGCATCGCCAAGCACGGCGTCGAACAGGTCCGGGTCGCCCCCGCGCCAGCCGTAGATGGACTGCTTTACGTCGCCCACCCAGGTCAGCGAACCGCCGCGCGAGAGCGCCTCCAGCACCAAGGGGCGCAGGGCGCGCCACTGCTCGGCGCTGGTGTCCTGAAATTCGTCCACCAAAAAATGGGTGAGCCGCGCGCCCAGGCGGCAGAGGGCGTCCGGCACGCCGTGCTCGGCGCGCAGCAGGTCCGCCGCCAGATGGGGGATAAGCAGACCGGGCAGATGGCCTTCTTCAGCCTGATTACTGCGAAAGGCCTCGGCCAAGGTACGGGCCAGTTCCACGGCCGGGGCGTAGCGCAGGCCCAGCTGCAGCAAAGGGGCCTCCTCCAGCCATGTTCCGGCGGCGGCCGCGCAGCGGGTAAAGGATGCCGCCACGGCGGCGGGAACGGTCTGATGTTTGGTGAACAGATCGGCGGCTTCAGGCTTTTTAAAAAAAGCCGAATCCTTCACAGTGCCTGCGGCCATGCTTTCCACAGCGGCATAGGCCTGTTTTTTCCAGGTCAGACTTGCGGCCTCGGCCGCCTCCAGAAGGGCCTGTCCGGCGGAGCGCGCCGCCAGCAGGAGGGTGGTCCAGCGCTGTTCCAGCGCGGCCGGTGGAGAAACGTCCTCCAGCTCGCCCAAAAGCGCTTTATCCATAAAGGGACGCAGTTGCCCCAGGATTTTTTCTCCAGCCAGAAAACCCCGGCTGTTGCCGTGCCAGACCAGGGCGTGACAGACCTGCCGCAGCAGCTCAAGCATGGCCGGGTTCTGCCGCCGGGCTTCTTCCAGCAGTAGGTCCAGGTAGGGCGTCAGAGCCTCCTCGCTGGCGAACACGGGCTGAAACTCCGGGTGCAGGCCCAGGTCCAGAGCCGCCGCGCGGACAATGCTGTGCAGCAGGCTGTCGATAGTGCGTATCTGCAGCGCGCCCATGTCCCGCATGATGGCTGTGACCCAGCGGCCGGCCTCGTCCGCGGCCAGGGGCAGACCTTCGGGCGGATGGCCCAGGGCGGCGTTTTTTAACTGGCGCACCACGCGCTCGCGCATTTCGGCGGCGGCGGCGTTGGTGAAGGTGACGGCCAGGACGTCGCCCCAGCCAGTGGGGCCGGCCGCACTCAGGGCGCAGACGCCCGTGGCGGGTGCGGGCGCGCCGCAGGCCACCACGTGCTGCAAAAAGCAGCGCGTCAGCTCAAAGGTTTTGCCGGACCCGGCCGAAGCCTTGATCTGGCGTAACTGCCGCGAACGGGGCCGAACGTCCATTACAGGGGCGGCAGCATGCCCGCCAACGTGCCTTGCCCGGTGGATTCCAGCACGGCCCGCCAGAGATCGGAATAAATGTTGAGTTTGCGCCGCTTGCGGGTGACCAGCTCCAGCGGCAGATGCACATAGCGGTCCTGAATTTTGCCCACCACCATGTCTGTGCGGCCGGCCATGGCCGCGTGCACGGCGTACTGGCCCAAAAAGCCGCAGTAGACCTTGTCGTTGGCGTTGGCCGGCACGGAGCGGATAATGTAGCTGGGGTCAATGTATTTGATGGAGTGCTCCAGGCCGCGCGCGTTCAGGTATTTGGTCATGGCGCCGCGCAGCAGGGTGGCCACGTCGCCCAGCACGGGGTTGCCCGAGGCGTCTGTGCCGGACTGCTGGTCCAGCAGGTGCTGCCCGGCCCCTTCGGCGGCCACAATGACGGCGTGGCCGCGCCGACGCAGGCGTTCTTCCAGCGCGGGCAGCAGGCCGCCTTGTCCTTCAAGGGCAAAGGGAGCTTCAGGGATGAGGACGAAGTTTACTTCCTTCAGGGCAAGGGCCGCGCGTGCGGCGATGAAGCCCGACTCCCGCCCCATGAGTTTGACCAGACCAATGCCGTTGGGCACGCCGCAGGCTTCAGTATGGGCGCATTCAATGGCCTCTGTGGCCTTGAAGGCGGCGGTTTCAAAGCCAAAGGACTGGGGGATGAAGTTAATGTCGTTGTCAATGGTTTTGGGGATGCCGATGACGGCAATTCTGAGGCCGCGGGTCTGCACTTCGGCGCTGATGGCCTGGGCGGCCTTCATGGTGCCGTCGCCGCCGATGACAAACAATGCGTTGACGTTGCTGCGTTCCAGAGTGTCCACGATTTCTTCGGGCGCCTGCGGCCCGCGCGAAGACCCCAGCATAGTGCCGCCAAAACGGTGAATGTCCGCCACAACGGCGGGGGTCAGCTCCAGGGGAGTGTGGCCGTAGTTAGGGATAAAGCCCTCCAGCCCGTAGGGAATGCCCAGCACCGAGGGCACATGGTAGGCGTGAAAAGCCTCCATAACAATGGCCCGGATGACGTCGTTGATGCCCGGACAGAGACCGCCGCAGGTGACGATGGCGCATTTTGCCCTGGTGGGGTCAAAGTAGAGCTTTTTGCGCGGGCCTGCGGCCTCCAGACAGACGCCGAAAGGGGTCGCGGCTTCATCGGAAAGTTCCTCATCCACAAAAATCCGCACGATTTTGTCGTCGGCCCAGGTGCGGTAGGGTAAGGCGGAATCCAGTTTGCAGGGGCCCAGGGTGCGGATTTCCGTCTGCAGGGCGGCGGCTTCAGGGGACGTCATGGGCGCACCTCCTTGACCAGGCCCAGCTGCGGGGCAATGCCGCGCATGGCTTCAATAGCCAGGCTCAAAAAAGCGTCCAGTTCCAGCCCGGCTTCGGCGCACTGGCGGATGTTGTCACGGCTGACGCTGGCGGCAAAGGCTTTGTCTTTCATCTTTTTTTTGATGCTCTTGGGTTCCATGCCTTCCAGCCCCGTGGGTCGCATGAGCGCCGCGGCGCTGATAAGCCCGGTGACCGTTTCGCCGCAGCGCAGGGCGTAGTCAAAGCGGCTTTGGGGGGCGACGCCGTTCATCTCGCCGTTATGGGCGCGAATAGCTGCAAGGGCGGGTTCGGGCAGGCTGTGGCGCAAGAGCTCCGCGCTGTCCAGACCGTGCCGTTCGGGGGTTTCAACCGTGGCGGGGTAGTCCAGATCGTGGAGCAGACCGGTGAGGCCCCAGAGCTCTTCGTCTTCCCCAAAATGTCGCGCCAGGGCCCGCAAAATGGCCTCCGAGGCCAGGGCGTGCTGCAGCAGGGCGGGCGGGGTGCGGTGTTCCTCCAGCAAGTGCAGGGCAGAATCGCGTGTGATCATGGCTATACCTTCCTCTCCTGCCAGTGTACGGCAGGGGCGGGGTGAAGGCAAGGCGCGGCCCGCGCCGTGAGGGCGGAGTTGACAGCGGGGCGGTAATGGCCGAAAAGAATTGTTTTGGAAATCTTTTAATAAAAGGTGTGCCGTGCCCATGTCCTCGCCCGTGTATGGCGTCCGCTCCCGCCCTTTGGGGCAGACCAGTTACTATCAGGGGCCGTTTGAGCTCAAGGCGGGAGACTACGTGCTTGTTGCTGCGGAACAGGGTTCAGCTCTGGGCCGCGTGGTTTCCGGCCCGGCAGAACTGCCGGAAGGGCGGAGCGACGAAGATCTGCCGCAGATTCTGCGTCAAGCCAGCCCGGAAGATATCTGCCAGGGGGAGGAGAATGACCGTCTGGCCGCTGAAGCCACGGCCTTTTGCCGCCGCTGTATCCGTGAACGCCGCATGGATATGAAGCTGGTAGATGTGGAAGTTTTTTTTGACCGCAGCAAGCTGATTTTTTACTTCACCGCGCCCGCCCGCATTGACTTCCGCGACCTGGTCAAGGATCTGGTGCGCGAATACCGGGCGCGTATTGAGCTGCGCCAGATCGGCGTGCGCCACGAAACCCAGATGGTGGGGGCCGTGGGCAACTGCGGCATGGTCTGCTGCTGCCGCCGCTACCTGCGCAAGTTCGCCCCTGTGACTATCCGTATGGCCAAGGAACAAAACCTTTTTCTGAACCCCGCAAAAATTTCCGGGATCTGCGGTCGCCTGCTCTGCTGCCTGGCCTATGAGCAGGAAAATTACGACAATTTCCATCGCCATTGTCCCCGTCTGGGCAAACGCTATCAGACGGATAAGGGCCCCATGAAGGTCTTGCGGGCCAACCTGTTCCGCAATTCCATAGCGGTGCTGACAGAAAGCGGCGAGGAGCAGGAAATTCATCTGGATGAATGGCAGGCCCTTTCTCCTTTCCGTCCCGAAGCGCCGCAGAATGCCGCCGCGCAGGGGCGACAGCCCGCCAGGCCGCCGCAGGGCGACGGTTTGCTGGTGGTTTCCGTTTCTCCGGAAACTGTGGACAGCGTGGACCATGACTTTGCGCCTGAAGGAGCGGAGTGCGCCCCTGCCGCAACGGGCGACACAAGCGCTGCAGGCGATCCGGCCCAGGCCGGGGTCGGCAAGCCGCGTCGCAAACGCCGCCGTAAACCGCAAACCTCTGAAGCAGATCAATGACGTCACAAGCAACGGAGCCCCCCGTGAACAGCTATTTCATCACCACGCCCATTTACTACGTCAATGCCCGCCCCCATCTGGGGCACGCCTATACCACGGTGGTGGCCGACGCCATGGCCCGCTACCACAAACTGCTGGGCGAGGACACGCTCTTTCTTACCGGCACAGACGAGCACGGCGACAAGATCGTGCAGGCGGCGGAAAAGCTGGGCAAAACGCCCAAGGAGTTTGTAGACGACATCAGCGGCCGCTTCCAGGCCCTCTGGCCCCACCTGGATATAGCCAACGACCGCTTTGTGCGCACCACAGACCCGCAGCACATGGCTGCGGTACAGACCTTTCTGCAACGGGTTTACGACCGGGGCGACATTTACTTCGGCGAGTTCGGCGGGCACTACTGCTACGGCTGCGAACGCTTTTATACGGAAAAAGAGCTGGAAAACGGCCTCTGTCCTCAGCATTTGACCAAGCCGGAATACATCAGCGAAAAAAATTATTTTTTCCGCATGTCCAAGTATCTGCCCTGGCTCAAACAGCACATTGAGGAGAACCCCTCCTTTATCCGGCCGGAGCGCTACCGCTCTGAAGTGCTGGCCATGCTGGAATCAGGCGCGCTGGAAGACCTTTGCATCTCGCGGCCCAAATCGCGCCTGACCTGGGGCATAGAGCTGCCCTTTGACAAGGACTACGTCTGTTACGTCTGGTTTGACGCCCTGCTCAACTACATCAGCGCTCTGGGCTGGCCCGACGGCGCAGACTACCCCCGCTACTGGCCCGGCGAACATCTGGTGGCCAAGGATATTCTCAAACCCCACGCCGTGTTCTGGCCCACCATGCTCAAGGCCGCCGGCCTGCCTCTCTACCGCCACCTCAACGTGCACGGCTATTGGCTGGTGCGCGACACCAAGATGTCAAAATCCCTGGGCAATGTGGTGGAGCCGGAGGCCATGAGCGCACGCTTCGGCGCAGACGCTTTCCGCTACTTTCTGCTGCGTGAAATGCACTTCGGTTCCGACGCCAGCTTCAGCGAAGAGGCCCTTACAGGCCGTATCAATGCAGACCTGGCCAACGACCTGGGCAACCTCTTCAGCCGGGTGCTGTCCATGAGCGGCAAATATTTTGGCAGCGTCGTGCCCCGCCCCGCGGCTTTTCAGGAGGCGGATCTGGCCGTTGTGGAGCTCTGCGCCACGGCCATGCGGAATTTTACGCAGCTTTTCGGCAACGTGCAGTTTGCGCAGGGGCTGGAATCCTTGTGGGAACTGGTGCGCGCCTTGAACAAATATGTAGATGTTCAGGCCCCCTGGACTCTGTACAAGCAGGGTAATATGGAGCGGCTCGGTACGGTGATGTATGTGCTGCTTTCGGCCATGCGCAAGACGGCCCTCTGCCTCTGGCCGGTCATGCCCACGGCTGCGGCCCGCATGCTGGAGCAGCTGGGGCAGACGGTGCCGCCCAAAGCGCCTCCCGTGCCCCGGCTGGAAGACGAGGTGGACACTTTTGACGGGCTCGCTCCGGGCACGACCCTGGCGGCGACCTCCAACCTCTTTCCACGCATCGAGGTCAAAAAGGACGCGCAAGCGCCTGCCGACAAAAAAAGTACAGCCAAAGCCGTGCAGGAGACTAAAAAGCCTGCCGACAAAAAAACTCCGGCCACTGTGGCGACCGGAACGGACGGGGCGGGAAAAGAGCTGGTGGAATTCAGCCGGTTTCAGGCTCTGGACCTGCGGGTAGGCACGGTGCTGCGGGCGGAAAAACACCCCAACGCCGACCGCATCCTGAAACTGGAAATAGACTTCGGCGAAGCCGAGCCCCGGCAGATACTCTCCGGCCTGGCGGCGCATTATGCGCCTGAAGCCTTGGTGGGCCGTCAGGTCTGCGCCATCCTCAATCTGCCGCCGCGCACCATCCGTGGGCTGGTTTCTCAGGGAATGGTGCTGACGGCTGGAGACGACGCGACGCTGGCCCTGCTCAGCGTGGACAAGCCCGTGCCCAACGGCGGGCGGATTGCGTAAGGCCTGTGCGCCCGGTGCGAACCTGCCGCGACCGGGCGCCGTTTACGGCCAATAAATGGAGTGCGCCGGAGCCTGACGGGCATTGCCGAAGGCGGCCTCGGCTGTACGGATTCCAAAGGGAGCAGGCCCGGCGATCCGACCTATACTATGCCAACCAGGCCCAGTCTGACCAGGGCCGGGCTTTACATAAGCCCGGTGGAAGCGGCCGTTGCTACCTTTTGTCCTGACAGGACTGGCGAAAGAGCCGCTCCAGGGCGGCGGCGTCCAGCGGGGTGAGGTTGAAACGCATGCCCGCCTCATCCAGAAGCGTGGCCAGGCTTTTGCCGGGATGTGCGGCCCGTTGCTCCGCCAGGTAGGCGGCGGCTTTGCGAACCAGTTCGCCTTGTGGCATGATGCTGCTCATGGAACACTTCCTTTTTCCCCTGACTATAGCCGCCGCAGCGGGATTTGGCAATGCCGATTCCCGGTTGCGGTCTTTTTGCTAAACCGCTGAACCGTGTCGCGCCGCCCTCTGGCGCGACCAGGGAAAATATATATGGACAACCTGCTTACAGCGCTGATTCTGAGTATTGTGGAAGGCATTACGGAATTTTTACCCGTGTCCTCTTCCGGGCATCTCATTCTGGTGGGAAATCTGCTCAATTTTGTGGGCGAAAGGGCCGCTACCTTTGAGGTGGTCATCCAGTTGGGGGCCATTCTGGCTGTAGCGGTGCTGTACCGGCAGCGCTTCTGGGGGCTGCTGCGGCCACAGCCCTACATGCGCTTCGCCGGCATGCGCGGCATTGCTCTACTGATGCTCACTTCGCTGCCCGCCTGCGTCATGGGGCTGCTTGTGCACGATTATATCAAGGAATACCTGTTCCGTCCGGGCACCGTGCTGCTGGCCTTGGTGGTGGGCGCGTTCTGCATGATCTTGGTGGAAAGGCGCAAGTTTCGGCCTACCTGCATCACCCTGGACGATATGACGCCGCGCCTGGCGCTGGGCATCGGCTGCTTCCAGTGTCTGGCCCTGTGGCCGGGCTTTTCACGCTCGGCGGCCACCATCATGGGCGGCATGATGCTGGGGGCCAAGCGGCCGTTGGCGGCGGAGTACTCGTTCATCGCGGCCGTACCCATCATGGTGGCGGCCACGGGCTACGATCTGCTCAAAAGCTGGAGCCTGTTTTCCGCGGCAGACCTGCCTTTTTTTGCTGTGGGCATGATCGGTTCGTTTCTTTCCGCCCTGGTGGCCGTAAAGGCCTTTGTGGCCCTGGTGGGGCGCATGACCCTCATCCCCTTTGCCGTATACCGGCTGGTGCTGGCCCCGCTGGTTTATTTTTTCATGGTCTACTGATTTCTGTAAAAAAATTCTTGCCAGCGGCACGCAAATTTTGTATTGAATGCGTCGCGCCGTTGAACAGCGGCTGACATGGCAAGGTAGCTCAGTTGGTTAGAGCATGCGGTTCATACCCGCAGTGTCGGGGGTTCAAATCCCTCCCTTGCTACCACAAATTTGTCAAAGAGCCCCAAGGTTGTCTAAAAGGCCTTGGGGCTCTTTGTTTTTTGTGCTGCCTGTAGGGGCTCTACACCAAAGACGGGGGCAAGCCGGCTCTACACCAAAGACGGCTCTACACCAAAGACGGGGGCAAGCCCCTTCAACGGGCAGTTTTTCCGACAGAGCTGCGGACCGATTTCCCCCAACCTCAAAGAGAAGCGGTCGCGCTTGTGACGGCCGACAGTGCAGCGAAAAGCGTTGCAAAGAGCGGCAATATAAAAAGCCCCCTCTGCAGCAAGGCCTCAAAGGGGTTAGCTGAAACCGTCCTGGATAATGGCGGCACTGAGCAAACTTGGCGGAGGCGCATAGGGGTCGAACCTACCGCAGACCGTAAAGCCTGCCACCGGTTTTGAAGACCGGGCGCCACACCGGTGACGAAACGCCTCCGCGCTGAAGGCAACATAGGCAAAAAAAAGCTGCTGCGCAAGGGGATTAAAGACTGTGCCTGTGGCCCCAGTCGTAGAGGTAGTGCGTACCGAGGCCAAGATGCCTCAGGCCGATTTTTGCAGGATGGCACATTGCCAAACGCTGTTGCGGACTTATATAAGCCCAGGCAACGCCCCTTGGGGGCTGTTCCCCTTTAAAGATATTTGACACCGAGCGCGAACAGGTAGTATCCCGGTATGGGTGCGGGCCGTTTGTCCGGCCTTGGCCGTGCGCCCCCGCGTACGGAAAACGTTACGGAGGCAATGTTGAACCAGATAAGCCGCAACCTGATGCTCTGGGCGATTATCGTCCTGGCTATGGTCATGCTTTTCAATATGTTCCAGCAACCGCAAGGCGTCATGCAGCGGGTGCCGTACTCTGACTTTCTCAGTCAGGTGGACAACGGGCAGGTTATGTCCGTAACCATTCAAGGGCACACCCTCACTGGCAGAACTGCGGACGGCAAGACCGTGCAGACCTATGCGCCTCAGGATCTGGGCCTGGTCAACCGCCTTATTGAGAAAAAAGTTGAAGTTAAGGCTGAGCCGCCGGAAGAACAGCCCTGGTACATGACCTTGCTGGTTTCCTGGTTCCCCATGCTGCTGCTGGTGGGCGTATGGATATTCTTTATGCGTCAGATGCAGAGCGGCGGCGGCAAAGCCATGAGTTTTGGCCGCTCACGCGCCCGCATGCTCAACCAAGAAGGCGCGCGCGTCACCTTTGCCGATGTGGCGGGGGTGGATGAGGCCAAGGAAGAACTGCAGGAAGTGGTGGAGTTTCTCTCCAACCCCAAAAAATTCACGCGGCTGGGTGGTCGTATTCCCAAGGGTGTATTGCTGGTGGGCCCTCCCGGTACGGGCAAAACCCTGCTGGCCCGCGCCGTAGCGGGTGAGGCGGGCGTGCCGTTTTTTTCCATTTCCGGTTCTGATTTTGTGGAGATGTTTGTGGGCGTAGGCGCTTCGCGCGTGCGCGACCTCTTTGTTCAGGGCAAGAAAAACGCTCCGTGTCTTATTTTTATTGATGAAATTGACGCTGTGGGCCGGCAACGCGGTGCGGGCCTGGGCGGCGGCCACGACGAGCGGGAACAAACTCTGAACCAGCTGCTGGTGGAAATGGACGGGTTTGAAAGCAACGAGGGCGTCATCCTTATTGCCGCCACCAACCGCCCGGACGTGCTGGACCCGGCCCTGCTGCGGCCTGGCCGTTTTGACCGTCAGGTGGTGGTGCCCACCCCCGACCTGCGCGGCCGTCGCCGTATCCTTGAAGTGCACACCAAACGCACGCCGCTGGCCGGCGATGTGGATCTGGAAGTCCTGGCCAGGGGCACGCCGGGCTTTTCCGGCGCTGATCTGGAAAACCTGGTCAACGAGGCCGCCCTGCAGGCCGCCAAGCTCAATCAGGACCGTCTGGACATGCGCGATTTTGAGTACGCCAAGGACAAAGTGCTCATGGGCCGTGAGCGCCGCAGCCTGATCCTCTCTGAAGAAGAAAAGCGCATCACCGCCTACCATGAAGGCGGCCACGCCCTGTGCGCCCGCCTGCTGCCCGGATCTGACCCGGTGCACAAGGTCACCATCATCCCGCGCGGGCGGGCTCTGGGCGTGACCATGCAGCTGCCGGAGGAAGACCGCCACGGCTATTCCCGCTCCTATTTGCGCAACAATCTTGTAGTGCTGCTGGGCGGTCGCGTAGCCGAAGAAATTATTTTTGACGACATCACCACCGGCGCTTCCAATGACATTGAGCGCGTCACCCGGCTGGCCCGCAAAATGGTCTGCGAATGGGGCATGAGCGAGGCCGTGGGCACGCTCTCCATCGGCGAGACAGGCGAAGAAGTCTTTATCGGCCGGGAATGGGTGCAGAACAAAAACTTCAGTGAAGACACCGCCCGCCTGGTGGATTCTGAAGTCAAACGGATTGTGGAAGAGGCCCATAGCCGTTGCCTTAAACTGCTGCAGGACAACGTGGAAGTGCTCCACCGCATTGCTGCGGCCCTGCTGGAACGCGAAACCATCACGGGCAGCGACCTCGACCTGCTGCTGGAAAACAAGGATCTGCCCCCTTTGGACAGCAACGGCAAACCCGTCAAACCGACTGCGCCCGAAGGGCAGGGCGGCGACTCTGGCGCCGCCCCCGTCGCAACCGGCCCCACTGATGGCACGGGCGCCGCTGCTCCGTCCGACAAAAATGCGGACTTCACGCTGGAGCCGGATTCCGACGCTCCCGCGCGGCCGGTCGATTCCAAGGATTCACGGGATAATGACAACCACTAGCGGCGCTGCCGCCGCCACGGCTTCGGCCTGGCATATTCTGGGGGGGAGGGCGCTGACCACGCCCGCCCCCTTTGGCGTCATGGGTATCGTCAACCTCACGCCCGATTCGTTCTATGACGGCGGCAGCCACCCGGACGGGCCCCTCGGCCTGGCTCATGCGCTGCGCCTGCATGCCCAGGGGGCAGACATCCTGGACCTGGGCGCGGAATCCTCCCGTCCCGGCGCGGCCGCCTTGGACCCGCAGGCGGAGCTGGCCCGCCTGTTGCCGGTACTGGCTGGCCTGCGCCGTCAGGCCCCGGCCGCCGTGCTTTCTGTAGATACCTACCACGCCGCCACTGCGGCCGCTGTGCTCGCGCAAGGTGTGACCATCATCAATGATATTTCTGCCTGTGCCTTTGATCCGGCCCTGCTGGACGTGCTGGTGCAGTACAAGCCCGGCTATGTGCTCATGCACAGCCAGGGTCGACCAGACACCATGCAGCGCGATCCGCGTTACGACGATGTGCGGCGCGACGTAAGAGCCTTTTTTGAGCGCGAAATGAACCGCCTGGTGCGCGCCGGTCTGCCGGAAGACAGAATCGTGCTGGACCCTGGCATCGGCTTTGGCAAAACCCTGGAGCATAACCTGACCTTGCTGGCCCACCCTGAAGACTGGCTCACGCTGGGGCGGCCCGTGCTCATGGGGCTTTCCATGAAATCCGTATTCGGCGGCCTGCTGGGGCTGCAGCCTGCGGCTCGCGGCACGGCCACAGATACGGCCACAGCCCTGCTGCGGATCCGTGGCGTCTTCTGGCACCGGGTGCACCGGGTGGAAGCAGCCCGGCAGAGTCTGGCCGTGGCGGCCGTCCTGACCGGCCAGCGCTGACCCTGGCCGGCGCACTGCGTCCCAGGCCTCTGGACACGGGCCCGCAGAGCGCGTATGGCAAGCCACGGGACTTTCGGTCCCCGTACTTTTGCAGCAAGGAACATTTATGGGGTTGGAGCACATTGCCTTTGACTGGCGCGATGCCATGGACATTGCCGTGGTCAGCGTGCTGCTCTACCAGGTCATTCAGATGCTGCGCAGCTCACGTGCTCTGGCTGTACTTACGGGCCTTGGGCTGCTGACGGTCCTTTATTTTGTTTCAAATATTCTGGGTCTTTATACCCTGACTTGGCTGCTCCAGCACATTTTTAGTTCCCTGTTTATCCTTATTGTTGTTATTTTTCAGTCTGACATTCGCCAGGCATTGGGCGAAATGGGGGCCAGCCGTCTGTTCCGCAAACGGGGCCTGCAGCAGGACGCGGTGGAAGAGGTGGTAGCCGCCTGCGTGGAAATGGCGCGCCTGCGCGTAGGCGCGCTGATTGTGGTGGAGCGCAGCATGCGCCTGGGTGACATGATTGAACGCGAGGGCGTGCGGGTGGACGCCCAGCTTTCCCGCCGTCTGCTCATGAATATTTTTTACCCCAAGGCTCCGCTGCACGACGGCGCGGTCATTTTGAGCCACGGGAGGATCACAGCGGCCGCCTGCATTCTGCCCTTAGCCGTGGCCAAAGGGCAGAGCTTTGGCACACGCCACCGCGCGGCCCTGGGCATTACCAGAGAAAGCGACGCCGTGGCCATTGTGGTTTCTGAAGAGCGGGGCGAAATTTCTTTGGCCATGAAGGGCGAGCTGGTGCGCGCCCTGGACGCGGCCCGCCTGAGGCAGGTGCTCAATGAAATCGTCTGACCCTTCCCGTCGTCCGCCCCATTTGCTTTCATTTTTACTTTCCGTCCTTATTGCTGTGGGCATGTGGTATATGGTCAGCGTGCGGGACAGGCTGGAAGCCCAGTTTGACGTTAATCTGGACTATTACGGTATCCCGGCCAATCTGGTCATCACCGACGGCCTTATCACCAAGGCCACGGTGCGTCTGCGCGGGCCGGAAACGCTGCTGCGCTCCGTAACCCAACGCAAGCTCATCCAGGCCGTAAACCTCTCCAACATCAAGAAAGGCACGACTGTGGTGCCCCTCACAGCCGAACACCTGGGACCGGGCTTCCGCGCCTTTGAGCTCATCGACGTGCAGCCCCCGCGCATTGTCATCAAGGCGGACAACCTGCTGGAGCGTAGCGTACCCGTGCGGGCCATTGTGGATTCGCCCCTCAAGGGCGGCGCCCTTACAGTGGAAAACGTGAGCGTAACCCCTGCCACTGTGGTTCTGCGCGGGCCGGAAGCCGTAGTGGAAGATATTGCCAATGTGCCCCTGACCATCATGCTGGACCCCAAGGCTGCCGGCACCACCGTGCACCAGACCATCCCTCTGGATACGCCCGGCATGGTCACGGCCAATCCTTCCTCGGTACGGGTGCAGTACACCATTACCAGCGGGCGTACAGTGGTGAGCCGCCGCTGCAGAATTGAAATTTCCGGAGAAAACCGTCGCGCTTACACCGTCACGCCCGACGAAGTGACCGTTATGGTGGAAGTGCCCGAAGCCCTGGCAAAAAGCAGCAAATATCTTGGACAGTTGGAGGTCAGCGTCACGCCGCCTGATCTGGATCCGGGCAAAAGCAAGGATGTGGAACTGCGCTTCCGCCTGCCTGAAGGTATGACCCTGCTTAATCCTGTCACCGAAGCGGCAACGGTGACCCGCAACAATCCCGCCGACAAGAAAAAACAGTAGACAGTAATCCAGAGGCAGAATATGGCTGAACGTCTTTTTGGCACGGATGGTCTGCGCGGTACGGTCAACACGGCCCCCATGACCGTGGACGTGGCTTTGCGCCTGGGCCTGGCCGCCGGCGTACGTTTCCGTCGTGGGGAGCATCAGCACAAGGTGGTCATCGGCAAGGATACGCGCCTTTCAGGCTATATGTTTGAGTCGGCGCTTACGGCAGGGCTGTGCGCCGCCGGCATGCATGTGATCATGACCGGTCCTCTGCCCACGCCGGCCATATCCTTTCTTACGCGCAGCATGCGTGCAGATTTGGGCGTGGTCATTTCTGCTTCGCACAATCCTTTTCAGGACAACGGCATCAAGTTCTTTGACGCAGAAGGCTACAAACTGCCCGATGAAACCGAAGACGAAATCGCCCGCATGGTGCTTGCCCCCGACTTCGCTTGGCCGTACCCCGATGCGCGTGGAGTAGGGCGGGCCAGCAAGATAGAAGATGCGGGCGGCCGCTACATCGTGTACACCAAAAGCTGCTTTCCGCCCCAGCTGACCCTCTCCGGCCTGCGTATTGTGGTGGACTGCGCCAACGGCGCCAGCTACAAAGTGGCCCCCCTGGCCCTGGAAGAGCTGGGGGCCGAGGTTTTTCGCCTGGGCACCAATCCCAACGGCACCAACATCAATGAGCACTGCGGCTCTCTGCATCCGGAATTGGTGGCGGCCAAGGTGCGCGAGGTACGCGCCGACGTGGGCCTTGCCCTGGACGGCGACGCTGACCGACTCATCGTAGTGGATGAGCACGGAACCATCCTGGACGGCGATCAGCTTATGGCCATGTGCGCCCAGGCCATGATGGCCAGGGGGGAACTGCCGGGCAACCTGCTGGTGGCCACGGCCATGAGCAATATGGCTTTGGAAATCTTTATGCGCGAGCACGGCGGCACCTTGTTGCGCACCAAGGTGGGCGACCGCTACGTCATGGAGGCCATGCGCCGCGAGGGCGCCATGCTGGGCGGCGAACAGTCCGGCCATCTGATTTTCCACCGTTACAGCACTACCGGCGACGGCCTGCTGGCCGCCCTGCAGATCCTGCGCATCATGCGCGAGAAGGAAAAGCCCCTTTCCCAGCTGGCCGGGCTGCTCACGCCCCTGCCCCAAACCCTCATCAACGTGCGGGTGGAAAAACGTCTGCCCTTTGAGGAACGTCCGGCCATCGGCGCGGCCGTAGCCCAAGTGGAACAGGATTTGGCGGGGCGGGGACGGGTGCTGCTGCGTTATTCCGGCACAGAAGCGCTTTGTCGTGTCATGGTGGAGGGTGAGCATCCCGACAAGGTCCGGCAGTATGCTCAGGATCTGGCCGCAGTGGTGGAACGCGAACTGCGCTGAAGCCGTCACGCAATTTTGATGCGGTCCGCCGCAGGTCTCCATGAAGGGGTCTGCAGCGGACCGCATTTTTGCGACATGCAGCGCCATCGCAGAGTGAAGTTGTCTTATCCCGCCGCAGCTTCCAGGCTGCGGGCCAGGGCTTCCCCCTGAGGGCCGCCGCCGGCCATGCGGGCCAGCTCCGCGTGGCGGGCCGCCGGGTCCAGGGGCGCACAGAGGGTGAAGGTGGCCCCTGCGCGTACGGTTTTGACGATCTGAAAATGCTTGCGGGCCCGGTACGATCCTGACGCTATGGTTGAAAAACGTCCCGGAATACACCGTAATCTTCGTCCGGCTGGTTCTGGTATTCGCCA
>ENA-UEYG01000112-UEYG01000112.1-human-gut-metagenome-genome-assembly--contig:-NODE-112-length-55511-cov-5.106307_pt1 | contig 55511 bp, 42 predicted proteins | sample MGYA00242933_ERZ507934 | MGnify/ENA primary metagenome ERZ507934 (study PRJEB26167, sample SAMN06115527) | human gut metagenome | host: Homo sapiens | place: China:Zejiang | collected 2015-11-10... | reverse complement strand
AGGCCGGAGCACGTTGCGCGGCCTTAGAGCAGTTAGCGAATGAAATGAGCTAATTGCTCTGCAAGGATTTTCTTGAAAATCCTTGCCACGAAATGCGAGAAGGCAGGCTTTTGCCTGCAGTAAGCGAGCATTTCAAGTGTTAAATGCTCTAAAAGAACAGCCAGGTAATGAGCAGGAAGGCTGGGATCAGGATGCCCACGGACCAGGCCATATAGCCGAAGAAGCTGGGCATGCGCACGCCCTGGTTTTCGGCAATGGAGCGGACCATGAAGTTGGGCGCGTTGCCGATGTAGGTATTGGCCCCCATAAAGACCGCGCCGGCCGAGATGGCGGCCAGGGTGCCGGGGATGTCGTTCATGAGGTGCACGGGGTCGCCGCCGGCGGTATTGAAGAAGACCAGGTAGGTGGGGGCGTTGTCCAGAAAGCTGGAGAGCGCGCCCGTAAGCCAGAAGTACATGGCGTTGTTGGGCTGACCGTCTGCAGTGGTTACCAGCTGGATAAGCCCGGCCAGAGCGCCGTCCGTCCCGGCCCGCAAAATGGCGATGGCCGGGATCATGCTGAGGAAGATGCCGAGAAAGAGCTTGGCCACCTCTTCAATGGGGGCCCAGGTAAAGCCGTTGCGTTTGCGGCATTCTGCGGCGGTAAAGCGCAGAGAAAGGCCGGCAAGGCAGAGCAGCAGCACGTCGCGCAGCAGGTTTTGGCCTTCTACGGGCACACCGTATACCGTAAACAGTTCGCCCAAGGGGCAAAGGCCGGAGGCCAGCACCACCAGCACCACGCCCAGCAGGAAGAGCAGGTTGATTTTGCCGTCAAGGCCGAGCTTTTCTCCGTTGCCGCGGTCTGCGGGCGCGGGTTGGGGCTTGCCTTCCTTGGCGTAGAGGGCCGCATCCAGCCCGAAGTAGAGGCAGAGCAGAATGAGTGAAATAAGCGCTGTTTTCAGAAAGAGGTTGGTGGTGGTCCAGAAGAAGCTGACACCCTTAAGAAAGCCCAAAAAAAGCGGCGGGTCGCCCAGAGGGGTGAGGGAGCCGCCGATGTTGGCCACCAGAAAGATAAAAAAGACCACGCTGTGGGCCTGGTAGCGGCGGTGGGCGTTGGCCCGGAGCAAGGGGCGGATGAGCAGCATGGCCGCGCCGGTGGTGCCCATCCAGCTGGCCAGCACGGTGCCCACGGCCAGAAGGCCCGTGTTCACCAGTGGCGTACCGGTAAGCGAACCTTTAAGCCGCACGCCGCCAGCCACGGTAAAGAGGGTGAAAAGCAGAATAATAAAGGGGATGTAATCCAGAAGAATGATGTGCAGAAATTCGTAGAGGGCCGTGGAGGCGCCGTAAACCAGGGCGCAGGGGATCAGAAAGGCCAGGCCCCAGAACAGGGAGATCTTGCCGAAGTGGTGTTCCCAGAGGTGGGGAGCCAGCAGAGGCATAAGGGCGATGGAAAGCAGCATACAGGCAAAAGGTATGGCCCAGTAAACGGCCAGTTCCGCTCCGGGAACGGTGGGGTGCCCCTGAGAGGCCAGCGCGGCTGCGGGCAAAGCGAGCAACGTAACAGAAAAGGTCAGAAAAAAAGGAAGTTTTGGCATGATTGCTCCAGCAGGTGGGTTTAAGGCCGTGCCATTTTACAATAGATTGGGCGGCTGCACAGGCGTATGGCCGATGCGCGGCGTCGGCGCGGCATCTTTTATCTTTGCGGCGCCCCATTCGCAAAGATCATAGTCCTACAAGGCGGCGTTTAGCTCAGCGCCGGGTCTGCAGGTGCGTTTTGTTGGCCAGCAGCACGGGCACGTCGGCCTTGTGCAGCACGTCGTGACTCACGCTGCCGAGGGCCAGGCTTTTCAATTCGCCCCTGCCGCGTGTGCCCATGATAATCAGGGTGCAACCCAGTTCTGTGGCCGTGTCCGCAATGGTCTGGCCGGCGGCTCCATAGCGGAAAGCCGTTTTGAGGTTCAGGTCGCTGTGCTGCAGCAGGCTGCGGGCGGCTTCAAATATTTTGGCGCTTTCCGCTTTGTGTTGCGCCTCCAGTTCCGCGCGCTGTTGGCCGCCGATAAGGGCGGGAATGGGGTCCACGCAGTACAGCAGGGTGATGGTTTCTTTGCCGGGTATGGCGGCGGTGAGCTGCTCGGCCACGCGGCAGGCGAACAGGGCGTCGTCCGAGCCGTCTACCGGTACAAGGATGTTGGAAAATTGCATCTCTGCTCCGTTGGGTTGGAGGTTGCAGGGCCAAGGCCCGCCGCCGACTATGCCGACGAATTATTTTTGTAAAATGTGCTGGTTGGCATGGATGCTGGCTAACCAAATGCAGGTCACTACATAGCAGGATCCCCTGGCAGAGGCAAAGCTGTTTTGGCGCGCAGAGCGCGGACGCGGCAGCCTCAGGGGGCTGGTGCACAGCAAATGAGGCCAAGGAATACTCTGTCAGCAGTCTTGTGATAAATAATTCACAAGTTGTTCTCAGTTTATAGTATGCCAAAATGCTGGAAAATGCCAAGTTTTAAAAGGAAAATTGTGATTTTTTGTACATGTTTGCCATAAAAAAATTTTTCTGCCTTTCAGTTTGGAATTTTTGAAAAAAATATAAAACTGTTCATGCAAACAAAATAAATATATTGCATTAACATAGAGATAGTGTCATGTATCCTGTAAGGTTAGTATATTAAGTTTTATTCGTCTCTCGCATCCCGCAAGAATCCATTGCGGGCCTTGCAGAGACCCCACCAAACTCTATTCCCACTTGGAGGTTGACGGATGAAACGAATGTTCTTACTGGCGGTGGTTGTGGTTGTGGCAATATGTTTGCTCGATCAGGACGCAGTTGCCGCGCAGCCCTTGGGCATCACGCTGCCGGAAGACCCCACAAAGGCATACATCACATTAGGTATTTTGTTTGTGGCGGCCATCATGTTTTTTACCGAGGTCGTCCCGCTGCCCGTCACCGCCCTGCTGGTGCCCATCGCCCTTTCTCTCACCCATGTGATCACCTCCAAAGTGGCTTTCAGCTATTTCGGCAATCCTACCGTAGTGCTGTTCATGGCCATGTTCATTGTGGGCGAAGCCACGTTCATTACCGGCTTTGCCGACAAGGTGGGCGCTTTGGCGGTAAGGCTTTCCAAGGGCAATCCCATTAAATTGCTGGTCTACGCCATGGCCGCCGTGGGCCTGCTTTCCACCGTGCTTTCCAACACCGGCACCACCGTAGTGGCCGTGCCCATGGTTATGGGCATGTGCCTCAAGGCCAAGCTGGCTCCCGGCAAGGTGCTCATGCCCGTGGCCTTTGCGGCATCTCTGGGCGGTACGGTCTCTCTGGTGGGCACGCCGCCCAACGGCATCATCAACTCCATGCTGGCCCAGACCGGCCAGACCCCTTTCGGCTTTTTTGAGTTCGGCCTTATCGGCGTGCCTCTGCTGGCGGCCGGCCTGATCTATTACGCGCTCATCGGCCACCGTTTCCTGCCCGACCGCCAGCCGGTGGACGACGATGTGGTGACGGAAGGCGCCCAGCACCGGCGTGAGAATAAAATGTGGCACGCCATGATCATTTTTGCCTTCGTGGTCTTCATGATGGCCAGCGAATTGATGCCCTTGACCACGGCGGCCATGCTGGGCGCCTGCCTGATGATCATCACCGGCTGCATGACTATGCGCGAAGCCTTCCGCAGCGTGGACTGGACCACCATCTTTTTGTTTGCCGGCATGCTTTCCATGTCCGCGGCTATGGACAAGTCCGGCGCGGCGGCCATTGTGGCCAACGCCGTGGTGAGCATGGTGCACGACCCCTGGATGCTCATGCTGGTCTGCTGCGCGCTCACGGCCCTGATCACCAACTTCATGTCCAACACGGCCACGGCGGCCCTTATGGCCCCTCTGGCCCTGCCCATCGCCATGGGCAGCGGCATTTCTCCCTTGCCCATAGCCATGGGCATTGCCATGTCCGCTTCCTGCTGCTTCCTGACGCCCATCGCCACGCCGCCCAATACCATTGTTCTGGGCCCCGGCCGCTACTCCTTTATGGACTACGTCAAGGCTGGCTGGCTGCTGCAGGTTATCAGTCTGCTCATGTGCTGGCTGCTCATTCCGCTCATCTGGCCTTTCCATTAGGTCGGGTGTTATACGGTTGCGGTCGACGCCTTTGTGACGCCGGACCGTGGGAAAACAATAAAACGAGGCAATGTTATGAGGGAAATTCAGTATGAGGACATTGCGCGGGCCGTGGCGGATCTGGCCGTAGAGGCCTGTTACCGCCTGCCTGCGGACATGAAGGCGGCCATGTGCAAGGCGCGGGAAGACGAACCCTCGCCCGTGGGCCGCAATATTCTGGACCAGCTTCTGGAAAATGCGGATATCGCCGCCAAGGGCGAAGTGCCTCTTTGCCAGGATACGGGCCTGGCCGTGGTCTTTGCCGAGGTGGGGCAGGACGCGCACATTGTGGGCGGGGCCTTTGAGGATGCCGTCAACGAGGGCGTGCGTCGGGGTTATGTGGATGGCTATTTGCGCAAATCCTGTGTGGCCGAACCGCTTTTTGAGCGCAAGAACACCGGGGACAATACCCCGGCGGTGCTCCACACCCGGCTGGTGCCCGGCGACCATCTGCGTCTGCGTCTGGCCCCCAAGGGGGCCGGATCCGAAAACAAGAGCGTGCTCAAAATGCTGGTGCCCGCGGACGGCATTGCAGGCGTGCGCAAGGTGGTGCTGGACGCTGTTTTGACGGCGGGCCCCAATTCCTGTCCGCCCCTGGTGGTGGGCGTGGGCCTGGGCGGCACTATGGAGATGGCCGCCATTTGCGCCAAGCGCGCCGCCGCGCGCGACCTGGAAAGCCGCAACCCCGACCCCCGCTACGCGGCCTTTGAGGACGAACTGCTGGAGTTGATCAACAAAACCGGCGTGGGCCCGCAGGGCCTGGGCGGGGCGACCACGGCCCTCAAGGTGCATGTGGAGTGGGCCCCCACCCACATTGCTTCGCTGCCTGTGGCCGTCAACATCAACTGCCACGCGGCGCGTCACGCCGAAGTCGTGCTTTAGGAGGGCGCCATGTCTGACGCAGTGAAAAAAATACGCGCGCCTTTTGACGAGGCCACGGCCCGCTCCCTGCGCGCCGGCGACAGGGTGCTCATTTCCGGCACCATTCTGGCCGCGCGCGACGCGGCCCACAAACGTCTGGTGGAAACTCTGGATAGGGGCGAAGCCCTGCCCGTCAGCCTGGAGGGCGCGGTGGTCTATTATGTGGGGCCCAGTCCTGCCCGGCCAGGGCACGCCATCGGCGCTGCCGGGCCCACCACTTCGGGGCGCATGGACGCCTATACGCCCCGTCTGCTGGACCAGGGCCTCAAAGGCATGATTGGCAAGGGCTACCGCAGCGCAAAAGTGGTGGAAGCCATGAAAAAGCACGGCGTGCCCTATCTGGCGGCCGTGGGCGGGGCGGGCGCGCTTATCGCGCGCGCCGTCAAAAAATATACCGTGCTGGCCTATCCCGACCTCGGCCCCGAAGCCGTGGCCGCCATGGAGGTGGAAGACTTCCCGGCCATTGTGGTTATCGACAGCACGGGCGACAATTATTACGAAACAGGTCAGGCCCCTTACCGACATCTGTAACCAAGGCGGTTATCACATCATGACTGCTTCCAACCCATCATTTGCAGAAGGAGTTGCCATGACTTCAAACAGAGTCCCTCTCGAGGGCAAGACGCGCCTGGATTTCTGGCAGGCGGCCTCGGGCGCGCTTCTGGCCCTGTTTGTGTGCGTGCACCTGGTGCTGGAGGGCACCGTGGTCATCAGCCCGGCTCTGACCAACGGCATAGCCTGGCTTCTGGAGGTCACCTGGCTCGCGCAGATCGCCGCCCCCGTCATCCTCTTGCTCATTGTCTTTCATTTTTACATTGCGGCCCGCAAAATGCCCTTCCGCGCGCATGAGCTGGGCATTTTTGTACAGCACAGTAAAAGCCTGAAGGATTTTGACACCTGGCTGTGGCTGGTGCAGGTCTTCACGGCCATCGTCATTTTGCTGGGCGCATTCTACCATGTGTACACCGTCATGACCGACCTGCCCATTAACGTGGCGGGCAGCGCCAAGCGGCTGCACAGCGGTTGGCTGGCCTTCTATGTGGTCTTTCTGCCCTGTGTCATCCTGCATACGGGCATCGGCATCTACCGTATCGCCGTGAAATTCGGCATCTGCACCAAGAGCTCAAAGCCGCAGTGGCGCAAATGGACCTGGATTGTCATGGCTTGTTATCTGTTGCTCGGCGCGCTGGCCCTGACCCGCGCCTGGTTCCAGGGATAAGGGGGTGCCGCATGCGTATTTTTGAATCTGACGTTCTGTGCATCGGGGCCGGCCTTGCCGGAGAGCGTGTGGCCGTGGAGGCCGCCCAGGCCGGGTTCCGGGTTATTTGTCTTTCTGTGGTGCCGCCCAAGCGTTCGCACTCATCGGCGGCTATGGGCGGCATGCAGGCGGCCCTGGGCAATTCCATCATGGGCGATGGCGACTGCCCCAAAGTCCATTTTGCCGACACCGTTAAGGGGTCGGACTGGGGCTGCGACCAGGAAGTGGCCCGCCTTTTTGCCGAAACTGCCCCCATCGCCATGCGTGAAATGGCCTGGATGGGCGTGCCCTGGAGCCGCGTGGTGCCGGGCGAGCACACCTACTTTAAAGGCGGCAAGCCGTTTCAGGCCACAGAAAAGAAGGAAAACGAGGGCCTGATCCACTCCCGCGCCTTTGGCGGCACGGCCAAGTGGCGTACCTGCTACACTTCGGACGGCACGGGCCACGCCGTGCTCTTCACCCTGGACAACCGCTTGCTGCAGCTGGGCGTGGAGGTGCACGACCGCATGCAGGCCGAAGTGCTGGTCCACAACGGCGAACACTGCATGGGCTGCGTGGCCCGCGACCTGCGCACCGGCGAGCTTACGGGCTACTTCGCCAAGGCCACGCTCATCGCCACGGGCGGCTACGGCCGCATCTACCGGGCCACCACCAACGCGGTCATCTGCGACGGTGGCGGTCAGATCACAGCCCTGGAAACCGGCCTGGTGCCCTTGGGCAACATGGAGGCCGTGCAGTTTCACCCCACGGGCACGGTGCCCACGGATATTCTGGTCACCGAAGGCTGCCGCGGCGACGGCGGCACCCTGCTGGACGTGAACGAATACCGCTTCATGCCCGACTATGAGCCGGAAAAGGCCGAGCTGGCCTCGCGCGACGTGGTTTCCCGCCGCATGACCGAACACATGCGCAAGGGCTACGGCGTCAAAAGCCCCTATGGCGAGCACCTCTGGCTGGACATCCGTCACCTGGGCGAAAAGCACATCACCACCAACCTGCGCGAAGTGTACGACATTTCCACCCACTTCCTGGGCGTGAACCCCATACACCAGCTCATCCCCGTGCGGCCCACCCACCACTACAGTATGGGCGGCGTGCGCATCAATAAAGATGGTCACGCCTACGGGCTCAAAGGCCTTTTTGCCGCCGGCGAGGCCGCCTGCTGGGATATGCACGGCTTTAACCGCCTGGGCGGCAACTCCCTGGCGGAGACCGTGGTTTCCGGCCGCATTGTGGGCAAGAAGCTGGTGGAATTTCTGGAGGGCTACGAAACGGTGTTTGCTACCGCCTCCATGAAGGAAGGCATGACGCGAGTGCAGGACCGCATCACGGCACTTTTGCGCGGCACAGGCGACGACTGCTATACCCTGCGCAACGAGATGCAGGACGTGATGATGGAGCACGTGGGCATCTTCCGCAACGGCAAAGACCTGCAGGAAGGCGTGGACAAGCTCCAGGCTCTGCTGGAGCGCTGCAAAAACATGCGGCTTGCCGGCGGCAATGTCCCCGGGCCCAATGCCGAGCTTTCCATGGCCCTGCGCGTGCCGGGCATGCTCAAGCTGGCCCTGTGCACGGCCTACGGCGCGCTGATGCGTACCGAAAGCCGCGGCGCGCACGCCCGGGAGGACTACCCCGAACGCAACGACAAGGACTGGTTGGTGCGCACCCTGGCCTATTGGAATGAGGGCGACAGTCTGCCCACGCTCAAGTATGAACCCGCCACGCCGTTCTTCATCATGCCTCCGGGCGACCGCGGCTACGGCGGCGGCAAGATCATATCCGGCGACATCAGGGAAGACCAGGTCGTTTCCTACGACCAGAAAGGCTAAGGGAGGAGAGCATAATGGGACGTAATCTTACCTTCGAGATCTTCCGCTTCAATCCGCTGGATCCGCATTCCACGCCACATATGCAGACATTCCAGCTTGAAGAGCACCCCAGCATGACGCTCTTCATCGCCCTGAATATGATCCGCGAAAAGCAGGACGCCACCCTGCAGTTTGACTTCTGTTGCCGCGCCGGCATCTGCGGCTCCTGCGGCATGGTCATCAACGGTCGTCCCGGCCTGGCCTGCCACACCCAGACCTGCGACCTGCCGGACCACATCAGCCTGCACCCTCTGCCGGTGTTCAAGCTGCTGGGCGACCTTTCTGTGGATACGGGCACCTGGTTCCGCAATGTGGGCCAAAAGATCGAATCCTGGATCCATACCAATAAGGGCTTTGACCCTGCCGCCCAGGAAGAACGCATGAGCAACGACCTGGCCACCCAGATCTTTGAGCTGGACCGCTGCATTGAATGCGGCTGCTGCGTGGCGGCCTGCGGCACGGCCCGCATGCGCGAAGACTTTATCGGGGCCACGGCCATCAACCGCATGGCGCGTTTCTACATTGACCCTCGCGACAACCGCACCCCGGCGGACTACTACGATCTCATCGGCGACGACAAAGGCGTGTTCGGCTGCATGGGCCTGTTGGCCTGTGACAGCGTGTGCCCCAAGCAGTTGCCCCTGCAGGATCAGCTGGGCATCATGCGGCGGATGGTCACTATGGAATCGGTGCGGGGCATCCTGCCCGAAAAGCTGCGCCGCAAAATGCAGGGCTGCGGCTGCTCCGGGAGCTGTTCCGCTTGACGCGTAACGGCATTTTCCTTCCGGCGGGGATCCCCTCCCCGCCGCAGGCCTTGTCTTTGGGCACAATCCTTGAGGCTGCGCCGCTGGCCGGATGCAACGCCGTCGGCGCAGCCTGCACTGGCAAGTACAGGATTTGGCCTCTTGGAATATTGAGAATGCAGATCCTCAAAATTAACTGATCGATAAGAGGGGATGTCATGCTTATACTCGACTGGATGAAGCAAAATGTTGTCACTATTACGCCTGAAACAACTCTTCTGCAATGCAAAAAACTTCTCAGAGACCACCATATCAACCGTCTTCCCGTTGTGGACAAGGACAATGTGGTGGTGGGCCTGATCTCCTCTTCAGATCTTAAGGCTTATGCGCCCCTGCATACCACGGGCTATGAAATTTTGGAGGCCATGGACATCATCTCAGAAACTACGGCTAAAGACGTTATGGTGGTGGCCCCCACCACCATCTATTACGGCAATACCGTGGAGCAGGCAGCCAAACTCATGTTCGACAAACATGTGGCCTGCCTGCCTGTCGTCAATGAAGAGGACAAGCTGGTGGGCATCCTCACCGGCTGGGACGTCTTCCACGCCTTGCTCACCATCAGCGGCGCGGAACAGCCCGGAGAAGAAGCCGGTTTTGTGGTGCCCAATCAGCCCGGCACCATCCGCGCCCTGCTGGAAGTGCTCAAAGCCAACGGCATGAGCGTCATTTCCGTGCTTTCCGCCACGATAGAGAACGGCATGCGGCAGGTCAAAATCCGTTTCCGGTCCCCCGATTCCGCAGCTCTGGACGCCGCCATAGAGAGCTTCAAAAAGCTGGACGGTCTGCGCTACTGGCTGCGCGACGGCAAATTGTATATGAAAGACGAGGAACGCCCCAAGGCGTAGCCCCGCGCGGGCAGCCCGCCGCGATGTCGCCCCAGGGGAAAATTCCGGGGGACTGGCGTCCTTTCGGACTGTCCGGCGGAAAAACCGTAGCCGGAATGTGGCGTGCCGCCCCGGAGTCTCAGCGTGCGGCTTTTGGTCAAGACGCGTAAGTGGAACCGCCGCAGCGCTGGACCACACGGATACGCGGCGCATGCGCCTTATTCATCACCATTCAAGGAGTGAGCCATGTCTCGGATCAAGAATCTGAAGGAAGAAGCCCTGGCCATGCACAAGGACTATCAGGGCAAGATAGAAGTGCGGGTCAAAGTGCCCGTGCGCGACAACGACGACCTTACCCTGGCCTATTCGCCGGGCGTGGCCGAACCCTGCATGGAAATCCACCGTAATCCCGATACCCTTGATACCTACACCAACCACGCCAACTTCGTCTGCGTGGTTTCCAACGGCACCGCCGTGCTGGGGCTGGGCGCCATCGGCGCCGCCGCCGCCATGCCCGTTATGGAGGGCAAATCCTTGCTCTTCAAAACCTTTGGCGACGTGGACGCCTTCCCCATCTGCGTAGACACCAAGGATACCGCCAAAATCGTGGAGCTGGTGGAACTCCTGGCCCCCACCTTCGGCGGCGTGAACCTTGAAGACATCAAGGCTCCGGAATGCTTCATTATTGAAGACAGCCTCAAGAAAAACGGCGTGTTCAAGGGCCCCATCTTCCACGACGACCAGCACGGCACCGCCGTGGTCACTCTGGCCGGCCTCATGAACGCCCTCAAACTGGTGGGCAAAAAACTGGACGATATCACCGTGGTCACCAGCGGCGCGGGCGCAGCCGGCATTGCCATCATCAAGCTGCTCATGGCCCTGGGCCTCAAAAACGTCATTATGTGCGATTCGCGCGGGCCTATCTGGCAGGGCCGCGCCGAGGGCATGAACCCCTATAAGGAAGACATTGCCGCCCGCACCAACCCCAATAGAATCAAGGGCGGCCTGGCCGACGCCATCAAGGGCGCGGACGTCTTTATCGGCGTTTCTGCCCCCAATACCCTCACCGAAGAAATGATCCGCAGCATGGCCAAAGACCCCATCGTCTTTGCCCAGGCCAACCCCATCCCCGAAATCTGGCCTATCCAGCGCGCCAAGGACGCCGGGGCCAAAGTGGTGGCCACCGGCCGCTCCGACTGCCCCAACCAGATCAACAACGTGCTGGCCTTCCCCGGCATTTTCCGCGGCGCTCTCGACGTCTGCGCCACCGATATTAACGACGCTATGAAGATCGCCGCCGCCAAGGCCATCGCCGCCTTGGTCAAGCCTGAAGAACTCAGCCCGGAATACATCGTCCCCTCCACCCTCAACCCCGAAGTGGCTCCGCAAGTGGCCGCCGCTACCGCCAAAGCCGCCATAGAGAGCGGTATTGCCAGAAAACCGCAGGATCCCGCCGTGGTGGCCGAAAATCTGCGTAAGCGCCTTGCCGGCCGCCAACTGCAGCGCGGGTAGAGCAGTTAGCGAATGAAATGAGCTAACTGCTCTACAAGGATTTTCTTGAAAATCCTTGCCACGAAATGCGAGAAGGCAGGCTTTTGCCTGCCGTAAGCGAGCATTTCAAGTGTTAAATGCTCTAGTAAGAACAGACGGAGAGGAAAGACTTGCGTTTTTGCGGGGAGAAAGGGGGATAAACAGCGGCAGCGTGTTGCGTGTGTCTGCAAAGGGCAAGGCCCGCGGCCTGGACCGGGCCTTGCCTGACAGGCGCTTCCGCCGCCGGGCGGCGCGGGGAACAAAAGGGGGAAGGGAGCCTCTTGAAAAAAGCTCCCTTCCCCTCACGGCCTTGTAAGTACTCTTTATTTGCGCGGTTAGCGCCGGAATGAGCATTTCAAGTGTTAAATGCTCTAGTGGCCCAGCACTTCCACTGTGGCCAGGGCGATCTGCAGTTCCTCATTGGTGGGGATGACCAGCACGGGGATGCGGCTCTCCGGCGTGGAAATGGTGCGCGCGCCGGGCTTGCGGGTGCTGTTTTCCTTCTGGTCCAGCGTAACGCCAAAGGCTTCCAGCCCTGCGCAGACTTGGGCGCGCACGATATCGTCGTTTTCGCCGATGCCGGCGGTAAAGACCAGAGCGTCCGCCTTGCCTTCCAGCAGCACCAGATACGCGCCCAGGGTCTTTTTGATGCTGCGCACCAGCAGGGCCAGAGCCAGGGCGGCGCGCTGGTCGCCTTTTTCCACCTGGGCGTGCACGTCGCGCATGTCCGTATAGCCGCAAAGGCCCAGCAGACCGGATTTTTTGTTCATCAGGGTGTCGGCTTCGGCCGGGCTCAGGCCCTTTTTCTCCATGACAAAAGGCACAATGGCCGGGTCGATGCTGCCGCAACGGGTGCCCATGACCAGACCTTCCAGCGGGGTCAGGCCCATGCTGGTGTCAAAACACTTGCCGTTTTTGACGCAGCTCATGGAAGAGCCGTTGCCCAGATGCATGGTGATGGAGCGCAGCTCGCCCAGCGGCTTGCCCAGGTATTCCGCCGTCTTGTGGGCGATGTACTTGTGCGATGTGCCGTGGAAGCCGTAGCGGCGGATTTTCAGCTCTTCATACAGCTTGTAGGGCAGGGCGTACATATAGGCTTCCTGCGGCATGCCCATGCCGAATTCCGTGTCAAACACGGCCACGTTGGGCACGCCGGGGAAGAGCTCTTCCGCTACTTCAATGCCCATGAGGTTGGCCGGGTTGTGCAGGGGCCCCAGGGGAAAGCATTCCCGTATAATGCCCTTGATGCGGTCGTCCACGCGCACGGGCTGGCTCACGGCTTCGCCGCCGTGCAGCACGCGGTGCCCGATGGCGTAGATTTCGCTCTTGTCTTTGATAACGCCCTTCTGGGCATCGGTGAGCAGGGCGATGACCAGCTTCATGGCGTCCACATGGGTCTTGAACTCCGCCTCGCGGATGAGTTTTTCTTCCTTGTCCGTATCCGGGGCGATTTTGTGGGTCAGGCGACCGCCCCCCTGGCCGATGCGTTCGGCCAGACCGGAGCAGAGCACGCGGCGGTCGTCCATTTCCAGCAGTTGGTATTTGCAGGACGAAGAGCCCGCGTTGATGACCAGAACTTTCATAGCAGTACCTTTTTGCATTGGAGCGCGCTGCCGGGCAGCGTGCATCCTTGCCTGTTGCGGCACCCAGGCCGTGAGAAGGGAAATCGGCGGCAAGGAGGGCTGCGCCCCCTTTGCCGCCGGAGGCATCTTCTACCAGTATTCCGGTCGCCCGCTTACGCTTTGGCGGCCTTTTTTTCTGCCGCGGCCTGTACTGCGGTAATGGCCACGGTGTTGACAATATCAGGCACGGTGCAGCCGCGCGAGAGGTCGTTGACCGGCTTGTTCAGGCCCTGGAGCACGGGGCCGATGGCCACGGCCCCGGCGGCGCGCTGCACGGCCTTATAAGTATTGTTGCCCGTGTTCAGGTCCGGGAAGATGAACACGGTGGCGCGACCGGCCACCTGGCTGTCGGGCATTTTGGTCTTGGCCACGCTGGGGTCGATGGCGGCGTCGTACTGCAAGGGGCCTTCCAGGGCCAGGTCCGGGGCCATTTCTTTGGCAATGCGGGTGGCTTCCACCACCACGTCCACATCCGCGCCCTTGCCGGAGGTGCCCGTGGAGTAAGAGAGCATGGCCACGCGCGGTTCAATGCCGAAGACCTGGGCCGTGTGGGCCGAGGCTATGGCTATTTCCGCCAGTTGCTGGGCCGTGGGGTTGGGGTTCACGGCGCAGTCGCCGAAGGCCAGCACGCGGTCTTTGAGGCACATGAGGAAGACGGACGAAACCACCGAAAAGCCGGGCTTGGTTTTGACGAACTCAAAGGCCGGGCGGATGGTGTGGGCCGTGGTGTTGATGGAGCCGGAAACCATACCGTCGGCGTCATCTTTCTTGACCATCATGGTGCCGAAGTAGGTGGCGTCGGTCATGGTGTCGCGGGCCTGTTCCGGGGTGATGCCCTTCTTTTTGCGCAGTTCGTAGTAGGTGGCGGCGTAGTCGTCAAACTGGGGCGCGTGCATGGGGTCGATGATGGTGGACTTGCTGATGTCCAGGCCCAGGGTGCTGGCCTTGGTGCGGATTTTTTCCACATTGCCCAGCAGAATGATTTCGGCCACATCGCGGCGCAGCAGAATGTCCGTGGCCCGGAGGATGCGTTCTTCCATGCCTTCGGCCAGGACAATGCGCATTTTGTCCGTTTTGGCGCGTTCGATAAGCTCAAACTCGAACATCATGGGCGTGATGCGGCTGCTGCGCTCGCCGCCGATGCGGCTGGTGATTTCCTTGCCGTTGACGTGGTGCTCAAAAAGCCCCAGCACGGTGTTGATCTTGCGCAGGTCGCCGGGCTCAATGGGGGCGATAATGCCCTGCAGGGCCAGTACGGCCTTGTAGGTGTGGTCCTGAGTCATAAGGATGGGCAGGGGGGAGCCGGTCCAGCCCTCAATGAACTTGCAGACCCGTTCTGAAGGGCGCAGCCCGCCCGTAAGCAGCACGCCGGCGATGTCCGGAGTGGAGGAGGAAAGGCGCGAGGCAATGGCCGCCAGCAGCACGTCCGTGCGGTCGCCGGGGGTGACCAGCAGCTGGTCTTTGGCAATGTAGCCCAGCACGTTATCCACATGCATGGCGGCGATGAGGTAGTCGCCCACCAGGGCATCCAGGCGGTTTTCACCAAAAAGCACCTGGGCGTTGAGGCCTTTTTTCACGTCGCGCATGGTGGGCTGGCCGATGGTGGGGTCGTTGGGCACGGAGTAGATCAGCGCCGGGCGGTCGTCCGTGCTGAACTGGCCGCGCAGTTCGTCCAGTTCGGTCTGGCTCAGGTTGCGGCGGTTGATGATGGTGGCCACCACGTCCAGGGCATGGGGCTTGAGGCTGTCCATGGTGATCTGCAGCGATTCGCGGATGTCTTCTGCGCTCACGTTGTAGCCGCTGGTAACCAGAATGACCGGGCAGCCCAGGTTGGCGGCGATTTCGGCATTGAGCTCAAATTCAAAGACAGGGTCTTTGGCCAGAAAGTCGGTGCCCACGCAGAGCACGAAATCGTGGGTTTCCAGCAGTTTTTTGTATTTCTGGATGATGTGTTCAATAAGCAGGTTGCGGGAGCCCTGATTGATGATCTGGCGGGCTTCGCGCTGGGTGTAGGCAAAGGTGTCCGCGTAGTCCATGTTGAGTTTGAAATACTCAAGCATGAGGTTGATGTCGGGGTCGCGGTCGTCCCAGAGGGGTTCGTTGATGATGGGGCGGAAAAAGGCCACCTTGCGCATGCTGCGGCTGAGCAGCTGCATGGCCCCCAGGGCAATGGCGCTTTTGCCCGTCATGGGGCCGGTGGCGGTGATGTAGAGACCTTTAGGCATGGTGCCTCCAGCGGTTGGCCGTCGTGCGCGCAGACGGGGATTTTCCGGCCCGGGCCGTTGCGCGGCCCGCCGGACGCCGCTGCGCAGGCGGAGGAACACAAAAAGGGCGCGGGCTTTGCCGCGCCCCGACCACATGTATATGTCCGGCGTTGCCCGCGTCCGCCGTTTCCGTGGCGTCGTCCCCGGCAGGACGGCGTCGGGTCCGGGCGGACGCGGGCATCATTACGGTTGTTCCCTACTTGGCCTCAGAGGGGTCGGGGTAGGGCATTTCAGCCATCTGCTTGAGCATGGCGTAGCGCTCCGCATAGGCTTCGGCCAGTTCGGCGCGCAGCTTTTTGGAGGCTTCGGGGTCTTTCTTCTCCAGCGAGGCGTAGCGGGTTTCACCGCCCAGGAATTCCTGAATGTCCGCGCTGGGGGCCTTGCTATCCAGCAGGAAGGGGTTCTTCTTTTCCTTGGCCAGCTCAGGGTTGTAGCGGTACAGGGGCCAGTAGCCGGTCTGCACGGCCATCTTGGCTTCTTCCTGGCTGCGGCCCATGCCCTTGCGCAGGCCCTGGTTGATGCAGGGAGCGTAGGCGATGATCAGCGAGGGGCCTTTGTAGGCTTCGGCTTCGCGGAAGGCCTTGAGAACCTGCTGCTTGTCCGCGCCCATGGACACGGAAGCCACATACACATAGCCGTAGGTCATGGCCATGCGGCCCAGGTCTTTTTTGCCGGTGCGCTTGCCCGCGGCGGCAAACTGCGCCACGGCGCCCAGCGGCGTGGCCTTGGAGGACTGGCCGCCCGTGTTGGAGTATACTTCGGTGTCCATAAGCAGCACGTTGATGTCGTCGCCGCAGGCCAGAACGTGGTCCAGGCCGCCGTAACCGATGTCGTAGCCCCAGCCGTCGCCGCCGAAGATCCAGACGCTCTTCTTGGTGAAGAGGTCGCTCATGTCCCAGATCTCATGGGCCAGGGCGCTGTTCAGGGCGTCGATGTTGTCGAGCACGTCCTCACCGAACTTGCGGGAGGCTTCGGGGTCGTCCTGGTTGGCCAGCCAGCCTTCCAGAGCGGTTTTGAGTTCGGGGGTGAGGTCTTCCGTCTGCAGGGCCTGGTCCACCAGCATGCCCAGGCGCTTGCGGCGCTGCACGTAGGCCAAGCCGATGCCGCAGCCGTATTCGGCGGCGTCTTCAAACAGGGAGTTGCCCCAGGCCGGGCCGTGGCCGTCCTTGTTGGTGCAGTACGGCGTGGTGGGGGAAGAGGCGCCCCAGATGGAGGAGCAGCCCGTGGCGTTGGCCACCAGCATGCGCTCGCCAAAGAGCTGGGTGAGCACCTTGACGTAGGGGGTTTCGCCGCAGCCGGCGCAGGCGCCGGAGAATTCGTGCAAGGGCTGCTGCAGCTGCGAACCCTTCACGCTGTCGCGAGACATGAGGCCGTCCTTGAGGGCCACGTGGCCTTCGGCGAAGGCCAGGTTGGCCTTCTGGACGTCCATCTGGGTTTCCAGGGGCTTCATGACCAGGGCCTTAACCTTGGCGGGGCAGACTTCGGCGCAGGAACCGCAGCCCAGGCAGTCTTCGGGGTAGACCTGAATGCGGAAGTGCATGCCCTTGAGTTCTTTGCCCATGGCGGGCTTGGTGGTGAAGCCTGCGGGCGCGCCTTCAAGCTCTTCGTCCGTGGCGACCACGGGCCGGATGGCGGCGTGGGGGCACACAAAGGAGCACTGGCAGCACTGGATGCAGTTTTCCACCTGCCATTCGGGAATGTTGATGGCCACGCCGCGCTTTTCGCAGGCGGCGGTGCCCAGGGGCATGAAGCCGGCGGGGTCCATGGCCGAAACGGGCAGTTTGTCGCCCTGCTGGGCCAGAATGGGACGCACCACGGCGCGGATGTATTCCTCATCGCCGCAGTGACAGACTTCAGCGCCTTCGGTGGTGTCGGCCCAGGAGGCGGGGTATTTGATCTCTTCCAGGGCGTCCGAGCCCTTGTCCACGGCGGCGATGTTCATGTTGACGATCTTGTCGCCCTTGCTGCCGTAGGTTTTTTTGATGGATTCCTTGAGCAGGGCCACGGCCTTGTCAAAGTCCAGCACCTTGGCGAGCTTGAAGAAGGCCGTCTGCATGATCATATTGATGCGTCCGCCGAGGCCCACTTCCTGGGCCACCTTTACGGCGTCCACATTGTAGAACTTGAGCTTTTTGCGGGCGATGACGCGCTTCATGGAGGCGGGCAGGTGCTGTTCCATGTCAGCCAGGGACCAGCCGGAGTTGAGCACAAAGGTGCCGCCTTCCTTGATGCCTTCAAGAATGTCGTACTGGGTCACATAGGCGGACTTGTGGCAGGCGATGTAGTCGGCCTTGGTAATAAGGTAGGAGGACTTGATGGGCTCTTTGCCGAAGCGCAGATGCGAAACGGTGAAGCCGCCGGACTTTTTGGAGTCGTAGGCAAAGTAGGCCTGGGCGTAGAGGTCGGTGTTGTCGCCGATGATCTTCACAGCCTGCTTGTTGGCGCCCACGGTGCCGTCCGCGCCGAGGCCGAAGAACTTGCACTGCACGGTGCCGGAGGGCACGGTGTCGATTTCTTCTTCCACATCCAGGGAGGTATTGGTCACATCGTCGTTGATGCCCACGGTAAAGTGGTTTTTGGGCTGCAGGCCCAGCATGTTGTCAAACACAGCCTTGGCCATGCCGGGGGTGAAGTCCTTGGAGCCCAGACCGTAGCGGCCGCCCACGATGGTAGGCGCTTCGCCCTTTTCCATAAATGCGGTGCAGACGTCCTGGTACAGGGGGTCGCCCAGCGCGCCGCTTTCCTTGGTGCGGTCCAGCACGGTGACGGCCGAAACCGTGGCCGGCAGGGCGCGCAGCAGATATTCGGGGGCAAAGGGGCGGTACAGGCGCACTTTGACAAGGCCCACGCGCTGGCCCAGATTGTTGAGGTACTGCACCGTTTCTTCGATGACCTCACAGGAGGAGCCCATGGCGATGATGACGCGGTCGGCTTCGGGGTGGCCCACATAGTCGAAGAGGTGGTACTTGCGCCCGGTGATGGATTCCACCTTCTTCATGTTCTCAATGACAATGGAGGGCACGGCTTCGTAGAAGAGGTTGGCGGCCTCGCGGTTCTGGAAGTAGATGTCCGGGTTCTGGGCGGTGCCGCGTACATGGGGGTGTTCGGGGTTCATGGCGGTGGCGCGGAATTCCTCCACCTTATCCCAGTTCACCAGGGGACGGATGTCTTCGTAGTCGATGACGCTGATTTTCTGCACTTCGTGCGAGGTGCGGAAGCCGTCGAAGAAATGGCAGAAGGGCAGGCTGGAGTCAATGGCCGAAAGGTGGGCCACCAGGGCGAGGTCCATGGCTTCCTGCACCGAAGCGGAGCACAAAAAGCAGAAGCCCGTCTGCCGGGCGGCCATGACGTCCTGGTGGTCGCCAAAGATGGACAGGGCGTGCGAGGCCAGGGCGCGCGCCGCCACATGGAAGACGCCGGGCAAAAGCTCGCCCGCAATTTTGTACATGTTGGGGATCATCAGCAGCAGGCCCTGAGAGGCCGTATAGGTGGACGTGAGCGCGCCACCCGAAAGCATGCCGTGCACCACGCCGGCCGCGCCGGCCTCGGACTGCATTTCGCGTACGATGACCGTCTGTCCCAGCAGGTTTTTCTGTCCCTTGGCGGCCATTTCGTCCATGACCTCGCCCATGACGGACGAGGGGGTGATGGGATAAATGGCTGCCGTTTCCGACAGGGCGTAGGCAATGTGCGCGGTGGCGTTATTGCCGTCCATGGTTTTCATGTGAGCCATCTGTTCCTCCTTGGCGCCCCGGCAGGGCGCGTGTTGTTTCCAGTTGGGCGCGGGAGCCGGCAGGCTCCTCAGAGTGCCCCGCGCGGGCGGGGGTGAACAGCGGCAGGGCTGCCGCCCGGTGCGGATGTGAAATTTGTGTTTGTGCTGCGTGTGGCTTTCGCTACTATATACAATCTGCCCTCGCACGTCCAGAAAGGCCTTGCCCCGTAAGGCCGTCGCGGGCTGCCCGGCGGTTTTGCCGTCAGGGCTCGCCTCTGGTCATGCCTGCCCTTAACCCTTTTTCTGCTTAGCATGAAATTGATTGTTTGAACAGTTAAAACAGCCCCTGTGGAAAAAAATTTTTCTCAATAAAAATATACTGTAATTTAGATATATTGCAGTATGATGAGATTTTTTCGGGCTGTTGCTGTGGTTATATCAAGGGGGATTACTGATAGGTTAGCTGCGCCCTTGCCATCAGGGCGCAAAGACACCAGGCGTGTGCTGTGGAGCGTCGGTACGGGCGGTTTGTCCGTGTTTTTCCGTCCGCCCTTTTTTTCCGCAACACCCCCGTGTGCCGGGAGGGCGGTAGGGGCGAACCTCAGGCGGCCGTGCGCCAGTATGTGGCCTCCAGGTGCCGCAGACATGGCCCGGCGTGGGCAAACTGCGGCCGTAGCTCGGCGTAATCGGGCACCATGCGGGCCTGGCCGTGGTCGTAGAGGATGAGGCTGCCGGCAAAGGCGTCCACATCGCCGGGGTCGTGGGTGATGATAATGGCCGGGATGGTCAGGTCGGCCATGAGTTCCAGCAGTTCGTCGCGCAGGCGCTCGCGCAGCAAAGGGTCCAGGGCGGAGAAAGGTTCATCCAGCAGCAGCAGGCGCGGGTCGGCGTTGAGGGCGCGGGCCAGGGCCGCGCGCTGGCGCTGGCCGCCGGAGATCTGCGAGGGCAGATGCCCGGCCAGACGTCCGATGCCAAAGCGTTCCAGCATGGCGTAGGCCTTTTCTTTTTCGCCGTTGCGCACCAGCCAGGGCCAGCAGCCCGTACGGGGAAAGGCCACGTTCTGCAGCAACGTCAGGTGCGGGAAAAGGGCGTAGTCCTGAAACATGTAGCCGATGCGGCGCTGCTGCGCGGGGATGCAGATATTGCTTGCGGCGTCAAAAAGGGTGCAGTCGCCAATGCGGATGTGCCCGGCGTCGGGCCGCATAAGCCCGGCCAGGCATTGCATGGTCAGGGTTTTGCCCGATCCGGAGGGGCCGAAAAGCACGGCGCTTTTATCGCCGTCCTCGATACTGTAGTCCACGTTCAGGCTGAAGGGCGTGCGTGCGGTTTTGAATTTTTTGACCAGTCGCAGCGAGATCATGGTTACCGCCTTTTGAGTTTCAACAGCAGTTCCGCCGCCATAAGCAGGCTGATGCAGACCGCAGAGGTGATTACCACAAGCCATGCGGCCTGGGCGTCGTTGCCGGCCTGAAAGGCGTCATAAATGGCCAGGGCCAGGGTTTGCGTTTTGCCGGGAATGTTGCCCGCAATCATGAGGGTTGCGCCGAATTCGCCCATGCCCCGGGCAAAGGCCAGCATGATGCCGGCAAAGATGCCCTTCCAGGCCAAGGGCAGGGATACGCCGATGAAGATGCGCCACTCCGACGCGCCCAAGGTGCGGGCTGCGTCCTCCAGATGGCGGTCCACCTGCTCCAGCGAGGCGCGGGCCGATTTGTAAATAAGCGGGAAAACCACCACCGTGGCGGCCACTACGGCGCCCTGCCAGGAAAAAACCAGGTTGATGCCCATATCGGCCAGCCATTGGCCCAGCAGACCGCGGCGGCCCACCAGCAAAATGAGGTAGTAGCCGAGCACCGTGGGGGGCAGCACCATGGGCAAGGTACAGAGGGCGTCCAGCAAGGCGGGCAGGGGGCCCTTTTTGCGTGCCAGCAGCCAGGCCGTAAGGGTGGCCGCCACAAAGGAGATGGCCGTGGCCATGCCGGCCACGCGCAGAGAGAGCTCCAGCGGACTCCCGATGGAAACGGCGGAAAAATCCATTCCCGGAAACTCCTCCACAGGTCTGTGTCCCAGGGGACAACAAAAATAAGCCCTCGCAGTGTGCGGCGGCCTGCCGACCGGGCTGGCAAAGCCCGCGCGGCCGTCTCTGCCGAAGAGGCGTCCGCGCGTCGCGCGCTGCGGGGGGAGCAACGTCCGCGGCGGGTTCGCCGACGGTGTACGGTTACATAAAAACTACGGCAATATCCGGCGGCCCGCAAGGCGCGGCCAGGGCCGCACCTTGCGGGCCTGCCCCTCTACGGCTTGGCAAAACCGTATTTGGCCAGCACCTGCTGCCCTGCGGGCGAAAGCACAAAGTTGAGGAATTCCTGCCCCATTTTGGCATTTTTGCCCGTGGTGGCCACGGCAATGGGGTAGGAAACGGGATCATGACCGCCCACCACCATGGCCACGTCCACCTTGGAGGCCAGCTGCTTGGCGTCGGTGCCGTACACAAAGCCGGCGTCCACTTCGCCGCGGGCTACATAGTCCAGCACCTGCCGCACGCTGTTGCCCAGAATAAGCTGGGGTTGCAGAGCGTCCCACAGTTTTGCTGTGGTCAGCGCGGCCTTGGTATAGCGGCCCACGGGCACGGAATCAGGGTTGCCGACGGCTACACGTTTGTAGGTCTTGAGTTCGTCCAGCTTGGCGGGCTTTTGGGCCCCGGTGGGCACGATGAGCACCAGGTTGTTCTGCGCGAAGTTTTTGCGGGTGGCGGGGTTCACCACCTTGGAGGCCACGGCCTTGTCCATGGTGGCCTGGTCGGCCGAGGCGAACACGTCCACGGGCGCGCCTTCCTGAATCTGCTTGAGCAGCGGGTTGGAGGCGGCAAAATTTACGTGCACGGTCAGGCCGACATGCGATTTTTCAAACAGGGTCTTCAGCTCGGTGAAGGCGTTCGTCAGGCTGGCTGCGGCGGAGACGGTCATTTCGGCCGCCTGGGCCGGCAGGGCGAACAGCGCCGTGCAGGCCAGGGCAAGGACAAGTTTTTTCATACGATCCTCCAGTAGCGGTGGCGCGGAGTGCGCGTTTTGCGCAGTCTACAACAGCAAAAGGTTCGGGCAATGTCTTCACGATTATTTAAAAAATCGTGACAGCTGTACAAACGTGACCCTTTATCTGTATAAGATGAAAAAAAAAGACGGGAAAAAGCATGGAAAAGAGCAAGAACCGTGAGGAAATGGCCGCCCTCCTGCGAACCCTTTCGTCTGCGGACCGGGCTTGGCTGCGGCAGCGGCTGCTGCGGCGCGATTCCACGGCTTTGCTGCAGGACACAGGCCGCATCAGCCCACGGGAGCTGCTGGCCGTGGAATCCTGGCTCTGGGAGCGCGCCAGCGCTGCCCGCGGCCCGCGTGAAAAACGCCCCCGCCTGCGCATGTGGCTTATTTTTATGCTGCTGCGCTACGCGGCCCTGCGTCTGGTGGAGATTTTTGTGCTCAAGCCCACGCATCTGGACATGCGGGAGGGCGTTATCCATGTGCCTGGCGTGAACGGTACGCCCGGTCGCGAGGTGCCCTTGCCCCTTACGGTGAGCCGGCGGCTGCGCCGCGTGTTGGAAGATCCGGCCATGTTTCCGGAATCGCACGAGATCCTGCGCTGTGACGCCAGCTATGTACGCCGCTGTCTGCAGCAGTGCGGGGCAGCCTGTGGGTTGTCCAAGGGGCTGTTGAGCGCCCGCGCCCTGCGCCACACCCGCGCCCTGGAGCTGGGGCGTCAGGGGCTGCCTTTGCCCGTGGTGGATATTTTTTTGGGCCGACGGGCCGCGCCCGGCCAGAGCGGCCTTGTGCGCTGCGACCTGCAGGAGGCCCGGCGGCTTTTGCGTGAACAACTGCAAAGGGAGCGACCCATGAAAACCAGTGCCCGAAACGTCTTTCAGGGGCGCATTACCTCTTTGCGCAGCAGCGGTCTGTTGGTGGAGGTAGTGTTGCGCACCGCCGGCGGCCTGCGTGTGGCCGCCCTGATTACGGACGAGAGCCGCAAGACCCTGGCCCTGGCCGAAGGCAAGCTGGTCAACGCCAGCGTCAAGGCCCCCTGGGTGCTGGTGCAGGCGGGAGAATTGCCCAAGAACGCCTCTACCCCGGCGGAAAATTGTTTTGCGGGCATGGTGGAGCGGGTACGCGAGGATGACATGGTGGCTGAAATCCTGGTGGCCCTGCCCGAAGGCAGCCTGGTCTGCGCTCTGCGCAACCGCAGTGCGGAGAACCCTGTGTCCCTGACGGCAGGGCAGAAGGTGACGGTGTTTTTCAAGGCTTTTTCTGTTATTCTTAATTTGGATTGAACCGCCAAAAACTGAAGCAACTGCCCGGAGCAGAAGCGTGGGGCTGCGGCAGCCCGCTTCGGTGGTGGAGTTTTTTGCACCGGTGCGGGCTTTGGTGCGGGCTTGGGGCGGTGTAAAGCCCGACCCCCGGCAGGCTTCGCGCCCCTTCCCCTTGCTGCGGCAAGCTGCGTCGCGGACAAAGTTTTTGAACCATCGCTCCGCCATCTTGACTTCAGGCCCGTTTTAGCGGAACTGTTTTCAGTCTGGCCTGACCAACAAGGATGGTTCCTGACCGCGCGTAACGGGCACAGCCCGTGCGGGAGACGGTCGGGGCGTCGGGCGGCAAGCAGCACAGCGAGGAAAGTGAGACGAATGTCCAAACTTCTGGATTTTGCACTGGGAATGTTTTCCAATGACCTGGCCATTGACCTGGGCACAGCCAATACCTGTGTTTACGTCAAGGGGCACGGCATTGTTCTGCGCGAACCTTCAGTGGTGGCGGTCAAAAAAGACTCCCGCGGCAACAACGTGGTTCTGGCCGTGGGGCACGACGCCAAGCGCATGCTGGGCAGAACGCCCGGCAATATCTGGGCCATCCGCCCCATGAAGGACGGCGTTATCGCCGATTTTGAAATTACCGAAGCCATGTTGCGTCACTTCATCGCCAAGGTGCACAATTCGCGGCGGCTGGTGCGCCCGCGCATCATGATCTGCGTGCCCACGGGCATCACCCAGGTGGAAAAGCGCGCGGTGAAGGAATCGGCCCAGTCCGCCGGCGCGCGCGAGGTCTACCTTATTGAAGAGCCCATGGCCGCAGCCATCGGCGCGGACCTGCCCATTCAGGAGCCCACCTCCAACATGGTGGTGGATATCGGCGGCGGTACTACGGAGGTGGCGGTCATTTCCCTTTCGGGCATTGTGTATTCGCGCTCGGTGCGCGTGGGCGGCGACAAAATGGACGAAGCCATCATGACCCACGTCAAGCGCAAGTACAACATGCTCATCGGCGAATCTTCGGCCGAAGAGATCAAGATCAAAATTGCCTCGGCCTATCCCCTGGATCCGGAGCAGCAGATCGAGGTCAAAGGCCGCGACCTGGTAACGGGCATCCCACAGAATATCATCATCACCTCCGAAGAAGTGCGCAAGGCCATTTCCGAGCAGGTGGACAGCATTGTGCAGGCCGTGCGCATCGCCCTGGAACAGACCCCGCCCGAACTGGCGGCGGATATTGTGGACCGGGGCATTGTACTCACAGGCGGCGGCGCGCTGCTCAAGGGGCTGGACCAGCTGTTGCGGGAGGAAACCTCCCTGCCCATCACGGTGGTGGACGACCCGCTTTCCACCGTAGTGGTGGGCACGGGCCGGACGCTGGACAATCTGCACATCCTCAAGGAGGTGTGCATCGACTAGCGCCGCGTTCCTTGAGCCTGCTGGCGCGCACACGGCGGCCGCTCCGCCGCATGAGCGCGCAGCAAGACTGTGCGAACTTACGCGGCGAGCGTCTGCTTATGCAGCCGCCAGGGCGTGTTGCGGGTGCAATGTTCTGGAACCCTCCGCCCGGGCACGCTTCGCATCGCCCGTATAGCCAGGCGGCGCCGTGCCGGAAGTTTTCGCTCCGGGGCGGTGCCGTGCGCGTTGGCGGCCGTTGGCCCCAACGGCGTTGCCCTGTTTGTCGCAAAAGCGAAAACCCCACCTCCTCGGGAGCACCCCCACGTGACACTGCGGCGTCTTCTCCTCCTTGCGGGCGTTTTGCTCATTCTGTTTCTGGGCATGTATTCCTGGAACCAGCGCACGCATACTCTGGATGGTCTGGCCGCCCAGGTGGGGCTGGAGCTCGCAGGGGCCGTGCTCAAACCCATCCGGACCGTGCAGGATTCGGTGGAGGGCGTCTGGACCCGCTATTTCGATCTGGTGGGCGTGCGGGAAGAAAATCAGCGTCTGCGCCAGGAAGTGCAGGATCTTCAGGCCAGACTGCTGGCCAACGGCGAGGACCTGGCCGAACTGCACCGTCTGCGCGCCCTGGTGCAGCTGCCCGTGGACCAGAGCTGGCGTCCCTTGGGGGCGCGCGTGCTGGCCGGGCGCATGGGCCCCAACGCCGTGCTGGACAGCATAACCATCAGCCGGGGCTACAGCACGGGCGGCAGACCGGGCACGCCCCTGGTCACCAATCTGGGCCTGGTGGGACGGGTGCTGCGGGCCAGTGCCCACAGCGCCATTGTCCTGCTGCTGACGGACCCTTCCAGCCGCATTGCCGTGTTCTCACAGGAAAGCCGCGCGCCGGGCATTCTTACGGGCATGGGCACGGGCCAGAAGCTGGAGGTCAATTTTGTGCACCGCGACGCCAAGGTGCGCTCCGGCGAAATACTCATTACTTCCGGTCTGGACGGCAAATATCCCAAGGGCATTCCCGTGGCCCGGGTGCTCAGCGTGGCCCCTTCCGACTACACCCAGTTCATGGCCATCAAGGCTGAACCCCTGGTAGACCTGCAGCATCTGGAAGAAGTGCTTTTGCTGGAGCCTACGGGCATGGCCCCACCGCCAGACCCCGGCGCGCCGCCCAAGGAATTTATCGGCCCGCCGGCCCCCGGAAGCCTCGCCCCATGAGCCGCCTGCGCAACGTCCTTTGGTGGCTGGGCTTCTGCGCCTGCGCCGTGGCCTTGCAGACCGCAGTGCCGGGGCTGGACGCCCTGGTGGTGGGCCTTGTCATTCTGCTGCAGGAGCGGGACTACAAAAACATGCTCTGGCTGCTGCCGCTGTTTGTGCTGCTGCAAGAGGGCATGGGCACGCGGATTTTCGGCGGGATCATCGTCTGGTACGCGGCGGTCATTGCGCTGTTTAAACTGGGGCGCTGGCTGTTTGAAGTGGAAAATTTCATCTTCGTCTTCCTGCTTTCGGCCTGTCTGGGCGGGGCCTATTACGGCGTGTCCTGGCTTATGGCCCCGCTGCAGGATCTGCCTTTCAACGTGCGGGATACGCTGGACAAAAGTCTGATCCAGGCCCTGTACGTGCCCTTTGCCTGGCGGCTTTTGGTGGCCGTCAGACCCGGAAACCGGCATGAAGCGGAAAACTGACCCCCATCTTTCCCCGTCCGGGACGCGGACGCCGCGTCGCGGCATCCGCTCCTGGCTGCGCATTCAGGTAGAAAGCGAAAGCTACCAGCCGCCGCGCGCCGGGGCCATCCTGCTGCAGGTCATGGTGGGGCTTATGTTTTTTGTGCTGGTGGTGCGCTTTTGGTATCTGCAGGTGCACCGGGGCGAAGAATTCGCCCGCCAGGCCCAGGACAACCGTCTGCGTATCGAGCGCATCTTTGCCCCGCGTGGCCGCATTCTGGACGACAAGGGCCGCGTGCTGGCCGACAACCGCACGGCCTACGGCCTTTCTCTGGTGCGGGAGGACTGCCCGGATATCCCGGCCACCCTGGCGCAGATCAGCCAGTGGTCCGGTATTCCCCTTGTCCAGCTTTGGGAAAAGTATCGGCAGGACCGCTTTAAGGTGAAGTCTTTTGAGCCGCTCCTGCTTATTACGGACATCGACTTCGACCTGGTGGCGCGCATAGAATCGGAAATCCACGCCTGGCCAGGCCTGGAAGTGGTGGTGCGGACCAAACGCAGCTACCCGGAAAAAGATCTCTTTGCCCATGTGCTGGGCTATGTAGCCGAGGCCAACGAGCAGGAAATGGCCGCAGACAGCGCCTTGGCCATGGGCGACCTGGTGGGCAAGCAGGGCCTGGAGCTGGAGCTGGAAAAACAACTGCGCGGGCGCAAAGGCCTTTACGACGTGGAGGTGGACGCCCACGCCAGGGTGCTGGGCAAAACCCTGCGCGAGGAACCGCGCGGCGGACGTGAAATCCGTCTTTCTCTTGACCGGGACCTGCAGCAGGCAGCCTGGGACGCCCTGGGCGGCGAGGCGGGCTGCGTGGTGGTGCTGGAGCCGGACACGGGCAAACTGCGCGCCCTGGTCACGTCGCCAGCCTACGACAATAACCTTTTTGCCGCGGGCATTTCGCAACGCGACTGGGACGCCCTGCGCACCAACAACCGTTTTCCCCTCCAGAACCGGGTGATCCAAAGCGTCTACCCCCCGGGCTCGGTCTGGAAGCTGGTCATGGCCACCATGCTCCTGGAGCATGGCGTCAATGCGCGCGAAACCGTGTTTTGCCCCGGTCAGGTCAAGCTGGGCAACCAGATTTTTCGCTGCTGGAAGCGGGGCGGGCACGGCGCCGAAGACTTGCTGCACGCCCTCATTGATTCCTGTGACGTCTACTTTTACATTATGGGCGAGCGCATGGGCATTGACAAAATTGAGGAATACGCCAAAGCCAGCGGCTTCGGGCGGCCCACGGGCATTGACCTGCCGCACGAAAAATCCGGCCTGGTGCCTTCCAGGGCCTGGAAGCGGCGGCGCTTTGGCCGCCCTTGGGTGCGCGGCGAAACCTACAATATCGCCATTGGTCAGGGCTATACCCTGGTCACGCCCGTGCAGGTGGCCGTGTTTGTGGCAGGGCTGCTCAACGGCGGCGATCTGCTTAAGCCCCAGCTGCTGGATGACGCCTCTCGCGAAGTGCGCGGGCGTATTCCGGCCAAGCCGGAGAACCTCAAATTTGTGGTGGAGGCCATGCGCCGCGCCGCCGGCGGCGGCACAGCCAAAGTTGTGGGCCGCAAGGATGCGGACATGGGCGGCAAGACCGGCACGGCCCAGGTGGTCAAACTCAAAATGGCCGCCGGCGACCGCCGCCTGAAAAGCTCTGAAATGGAGTACGCCCAGCGTGACCACGCCTGGATAGCCACCTGGGGCATCAAGGACGGCAAGTCCTATGTGGTCATCGTCATGGTGGAGCACGGCGGCGGCGGTTCCAGCGTGGCCGGCCCCGTAGCCCGTAAGGTCTATGATTTTCTGTTCGGGCCCGACTCCGGCGTGGCCCCGCCTCCGCCCCCCGCGCAGCCCGGCGCGCGGCGGACGGACTAACAACGGACGCGGCATGGACAAACGCCTGTTCAGCTATCTTAACTGGGGCCTGCTGGCCTGCATGCTCCTGCTGTATCTGGTGGGCGTGGGCAACCTCTATTCCGCCAGCGGCACGCGGGTGGAAACGGGCCTCTCCCTCTCCAGCTTCTACCAGCGCCAGCTGATCTGGGGCCTCTGCGGCCTGGGCAGCATGCTCCTGGCCATGAGCTTTGACTACCGCCAGTTGCGCAATCTGGCCTGGCCCTTTTTCCTCATCACCCTGGCGCTTCTGCTGCTGGTGCCCGTGGTGGGCAAGACCGTGTATGGGGCCAAGCGCTGGCTCTCCCTGGGGTTTATGAGCATCCAGCCTTCAGAGATGGCCAAGCTCGCCGTGCTGGTGCTGGGCGCGCGCCTGCTGGCCCGCGACGGTCGCCCCCTGGGTTGGAAGGACTTTTGCGCAGTGCTCTGCGTAGGGCTGGTGCCCTGCGCCCTGATCATCAGTCAGCCCGACCTGGGCACCACCCTGCTTATTCTGCTTATTCTGGGGGGCATGATTCTGTTCCACGGGCTGCGGGGCTACGTGCTCAAAACCTGCCTGCTGGCGGTGCCCGCCCTGGCGGCTTTCATGTGGGTTGTGGGCATGCACGACTACCAGCGCCAGCGCATCCTTACTTTTCTGGATCCTGGCAACGACCCGCGCGGCACGGGCTATCACATCATCCAGTCCCGCATCGCCATCGGTTCGGGCCAGCTTTGGGGCAAGGGCTTCAAAGAAGGCACCCAAAGCCAGCTGCGCTTTCTGCCCGAACGCCACTCGGATTTCGCCGTGGCCGTGTTTGGCGAAGAATGGGGTTTTGTGGGCTGCGTGGTGCTGGTCACGCTTTTCTGTCTCTTTTTGCTCTCCATTTTTTCCACCGCCGTGCAGGCCAAGGACCGCTTCGGCAGCACCCTGGTGGTGGGCGTGTTCTTCTATTTTTTCTGGCAGATTCTGATCAATATGGGCATGGTCATCGGGCTCATGCCGGTGGTGGGCATTCCCCTGCCCTTCATCAGCTACGGCGGCAGCGCCACGGTGGTCAACTTCACTCTTTTGGGCATTGTGCTCAACGTGTCCATGCGTCGCTTTATGTTCAAAGGGTAAACCGCAAGCCAAAAAGGGGTGTTGGGCGTGGCCAAAGATGAAATAGCCTATCTGGGTTCCGATACCGTGTACGAAGGCAAGCTGCACTTCAAGGGCACTGTGCGCATCGAAGGCCGCTATACCGGTGAAATAGTCAGTGAAGGCGTGCTCAATGTGGGCAAGGACGCCCATGTGGAGGGTGTGCTGGACGTGGGCGAATTGCTGCTTTCGGGTCGCTTTTCCGGCCAGGTTACCGCCCGCCGCCGTGTGGTGGTCTATAATTCCGGCTTGCTGGAAGGTGAAGTCTGCACCCCCAGCATGCTCACTGAAGAAGGCGGCGTTATCGAAGGCCAGGTCCACATGAAAAACCCCTCCAAACCCAAGGACGCCTGACGCGGCGGGAAAAGGGGGGAAGAGGATCTTTTTTGCCTCATGCCGTCTCCATCCTGCAAAAAACTTTTTTGGTTGCCGCGGCGGGCTGGAGATAAGAGGGGAAATCTGTCCGGGCGGACAGCAGTGTCCTGCAGCAGAAAAGGCCGTTCCCCAAGGGGAGCGGCCTTTTCTGTTATACAGATCCGGTAGGCAATGGGGCACAGGTAATCCGCGCTAACTGCAGCGCGAAAAACCGCAGGCAGGGCAGGTCAGGCAGCCTTCCTGAAAGAGCAGGGCCTCGCCGCATTCGGGGCAGACCTGCCCCTGAATGTCGCTGACCATGCCCACATGTTCGCCGTGGAGGTAGTGGTTTTCCAGCGCCCAGGCAATGGCGTCGGGGATGGAAAGCAGCAGCCCCTTGTGGCGAAACACGGGGTGCTCGCCGCCTATGCCCTTGAGCTGGGCGATCACGTCGCGCACGTTGACGCCGGAGCGCAAAGCCAGGGAAACCAGGCGGCCGATGGCTTCGGCCTTGGCGGTGATGGAGTGCCCGGACTTGCCTATGGTGGCAAAAACCTCAAAGGGGCAGCCCTCCACTTCATTGACGGTAAGGTACATGGTGCCGAGGCCCGTGGGCACTTTTTGGGTGAAGCCCCAGAGGATGTCGGGCCGACGGCGCACGCCCGCGCTCAGCGAGGGGGTGGGGGCCTCCTGCGGCAGGGGCTGCGGTTCGCCGGTGGCATCCGCGCCCGGATCCGCAGCCTGGGCCGCGCCCTGATTTTGTTCCATGGCCTTTTGCCCTTCGCCGGTGGCGAGCACCTGCACGCTTTTGCAGCCGTCGCGGTAGACGGTGACGCCCTTGCAGCCTTCCTTGTAGGCCAACCAGTAAATGTCAAAAATATCCTTTTCCGTGGCCTCGTGGGGCAGGTTCACGGTCTTGGACACGGCGTTGTCCGTGTGGCGCTGGAAGGCGGCCTGCATGCGCAGATGCCAGACTGGGGCCATATCCATGGCCGTGACAAAGACGCGGCGCAAATCTTCGGGCAGAAAATCCAGGTCCTTCACGGAACCCTTGGCGGCCACGGCTTCCATGATTTCCGGGCTGCACATGCCGGCCTGGGCCAGGGCGGCCTCAAAGTAGGGATTCACCTCCAGCAGACGTTCGCCGTCCAGGATATTGCGGGTGAAGCAGAGGGCGAACAGGGGTTCCACACCCGAGGAGCAGCCCGCAATGATGGAGAGGGTGCCCGTGGGCGCGATGGTGGTAACCGTGGCGTTGCGGTAGGGGCCTGCCTTTCTGGCGGCGTAGACCGAGCTGCCGTAGGCCGGGAAGGGGCCGCGTTCCTGCGCCAGCTGGGCCGAGGCCTTGTGCCCTTCTTCCTGGATAAAGGCCATGAGGCGTTCGCCCAGGGCCAGGCCCTCCGGAGAGTCGTAGGGCACGTTCAGCTGAAAAAGCAGGTCGGCAAAGCCCATGACGCCCAGGCCGATTTTGCGGTTTTTTCTTACGGTTTCTGTAATAATTTCCAAAGGGAAGCGTGAGGCATCAATAACATTATCCAAAAAGCGCACGGCCAGATGCACCACGCGGGCCAGTTCCGTCCAGTCCACGCCGTTCCGGGCCGGGTCTGCCTCGTTTTCGTGCCCTGGCGTAAAAAAGCGGGCCAGGTTGACGGAGCCCAGGTTGCAGGCTTCAGAGGGCAGCAGGGGTTGTTCGCCGCAAGGGTTGGTGGATTCGATTTCTCCCTGGTCCGGGGTGGGGTTGTCGCGGTTGATGCGGTCCAGAAAGACGATGCCGGGGTCGCCGGACTGCCAGGCCTTTTTAACCAACAGGTCAAAGACCTCGCGGGCGCGCAGGCGGTGGGCCACCTCTCCGGTGTGGGGATCGCGCAGGTCGTAGGGCGCGTCCTTTTCCACCGCCTGCATAAAGGCTTCGGTCAGGCCGACGGAAAGATTGAAGTTATTGAACTCCCCTTCCTTTTCCTTGGCGCGGATGAACTGGAGGATGTCCGGATGGTCCACGCGCAGAATGCCCATATTGGCCCCGCGCCGGGTGCCGCCCTGCTTGATTTGCTCTGTGGCCGTGTTGAAGATGCGCAAAAAGGAAACCGGGCCGGAAGCAACCCCGCCGGTGGAGCCCACCCGGCTGTCGCGCGGGCGCAGGCGAGAGAAGGAAAAGCCCGTGCCGCCGCCGGATTTGTGGATCATGGCCGCGTATTTGACGGCATCAAAGATCTCTTCGATGGAGTCGCCCACGGGCAGCACGAAGCAGGCCGAAAGCTGGCCCAGGTCCGTACCTGCATTCATGAGCGTGGGGGAGTTGGGCAGGAATTTCCAGCTGGTCATCAGCTCATAGAATTCCCGCGCCAGGGCTTCGGGGCTGTAGGGGCTTTGGTAGGCAGCCTCCTGCGCGGCAATAGCCGCGGCCACGCGCCAGAAGAGGTCGCGCGGCGTTTCTTCAAGGCTCCCGTCGGGGTTTTTGCGCTGATAACGCTTTTGCAGTACCACGGCGGTATTGCGGGAGAGTTCCGGTTCAGGCAAATCGGTAGGCAAAGGCAGCATGATCATCCTTCTTGCAGGTGCGCCCGTGCGGGCGGCTGGGTAGACTATAGATATCGAGTAGTATCAGGTGCGTAAGTGCTGGCGTCCGGGCGCGCTGGCCTGCGCCACGGAGTAGTATACACGCTTGCGGACTGAAGAAAAGGGCCGTAAAGCCGCTTGCTTCCGTTAACAAATCGGAATCATTGCTGTTTAAAATGGACTTTACGATGCATTTGGCGGCAAGGTCCTGGCTGGGGCGCAAAAAAGGCCGGCAACCGCCACTGGTGCGGTCCCGGCCCTTTGAGGGCCTGCGCGGCGCGTCGGGTCGCGCCGCGCATGGACACAATTTTTAGGCGTTTCCACGTTGCAATGTCTGGCGGTTGCGTAAGCGAGTCTGCCGTGGAGGCGCAAGCGCTATTCATTTGCACGTTTAAGCCCGGAATGGGCGTGCCTTAACCTTTTAGAATACCTATTCGCAAAGGTAATCTGCTCTAAGGACGTACCAGAATTTTGATGTTATCGTCCTTGTTGTTGATAAGTTCCATAAAGCCTTTTTCCATGATGTCCCGCAGCGCAATCTTGCCGGTGATGAGGTTTTCGGCCTTGATGGCGCCCTTGGCCATGAGCGCGGCCAGACCTTTGAAGTCGTCAATGGTGTAGGCCAGGGTTCCCATGATCTTTTTGTCCGTACCGCTCAGGCTGAAGAAGTTAAAAGCGCTGGGTTCTTCAAAAATACCTACGATGATGGCCGTTCCCGTGTTGCGCAGCACGTCTACGGCCAAGGGGCCGGTAAACTTGTTGCCGATGCACTCAAAGGACACGTCTGCGCCGCAGCCGCCGGTAAGTTCGCGCACCTTGGCCACCGGGTCGCATTCCTTGGGGTTGATGATCACGTCGGCCCCGCACTCCTTGGCCTTGGCGATGCGCGCGCGGGACATCTCCAAGACGATGATCTTGCCCGCGCCCGCGGCCTTGACGGCCATGATGGTGCCCAGGCCGATGGTGCCTGCGCCCAGCACCACCACATTGAGCCCCAGAATGCTGCCGGCCATGCGCACGGCTTTGAAGCCCGTGGCCAGAGGCTCCATAACGGCCCCGGCTTCGGCCGAAACCCCTTCGGGCAGCACAAAGCAGAGGTTCGCCGGCACGTTGACCAGCCTGGCGAAGGCGCCGTCGTTGGCGAGGCCGGTAAACGCCAGTTTTTCGCACACGTTGTAGCGTCCTTCCCGGCAGGGTTGGCACTCTCCGCAGTGCTGGCAGGCGTCTGGGGCTACTGTATCGCCCACCTTGACGCTGTTGACCCCTTCGCCCAGGGCCACCACCTTGCCGCTGAATTCGTGTCCCAGAATAACGCTGCCCTGTTTGCCTGTGAGGGGGTGGGGCTTGTCCGCCGGGATAAAAATAGGGCCGGCCAGGTATTCGTGCAGGTCAGACCCGCAAATGCCGCACCAGTCCACCGCAACCTGCACCCAGCCTGGCGGCGGGGGCGGGGGGACGGGCACCGTTTCCACGCGAATGTCCTTTTTGCCGTGCCACACTGCTGCCTGCATATTTGCCGTCATAGAGCGACTCCTTTGATAAAAGGTGGAAGGAAATCGCTCTTGGATTTGCACAGGTTGTGCCGCCGGCAGAGCCCAAAGGCCCGTTTGTGCGACCGCTCACCCGGCGTGGCGCGGCCGGGTTGGATCGTGATTTTTTATACATGTTGACTTTGATACCATTAAGTCCGGCCATGTTCTGATTTGGAACAATTCCAGGCCGTACTGTGTGCCGTGGTGGAACAACTTCAGGGGGCGGTTCGGCGTGGCCGTCCGCACGGCTGACGTTTGCAGGCATCGTTAAAACACATAGCAGAGTTTTATACCATTGCATAGCCCGGTTGGGCCGGTCAGGATTAAGGCAATCCGCTCTAGGCGTCCAGACCCAGACGGCGCAGCTTGGCGTAGAGAGTGTTGCGGCCTATGCCCAGGGCCTTGGCGGTCTGGAGCATATTACCTTTGTGGTGGGCCAGGGCGGCGCGGATGGCGCGGGCCTCCAGGTTGCCCAGGTTGAAGTCCGCGGCGTTGGCGTCGTCTGGCGTGCGGCGGGGCGGCAGGACCGGGAAGCCCTGGTGGGTGGGAGGGGCAGGCTGCAGGGTCAGCCCGCCGCCCCTACGCAAGTGGGCGGGCAGGTGCTCCGGCAGGATGCAGCCCCCGTGGGCCATGTTTACGGCAAATTCCATGCTGTGCACCAGCTGCCGCACGTTGCCGGGCCAGTCGTAGTCTTCCAGCAGACGCAGGGCCTGGGCGGAAAGGCCGCCGAAGGGCAGGCCGTAGTCCTGACAAAGGCGGCGACAGTGCTGTTCGGCAATGAGGCCGATGTCTTCCCGCCGTTCGCGCAACGGGGGAATCTCCAGGGCCAGTACATGGATGCGGTAGAACAGGTCTTCGCGAAAGGTGCCGGCGGCCATGAGCTGATCCAGGTCGCGGTTGGTGGCGGTAATCAGCCGAAAGTCCACCTGGATGTTTTCTTTGCCGCCCACTCTGGTCACACGCCTGTCCTCCAGGGGACGCAGCAGGTTGACCTGCATTTCCAAGGGCATTTCGGAAATTTCGTCCAGAAAAAGCGTGCCTTTGTTGGCCTGTTCAAATTTGCCCGGGCGGCCTTTTTCCACTGCGCCGGTGAAGGCCCCGCGTTCATAACCGAACAGTTCGCTCTGGATGAGGTCGCGTGGCAGCGCGCCGCAGTTGATGGCCACAAAAGGGCCCGACGCACGGGCGCTGGCCGCGTGGATGGCGCGGGCAAAAAGTTCCTTGCCTGTGCCGGTTTCGCCGTGCAGCAGAATGGCTGCGGGGCCTTCGGCCATGTGCCGGGCCTGTTCCACCACGCGCGCCATGACGGCGCTGCGGTACAGGATGCCGCCGAAGGGACGGTTGCCCTTCTGAAGGGAGGCGATGGCCCGGCTGGGCGGCGCCGTGCGCGCGGGGGCGTCGGCCTGCAGAGTAATAAGGATGTAGCGGCTTTCCTCCGCGCCGGTAATGAAGGGGATGGCCTGGGCGTGCAGGCCGGGGTTGGCGCGGCAGAGCAGAGGGCGGCTTTCGCCGCAGGCTGAGCGTCGCTGTGTGCCGCAGTAGTGCGCGTAGTCGAAAAAATGTTCCGCCGGGCAGCCGCGTACCTTGCCGTTGGGGCGCAGCAGGCGTTCGGCCAGGTCATTGGCATAGGTCACCGTGCCCTCGGCATCCACCATGACTACGCCCACGGGCATGGAACTGAACAGGGTGTTGAGCAGGGCGCGGGACTTGTTTTCCATGCTGCTCAGGGAGGCGTTAAGCAGCAGGCGTTCGATTTCGCGCGCTGCGCCCACGGCGATCCAGAGCGCCTGACTGTGGTCGGCCGTGGCCGGGCCGGAAATGTCGAAACAGCCCCAGAGATGCCCAAAGGGCGTGTAGATGGGCGCTGCGGAACAGCCCCAGGCCTGGTGACTGCTGCAAAAATGCTCTTCGCCCAGAACCTGGGCGGGAATGCCGTCGCTCAGGGCCAGGCTGATGGCGTTGGTGCCTACGCTTTGTTCCGACCATACCGCGCCGGGGCCGAAGTGGAGGTTGTCCGCCTGGAGCAGCACCTCTTTGCTGCCGCAGGTGCGCAGAATGCGGCCGTGGGCTTCGGCCACGGTGATGAGCAGGCCTTTGCGCCGGACCTGTTCGTAGGCCCGGCGTTCTACTTGAGCGGCCAGCTCGGCGTACACGGCGGCCTGCGGTTCCACTTGGCCGGCCGGGGCAAATTCCGCACAGCGGGGCATGAGCGGGTCCACACCCATGTCGCGGCAGCGCCGCCAGGAATCGGCAATGGGCTTGGGCAGGCTGTTATCCGTGATTTCCCCGGTGCGGATAAAGGCTTCCCATGCGGCGCGGCGGCCCGCGCCGGTCGTGCCGCCGGCCCAGAGCAAAGGGGCCGAGACGACGGGGCCGGGCACGGTCTCCGAAGTTTCGTGACGCATTTCAAATACGTCGCCGTTGCGTTGCAGTACGTACATGCAGAAACCCCTGGCGACCACAGCGTCTGGGATGGTGGTCGCCTTTGCATACCATACTAACCCAATCCTGAAGCCTTGGGAAGGGTGGGGCGTAAAACTGTCGGCACAGAAAAATTGTGCTCTGACAAACAGATACAGACCAATTGCAAAAAAAACAGGGCAAAAGACGACGTGGGTGGGGCCTGCTGTTCCAGTTCTGAAAAAGTGTTCCAGTATCGAACACAAACACTCTTCTGCAGCTTTGCAGAAAAATAAAGTCTTTTATTTTTAGTATGTTGCAATGTGGTATTGGAGTTGCATAGCCCCAGGTATCAATGCGTGCCAACAAGGCAAGGAGGTAAGCGGATGGCCTACGAAGTGCAAATGCCCAAATGGGGCCTGACCATGAAAACCGGCAAGATTGCGCGTTGGCTGGTGGACGAGGGTGGGGCCGTGAGCGCCGGTCAGCCCCTGCTGGAGGTGGAAACGGACAAGATCACCAACGTGGTGGAGGCTCCGGTTGGCGGTGTGCTGCTCAAGATACTCTCGCCGCAAGGCGAGGTGGTGCCGGTGATGCAGGTTGTCGGCGTCATCGGCGAGGCCGGTGAGGCTGTGGCTGCGTCTTCCGGCGCGCCCGCCGCAACCGCCCCTGTGCCCGCCGCTGCCGCCGCGCCCGCCGCCGCTGCCAAAACCGGCAAGACCGCCGGGGGCGAGGTGCGCGCCATGCCCGCGGCCCGCCGCCTGGCCAAAGAACTGGGTGTGGAGCTTGCCGCCGTTGCGGGCACAGGCCGCGACGGCGTCATAACGGAAAAGGACGTGCGCGCCGCCCACGAGACCGCGCAAAAAGCCCCTGCCGCCGCACCCGCTGCGGCACAGGCCGCCGCGCCCGCTTCCGTCGGCGATATGGCCGACGAGATCATCCCCATGGAAGGCATGCGCAAGCTCATTGCCGACAACATGCAGGCCAGCCTGCAGAACGCCGCCCAGCTCACGGTTTTTGTGGAAGCGGACGTGACCGAGATGGTGGCCCTGCGCGAAGCCATGCTGGCCCGGCACAAAAAAGACCCGGACTACCGCCTTTCCTACAACGACATCATCTGCTTTGCCGTGTGTCGGGCGCTCAAGCAGCATCCCATTATGAACAGCACCCTGCAGGCGGACGGCATCCATCTGCACAAGCACGTCAACCTGGGCGTGGCTGTTTCACTGGAAACGGGCCTCATCGTGCCCAACGTGAAAAATGCCGAGGCCTGCAGTCTGGAAGAGCTCAAAGGCCAGGTGCGCGACGTGGCCAAACGCGCCCGCCAGGGCGGCCTTTCCATGGACGAGATCCAGGGCGGCAGCTTCACCATCTCCAACGTGAGCATGCTGGGCGTGGACGGCTTTACCCCCATTATCAATCCGCCGGAAACCGCCATTCTGGGCGTGGGCCGCGTGGTTGAAAAAGCCGGCGTGGCGGAAGGCGTGGTCTGCCCGCGCAAGATGATGACCCTTTCGCTGACCTTCAACCATATGGTCACTGACGGCGGCCCGGCCATGAACTTTTTGCGTACCCTGGCGGACATGCTGGAAAAACCCGTGCGCATGCTGGGCTGACGCGGGGAGGAGGGCGCCATGCAAAACAAACGGTTTGTGGTGGAGCTGGGCACAGGTGCGGACCTGCACGGCGCGGACATGACCAAGGCCGCCGTGCGGGCCGTGAAAGACGCCATTTCGCGTTCCTGCCTTTGCGGCCTGGTGGAGGTGCTCGGCCTCAGGCGTTTTGAAGGCGTGCGCGTGCACGTGCGCGTGGGTGTGCCGGAGCCTGCGGCGGTGGACAAGGCCGCCGTGCTGGCCGTCGTGCCCATTGGCGAAAAAAGTCTGGAAGTCACGCCCGGCGGCCTGCGCGCTCCGGGGCTGGAAGTGGCCTGCTTCGGCCCCGGATGCAGCGATATCGTCATGGCCTGCGCGGCCCTGACCGTTTCTGTGGACATGGAGTAGTACGGCGCAACAATCAGCAATGAGGAGTAGACCATGCAACATCCTGACAAGAAGGTTCTGCTGGACATGTTCAGCACCATGACCAAGATTCGCCTGTTTGAAGGCGAGCTGCAGAAGTTCTTCGCGGCCGGCAAAATTCCCGGCTTCGTGCACTTGTATCTTGGCGAGGAGGCCACGGCCACCGGCGCGTGCGCCGCCCTGAAAACGACGGACATGATCACCAGCACCCACCGCGGCCACGGACACTGCCTGGCCAAGGGCGGGGATCTCAAGCTCATGATGGCCGAAATCTACGGCCGTTCCACCGGCTACTGCAAGGGCAAGGGCGGCTCCATGCACATTGCCGACTTTCACATCGGCATCCTTGGGGCCAACGGCATCGTGGGCGGCGGCGGCCCCCTGGCCGTGGGCGCGGCCCTGAGCTGCCAGTACAAGGACAACAAGGGCGTGTGCGCCTGCTTTTTCGGCGACGGCGCGTCCAACCAGGGCACCACGCAGGAATCGCTGAACATGGCCAGCGCCTGGAAGTTGCCGGTTATCTTCATCAATGAAAACAACGGCTACGGCATTTCCTGCCCGCAGTGCAAATCCATGGCCATCACCGACATCGCCGACCGCGCGGCCGCCTATGACATGCCCGGTGTGGTGGTGGACGGCAACGACGTGCTGGCCGTCTACGAAGCCGTGACCGTGGCTGTGGAACGCGCCCGCAAAGGCCAGGGCCCCTCGCTTATCGAATGCAAGACCTACCGCTGGCGCGGCCACTTTGAGGGCGACGCCTGCGTCTACCGTTCTGAAAAGGAACTGGAGGAATGGAAGGCCAAGGATCCCATCCCGCGCTTCGCCAAAAAGCTGGTGGAAACCAAAACCGCCACCCAGGCGGAATTGGACGCCATCTCCGCCCAGGTGCAGGCCGATGTGGACGCCGCCGTGAAGTTTGCGGAGGAAAGCCCCTATCCCACCCCGGCGGATCTGCTGGACGACGTGTACGCCTGACGCACGCGCGCGGGCCGGTGAGGACGGATTTTTACGCAGTGACCTTCAGCTTTTCAGATATGGAGAACTCTATGGCGACCAAAACGTATCTGCAGGCGCTCAACGACGCCATGCGGCAGGAGATGGAGCGGGACGAAAACGTGTTCATCATCGGTGAGGATGTGGGCAAGTTCGGCGGCTGCTTCGGCGTGACACAGGGGCTGTTTGACCAGTTCGGCGAGCGCCGCGTGCGCGACACCCCCATTACCGAAAGCGCCATTGTGGGCGCGGCCGCCGGTGCTGCCGCCGCGGGCCTGCGCCCCATTGCGGAACTCATGTTTGTGGACTTTATCGGCGTGGCCATGGACCAGCTCTTTAACCAGGCCGCTAAAATGCACTACATGTTCGGCGGCAAGGCCAAGGTGCCCATGGTGCTGCGCATGCCCCAGGGCGCGGGCGTGGGCGCGGCGGCCCAGCATTCTCAGAGCCTGGAAGCGTGGTTCATGCACATTCCCGGCATCAAGGTCTGCATTCCCTCCACCCCGGCCGACGCCAAGGGCCTGCTCATCAGCGCCATCCGCGACGACAACCCCGTGATCTTTTTGGAGCACAAAATCCTCTACGGCGTGGAAGGCGAAGTGGACGACGCCCTGTATGAAATCCCCCTGGGCGTGGGCGACATCAAACGCGAAGGCACGGACGTGACCGTGGTGGCTACTTCCCTCATGGTTCACACCGCGTTGGAAGCCGCCGAAAGGCTGGCCAAGGAAGGCATCAGCGTGGAAGTGGTAGACCCCCGCTGCCTGGTGCCCCTGGACAAAGAGCTCATCCTCAATTCCGTAAAGAAGACCCACGCCCTGGTGGTGGCTCACGAGGCCGTCAAGAATGCGGGCGCAGGCGCGGAAATCGCCGCTATGGTGGCCGAAGAAGCCCTGGACTATCTGGACGCCCCCATCGTGCGGGTGGGCGCGCCCTTCTGCCCCGTGCCCTTCAGCCCGCCGCTGGAAAAGGCCTACATCCCCGACGCGGACAAAATCGTGGCGGCGGTCAAGTCCCTGCGGCAGTAAGCAAGGTGCGTTCACGGCCGCAGGCCTCTCCAGAGGCGCGACGCCTGCGGCCGTTCAGAACGGATTGTCCTTGCGGCTGGCGATCGTTTACGCCGCCGGAGTTGTTCTGGGCAGAAAAGAAAGATCCACCGGAGTCGCCATGAAAGCAGCCATCATCGCCAACCCCGCGTCAGGCAAAGACATCCGCCGCCTTGTGGCCCACGGCAGCGTGTTCGACAATCAGGAAAAAGTACGCATGGTGCGCCGCATTCTGGTTGGTCTGGCCGCGGCGGGCGTGCGCGATGTGCTCTATATGCCTGAAGGCTACGGCATCGTGCCGCGCGCTCTGGATGACCTCGACGCCCTGGAAACGCCCGTCAACGTGGCCCCGGTGGATATTTACGTGCACAACACGCAGGAGGACACGGTCAACGCCGCCGCCGCCATGCAGGCGGCGGGCGCGGCCGTCATCATCGTCATGGGCGGGGACGGCACCAGCCGCGCCGCCTGCAAGGGCGCGCGCCAGACGCCCATTTTACCTCTCTCTACCGGCACCAACAACGTCTTTCCCGTCATGGCCGAAGCCACGGTGGCCGGGCTGGCCGCCGGGGTGCTGGCCTGCGGCGGCGTAAGTCGGGACGAGGGCTGTACGCGCCCCACCTATCTGGAAGTGCTGGTGAACGAAGAAGTGCGCGATCTCGCCCTGGTGGACGCGGCCGTGTACGACGATGTATTCCTGGCCTCCCGCGCGGTGTGGGACATCACCAGGGTGCGTCAGTTGTTTTTCTCGCGCTGCAAGCCGGAAAGCATCGGGCTTTCCGCCGTGGGCGGGCAGCTGGAGCGCGTCGGGCCCGAAGAGCCGCGCGGCCTTGCCCTGGATCTGGACCCGGACTTTGCCTGCAAGGTGCGGGCGGCCATCTGCCCCGGCCTGTTTGCCGATGTGGGCGTGGTCAAGGTCCGCCCCATGCGCCCCGGCGTGGCCGTGCCCGTGGGGCTTACGCCCTGCGTGCTGGCCCTGGACGGCGAGCGCGAAGTGGAAGTGCGCGGGGAAGAATGCGCTGCCGTGCGTCTGGCCGAGGACAGACTTTATGTGGCTGATGTGGAAAAAATTCTGGAATACGCCCGGCAGCGCGGCATTTTCCTGCGTGGCGCGCAGGTCTGCTATGCCAACTGAACCTTTTGAGCGCCGCAAGCGGCAAGGAGCGGCTATGAAACTGAAGGCAGCATTCATCTTTGTGACCCCCAGAGCGGAAAACGGCCAGGAAGCCGTGTACCGCACCTGGACGCGCACCCCCGGCGTGGACCTGCTGACCATTGGCGTCACGTCGTATGCCCAGGCTGTGGAAGCGGCCCAGAAGGCCGTGGCCGAAGAAGGCTGCGGGGCTATTGAGCTGTGCGGCGGCTTCGGTCACGCCGGTGCGGCGGCCGTGGCCAGGGCCGTTACTGTGCCCGTGGGCGTGGTGCGCTTTGACGTGCACCCCGGCCTTGGCAATGTGAGCGGCGACACCGTGTTCGCCTGAGCGATGCAAAAGGCCCGGCGCTCCGGCTTCCCCCGTGCGGCGGTTTACCGCTGAGGCCGGGCCGATGCCGACGCGCACGCGGGGCCGGGAGCCGTACAAGTCTAACGCAGCAGGAGAGAGCAGTGAGCATTGAACTTACCATGCCGAAACTCGGTCTGACCATGAAGACCGGCAAGGTTTCCAAATGGTTCGTGGCCGAAGGCGCCGCGGTTCAAAAGGGCGACGGCCTTTTTGAAGTGGAAACGGACAAGATTACCAACAAGGTGGAAAGCCCCGCCGACGGCGTGCTTTTCCAGATCGTAGTTCCGGCAGGCCAGGATGCGCCCGTGCAGACGGTTGTGGGCATTTTGGCCGAACCGGGCGAAAGTCCCGCCAGGGTGGAGGGCGGAGCGCTTCCCGCTGCCGGAGAAGCCGCGCCCGCCGCGCCTAAAGCGGGCCAGGAAAGCGCGCCCAAAGCCGCCGCGCAGACCCCAAGCTCTGGCGGGGGAGGGTTGGCTTCTCCCGCCGCGCGGCGGCTGGCGCGCGAATTGGGCGTGGACCTGGCCTGCGTCAGCGGCACGGGCCCCAAGGGCCGCATCCTTGAGCGCGATGTGCAGGCCCGCCACGAACTGACGGGCAAAATCAAAATCACCCCCCTGGCTGCCGTGGTGGCCGCCCAGGCCGGTCTGGACATTACTGCCCTCACCGGCACGGGCGAAGGCGGCAAGATCGTGCGCGAGGACGTGGAGCGCGTGCTCCATCCCGAAAAATTCGCCGCCGCTCCCGCCGCAGCTGCGGCCAAACCGGCCGAAGGTCCCGGCAGCGTGCCCCTGGAGGGCATGCGCAAGATCATTGCCGACAACATGCAGGGCAGCCTGCAGAACAGCGCCCAGCTCACCCTGGTGACGGAAGCCGACGTGACCCCCTGCGTGGAGCTCATTGCCGATTTCAAGGCGCGCTTCAAGCGGGACAAGGGCTTCCGCCTTTCCATGAACGACGTGCTCATCCTGGCTGTATCCCGCGCGCTGCTCAAGCACCCGCGCATGAACGCCACCCTGGCCGACGACATTATTACCAGGCACGGCGAGGTGCACATGGGCGTGGCCGTGGCCCTGCCCGAAGGCCTCATGGTGCCCGTGCTGCACAATGCTCATGAAATGAGCCTGCTGCAGATCGCCAAGGCCGCCCGCGAACTGGCCGGGCGGGCCCGCGACGGTCGACTCAGCCCCGACGACATGTCCGGCGGCACCTTTACCATTACCAACATGGCCCATTCGGTGGTGGACTTCTTTACCCCCATACTCAAGCCCGGCGAAACGGGCATCCTGGGCGTGGGCCGCGTGGTGGAAAAGCCCGTGGTGCGCGAAGGCGCCATTGTGGCGCGCTCCATGATGGGCCTGAGCCTCACCTTTGACCACAGGGTGGAGGACGGCGCGCCCGCGGCGGAATTCTTGAAGACCGTCACGGAATACCTGGCAAACCCGGCCCTGCTGCTGTTTTAGTCCCGGCAGCCGTGACGCGGCGCGGGGCAGGGGTTTCGCGCCGCACAACATACCAGCGTTCAGGAGAATATGATGTACGATGTCATTGTCATAGGTGGTGGTCCCGGCGGGTATGCCGCCGCCATCCGCGCTTCGCAGCTCAAGGGTAAGGTGGTTTTGGTGGAAGGCGGCCATATGGGCGGCACCTGCGTCATGCGCGGCTGCATTCCCAGCAAGCTCTGGCTGCGCGCCGCGGAATTGCTGGAACAATCCCGCAAGGCGGACGAATTCGGTCTGCAGCTCACCGTGGGCAAGCTGGACTACAGCGCCGTGGTGGCCCGCAAGCAGGGCGTTTCCAACGATATCCGCATGGGCATGGAAGCCCTGCTGGCCAATAACGGGGCCGAAGTGGTCAACGGCACGGCCAGAATCACCGGCCCCACCAGCGTGGAAGCGGGCGGCAAAAAGCTGGAGGCTAAAAACATCATTGTGGCCACGGGCAGCGCCGTGGCCATGCCCTCTGTTCCCGGCCTTGAGGGTGCGGCCCTCACCACGGACCAATTGCTGGACATGACGGAAGCCCCGGCCTCGGTGCTGATCACCGACCCCACCTATATCGGGGTGGAAATGGCCATGCTTCTGAGCATTCTGGGCAGTAAGGTGGTTTACGCCGTGCCCGGCCCGCGCATTCTGCCCGATGAAGATCAGGACTCCAGCCAGCGTCTGGCCCAGTCCCTGCGGGAGCGCGGCGTGCAGATCATGCCCCGCCACACTCTGGTCAAGGTGTCCGGCAAGGCCTGCACCCTCAAGAGCGGGGACAAGGAACAGGCCGTGGAAGTGGACAAGGTGCTGGTTTCTGGGCGCAAGCCCGTCAATCAGGGGCTGGGCCTGGAGGCCCTGGGCGTGCAGTTTAAGGAAGACGGCGGCATTGTGGTGGACGAACACTGCCGTACGGCCTGCCCCACCATTTATGCCATTGGCGACTGCACTGGCGGCTGGATGCTCAGCCACGCGGCCTCGGCCATGGCCATCTGCGCCGCCGAAAACTGCCTGGGCAAAACTGCCAAATTCCCGGCACATCTGGTTTCACGCGCCATCTGGGGCATCCCCCAGATGGGTTCCGTGGGCCTTTCCGAAGAGCAGGCCGAGCGCGCGGGCTATGATGTGGAGGTGGGCGGCTTCCCGTACTCCATCAACGGCTACGCCATGTTGCGCGGCGAAGTGGACGGCGCGGTGAAGATGGTTTCCGACGCCGCCACCGGCGAAATCCTGGGCGTGCACATTGTGGGCAGCTGCGCTTCCGAAATCATCGGCGAGGCCGTGCTGGCCATGCAGCTGGAATGCACCGTGGCCGAATTTGCCAAGGGCTTCCGCGTGCACCCGGCCTTCAGCGAAACTGTGGTGGACGCCGCGCGCGACGCGGCGGGCTGGGCTTTGTATCTGCCCAAACGGAATTAGCGGGCAAGCGCCTTGCCGTCCGTGTTTGGATGCTTGTGGCGGGAGAGCCCCGTTGCGGTCCGGGGCCGGATGGTAAAGAATGCGCTGTCCTGCAACGGAACGGTTCCGTGCCGGAACGCGTCGGCGTGAGAAAAAATCTGACCCGTAAACGCGTTTTGCCTCCCTCCGGTACCGTACGGTTTTTTGGGGGAGGGGGCGCGGGGGAGGGACCGCCTGCACAAGAGTTCCCTCCCCCGCAACAACGTTCACACCAGATTCAAGGATGAGCTTTATGTCGTCTGCCATTGCCGCCACTGTTGCACCGCAACCGCCCCTTGAGGTGCTGCGCCTGGGCCGTGTGCCCTACGGTGAAGCCCTGGATTTTCAAAAAGACCGGGTGGAGGCGCGCCTTACCGAGCGCGCGCCCAATACCCTGTTGTTGCTGGAGCACGAGCCCGTGGTGACCATGGGGCGCGGCGGTCTGGCGGAACACCTGCACGTGAGCGAAGACTACCTGCGCGCCCACGGCGTGGAGCTCTTCTGGGTAGAGCGGGGCGGCATGGCCACCTTTCACGGGCCGGGGCAACTGGTGGCCTATCCCATCATCCGCCTGCGGGCCAAGGATCTGCGCTGGTATATGGAAACCCTCTGCGGGGCTGTGGCCCAGGTGCTGCGCGACTACGGCCTCACGCCGGAGCTGGGCGTGCACGGCCCCGGCGTGTGGGTCAACGGCGGCAAAATCGCCAGTGTGGGCATGTCCGTGCGGCGCTGGGTGACCTTCCACGGCATGGCCCTCAACGTCACTACGGACCTGAACTATTTTCGCCTTATCACGCCCTGCGGCAATCCCACGGAGCGCATGACCTCCATGCAGGAAGAGCTGGGCCGTCCGGTGGATCTGGACGAAGTGGCCGAACGCTTCGCCGCGGCCTTTGCCCAGGCTTTTGACTTTGCGATTCGGCCGGAACCGCCCGCCCGACGGCCGTCCTGGCTTACCGTGCGGCTGCGCCCGGCCGCCGGGGTGCGCCCGGTGGAAGAACTGGTGCACGGCCTGGGCCTGCACACGGTCTGCCAGGAGGCCCTTTGTCCCAACCGGGGCGAATGCTTCAGCCGGGGCACGGCCACCTTCATCATCATGGGCGACGTCTGCACGCGCGGCTGCCGTTACTGCGCCGTGGGCAAGGGGCGTCCCGCGCCCCTGGACCAGGCGGAGCCGGAGCATGTGGCCCGCGCCGTGCAGCGCATGGGCCTGCGCTATGCGGTCATCACCTCCGTGACCCGTGACGACCTGCCCGACGGCGGGGCCGGGCACTTTGTGCGGGTGATCGAGGCCGTGCGAGGCGTGAGCCCCGAAACCGGCGTGGAAGTGCTGGTGCCCGATTTTCAGGGCGACTGGACGGCCCTGGACGCTGTGTGCGCAGCCCGGCCCGACGTGTTCAATCACAATATTGAGGCTGTGCGGCGCATTTTTGCCCAGGTGCGGCCGCGGGCGGACTACGAGTGCTCGCTGGACGTGCTGGCCCGCGCTGCGGATTGGGGGCTGCAGGTCAAGTCCGGCCTTATGCTGGGCCTGGGCGAAACCTGGGACGAAATCCGCGCTACCCTGCGCGATTTGCACGCTCACGGCTGCCGTTTGCTGACCCTGGGCCAGTATCTGGCTCCCTCCAAAAGCCATGTGCCCGTGGCCCGCTACGTGGCCCCGGACGAATTTGAACACTGGAAGCGCGTGGCCCTTGCCCTGGGCTTTACGCATGTGGCTTCGGCCCCGCTGGTGCGCAGTTCGTACCGTGCTGAAGCCATGCTGGGCAAAAGCGCGGCCCCCACGCCTGCGGGCTTTGCGGGGCGCACCCTGCTGGTGACGCCGGGGCTGCGCCCCCGGCCGTAACGCCGGACGTGGCGGTTTGCGCGGCAGATGGGCAGGCGAAGGGCACGAAGAGTATACAAGAACCGGCGCGCTGCGCTGTGCGGATGCGGCAACAGGCCGCGCCGTGAAACGCTTCAGGAGAAGGCGTATGGAATGGAGATCAGGCAAACGCGGCTTTGCCGTCCTGCTGGCCCTGCTGGGCGTGCTGGCCGTGGCCTGCTGGCCGGCGGCGGCGCGGGCCGCTTCGTGGTTTGTGGACGAGGCGGGCTTTCACGCTTCCGCCCATAGGGATATAGCCTGTGCGGACTGCCATCCGGACCAGGCCGACGGCGACCACCCCCGGCTGGACAAGCTCAACAAAGCCGCCAGCACGGCCTTTAACCGCGAAACCTGCCTCATGTGCCATGCCGCTGTGGAAGAAGAGCTGGCTCAGGGCAGGCACGCGGGCAAGCCGCTCATGAAGACGCAGGACTACAACCGTTGCGTCGCCTGTCACAACCCGCACACGGTGCTCGGCCCGGAGGCCCGCGCCAAAGGGTTGACCCCGCAGAGCGACATGCGCGCCGCCTGCAACGTCTGCCACGAGGCCAAAAAGGATCTGCCGAAGCCCGCGCCGGAAGTGGCCGCCTGTTTCACCTGTCACGGCAGGGTCACGGGCGGGGCCGCCGCAGCGGGCAGCGCCGTCTTTGCCAAAGGGCACAGCCCCACGCAGCCGGTCATGTGCCTTTCCTGCCATGGGCCGGAGGCTCAGGGCCCGGCGCGCAAAATGGACAGCGCAGCCTTTGCCGCCATGACCCACGGGGACATGAACTGCCTTACCTGCCACAAGGAGGCCGCGCGCTTTCCGCACAACCGGCAGGCGCAGGTCAACTGCCTTGCCTGCCATACCCGTCATGACGAAAAGACCATTCATGAGGCCCATAGCCGCGTGGACTGCGGGGCCTGCCATCTGGCGGGCGTCACCCCTGTGCGCACGGCGGAAGGGCGCGTGGGTTTTACGGTCAACGCCGGTTCCCTGCAGGTGCACAGCATGGCCCTCAAGCCGGGCACGGCATCCTGCGTGCGCTGCCACAGTGCTGTTGTGACGCCGCAAAGCCCCGCCGGCAACGGCGCGGTGGGCGCGGCCAACGCCGTGCTGCCGCCAAAAAGCGTGCTGTGCATGGGTTGCCACGCCGCCACCTTCAGCGTGCAGGATACGCCCAGCCGTCTGGGCTTGGCCGTGTTTCTGCTGGGCTTTGCGGTACTGGGCCTGTTCTGGCTTTCCACCACCAATCTGGGCAAGGGAGAGGCCAAAGCCGTTGCTGCGGACGCCAAGACCGGGGATGCCGCCGCCGGGCAGACCCACGGCTGCCCCGCACCCGCGCCACACGCTCCGGCCCAAAACCGCTGGCGCGCATTCTTTGGCGACGTGTTCCTGCAGGGCCGTCTGTACCGCGAAGCGCCGTTGCGCTGGGCTGTGCACGCCTGCATCTTCTTCCCCTTCCTGTTCCGCTGCGCCTGGGGCCTGCTGGGGTTGCTGGGTTCTCTGTGGGCTCCGGCCGCGCAGTGGCCCTGGCTCCTGCTCAACAAGGACTGGGGCCCCACGGCGCTGCTCTATGACCTGAGCGGTCTGGTGCTGCTGGCGGGTCTGACGGCGGCGGCCGTGCTTTGGCGGCGTGAAAAGAAGACGGCGGCCAACGCGCCCCGGCACGACTGGCCCGCCCTGTGGCTGCTGTTGGCCATCACCCTCACGGGCTTTGTGCTGGAGGGCCTGCGCATTGCGCTTACAGGCCTGCCCCAGGGCAGCGCATGGGCCTTTGCCGGCTATGCTCTGGCCCAGGTCTTTGCGGCCGCGTCGCCGTCCGCCCTGGCCCGGGTCTACGGCTGGGGTTGGTACGCCCACGCCGTGATCACGGCGCTTACCGTGGCCTACATTCCCTTCAGCCAGTTGCGGCACATCTTCACCTCGCCGCTCTACCTGCTGGTCCAAACCCTGCGGGGCCGCCACTAGGCCCCGGCACTACCCATAAAGGAGACTATTCATGGAAATCGCCGGTTACAACATCCCCGAAGACCTGTACTACGACGAACGCCACTTCTGGGTCCGCGTGGAGGGCGACGAACTGGTCATCGGCATGGACGATTTCGCGGAAAAGCTGGCCGGGCAGATCGTCTTTGTGCAGCTGCCCTTTGTGGGCAAGGCCGTCACGGCGGGCAAAAAGTTCGCCAAGGTGGAGTCCGGCAAATGGCTGGGCACGGTCTACAGTCCGGCCGACGGCGAAGTGGTCGCCGTCAATGAGGAACTGGAAGCCAACCCCGGCCTCATTAACAGCGATTGTTACGGCAAGGGCTGGATGTACAGAATCAAGCCCGCGGACATGAGCCAGATCAACGCTCTCATCCACGGCGGCAAGGACGTGCTGGAACCCTGGCTGCTGGAGGATGTGAAGAAGTTCAAGAAGGACTAAACAATGCCCCAGTCTGCATTCGGCATCCGGCAGCGCCTGGCCCTGGACGCCTGCACCCAGTGCGGCCAGTGCCTGGACGTCTGCCCGGCGGTAGTGGCCACGGGCGATGCGGACCTTTCCGCCCAGGTGCGCATGGCCAACCTCAAAAAGCTCCTGCGGGACCGCAACCCCTTCTGGCGGGCCTTTCTGGACGTGCTGGGGCGGGAACCCCAGCTGGCGCCCGAAGCCCTCAAAAGCTATGGCACGTCCGTGTTTCGCTGCACCCTCTGCGGCGACTGCGAGGAGGTCTGCCCCGCGGGCCTGCCCCTCAAGGACCTTTGGCTCTCCCTGCGTGAGGAGCTGGCCCGCACGGGCGACGCGCCGGAGAAAATCCGCATGATCCGCCAGAACCTTTCCGGCAGCCACAACGTCTTTGACGAAGACAACGACGAACGCGGCGACTGGGTGGAGGATATGCGCAAAGCGCCGCGCCACGGCTACCAGAAGGATACGGCCGAGGTGGTCTACTTTACGGGCTGCGTGGGGGCCTACTTTCCCCTGGCCCAGAAGATCCCCATGGCTTTTGTGGAAATTCTGGAAGCCGCCGGAGTGGACTTTACCATCATGGCCGGGGACGAATGGTGCTGCGGCTTCCCCTTGCTGGGCTCGGGGCAGAGCGCGGACCTGCCCGCCATAATTGAGCACAACGTGGCCGCCGTGAAGGCGCGGGGGGCGCGCAAGGTGGTCTTCACCTGCCCCTCCTGCTACCAGATCTGGCGGGAGCACTATCCCCCGGTTTTTGAACTGGCCCATGCCTCGGAAGTGGTCATCGACCTGGCCCTGAACAACCGCCTGCCCCTGGGGCCGCTGCCCATGACCGTCACCTACCACGACCCTTGCGATCTGGGGCGCGGCGGCCGCGTGTTTGACCCGCCGCGCGAGGTCATGGCCCGCATCCCCGGTTTGACCCTGGTGGAAATGGTCCACAACCGCGAACACTGCCTGTGCTGCGGCGGCGGCGGCAACCTGGAAATGATCGACCCCGACCTTTCCGCCAGCATGGCCCAGCGCAAGGTGGAGGAGGCCATGGCCACGGGCGCGCAGGCCATTGTGACCAATTGCCAGCAGTGCGTGCGCACCATGACCACCTACGCCAAACGCAACAAGGTCAATATTGACGTAATGGACCTGAGCCAGCTGGTGGCCCTGTCTCTGGCAGCGGGACGCAAGCTGGCGTCTGAAGCGACCCAGGCGGCGCAGCCCGGCGCAGGACAGGCCCAGGCGGCGCAGCCCGGCGCGTAACGGGCGGGGCCGGGGGAAGGATGGGTGCTGCCTTCGGCGGCCAGGGGGGCAGCGCCCCCCCTGGGCCCCCGTTGGACGCCTGGGGGCGGCGGGCGTTTTTTCGGTTTTTCTGTCCGGTGGATTTTCACGTCCCAGGCTACGTCCGGGGAGTTACGGCATTTTATGGTGTTATTACAGGCCGCGTCCCCTGTGTGGCGTAAAAGTTTTGGGGGGAAGGGACGCGTGGGAGGAGGCTCTTTTTCAAGAGGGTCCCTTCCCCGCAAAATCCCATTCCTTTTCCCGTCCTCAAGGAGTTTGCCCTTATGACAGCGCGCTGGCGACTGCTGGATCTGCCGCCCATGACGGCGGCGGAAAACATGGCTCTGGACGAGGTCTTACTGGAGATCCGCGGGCAGGGGCGTTCCACGGACACGCTCAGGTTTCTGCAGTTCAGTCCGGCGGCGGCTCTGGTGGGTTTTCACCAGTCCGTGCAGGAGGAAATCCGGCTGGACTACTGCCGGGCCCAGGGCATTGAAGTCAACCGCCGCATCACGGGGGGAGGCGGCCTGCTGTTCGACGAGAGTCAGATCGGCTGGGAAGTCATCTGCGCCAAGGAATTTTTTGGGGTGCGCATTCCCAACGCGGCCCTGTTCCGGCGTATGTGCGAACCCACGGTGACGGCCCTGCGCGCTCTGGGGCTGGACGCAGCCTTCCGGCCCCGCAACGATATTGAGGTGGCGGGCCGTAAAATCACGGGCACGGGCGGTACGGAAAGCGACAGCGCCTTTATGTTCCAGGGCACGCTGCTGGTGGATTTTGACGTGGAAACCATGCTCAAATGCCTGCGCGTGCCTGTGGAAAAGCTCAAAGCCAAGGAAATCGACTCCATCAAGAAGCGGGTCACCTGTCTGGCCTGGGAGCTGGGGTGCGTGCCGCAGACCGCCGAAGTCAAAGAGCGCCTGGCCGAGGCCTTTGCCCGGCACTTTGACATCGAATTTACGCCCGGCGGGCTCACGGCCGAGGAAGAAGATCTACTGGCCGCACGCCTGCCCCATTTCCGCTCGCCGGAGTGGATCGACATGGTGCGGCCCACCTATGAGAAAACCGAGGTGGTGCAGGGCGCGCGCAAAAGCCCCTACGGCCTGGTGCGGGTGACCCTGCAGGTCAATCTGCCGCGCGGGCGGCTCAATAATGTGTACATTACCGGCGACTTTCTGTCTTTTCCGGGCCGGGCGCTGTTTGACCTGGAGGCCGCCTTGCGCGGGCGTCCTCTGGATGGAGAAGGGCTCTGCGCCGTTGTGCGCGATTTTTTTGCCCAGGACCGCATCACCATTCCGGACATGGGCGCAGAGGACATCTGCATTCCCCTGCGCATGGCCTTGGAAAAAGCGGCCATCGCCCGCCACGGCATCCCCCTGACGGAGTGCAACCGCATCTACACCACCAACGGCAGCTTTGACCAGGTGTTGGCCGCCGGGCCGCGCGCCCTGCTCCTGCCCTACTGCGCCAAGCTCAAGGACTGCGCTTGCCGCACCTCCAAGGACTGCCTGGCCTGCGGACGCTGCAGCGTGGGCGACGCCTGGACCCTGGGGCAAAAGCGCGACCTGGAGACGGTCTGCGTGGTCAATTATGAGGACTTGATGGTGGAGCTGGCCCGGCTCAAGGACGCGGGCGCGCCGGCCTTTATCGGTTGCTGCTGCCGCCCGTTTTTCGTCAAGCACGCCGAGGACTTTGACCGTATGGGCCTGCCGGGCATCCTGGTGGATATTGAAAATACCACCTGCTACGAGCTGGACCAGAGCGAAGCCGCCCATCGGGGTCAGTTCAAAGACCAGACCGGGCTGAACGTCGCCCTGCTGCAGACCATCCTGGACGTGGCCGGGCGGGAACAGGAGAAGGAAGCATGCGCGACGTAACCTGCGATATTCTGGTAGTGGGCGCGGGGCCCGCCGGGTCCAGCGCGGCCCGCGCCGCGGCCTGGGAGGGCGCGCACGTGCTGCTGGCGGAACGGCGACCCGTGGTGGGCCTGCCCGTGCGCTGCGCCGAATACATCCCGGCCATGCTGGTGGGCCAGGCCGACGTGGGGCAAGGCTACATCGTCCAGAACACCACAGGCATGCGCAGTTTTCTGCACGGCCGCTGCATTCAGGATATGGCCGCGCCCGGCTGCCTCATTGACCGGCATTTGTTTGATCAGGCCCTGGCCGACGCGGCGGTGCGGGCCGGCGCGCAGTTGCTTGTCGGGCACAGCGCCCTGACGCGCGCGGCAGACGGGACCGTACTGCTGGCCGGTCCCGGCGGGACGCGCCTGCGGGTGCGGGCCACGGTCATCATCGGGGCGGACGGCCCACAGTCGCGGGTGGCCCATTGGGCCGGACTAGGCCGGAGCCGTTGCCTGCCCGCGGTGCAGGTGCGTTTGCCCCTGCGGGAAAAGCTGGAGCACACCCACATCTATTTTGATGAAAGCGTCACGGCGGGCTATGCCTGGTTGTTCCCCAAGGGGGACGTGGCCAACGTGGGCCTGGGCATGCTGCCGCAGGCGGGGCGGCCCGGCCTGCGGCGGGTGCTGCAGCGTTTTGTGCGCGGGCTGGCGGGCCTGGGCCTGGTGGGCGACTGCGAGCTGGGCAGCACCTGCGGCTGGATTCCCGCAGGCGCGCCTCGTCCCTGCGTGGCGGACAACGTGCTGCTGGCGGGCGACGCCGCCGGGCATACCCACCCCATCACGGGCGCGGGCATTTTTCAGGCTGTCATGGGCGGGCGCATGGCCGGACGCTGGGCCGCCCTGGCCGTGCGGAAAGGCGCCACGGAGCTGTTGCACGGCTATGGCGAAGAATGGACGGAGTTTTATGGCGACGTCCTGGCCCACGCCCACCAGCGCCGTTGCCAGTGGGAGGCCTACAAGGGCCCGCTGGACGCGGCCATCAACCGGTTCTGGATAGGATTCAGGGAATACTATGCCGCTTCCTGACGCCGCCTTTGAGCGAGAACGCCTGCCCGCGCAATCCCCCCAGCCTGTCAAGGCCGGAAGGGATGCGTCCGCGCCGGGGCGTCCGTCTGCGCCGGGAACGCAGTTCGCCCGCCAGGGCCGCTCTGTGCCGGAGGAATTTATCTGGGACAACGCCCGGCTGGAACGGGCCGGGGCGCTCTCCCGTCGGCGTTTCGGGCAGCGTGTGGCTTTTTATCTGCCGGGCATGTTCGTGCGCAACGGCGTGTGCGGCCAGTATCCGGCCCTTTCCGTCACGGGCGTGCGCTGCGCCCAGGGCTGCGCGCACTGCGGGGGGCAACTGCTCAAAAGCATGCCCGATGTGTCCGCGCCCCAAAAGCTGCTGGAGCGTTGCCGGCAGCTGGCGGCCCAGGGCGTGCGTGGCGTGCTGCTTTCCGGCGGCTGCGACGGCCGTGGGCGCGTGCCCTGGCGGACGCTCCTGCCGGCCATGGCCAGGGTGAAGGCGGAAACGGGCCTGTTTGTTTCCGTGCACTGCGGTCTGCTGGACGCGGCCGCAGCCCTGGAGCTCAAGCGGGCAGGGGTGGACCAGGCTCTGGTAGACGTCATCGGCAGCGCGGCGACCTATGCGCAGGTTTATCACCTGTCCGACGGCCAGGAGCGCCTGCACCGCACCCTGGAGGCCCTGGACGCCGCCGGTCTGCCCGTGGTGCCGCATATTATTGCCGGGCTGCACTTCGGGCAGTTGTTGGGCGAGGGCGCGGCATTGGAGCTGCTGGCCCGAAGACCCCCGCCCCTGCTGGTGGTGGTGGCCTGCATGCGCCTGCCCGGTACGGACATGGCCCAGGCCAGGGCTATCACGGCCGAGGAAGTCTGCGGGGTGCTCATCCGCGCGCGTGAGCTCATGCCGGAGACGGAAATCAGCCTGGGCTGCGCCCGGCCGCGCAACGCCGACGTTCTGGAAGCGCTGGCCCTGCGGGCCGGGGTAAGCCGCATGGCCCTGCCCTCGGAAGAAACCGTGGACCTGGCCCGGCAACTGGGTCTGGAACCGACATTTTACAAAACCTGCTGCTCTGTCCGCCTGGGCGCGGGCGCGGCGGCTTGGTAAGCCTTGAGAGGAAGCTATGAGTTCAGTCCCGCAATTGACCTGCCAAGAGGCCCCGTGCAGCTCCGCCCCGCAACCCGAAAGCCCGGAAGTGCTGCGCATGAGCCTGGCCGCCGCCATGACGCTGGACTTCGCGCCGGGCAGCTTTTACCGCAATGCCTGCCTGGGCTGCATTAATCTGCTGCTGACCTACCGTTCCGGCTGCGCGGCCCGCTGCGCCTACTGCGGGCTTTCCGGCGACAAAGCCCAAAAAAAGAGCACATGCAAGAGCTTCATCCGCGTCACCTGGCCCGCATTTGCCCTGGACGCCATTATTGAGGGCATGGCGCGCCGTCAGAGCCGTGTGAAACGCATCTGCATCTCCATGCTCACCAACAGCCGCGCCCCGCGCGATACGGAGGACATCTGCCGCCGTCTGCGCACGGCCGTGGACATTCCCGTTTCTCTGCTTATTTCGCCCACCATCCTCAACAGTGAAAATCTGAAGCGCTTTCGCGACGCGGGCGCGGACAAGATCGGCGTGGCCATTGACCTGGCCACCCCAGAGCTGTTTGACCACTACCGCGGTTCGGGCGTGGGCGGCCCGCACACCTGGAAGCGTTATTGGGACTGCCTGGGCGAGAGCCTGGAAGTCTTTGGCCGGGATATGGCCGGCGCGCATTTTATGGTGGGCATGGGCGAAACCGAGGCCGACATGTGCCGGGCCATGCAGCGCGTGCGTCATATGGGCGGCAACACCCATCTCTTTTCCTTTTACCCCGAAGGCGGCTCGCCCCTGGCTCAGCGCCTGCCCCCGCCCATTGACCAGTACCGCCGCATCCAGCTGGCCCGCTGGCTCATTGACCACGACCGCGCACAGGAAAGGGACTTCAGCTATAACGAGCGCGGAGCCGTGACCAGCTACGGCCTGCCTCAGGCGGAACTGGAGGCGGTTATTGCGGGGGGCGAACCCTTCCGCACCAGCGGTTGCACGGGCCGCGACGGCGAAGTGGCCTGCAATCGGCCTTACGCCAACGGCAGGCCCGGCCCCGGCATCCGCAACTACCCCTTCAAACCGGAAGCGGCGGATATACGCCATATCCGCCTGCAACTGGGCCTGCCCGCGTAAGCGGGCAGGTGCGGCCGCCCGCTTGCGGGCGTGTTGCGCAAAGGCCGCGCCGGGCCGCCCCTGCCGGCGCGGCCCGTTTTTTGGGGAAGGAAGAACTGGACGGAAAACGCATACGGACCTAGAGTAGTTAACACTTGAAATGCTCGCTTACGGCAGGCAAAAGCCTGCCTTCTCGCA
>ENA-UEYG01000111-UEYG01000111.1-human-gut-metagenome-genome-assembly--contig:-NODE-111-length-56109-cov-9.119557_pt1 | contig 56109 bp, 72 predicted proteins | sample MGYA00242933_ERZ507934 | MGnify/ENA primary metagenome ERZ507934 (study PRJEB26167, sample SAMN06115527) | human gut metagenome | host: Homo sapiens | place: China:Zejiang | collected 2015-11-10... | reverse complement strand
GGAGAGAGGAGGGGGCTTGGGGGAGGGGAGAGGGAACCCTTTGAAAAGGGTTCCCTCTCCCCTCCCCCAAATGCTCCATTTCCAATCAATACATGGGCATCATCATGCCCTGATGATGGTAGCCGCGCATCATGCCGCGATGCATGGGGCAGGGCGTGTAGCCGTCCGAGCAGGTCCCGCGCTGGATGGAAATGCCGAGCTCGTTAGCGAGGCGATCTGCCATCATGTCGTGAACCTTGATCATCTGCGTGTGCAGCGAAGCGACCTCGGCGGCGGCCTTGGCAATGGCTTCCTCGTTCATGTTGGGCATACTCGCCATCGTATCAAGCTGAAGGCGCTTGGCCATCATCTTTTCACGGAGGGGCAACATGGCTTCTTCCGCCGATTTGATGATTTCATTGTATTTGGCCTGTTTTTCAGGCGTCAGAGCTTGGTAGGCCGCATTGTTGTCGAAGGTGCCGACGGGCGGCATCATGCCGTTCCCGGCTGAGGCGGCAGGAGCCGCTTCAGCGGCCTGAGCGAAATTCGCCCCGGCGCAGGCAATGGAAGCCGTCAGAGCCAGAAAAAGGAACGCTTTCAGATAAGTACGCATATCCCAAACCTCCGGTTGCGTGTCGTTCCCAAGAGCATAGGAGGCGCAACGGGGCGAAACAATGATTGTTTCGATGAGAGGCGTGAGGTGCCTTGAAGGAGGGGGAAGAGAGGCAGATGCGTACGCGGCGGTGCGGGGGATGGCAATGGGGCCGCAGGGATAGGGAAGCGGCGTGAAGCGGGGGCTTGCAGAGACGGCGGGAGGAAGCCGAGAGCGGCGAAGGGGGAGAACGACGGGCAGAAAAAAAGGACTCCGGCTGTGCTGGAATCCTTCTGCGTTATTCTGGTCGGAGCGACTGGATTCGAACCAGCGACCCCCTGGTCCCAAACCAGGTGCGCTACCAAGCTGCGCCACGCTCCGTTACGGCTCACGCCGCCCCGGAAGGCGGCGTGAGTTCTCAGAAAGCAAACTTATTTCGCGATAACGCGGAAGTCGTCGCGGCGGTTCTTCGCCCACACGGCGGGACCGGTGCCTTCAACGGCGGGACGTTCCTTACCGAAGGAGATCATTTCCATCTGGTCGGGGTTCACGCCGAGCATGACGAGGTATTCGTAAGCGGCGCGAGCACGACGTTCGCCGAGGGCGAGGTTGTATTCCTGGGTGCCACGGGCGTCGCAGTTGCCTTCGATGCGCACGCGGATGCTGGGATAGGCCTTCATGAGCTCAGCCTTCTGGCGGAGCATGTCGCGGGATTCGGCCTTGATGTCGGACTTGTCAAAGTCGAAGTACACGATGCCGTCGGTGATCGCCTGAGCGGCGCGTTCGATAGCGGCGTTAGCAGCGCTGTTGTCGTCGGCGGTGGTGGCGGGAGCCACGTCAGCGCCAGTCTGCTTTTTCGCGCAACCAAAGCCAGCACCCATAGCCACAACGAGAGTCACAACGAGAGCCAAACGTTTGAAAGTGTTCATCTCTTTTTCCTCCTGAGCGAGTTCCCCCGCACAGAAAAACGGTTGATAAAATTCCTTCTTCCTTGCGTATACTACCCTGCACACGCAAGGGCTGAAGGTTATTCCGGCAAACCTGTATTGTCAAGCTAGTAGGGGGCTATTTCAGTGATTTCCCCAGAAGATTCGCGAGGGAAAAACACGGTTGCGGAGGGCCGCTCCCGCCCGTTTCCGCCTATCTAAAAAACGCTCCCTTTTCCGTCAAGCCCGGCTAACGGGGAATCGCGCCCCAGCGGGGGAACGAGGCGTCTCCGCTGCCCGTGGGGACCTTCTTCGCGTCGCCGCCGTGACGGGTCGTCAGGTAAATCTGGTTCGGGCCGCTCCGGTTGGAGGTGAAGGCGATGAAGTAGCTGTCCGGCGCGAAGGAGGGAAGCACGTCATTGCCGGGGCCGAAGCTGATCTGCTGTTCCGTGCCGGTGGTCAGATCCTGCACGAAGATGCGGTTCCCTTCCGAGGTGAGGCGCGAGAAGGCGATCAGTGTCCCGTCGGGGCTCATGCTCGGTTCGGTGTTGTAGTTGCCCTGTTTGGTCACGCGGGAGACGGAGCCGGAGGCCATGTCCTTCATGAAGATCTGCGGCCCGCCCATGCGGTTGGACGTGAAGGCCATCTTGGTGCCGGCGGCGTCGAAGGTCGGCGACACGTTGATGGTGCCGTTGGCTTCAAGCGTGCGTTCCTTCTGGAAGGCGTGGTTGAGCATGAAGATGTCGGGGTTCTTGCCGGTGGAGAGGCTCACCGCGACCTTGTTGCCGGGGGTGAAGGTGGGGCCGATGACGGTGTTGCCGGGGAAACGGATACGCTGGACCCGGTTGGTCAGGCGGTCCCATACGCCGAGGGCGTGGCTCTTGTCGTCCATGTGGCTGAATACGATGAAGCGGCCGTCGAGCGACCACGACGGGGACATGGCGATGCCGGGGATATCGGTGATCTTGCGGAGGTTGCGGCCGGTGGGCTTGGTGATCCACACGTCGCGCTTGTTCTTGCCGCTGTTCTTCACGAAGGCGAGTGTGGCGAGGAAGAAGTCGCCGTGGCCGGTGAGGGCCTTCATGAGGTCGGCGCAGAAGCGGTCGGCCACATCCTGCACTTCTTCTTTGGTTACGCCGCTGTAAGCGTTGCCGAACACGAACTGTCCGGAAAAGGTTTCGTAGACGCGCAGCTCCACTGTGGACCCGGACTTGTCGCCCTGAGGCCAGCCGGCGGTGACGAGCAGGTCCGCGCCCGCAAGCTGGAAGCGCTTGAAGTCGACGTTCGGGGGCTGGTAGCCGGGGAGGGTCGTACCGCCGAGGACAGCTTTGGGATCCGTCAGCCGCATGAAGGGCAGGAAGCTCAAGTTGTCATGGATGGCGGCGTCAAGCTCCTTGCCAAGCCCTTGGGCAGGCTGACCGGTGCTGAGCGGGGCGGCCATGGCCAGATTGACGATGTTCTGACCGGGCCCGTAGATGTCGATCTGCATGGCGGCTTTTGAAGAACCGGCGGCACAGACCATCACAAGGCCGAGCAGAAGCAGCACTTGGGAAAACAGGCGAAATGGTTTCATGATGCCTTTAAAGGGGTTGGGGGTGAACGGGAGGTCCTCCCGCAGGATTTGGCTTACCGCTTTTTCGGTAAAAAGGCCTTCCGTTTTTGCCACGGAAGACCTTTTGCTTACGCGGCGCGAGTCTAGATCAATTGTTTTTGAGGGTAAAGAGGAGACGCATGGTCAGAGGTTCGGAACCCGCCGGGCGCGGGGGGATGACCCCTTCCCGGATGACCCCGGTGAGGACGGCGTTATCCACTTCGGCCTTCCCCGAAGACTTGGAGACGGACATCTGTTCGATCCCGCCGGTTTCGTTGATGCGGAGGGTCAGTTCCACGCTGTATTCCCCGTGGACGCCCTGCGGGATCTGGATGTAGGGCTTGGCCCGGAACATGATTTCCTCGGCGTAGCTGCGCTCCTTGGGAGCGGAAGCCTGCCCCTGAGTCGCTGTCCCCTTGAGGGCGCCCGGATCCGTCATGAACGTCAGATAGACTTCGGTGATGGCCCCGTACGGCGGCGTGGGAAGCGTACCCGCGCGCACGACGGCCTGACAGGCGGACTCGTCGAGCGCGGCATTGCCCGACTTGCGGCTTGCCTCGCAGTACAGCGGGCGCCCGTCGCTGCCGATGCGCAGGGAGATGGTGACTATGCCGGAAGCGCCCGCAGGGGGCTGCCATGCGGGCAGCACCTTGACGAGGACATCCCCGGCGTAGCCGCCCGCGGTGTCCGCTCCGGCAATGAGGGGCATACCCGTCGGTTCAGCCATGCCCGGCAGGGCCGAGCACAGTATGAATCCAAAAGCAGCCAGCAGACGCATTATTGATTTAGGCATCGTTCGCTCCGGGATTTTTCTTGCGTGTTGAAGCGTATACGTCCCTTCTACCGGACACTCCACCAAAAGGCCAGCCCTCTAGAGGGAGGGAAGACCGGGGGAGGGCGCTTTTGATAAGAAGCGCGCTCCCCCGGACCCCCACCCGCAAACATTTTAACTGGTGGGGAGGCGGCGCGTAGGGAGTCCGTTCCGGTGGAAGGATAAATGCCCTGGAACGGTTCAGCGCCTTTTTTGCCCTCTTACGCAGGGGCCTTCACGCTGTTTGAACTGGCTGGAGATACGTTCTTTGTCTCCTTGCACGCGGAGCCCGTCCGGCGGGGAAAGGGACGCTTCTTCATGCAATTTACAGGGAAAGCGGGTAGGGGGATTCGATAAGGCCGAAAGCCTTGGGAAGGGGGAGCGAGCCGCTCTGGCAGCTTGGAGGGGCGGGGAAACCTTTCTCCAGAAAGGTTTCCCCGCCCCCAAATGTATTCTTCCCGCAAGCCGTACAAGCTACCTTCTGCCCATCATTTCCTGGGTATTGAAGGTGAGGAGGAGTTCCTGCTGATCGGGCGTGGGCGGCGCGGGGAGCACTTTGGTCCTGATGACCGCGTTGACCGCCGAGGCGTCGACTTCGGCCCTGCCGGAGCTGCGGGCCACCGTGCAGCTGAGGACCTTGCCGTTCGGATCAAGCTTTACGTTGACCTGCACGGAAAGGTTCGCGCGGGAGTAGGTCGGCATACTCCAGTTCGGCCGCACGGCAAGGATGACCTGCCCCATATACACGTCGTAGATGCCGCCGCCACCGGGGCCGTCGCCTTCGCCGCCGCCACCGCCGCCAGCGCCCCCGGCGCTTTTCTGGAAGTCGGCAAGAGCGCCAGCGACGGACGACTTGCCGCCTTTTTCCTTGGTGCCTCGGGACGTTCCGGCCTTCTTTTTGGCGTCGTTCAACGCGTCGGCAAGAGCCTTGCTCGGGTCCACGCCGTCCTTCTTCTTGTCGGACTCCTTGGCGGGCTTGGCCTTGTCGTCCGTTTTCTTGGCGTTCTCCGAGGCTTCCTTCTTGTCCTTCTTGCCGTCGTCCTTAGGCTTTTCCTTCGGTTTTTCCTTGGACTCTTCCTCTTCCTCGTCCTTGGGCTTCTTAGGTTGTTTTTTCTGCGCCAGCGCGACCTCGTCCGGCTTGGGCTCGGGCTTCGGTTTGGGCTTGGGCTGCGATTCCTTCTTGGGCTCGGCCTTGGGCTGCACCGTATCCTCACGGGCTACGGGAACGGCGCTGGCCGCCTGCTCCGCCGGGGCGGGCTGAGGCGCGGCCTTCGTCGGCATGGGCTTGCCCTGCGGCCCGAGCACGGGCGAAGCCATCCGGTTGCCGCCCGGAGCGCCCATGTTCACGCTGATCTGCATCATGGGCTGATCGAGCTTCACGGGCGGAGAGCTCGGCCACAGGAAGATCAGCAGCGCCAGGGCGAGGTGCAGGAGGATTGAAAAGAAATAACTGCCAAACATTGGTGGGTCTGCCTTTTTCCCCGGGCTGCGGAAGCCGGGGCCCTTCTATCCGTTGTGCGCGACCGGCGGAAAGCCGGGGCTTTACTTCTTGCCCTTCTTTTCCGGGACGGCGGGCGTATCTTCCCGCAAGGCCACCACGCCGAGCTTGTCGATCCCGGCTTCACGGATGCGCCCCATCACGTCCACGACAAGGCCGTAGGCCACGTCCTTGTCGGCTTGGAGAAACAGCTGCTTGTTCTGCTGCTTGACGAGCAGGCCGATCTTATCCTGCAGCTCGTCCAGCCCCACCTCGTACGAGTCGAGGAAAATGGCGCCGTCCTTGCGGACCGTCAGGATCATGTTGTCCGATTCGGTGGGCAGGGTTTCGACGGCCCGCGTCTGGGGCAGGTCGACATCAAGCCCTTCCGTCATCATCGGCGCCGTGACCATGAAGATGATGAGCAGAACCAGCATGACGTCGACGAACGGCGTCACGTTGATTTCCGACACGAATCCTTTATTGCCGCCGACAGAAGCTCCCATGAGGCACCTCTACTCGGCCTGTCCGCTTCTGGACACGGCTCGGTGGGCGTTCAGCTCGCGCTGGACGCGGTTGAGGAACATGCCGGCGAAGTTGACGAGGCGGGTTTCGAGCACGCCGAGGCTTCCGTGGAACGTGTTGTAGCCGATGGTCGCCGGGATAGCCACGAGAAGGCCCATGGCCGTGGCGATGAGGGCTTCGGAGATGCCGGGCGCGACGGTGGCGAGGGAGGCGGATTTCATGGCGCCGATGGCATGGAAGGTGTTCATGATGCCCCAGACGGTACCGAACAGCCCGATGAACGGGGCCGTGTTCGCGGAGGTCGCCAGGAAGGACAGGGAGCTCGTGAGGCGGGTCATTTCCATGTCCACGCCCTGCCGGAGCGCGCGGCGCACGTTGTCGACCACGACGTCTTCAGAGTTCCCGGCCTCTTTCGAGCGGTTGAATTCGGTCACGCCCTCATGGGCGACGGTATACAGCGGGGAGTCGGGATCGCCGCCGAGGGACTGCACGGCCTCGCGCAGGTCCCGGGCGTGGTTGAAACGGTCCATGCCGTCGGCGGCCTTTTTGAGCGCCGCCCGGATGTTCATCCATTTACGGAACATCAAGGCCCAACTGAATACGCTCATGAAGAGCAGGACCACGAGGACCGCCTTGGCTACCAGCGTGGCTTGGGCAAGAAGGGAAAGAATGCTCAAATCCATAACGTCACACCTTGGTACGTCTGTATTTTTGGGAAAAACGCCGCAACGGCGTTGCCGCCCCGGGCTCCTGCCATAACAAAAGTCCCGACAGCACCGGAGCGCTATCGGAAAAAACGCTTGTTCACTCGCCCGGTAATAAGCGTCTCTGTCCGTGGATGCAACGAGAAAATGGAACTATTTCCCCATGTGCGTCCGCAAACGGGTTTTGACGGAAAAATGCGGGCCGTTTGACAGTTCTATTCATTCCGCCGATAATATGCAATCCAAAAACTTGACATTTTTTAAGCATAACAGTAATTGTTCTCAAAGAGGTATGGATATGTCACAGCCACAGACTCGTATGACTAGACAACGTATGGTTATTCTTGAGGAATTAAGAAAGGTCAAGACTCACCCCACGGCTGACGAGCTGTATGCGATGGTTCGTACCCGCATGCCGCGTATCAGTCTTGGGACTGTCTACCGCAACCTTGATTTCCTGACGGAATCCAAAGAAATACTCAAACTGGAGTCAGCCGGCTCCATCCGCCGTTTCGACGGCGATACCCGCCCCCATCAGCATGTGCGCTGCCGGGTTTGCGGCAAGATCGGGGACGTCATTCCTCCCGTGCCGACGCCTTCCGTTGAAGGCGTTTCCGTTGAGGGCTTTACGATCACGGAAGCGCGCGTTGAGTACGAAGGCATTTGCGAAGAATGCGCCCGTAAGGCTTCCTGAAATCATGGGGGAATCCTGTTGAGTTATAGTGGGGTTCCCTCATGCGCTTTTTAGCGTTATTCGTGTAACGGATTTAATGGGCGCATCCGATGCGCCCAAGCGGTTCAAAGGGGCTTATCCCCCTTCATTTCTTACCAAAAGGAGAGATTGTATGAAATCTTTGAAGGGTACGCAGACTGAAAGGAATATCCTCACCGCCTTTGCCGGTGAATCTCAGGCCCGCAACCGCTATGATTATTTTGCCGGTGCGGCCAAAAAAGACGGCTTTGTGCAGATCGCCGACATCTTCACTGAAACCGCGCTTCAGGAAAAAGAACACGCCAAGCGCCTGTTCAAGTTCCTTGAAGGCGGCGACGTGGAAATCACTGCCGCCTTCCCTGCCGGCATCATCACGGGCACGGAAGCCAACCTGTACGCCGCCGCTGCCGGTGAACATCATGAATATACTGAAATGTATCCCTCTTTTGCGAATATCGCCGACTCTGAAGGTTTTTCCGAAGTCGCCTGTGTGATGCGCAACATCGCCATTGCGGAGCAGTACCACGAAGAGCGTTTCCTCGCGTTCGCCAAGAACATCAAGGAAGGCCGCGTGTTCGTGCGCGAAACCCCCGTCGTGTGGCGCTGCCGCAACTGCGGCTGTCTGGTGACCGGTACGCATGCCCCGGCCCTGTGCCCCGCCTGTGCGCACCCCACCGCCCACTTCGAAGTGCTCCACAACCCGTGGTAAGCCGGTAAAGAGGTACATCATGGCTGATCCGAAAGACATGTATCGGTGTCCGGTGAGCAACTGCGGCTACGTGTACGATCCCGACCGGGGCGACAAGCGCCGCAAGATTCCCGCGGGCACTCGCTTTGAAGACCTTCCCGAAGACTGGACCTGTCCCGTCTGCGGGGCATCCAAGAAGAACTTCAAGCCTCTGAGCGAGGCTTAACCCATGAGGCGGGCGGGAAGGGAGCCCTTCCCCGCCCGCTTCCAAGCCTCTCGTCAAAAGAGGCGTATTTCCATTGAAAAAAGCCCGGATGCTTGTCTGGGCTTTTCTCGTCTCTTGTGCGGACAGGGGACACGGGATAGGGTGCCGTTGCGGAAGAGGAATTGCGGGCTTTCCCGTATGGGACTGGCAGTCTGGCCGAAAGGAGGCGCTTTATGAAGCGGATCGCGGTATGGAATACGGCTTTTTTGGGGGATGCGGTGCTGACGCTGCCGCTGATCCAGACGCTGGCGGACGCGTTTCCCGGTTCGGAGATCGATTTTTACGTGCGCCGGGGGCTTGCCTCCCTGTTCGAGGCCCATCCGGCCCTTCATGCCGTCTATGAGTACGACAAGCGCCGCATTGCCGGGAACAATCGCCTGTCCGCGTTGCTCAAGACCGGGCGTATCCTTGGCGGGCGGCGCTATGACATCTGGATCGGCGCGCATCCAAGCCCCCGTTCCGCGCTGCTGGCCCGCTTGAGCGGCGCGCCGTTGCGCGTGGGCTATATCGGGGGCCCCGTCGCGGCGCTCTGCTACAACCGGCGCGTATCCCGCCGTTTTTCCGAGCTGCACGAGATCGAACGGCTTCTTGAGCTGCTGAAGCCCATCTTGCCGCCTGAAACCCCGCGTCAGCACTGGCCCGAGCTGACGCTTCCCTCGGAGGCACTGGAGAAGGCCGCCGCCTTCCGCGAGTCGCTCCGGCAAGGCGATCAGGAACCCGTCCTGCTCGGGCTGCATCCCGGCTCGGTCTGGGGTACGAAACGCTGGCTGCCGTCCGGCTTTGCGGAAATCGCCCGCCGGGCCGCCGCCCGGGGTGCCCATGTGCTTGTCTTCGCCGGCCCCGGCGAGGAAGGTGTGGCCCGCGATGTGATCGCCCTTTCGGAACTCAAGGGCAATCCGCTCCTGCACGACTTGTCCTGCGCCCTGACGCTGCCCGAGCTGGCCGCCTATCTGCGCATGTTGAACTGTTACGTTTCCAATGACTCCGGCCCGATGCATCTTGCATGGGCGCAGCATACTCCGGTTACGGCTTTGTTTGGGCCGACGGTGCGTGAGCTCGGCTTTTTCCCGCGCGGCGATTCCGCCAAGGTTTTTGAGGTTTCCCTTGAGTGCCGTCCCTGCGGCCTGCACGGGCCGCATCATTGCCCGAAGAAGCATCATCGCTGCATGGTCGACATCGACGTTGAAGCCGTGTGGCGCGATGTGGCGGGAAAGCTGGGGGTGTAGGAGAACTTGGGGAGGATGATCAACCACAAGATAACTGAGAAAGAAAAACGAGATAACTTAGGACGTAGGGGGATTTATTTCTGGCAGGAGTGTAATTTTGTTGCAGAATACGTAATAGAAAAAGAGTGGGGAGCACCCCCTTTTTGAATCCGTGCCGAAGCGGAAACTCACAATAGGAAAGGGGCCGACTTGGCCCCTTTCCTATTGTGATGTCTATTCGGGATTAAGAAGAACCCATTCAAGGTAGCGCTGTGCCGTTGCCATTCGTTCTTCAGGGGAACTACCTTCAGCCAGTTCGAGGCACCTCATTTTGAGTAGCCGAATGTCTACCGGTAAAGTTCCTTCCTGAAATTCAGAGAGACGGCGGAGCTTGTTTTCCTCTATCGTTTCCTTGGCGAAGCGATGAATGGCTGAACGAGACACAGAAAATCCCTGCTGATTTGTCCAATCCGTCATTTCCTGTATCGTCGCTTTTTCCTCAAGAATTTTCTGTACGAGCTTTTCACGTAATTCGTCGGGTATTCTATCGCCGAGAGGTCGTCTGGACATACTTTGTCTCTCCCTTCAATTCAGTGCTGTATTGTTCAATGAGCTTAAACGGAAAGCCTTCCTCTGCAAAGAAGGGCTGAACAAGCCAGTTGTGAATCCACATATCGAGGTGCATAAGCAGCCAGTCATGAAAAGGAGAGATCCCCTCTACCAAGGGAACGCCGTCTTCACCGCTTCCCCACCAGCACCGCGCGAAGTAGAGCCGAACCTTTGCTTCGGCCCAATCAGGGCGTCCCTCATCATTTCTTTGCATTCAGCGCACCCTTAAGCCGCTTCGCCGCCGTGAACTTGATTGCGTTACAGGCGGGAAGGGAGAGTTCTTCCCCTGTCTTTGGGTTACGTCCTTTTCGAGCGGCGCGTGCCACAGGCGCGAACGTCCCGAAACCGGGGAGGAAAACCCGTTCCCCTTCCGCCAGCGCTTCCGTGAATGTGTCGATCGCGGCCTTGATGAGCTTTTCCGCTTCGGCTTCCGTTAGACTGCATTCCTTCCTCAACCGCTTTACGAGGTCATACTTGTTCATGTGATTCTCCGTTTATTTTGATGTGCTTCACGCGGTCCCGCAGTTCCGCGCGTTTGGCGTTATTCCATCTGTCCGTGGTGCCGACGAGATAGCCGGAAATCCGGCGTATCCTCTCGAATTTGACGCCTTGCCCTATCTTGCCTTCCACAATGGGAAGGTGGCTGTATTCATCGCGCTGTACGTCCATTAGTGCCCCCTTCCCCGGCATACCGGGCGGACGCCGCATTCAAGGCGTCCATGCAGACCTTCATCATGGCCAGACGTTTCTCGGGTTCCTTTTTATCAGCAAAGAAACAACATACGAGCGAGCCGTCCCGTGTATCTTTAATGGACGGAATGCCGGAACCGGATACAACAGAAATAAATCTGGTCATATGTCCTCCTACTGCATGACGGCCGTAGCGGGCTGCTGCTCTGAGAAGAACCGTTGCAGATGCTCCCGTGCCGCCGGTTCCTCGATTCTGTCTACCCAGTTTTTTAGGGTTTCGATGACGAGCTGGAGCTGTTCCACAGAGCACCATTCGATTTTTTGCGCCCGCGTGATGCGCCGGATGTACGTCTCGATAGCCTGATCGCTCCGGTTTCTGACGATTCCGAGATCGTGCATTTCATACCAGAGGCTTTTGATCTTCCTGAGCTGCGGGTCCGCCGTCGTGCGAAAGCCCGCCTTTCTGAGCGCCGCCAGCGCCCGGACCAGTTCCTCGCCGGAAAGTTCCTTGCTGGAAGTCGTTCGGCCGCCCGTGACGCTGGAAAGGAGCCCGCGATACTCCTCGTCAGTCATGCCGAGCTTGCGGCGTCCGGTCTGGAGCGCCTTGACGAGCTTCTTGGGATCGGTTGGGGTACGCATGTTCTATCCTTATATATGGAGCCGGGCGGATTACTCCGCCCGGTGCTACGTTTCTATAACGCCGCCATGTCCAGAGGAATGGCGTGGTACTTGCCGAACTCGTCCCGCTCGTACACACGGATATAGGGCTTGGTGTCGGCCACGGTAAGGCTGTCGCCGATGGCCTGCATGGCGTTCATCCAGCGTTCGTCGGAGATGTCGAGCTTGCGCAGGGCGAGGACGGCGTTCGTGTTGATCCGGCCTTCCTTGTTCACGCGGAAAGCCTGTTCGACCACGGCGCGAAGCTCTCCGGGAGCCTGTTCGCACCAGTCCGAGAGGCATTCGTCAATAAGCGCCTTCGCCGCCATGAGTCCTTCGTCAAAGGCGAGCGTTTCGGACACCTGACGGACAAGGCGAAGCTTCCGATCATAGGTTTCGAGGGTGACGTTGCCCTTTTCACCGCCGATCTTCGCGCCGTAGCGTTCGGCGGAAAGCTGCACAAAGGCGGAAATACCGGACATGGATTCCCTCTTGAAATCCCTGATTATCCGTTGCACTTCACGGGCCTTCGCTACCGTTTCCTTCACAAATTCGTCACGGGCCTTGTCGATCGGCCTTACCTGAGCGACGGGGACGAGATGCCCTTGCGCATTTTCCATATATCCTTCGGGAATGTTCATTTCATAGCTTCCTTCTGTTCCTGATTGTCGCTTTCCGGGGATTCGGGGCCGGGTTCGCGTTCTTCTTTCTGCCCGGGGAGCAGGCATTTTATCTTGCTTTCGGTGATGCCAGCCTGCAATTCCATTTGGTAGGTTTTCAGGGCTTCCATGATGATCCGTTCTTGGACTTGCTCGGGGTGCACCAGTATTGCCCATATGAGATAGAGCGCCGCGATAGTCATAAGTAACGGCATAATTACGGCCGCACCATCTTGACCACGTCCGCCGTCACCTGCTTTTCCCCGGCGCTCGCAGCAAGGTTCAGGGCGGCGATGGTCATGTTGGCGATCATGAGGGGATAGCCCATGTACACGCCCTTGCCGGAACGATCCTGCGCCACGGTGAGGCTTTCCTTGATTGCGTCGACGCCGTCCTCGGTGAATATTTTACCGAAGTCGAGCCCGGCGCGGGAAAAACGGAAGCGGAGAAAGCCCGCCACGTCTTCAATGGGCGCGATGTGGAGCACGTCGCACCGCTGCACGACCTCGCGCATCCACGGGTCGGCGGGATTCAGCTTTTCCCCGAGCTCCGTCTGCCCGATCAGGATGATGGAAAGGAGCGGGTGCCGTCCTTCCTTCAACTCAAGAAAACGCTTCAAGCTCTTCAAGGTGTGCCTGTTCAGATCGTGCGCTTCTTCGATGATCACGCAGTAGTGCGTACCGGCGGCGTAGGCGCTTCTCAAAAGCCGATGGAGCTTTTGCGACTGCTTTTCGGGGCTTGATGGAATGGATTCGCCGGGGGCGACGGCGCTCATGACGGCTTCCGTGATATGGCGGGCGAGCATGGGCTTTCCGTTCGACTCCTTTTCGGCCATTGTCAGAACATAGGGTTCCACAATGATGGTCTTGCCGTTTTCGGCGTTGATCAGGTCGACGAGCTCTTCCCGGAGCGTGGACTTTCCAGAGCCCGATTCCCCGACAACGGCAAGGAAACCGCCGTTCGTCGCAACGTCGAACATGGTATCCCGCACATGCCGGGTTTCAGGCGAAAGATAGACGTCCTCGGCTTCCCGTGGGGGTGTGAAGGGGTTTCTCACCATGTTGAACGCCTGTCTGGCCTTCATCGTGAGCGTTTGCTTCTTCAAGATCATGGGTTCCTCGCTTTCCGCCGTATCCCCGGCGGGGGTATCTTCATCCCCGGCAAGTTTTTCCAGTTTGCCGAGGGCATAGTCGACAAGGGCGGCCTGTGCGCCGCGCTCTTCAAGCAAAGAGGCGAGCCCTTTTTTGAGTCCGGCCCATCCCGTTTTCGGGAGGGTTCCCCGGTTCAAAAGCTGATTAACGAGCGCCGGGGAGACGCCGAGCCTTGCGGCGGCCTCGCGCTGGCTGAGCTCCGTCTCTTCAAAGAGCGCCTTTACCGTCGGATCGTAGGGGGTTATCCGGCACATGCCGCCCTCCCTTCATTTGGCCGGAACTCAAGCCGCCGGGCGCGCTTCGGCGCGAACTTCTCGCGCATCCGCTCAATCACGGCCTCGATCTCGTTTCCGGGTACGGTGTCGGGATACCGGGTCCGCAGCCATTCCGCGCATTCGTCGGTGTTGTCGTCGCGCCAGACATCCGGATGATCCCGGCGCATCATTAAAGCGAAGGAGAGCCGCTTCATCGGCGGCACGTCGGCCTTTTGTTCCTCTACCTGCAAAGGCGTCCCGGCCTTCTTCAAGTAGACGGGGGCTTCCTTCACGTCGGCCATGATGTTGATCGTGGCGTAGGCGGGCTTTCCTGCCCGGCGCATCTTGTCGGCCTCCTCCACGGACTGGACGCCGTAGGCTTCCTTTTTGATCGCTTCGAGTTTTTTTTCCGCGCGCGTCTTCGGCATGGCCTTGAAGCCCTCCCCGAAGGCCGGAGCGCCGAGATCGAACCCCGCGCCGTCGAACTGCATGGGAGGCACCTCAAAGGAAACCTTTTCCCCGTCGGGCTTTTCGATGACGGCAATGATGCTCGGGGCCTTGTAGGGATTGAGGCGGACGGATACGGAGTCTCTGACCTGCAAACCGTGGTAGCCGAGCTCACGCAGATCGTAGCGCCGGACGCCGTAATGCGTCCGGGTGTCGGCGCTTATCGTGAAGTCGTCCTTTACCTGACACCGTACCTCGCCCCACGCCGCAATGGAGTGCATGACGTCGGCCTCAGCCGTGCGGAGCTTCTCCGCAGGAATGGAAAGCCACACGTCGTTGCGGGTCTTTTTCGTCCGGGTGTGGATCGCCGTGGCGCAAAAATACCTGCGCCAGCGATCCGCAAGCTCCTGCAACTGCGCGACGTCAGGCACTTCCAGAAAGCGCAGGCGGCTCTCGAACTTGCATTCGACGATGTCCTGACACTTTTCGACCGATCCGGTGGCGCGGGCTCTTCCCGGCACATGCTGCGCCGGAGTGATCCCCATTTGCCCGCAAAAGCCTGTGACGAGCGAAGAGGCCGGGCCGGGGCCGGGATCGGTGTAGAGGATTTCCGGGACGCCGTGCATGACGTCCTGCGGCCCCCGGTCGGTAATGGCATCAATCAGCGTATCGAGAAAACCCTTGGCGTCTTCTCCGGCGGCCTGCTCATAGCGCAGGTAGAAGTTGCCGGAGCAGTGATCGACCACGATATAGCGCACGATGCGCGTATTTCTGATCTTGATGAGGTTTTCGGGCTTCTTTTCGTTGTAGCTCTCTTCCTTCATGAGCCCGATATTTCCGGTGCCCCGGATGCGGTACAGAACACATACCGAGGCGTCGGCCTGCCAGAGTCTGTTGGGGTATTCCGTCCGCATACGGACGGACGGGCTCGCCACCCTGAGCTGATCCGGGTGGCACCCGTAGCGCCGCATGGCGCGGCTGATGGTTTCAACCGACGGCATGGTGACTTCTCCTGTTTCCGGGTCCGCGATGCCTTCCCCGTTCGCCTCCCAGCGCTTCACGGCGTCCTTGATGCACATGGGCCTTTTGCCGTTGGCGCGGTCGCCGCAGATGACGAGTCCCGCGACCTTCCGGCAAAGCGCCTCGGGAACGCACGTCTCGCCCTTGCCTTTGCGGGGCTTTTTACCGCTCTCCCACCCGCCGTATTTTTTAAGGTATTGGTAGGTGGTGTTCAGGGAGCGATTCAGCGTTTCGGCAAGCCGCGCCACAATGCGCCCGCGATCCCCGTTGCATGGGTCCGCCTTTTCGAGCGCACGGGCCGCGTCGCTTATGAGGCGAAGCTGTTCGGTTGAAGGTGTGGAAGGCATGGCAAACCCCTAGTCGGTCGTTTCCTGATTGTCCGCTTCGAGGAACGGTTCCCCATCCACATCCGGGCCGAAGTCCGGCACAAGCTCCGCAGTAAGGTCCACGTCGATCCCGGCGGAGAGAATGTGTACGGCCATGCCCCGCACGGCGGAAGAAATCCGCTCGTGGACATAGGCCGCCGTCTCTTCCGAATTTTCATCGTCGGCGAGAACCGACGAACCGAACGCCGCAAGGTTCGCCACGGCGAAAACGGCGTCTCTGCACTTTTCGTCGATGATTTCCCGGTTCTTGGCGTTCTTCTTCATCTTTTTGACTTCAACGTCAGCAATGGCCGAGGAGGTGGCGACGATGAGCTCTTCTTTCAGCGCCGCGATCTGGTCGTTTCGCTCCTGCGCCACCTTTTGCTGGGCTTCCTTGTCCTTTTCGAGCGTTTCGACCTTTTCCTTGAGCTTTTCGGCTTCCTTTTCGAGCTTCTTGTTGTCGGCCTGCGCCTTGGCGTGCTGGGCACAGATGACGTCGATGGTGACGCGCAGGTCTTCCGGCGTGGAACTCTTGAGCTCCCGGAAGATTTCCTTTTTCGTGTCCTCGTCCACGTCCTTGATGGCCTTGCGGATTTTGCGGGTGTCCCGCACGGTAAGGCCAAGGTTGCGGATTTCCGTCAGGCGTTCCTCGCCGAACGTGGCGTAATTGCGAAGGTGCTCATCAACAGTTTGCCGAGAAAATCCCATAGATTCACAGAGTTCTTCAAACGTCTGCGGCTGGTGGATGTTGCCGCGCTGATCCGTAAAGCTCCGGCCCTTGTATTCGCCGCTGGCCTTCATGACCGAAAACCATTGGATGACGGCGAGGCTGAGCCCCGAAGCCGCAGCCTGAAAGCCTTGAACGCGGCCCACCTGCTGCTGAAATGCGAGATCGCGGGCGTAGTCTTCCGCATGAACGGAGACGGTGCCGGTGCGGACGGCCTCAAGTTCCTTTACCGGATCGGGCTGTTCGGAAACGGCGGGGGTGGAAGCGGGGAGTTCTTCGGGGGTGACGGTGGTGTCGTTCATCGGGGGCTCCTAATCCTCTTCGTAGGCGTTGAATACGGTTTCGGGTTCGACGCGCCAGCGGGTGATTTCGCCCGTAGCCTTGTTGCGGACAACGACGATTTCCTCGTCCGTAAACTCTCCACGCTCGGCGTAGTCTTCCGCAGCACCTTGCGCGCTGTGGCATTTCGTCGTGTAGGCGTCCTCCCAATCGACATCGGAAAAATCATCGCCCATTTCCCACTCACTGATGCACTGGTATTCGGGAATCTCTCTCATATTGCTCACCCCAATATCCGGTAAGCTCCGGTTTCGATGTTACGCTTGAAGTCGTCTTGCCGCTGCTGCTGGTTGCGAAGGGCTATGTCGTAGGCCCGGTAGGCCCGAAGCGGCCTTGCCGTAAGCGCCCAGCGCCCGCTTTCGAGCTTTTGCGCCATGCCTTCGGCGGCGAGGGCGTCCATGTCCCGGCAGACGTTCGGGGCGGAAATGCCAGTGGCGACGGAAAGATCGGTTACGGAAAGCCCGGTCACGACGTGCGGGGCCAAGGTCTCGATAAGCAGGAACGCCCGTCCGAGCTGCGTGAGCTTCTTCTTTTCGGTCATGCGGGCACCTCCAGATTGTTTTCCATGTGCGCCACCTGTTCGGCGACGGCGGCGAGGTTGAAGGCGAGGATGATAAGCTGCATTTCCACGCCCATGCTGACGGTCCCGTCGATGATCCGCGCAATCTGGGAGGCCAAGCCGTCGATCCTCGCCGCCAAGGGCGGGAGTTGCGCCGGGGTGTCAAGTATGGTAACAGGCCAAGCGGAAACACCGTTTCGTTTCTTCCCCTTTTGGCCCTTCACCGTTGCAGCGGTGAGGGGCTTTTCGTTTTCGAGTGTCCGAAATATTTCCGGAGCCACGGTGGGGAAATGGGCCGCGAGGGTGGTTGCGGTGAGGTTATTCATCTTCATACTCCAAGGCGGACTGTTCGTTTTCGGGGAGTTCATTAAAGCAGGGAAAATTCGGGTGTCGGGGCTTTTCCATAACGGTGTCGGTCTGTTCCCCGTTGTACCGGTCCTTCATCTTTTCATAGAATCAGCATGGCGCAGTCCCACGCGCAGCAGTCGCAGATATGGGTGTCCCGTTGTCCGGCGACCAGAAACGTCACCCGTGATTCATGGCGTCCGCAGAAGTTGCAGAACGTGTAGCCGTCTTTATGGGTCATATGATTTTTCCTACGCCGTCGTTGATGTTTACCGGCATTTTGGCGAGTTCTTCCTTGATCGCCCTAAAGCCGATCCACGCGAGGTCGCCGCATTTTCCAACGCTTGTCGCACCGGGGAAAACAGCAATCGATACGTCGATTATGTTTTTGTCCTGCTGGACTGTGATGACGGCCTTGCGTTCCTCTTCCATCTTGCGTTGTCTCCTCCGGAGCTTGCGAAGCTCCCGTTTCAGTTTTCCGATCTTCATGTCCCTGCGCCTGATGCGCCGCATGAGCCTCGCCATGTTCCGGCTGACGGGGTGCATCATGACGCCGCCCGCTCTTCGATGACGCCTTCCTTGAGGCCAAGGAGTACTGCGGCGCGGTGCGATTCGCCCCGCGCCCCGTTCGTCCGGCCATTCAACAAATCATAGACGTACTGCGGGGCGAGATTGTGCTTTCGCGCCCACTCGGAAATGCTGAGTCCGCGTTCGGCAAAGGCGTCCTTTACGCTTTCCCGGAGCGTCAGCGGAATGTCCGTCCTTCGAGTGTTTGTCTGGTTCATAACCCTTCCCTTTCTTGCGCCCCTTCTCGGTTCCGTGTAGGGGTGGTTTTGGAAGTTGTGGTTTTTCGTGGTTCGTTGGAATAGATTTAACAACGTTTGTTGTTTTTGTAAACCGTTTTGTAATTATTTTTTAACTCATATACAACATACGGGGTTTATTGTGGAACTTGCCCAACGGATTAAGACCCTTCGCGGGAATATGTCACAAGCACAATTCGGGAAAAAAGTAGGTACTAGTCAAACAACTATAGGTAATTACGAATCTGGATTGCGTTTTCCTGACTCAAAAACGATTGTGGCCATATGCAAAACGTTTGATGTTAACAGTGAATGGCTCCTCATGGGCACGGGGCCGATGTACCGAACCAAACAAACAGACGAGACTGCTGACATGTCAGCAGTTTTAGCTGAGTCAAATTTGCAACCAGTTGAAAATATTAATATCGAAAAAAAGAAGACTGCTGACATGTCAGCAGTCTTAGGAGTTCAGCGCGAATTGACGGAAGCGCTCAAGCAAGGCATGGAATTTCAAAAGCAAGTTATGACGCTGACACAGGAAAACGCCGAACTCAGGGTGCAAGCCGAACGCCACCTTTCCCGTATCCGCGACCTCGAGCGCGAAAACGCCGAAATCCCGGTGTTGAAAGCCCGGATTGCCGAGCTTGAACTCGAGCTTTCGGAGCGCCCGAAGTTGCCGAAGACGGTCCCGGTGGATGTGAGCGCTAAAAGTAAGCCGACGTCGGCACACGGTGCAGGAACGGATACGGCTGTGGTTCCCGGTGCTGGTGCTGGTATTTCTGGTGTGGGAAATCTGGGGGCGGTGGTGAGAAGAAATGGGGAGTAGGAGAAGATAGCCATGAAAAGAATATTGCTGGCGGCGTTGCTTATTGTTCTGCCTTCCGTCGCCTTTGCGGGTGGAAACGTGTGGAACGATTCATTCAATAAGGCAAAGAAGACGCTGGAGCGGCAGGTCTATTACGATCATCGGGTGACGCTTTATTGCGGAGCCTCGTTCGACGAAAAGAAGCACGTTACGTTGCCGGAAGGGTTCACGGTCTCGAAACATGAGAAACGGGCCGGAAAGGTGGAATGGGAGCACGTCGTTCCCGCCGAGAACTTCGGACAGACGTTTGCGGAATGGCGCGAGGGTGACGCTCAGTGTGTCGATAATCGTGGGAAAGCCTTCAAGGGCCGCAAGTGCGCCGAGAAGGTCAATAAAGACTATCGGTACATGCAGGCGGACATGTACAACCTGTATCCGGCCATCGGCGCGGTGAATGCCCTACGCCAGAATTACAACTTTCAGATGTTGCCGGGGAAAAAGCCGGACTTCGGCTCCTGCGAGATGAAGATTGCGGACAGAAAGGCCGAGCCGCCCGTGCGTGCGCGTGGGCAGATCGCCCGTACCTATAAATATATGGCCGAGGCGTATGGCCCGCGCTACAAGATGAGCCGCCAGCAGACGCAGCTCATGGATGCGTGGGACAAGATGTATCCGGTGGATCAGTGGGAATGCACGAGAGCGAAACGTGTTGAAAGGTTACAGGGAAATGAGAATATGTTTGTAAAGTCCCCGTGTCAGCAGGCGGGACTTTGGTAAATATTATTCAGATATGATTTCCCATAGTTGCATGGCGTCCCCCACCGCGTCATGCGGCGGAAGGTTGGGGTTTGCCGTAAGCAGTATGCTTGCCGATAGGACAAGCGCGTTTTTCTGTTCGTCGGGCATGTCAGCAGGCAAGAGAGAAAGGATCTGTTCGGCATCCAGTACGGCGTCCGCCGGAGAGATGGATGGGGTAAAGGCAAGCAAGAGAGAAGAGGCAAGCGTTAAAGTACTACGGGACATGACGGCTCCTTTAGTGTTTTGCTCTCGGGCTCTCTCTTTTGCCCTATTTTTTATTTTTCGATTACACCTTTCGTGATCATAGAAGCCGTTAAGACTGGTTCAAAAAAGATAAGCAAACGGCTTGTCTTTACCGTAGATTCGGTTTTCCTATTGCAGATTCTGTAACTTTATTACACTTTTTTCGGTTTTTTCCTTTTTTAGAAAAGATGGTGTACGGTCATTTCGATCTCAGACGTGAGATCCACGTGCCGCCGGGAATGGGCCGAATAGAATACCCGTAAGGGAAATACTCCCTGCCGCACTCATTGACGGCTTGTTGTTCCCGGCGGAAACAATATTCAATGAGGTACGCCATGAATCAATTCTCTCTTCTTCCCGTGGTGTCAGTGGACAGGGGCCGCCCGGTGGCCTCGTCGCTGGATGTTGCCAGCTACTTTGGCAAGAGGCATGATCATGTGCTTCGTGATATCCGTGGTCTGCTCAGAACAGAGCCGAATGGAAAGGGAGGACTCCCCAAAAGTGGGGAGTCCTTAAAGTCTTTTGCCAGATCAAACTTTGTGCTTGGCACATATCGGAATGTCCAAAACAAAGAACACCCCATATACCTTATGACCAAGAATGGTTTTGTGCTTCTCGTGATGGGGTTTTCCGGGCCGAAGGCGCTTGAGTTCAAGCTGGCCTATATCGCCGCCTTCGACGCTATGGAGGAACGGCTGCGCCGGATGAACGACGGGGAAGCCGCCGCGCGCGGGCGTCTTGAGGCGGCTTTTCGGCTTGCCGGTTCCCGCGCGGCTTTGGCCGATGCAGCCCTTGCCTTGCTTGAGGAAGGCTGTACGCAGCGTGAGGCGGGAGGGATTCTCGGCGTAAGCCGCCATGTGGTGTACCGCCTGAAAAGGCGCTTCGGCTTCTTGGCGGCTCAGGCCCCGGTAGCAGCGTAGCCCCCGCATCGCCGCCTTCGGGCGGCTTTTTTTGTGGCTTTTCCGGTTTTTCGATTACACCTTTCCCGGCGGATCGGGCGAAAAGTGTAATTTTTCCCCAACCATTGAAATTTTGTGTATGTTCTCCTCGGAACCCCTTATCTGTGGAGGATATGCATATGGCCGAGATGTACGCCGAGCTCCTCGACGGCGTCGCCGCGCGGGTTGCGGGCATGGCCCGTTCCGGCCTTCCCGCCGTCAATGACGAGGAGGCCCGCGAGTTCGGGCGGCGGGTCGCCGATATGCTCGCCGAGGATTGGGGCGGTTCGTCAGTCTATATCCCCAAGAACCTCGCCGCCCGGTTCCGCAAGCGCGACGCCACGTTGTACCGGGAGTTCACCGGGAACAATATCGCGGAGCTTGCTCAAAAGTACGGCCTCACACAGCAGCGGGTATATGCCATCCTGAAAGCCGAGCGCGCCCGCCGGGGGAGCGGGCAATTGCGGTTCCCCGGTTTGTAGCCGTTTTCCTAAAGCCCTTTCAAAGACGCCTCCATGTGTTTCTTCTACTGTGAAGGAAACACATGGAGGTTTTCTTTATGTTCAAACGTCTTTTTTCCGCCCGCCGCTGGCTTGCCCTGTGCGGCCTCGTCACCGTCCTGATCCTCGCTTTCCTTGCCGTCATTTCCCCGCAGCAGCTTCCGGTCATCGCGTACAAAGCCGGGCTCGTATCCTTCGCCGCGTGCATCGGCGTGTGGATCGACCGGGCCATTTTCCCCTATGCCCGACCGTCGGGGTATCTGAAAAAGGACTGGCTCCGCGATCCCGATGCCGACGGCGGAGATGATGAAGTTGATTTTGAGATATGCGCCGGGTATCTCCGCGCCTTCACCGTAGCCACCATCCGGCGCGGGATCATGGTGGGCATGGTGATCCTCGGCATGTGTCTGGGGCTGTGATCATGCGTATCGATCCGCAAAAGCTCCTTTCCTCCTGCGCCGAGGCGTTTTGCGTGGGCGTCGCATTCGCCGTGGGCGCGGCCATTGTCGTATCGGTACTGTTCGGCCTGATCGCCTTCTTCGCTGGCGACGCCGAGGCCGCCGAAATCCAGATACCCCGCGCCGCGCTCCAGCACCGGGCGACGCTGATCCGCGAAGCCCGCGCCGCATGGGGATTGAATGCCCCGGTGTCTGTCTTCGCCGCTCAGATACACACCGAGTCGTGGTGGCGGAATGACACTGTGTCGGCGGCGAACGCGCAAGGGCTGGCGCAGTTTATCCCGTCGACGGCCCGGTGGCTTCCCACCGTTGCGCCGGAAGTCGGCAGGCCGCAGCCGTTCAATCCGGCGTGGTCGCTCCGAGCGTGCGTCGTCTATGACAAATACCTTTGGGATCGCATGAGCGCCATGAGCGCCGGGAAAAGCCTTGCCCCCTGTGACCGAATGGCTTTCACCCTCTCGGGGTATAACGGCGGTGCGGGCTGGGTGAACCGTGACCGGAACCTCGCCGCAAAGAAGGGGCTCGATCCGGATCGCTGGTTCAGACACGTCGAAACCGTAAATGCGGGCCGCAAAGCAAGCGCGATCCGGGAAAACCGCAGGTACGTCTCGCGCATCATCGAATACCAGCACGCTTACATCCGGGCGGGCTGGGGGCCGGGGGTGAGCTGTGCTGAGTAAGATTCCTTCGTGGCTCTGGGCTGTCCTCGTCTGCGTGGTCATTTACGGTGCGGGCGTCTGGCGGGGGCTCGACGTCGTGACGGAAGAGTACGAGGCCAGGATTGCCGCCATGAACGCCGCTCGCGCCGAAGAGGAACGCGCCCGTGCCGAAGCCGTGGCCGCCGCCGAAAAGAACGCCCGCGAGCGTCTGGCGGCGGAAACGGCGCGGGGCGAGAAGTTCGCCCGCGAACTCGCCGCGAAAACCGCCGAACTTGACGTCGAACGCGCGTCCGTAAACAGGAGGATCAGGGATGTTTCAGAAAAGGCTCGCCGTGATTGTGCTGGCCTGTCTCGTGAGTGGGTGCGCCTGTACAACGAGGCCCTCGGCCTTGCCGGTTCCTATTATAGCGCCGGAAACGAAGGCTCCGCCCCCGGCGGCGCTGACGACGCTCCCGGTTCCGCCGGAGCCGCTGGAGCCCGGGTACAGCCGGACACACTAGCGACGCCGGAAGACGTACTCGCGCATGTCCGTGATTACGGCGGGTATTGCCGGAAGCTCGAAGCCGGGTACCGGGGACTCGTCGACTATATAAAGGATACTCCATGAACGTTATTGATGAGATCAATCGCTGGTGGCCAGTGCTCAGCATTATCGCCACGCTTGCCTGCGGGTGGTGCCTGTATCAGCTTTCGCGGCGGTTCGTCAGCAAAGACGAGCACGAAGCGTTGCATGGCACCGTTCGGGGGCTGGGTGGCCGGGTCGACGTGCTCGAACGCCGGATGGAGACGGTCCCGGACGCCGGGACCATGCACGCCATACAGCTTTCCCTTGAGGAACTGCGGGGCGATATGAAGGCGATAGGTACGCGCATGGACGGCATGGAAACATCCATTTCAGGGATGAAGGGCCAAATCAATATCCTTGTGCAGCATCATCTGGAGAACAGTAAGGTATGAAAAACCGCACGTTGAGCGAGTTGCAGGCGTCCTACCGCCGGGCGATCATTCTGCGTTTTCTGTCCGAGGACTTCGACCATTCCATAGACACGGAGCTGCTGCGCGCTGCGCTCAGAACGGTGAGCTACGGCGTTCCCCGCGCTCAAGTGCATGAGGACGCCGCATGGCTTGAGCGGCACGGACTGGTGAGCCGTGAGGACGTGGGAGGCGCGCTGATCATGAAGATTACCCGACGCGGCCTCGACGTGGTCGCCGGCGACGAAGTTGTCGAGGGCGTTGAACGCTCCTGTCTGGAGGCGTGACATGGGTCGTAAATCATCCCTTCGCCGATTGTCGCCGGAGGTTTTGCAAGAGATAAACCGGATACTTTCCGAGGGCCGGTTGACGCTTGACGAACTCCTCGAACATCTGCGGGGTATGGGCGTTGATACCATTTCCCGCTCCGCGCTCGGACGCCAGAAACAGCGGATCGACAAGGTGGCCGCGAAGCTGCGCCAGAGCCGGGAAATGACCGAGGCGCTCGTCAGGGAAATTGGGCCGTCCGTAGCGGAAGGACAGCAGGGGCGCTTGCTCGTGCAGACCTTGCGCGATCTGGTGTTCGATCATCTGGCGGCGCGGGTTGAGGAAGGAGACGTTGATGATCCGAAGGCGCTTATGGCGCTGGCCCGCACACTGAAAGACATGGCGCAGGCCAACCGCCTTGATCAGGACTTTGAGGCGAAGGTCCGGGAGCGCATCCAGAAAGAGACGGTGAAGGCCGTGGAAGACAGCGCCCGCGAGGCCGGGCTTTCCGCCGAGACGGTGGAAGCGATCAAGGGCCGCATTCTGGGGATAAAAGATGCCTAAGCCGCCTGTGACCGCCGAAGAATGGGAACGCCACCGAGAAGCGTCCCGACAGGCTCTTCCCGACACACTCAAGGGAAAAACGCTTCCGGACGTCCTCTTGCCGTACCAGCAGCGGGCCGTGGCCTCGATCATGGAGCTTCCGGTGGTGGTCATCGAAAAGAGCCGCCGTATCGGCCTGACCTGGGGGATAGCGGCCGCGGCCGTGCTGGTTTCGGCGGCGTCGCGTTCCGCCGGAGGGATGGATTCCCTCTATCTCGGGTACAGCCTCGACATGGCCCGCGAGTTCATCGATACGGCGGCGATGTGGGCGAAGGCGTTCGCCCCGGCGGCGTGCGAGGTTGAGGAATGCCTTTTCAAGGATACGAAGCCCGACGGCTCATCGGACGACATCCTCGCCTACCGCATCGTTTTCGCTTCCGGTTATGAAATCATGGCGCTCACCTCCCGCCCCCGTTCGCTTCGTGGGCGTCAGGGCATGGTCATCCTCGACGAAGCGGCTTTCCATGATCAGCTTGGCGAGGTCATGAAGGCGGCGCTCGCCCTGCTCATGTGGGGCGGTAAGGTCGTGGTCGTCTCGACGCATGACGGGGACACCAACCCGTTTAACCTGCTGTGTGAAGAAGTACGGAAGGGAAACAAACCGTATGAGCTTGTCAAAATCACATTTGACGATGCGCTCGCTGACGGGCTGTACCGCCGAATCTGCCTCACGCAGGGGAAGGAGTGGAGCACGGAAGCGGAAAGCGCATGGCGGGAAGATATTGTCGCCTTTTATGGGGAAGACGCGGACGAGGAACTTTTCGTCATTCCCCGGCACGGCTCCGGGGCGTACATCCCGGCGGCGCTCATCGAACGCGCCCAGCGCGTCGACGTGCCGGTCTTGCGCTTCGAGCGGCCGGACGCATGGGCGGAGCTTGCGGATCACCTTCAGGAAGCCGAGGCCCGCGACTGGTGCGAGGCGGAACTTTCCCCCGTGCTCGCCGGGATTCCGGCGGGGTTCGACACCTACGCCGGGGAGGACTTCGCGCGCAAGGGCGACCTCACATCCCTTTGGATAGCGCAACGGCGGCAGGACATGAGCTTCCCGTGCGTGCTGCTCCTTGAGCTTCGCAATGTTCCTTATGAAATTCAGAAGCTCATCGTGTTTTACGTCCTCTCCCGGCTGGCGAGGCTCAGGGGCGGCATGTTCGACGCCACCGGGAACGGCGGCTACCTCGCCGAGGCCGCCGCGAAGCGCTTCCGGGGAATCGTCGCGCAAATGCTCAATCCCACCTTTTACGCGGGGATTACGCCGAAATTCAAGGCGGCGTTCGAGCGGGACGAAGTCGTCATGCCCCGAGACGTCGACGTATATAATGATCACCGCTCCATCCGTCTGGTAAAGGGCGTTCCCCAGATCGTCCGGGAAGAACAGCGGGCGGGCAAAGGTGAAGACAGCAAAGGGCGGAAGAAACGGCGTCACGGCGACTCGGCGATCGCGCATCTTCTTTGTTATGCGGCATCGCAGGAGAAAAAGGCCGAAATCGAATTTTTGACGGAAAGCGGGGAGTCAGGCTGGCGGAGTACGTCCGGCGGCCTTTTCGCCGCCCGCCCCGGAGGAGCTGAGGAATGGTGAAAGAGAAGAAAACGCCGAAAATCCGGCCCGAGTACCGCGTCGTCAGTTCCGGAGCGCTTGATCTGGCGAATTTTGCCGGGGAAATCGTTTCAAACCCGGACACGGTGCTCGTGTCTCTCGGCGGGGAGCTCAAGAATTACGCGAAACTTTTGCGCGACGATCAGGTCCACAGCTTGCTTGAACAGCGTCAGGACGCGCTTATCGCCGCCGAGTGGGAGGTTGTGCCGGGCGGTGAGGACAGCCGAGACCGGGAAGCCGCCGACTTTTTACGTGGGCAGCTCATGGCGCTGAATTGGGATGCGATCACCCGCCGGATGCACAAGGGCGTCCTCTACGGCTACTCCGTCGCCGAATGCATCTGGGGCATGGACGGGAACAAAATCACCCTCGACGCCGTAAAGATAAGAAAACCGTGGCGGTTCGGGTTCGGCAAGGACGGCGAGCTGAAACTTCGCGTCAACGCGCAAACCTTCCTTATGCCCGAGAGGAAGTTCTGGATCGCGGTGTGGGGGGCGGATGACGACGATTCCCCCTACGGACAGGGGCTCGGCCATGCGCTCTGGTGGCCGGTGTATCTGAAACGCAACGGCGCGAAGTTCTGGGCGGCGTACCTCGACAAGTTCGGCTCGCCGTCCGTCAAGTCGAAATACCCGGCGGGAGCCACCGAGAAGGAAAAGGCGACGGCGCTTGAGGCGGCCAAAGCCTTTCGGAATGAATCCGCCGTTGCCGTGCCGGAAGGGTTCGACGTCGAGCTTATCGAGGCCGCGAAGAATTCCGGCGGGAGTTATGAAGAGTTTTTGAAATACTGGGATGGAGCCATTGCGAAGATCATCCTTTCCCAGACGGGAACGACGCAGCAGGGGCAATACTCCGGCACTGCGGAAGTGTTGAACGACGTCAAGTCCGAACTCGTGAAGGCCGATGCCGACCTTTTGTGCGAGAGCTTCAACGACACCGTCGCCGCATGGCTTACCGAATGGAACTTCCCGGGCGCGAAGACGCCGCAGGTCTGGCGGAAGGTGCCGAACACCCGGCGGGAAGAAGCGCAGCGCGCCGCCGACAAGGGGGCATACGAGATCGGCCTCGAACTTACGGACGACGCGATCAACCGCCGTTACGGCGAGGATTGGAAACGCCGTGCGGCTGCGCCTGTCTCCGTACCGTCGGATTCTCCCGCCTTCGCCGAGCCGGGACGGGACGAGCCCGACGAAATCGCCGAACAGCTCGAGTCCGTGACGAACGCAGCAGGCACGGGCATGATCAACATGATCCGCGCCGAACTGGACGCGGCGATCAGAGCCGGGGAGGACTTCGCGGCGTTCTCGGATCGGATTGCCCAATTATATCCCGTCATGGATACGGCGGAACTTGCCGAAGCTCTCGAGGGTGCCGTATTGGCGGCCAATCTTTCCGGCAGGGCTTCCAATGGCTGATCCGAAAAAACGCCCCGAGGTCGAATTCAAGGGGACGCCCTTCAAGGAGGCGATTGATTTCTTTCAGGGCAAAGTCCGCGTCCCCACCCGCGCCTATACCGATCTCATGGGGGCCGCGCACAGCAAGGGCTTTATGGTCGCCGGGGCGACGAAAGACGAGCTTCTCGCGGATTTTCAGGAAACCATTGGACGCTGCATCCGGGACGGCCTGACGCTTGAGGATTTCCGCAAGGATTTTGACAGAATCGTTGCCGCCCACGGGTGGAGCTACAAAGGTTCCCGGGGCTGGCGGACCCGTACCATCTTTGAGACGAACATCCGCACCTCGTACATGGCCGGCAAATGGCAGCAGGCGCAGGAAACCAAACGGATGCGCCCCTACGGGCGCTACATCCATACGACCGTCCGGCATCCGCGCCTTGATCACGAGTCATGGCACAACAAAATAGTGCCTCTCGACGATCCGTGGTGGACGTACCGCTGGCCGCCGAACGGCTGGGGATGCAAATGCGGCGTGGAAACCGTCTCGGAGCGGGAGTTGCAGCGCGAAGGCTGGGAGGTCTGGAACCCGCCGCCGGATACGACGAAGATGGTTCCGGTGAAGACGCCGGACGGCATCATCGAGGTCGAAACCGTGGACGGCGTCGATCCGTCCTTTGCCTATAACCCCGGCAAGGCGGCGTCCGGGATGCGGCTTTCCCCGGTAAAGATTCAGGAGGCGCAGGCCGACGGCACGTGGAAGGGCTGGCGGCCCATTCCGTGGGGCGAAAGGTCGCGGGAAAACTGGGAGTCGCTGGGGCGTCCGGAAAAGCTCCCCTTGGATAAACCCACGGCGAAGCTCGCCGAAAAGGTTTCCACCCCGGAAGCGCTCAGGCCCATACTTGAGAAGACGATCGGCGCGGACTCGGCCTTTTTCCAAGCGGCGGACGGGACTGTCGTGTGGCTCTCCGTCGACACGCTCATGCATATACAGCCGGGCCGGAGCCCGTTCGTGCCGCTCATTCCCGAACTTCTGAGTGATCCGTTCGAGGTGTGGATGGATTTCGAGGAGCACGAGGCGACGGGACGGGTGGAGCTGAAAAAGCGGTATATCAAGTACATCAAAAGCGACGATGTGAAGGGGCGCGGCCTGTATTTGGTCGTTCAAGTCGTCAACGGTCGGCTTACAGGGTGGACTTTCGTCCCCGCATCGTCAAAGAACGTCCTGAACAACCAGCGCCGAGGCAAGCTCATCTGGGCAAGAAAATAGGGAAGATGTGAAATCCTCCCCGGAAAAGTGGAAAGAGTATACGATATGGCCGTATCTCCGCCGGGCATGGGTTAACGGGGCCATATCCCGCCCCATGCCGTCGCTGAGAAAAGTATACCTCTCTACTTTTGTCCCTTCAAGGGAAAAGATTCCCGAGACACCTTGACTCGTGCGGGAAACTCGAAGGTGTATTGTAAAAAGAGCTTGGTAAACTCCACTAATTCCTCGGCTTCCTGTTGGGTTCCCCTTGCTTCGTGCGTAGCGCTGTTTCCGTCATCCCGGATGATATGCGCCCATTCGGCCAGCACACCGTTGATGATGGCCTTGCTTTTGAGGTCTTCAATACGGTCAAACAGCTTTTTACCTTCTCCCCCGAGTTCTTTTACCGCTATTTCAAGGATAGTTCGACATCCTGAAATAACGAGGGCGGGAGCAAGACGTTGCTTCAGAATGAGTTGCAGTTCCATAAAATCCTTTCGGATGGAATCCGGCAGGGCGGGATGGGCATAAGGCGGCTCCGGCTCGGGATACATGCGGACGACCTTGGGAAGTGGTCCATCATAGCGCCGATCATGATTTTGAATACAGTCCCTCAATACATAGAGCACGGAGTCGTCAATCTCCAGACCGAAAAGGACAGGCCCCCCGCAATGAATACAGGTTCCACAGGCAAAGAAACGCGCGGGGAAGCCTTCAAGGGGAGCATGGATATTCCGATTCGCCTTTTGAATTACATCAACGGTGCGCCTTGAGCGGTAGTCGCTTACCGCGAACACATGAAAACCTCTTTTTTCATTGCAATGTGGGCAATGGCCTTCAAGAAACAACATCTGCTGCCTCCAAGGAGGGTTTATTATGAACAAGACGGTATTTCAGGCTGTGGACGAGTTTTATAATCTTGTCAATGCGGCCCCTTCAACGGAAGCGGGCGACAGGCTCGTCCGGCTGGCTGCAACGTACCCGGTCGATGTGGCTATCGAGGCCCTTGCAAGGCTTTATGTCGTGGCTGTGGCCCGTGAACGGTTCCGCAAAACCGAAGAACGTCCTTCATGAACTGTTTTCTTTTTTCTTATCCTGCTCTGGCCGTTTTTCGATGCCGACGATTAACGTAAGCCGTGCGGCAGGCATGTGTTTATAAACGCCTGTAAACGGGGTACGCGGCCTTTTCTTTTCAAAACCCGGCAACGGCTCATGTCGGGGCGAAACCGCCCTTAAAAACGGTTTATGCGGGATGTTCGTTTCCCGCCGGGAAACACGTTTTCCTAAAGCCCTTTCAAAGACTCCTTTCCACCCGTCCGCTACAACGGGATGAAAGGAGTCTTTCTTATGCCCAACCTCATCGAAATCTTCCGGGGCGGGACGCATACCGACATGCACGGGACGACGCTCGCGTTCGGCGAATCCGAGATCGGCGGTATCGCGGCGGCCTATGATCCCGCGCTTTCGGAAGCGCCGATCGTCATCGGCCACCCCCGCACGGACGCCCCGGCCTACGGATGGGTCAAGTCGCTTTCCGCACGCGGGGACAGGCTCTACGCCGAGCCCGATCAGGTGGACGCCGCCTTTGCGGAGCTCGTCGAATCGGGCCGCTACAAAAAGGTTTCGGCCTGCTTTTACCGTCCCGCAGCCCCCGCGAACCCCAAACCCGGCGCGTACTACCTGCGGCACGTCGGCTTTCTCGGGGCGCAGCCGCCCGCCGTCAAGGGGCTTGCCCCGGTGGAGTTCGCCGAAAGCCCCGAGGACGATCTGCTTCTCGTGGAGTTCGCCGACCATGAATCCGTGAGCCTGCTTTCCCGCGTACTGTCCCTGTTTCGCGGCGTGCGTGACTACATCGTCGAGCGCGACGGAACGGAAAAGGCCGACGCCGTCATTCCGAACGGCGTTCTCGAAAGCATGAAGGAGCAAGCCACCGTGGCCTTGGTCCTCCCTCCCGACCCCGAACCCGCCTACAGCGAGGAAAACGTCATGTCCGATGACAAGAAAACCGTCCCCCCCGTGCAGCCCGCCGCAAGCCCCGAGGAGCTGGCCCGGCGCGTCTCCGAGCTTGAAGCCCGCGAAGCCGCCTTTGCCGAACGTCAGCGCAGGGCCGAAGCCGAAACCGTCGTTACCGCCGCCGTCCGGGAGGGCCGCCTTACCCCGGCGCAGTCCGAAGGGCTCGCCGCGTTCATGGCGAGCCTCTCCGAGTCCGACACCATCGCCTTTTCGGAAGGAGGAAAGGAGCTTTCCCCCGTGGCCTTCATGAAAACCTTTCTGTCCCGCCTGCCCGTGCAGGTGGAGTTTGCCGAAAAGTCCGCCGGGGCCGACGAAACCATAGACGGGCTTTCGCCGCTCGACGCCGCGAACCGCGCCGTCGCCTATCAGGAACGGATGAAGAGGGACGGCGTCGTCATCACCACCACCGAAGCCCTTTCCGCCGTGAAGGCGGGCAAGGATAATGGAGCGCAGTAATATGGCAACTCCCGGCATCTACAAAAATTTTGAGGCCGAAGGCGAGATCGGCCCCTACGTCATCGTAACCCACGGCACCGCCGACTATGCCGTGAAGGCCGCCACCGGCGCGACCGTGGCGCTTGTCGGCACCACGGACGAACTCGGCAAGCTCTCGAACGGGCGCGTAGACGTCTGCACCGGCGGCATTCCCGAAGTGGCGCTCGGCGGAACCGTGGCCGCAGGCGATCCTCTGACGAGCGACGCTTCCGGCAAGGCCGTGAAGGCCACGGCCGCAGGCAATCGCATTCTCGGGTTCGCCCTCGTGTCCGGAGCTTCCGGCGACATCATCCCCTATCAGTACAGCCTCGGCACGCTCGCCGTAGCGGCCGCAGGCTAAGGAGCACTCATGGCTACCGCACCGTTTCACGTTTCCCCGGAGCTGACCGCGATCGCCATCGCGTACCGCAACCCCGTTACCGACTACATCGCCGATCTGGTCATGCCCCGGACACGTCCTGTGGGAAAACTGGAATTTTCCTACACCGTGTACGATCTTTCGGCGTTCAACCGCCCGAATACGTTCGTCGGCCGCAAGGGCCGCCCGAACGAGGTCACCATGTCCTCCACCACGCAGACGGCGGCCATTGAAGACTTTGGCCTCGATGATCTCATTCCGATGAGCGATATCGAGCAGGGCCGCGCCATCGGGCGGGACATTCAGGCCGAAAGCGTCGAGTACATCATGGGGCTCGTCAAGCTCGACCGCGAGTGCCGCGTGGCGGCCGCCGCGCAGAATGCGGCGAACTTCACGAACACCGCCACACTGTCCGGCTCGAACCAGTGGTCGCACGCCGACTCGAAGCCGCTCACGGCGCTTCTCGGATACCTCGACACGCCGATGATGCGCCCGAACACCATGATCCTTTCCGCCCCGGTCTGGTCGAAGCTGAGAACCCACCCGCAGATCGTAAAGGCGATTTATCCGATTTCCGCCGAAGGGGCCGTCACCAGACAGCAGCTTGCGGATCTCCTCGAACTGAAAAACATCCATATCGGCGCGAGCTACGTCAACAGCGCCAAAAAGGGACAGGACGCCTCGCTCACCCGGGTCTGGGGCAATCACTGCACGCTTTTGTACCTTGATCCCACGGCGGAAACCTCGAAGGGCGTCACATGGGGAATGACCGTTCCCTACGGCACGGCCGTTGCCGGGACGATCGACGAACAGGGCGTCGGGCTTCGCGGGGGCGTCCGTGTTCGGGCCGGCGAATCCTTGAAAGAGCTTGTCGTCTCCAAGGATGCGGGAATGCTCCTCAAGAACTGCATAGCTTAAGGCCGTTCGGCTATAAGGAAAAACCATGTACGCGACGCCGCAGGACATATTGGACAGGTACGGGGATACGGGGCTTTTTCTCGCCGGACGGACCGAGGAAGGGCTTCCCGACACCTCCCCGCTCATGACGGCTCTTGAGGAAGCCTCCAGCGAGATCGACGCCGCGCTCAGGGGGCGTTACCGGCTTCCCGTGGAATCCGTGCCGCCGGTCCTGCGGCGCATCGCCGTGGATCTCGCCGTCGACGCAATACCGAGGAACGCGCCGGAAACGGCGGACCTCTTCGAGCGGCGGGCGAAGGCCGCGCGGGAACTTTTGAAGGCTATAGCCAAGGGCGACGTGTCGCTCGGCATTCCCGAACTTGCCGGAAGCGCTTCCGGCGGTATGGCGTATTACGCGCCGCCGTCCGACTTTCAAACCGAGCTGGAGAAGATGTGATGGGCGGCCCTTCACTTACGCTTACGGGGGACGCCTCCCCCTTGCGGGAAATGACAAAAAAGGTTCGCCGCGCGCTCGGCAAGGCGGACACGCAAGAACTCCTCGCAGCCATCGGTTCCGAGATCGTCGCCACGACGAACCGCCGTTTCGAGGCGGGAAAAGACCCAAACGGCGGAAAGTGGCCGGTATCGCTGGGGGCACGGGAAGAAAACCGCAAGACGCTCATCAAGACGGGGCGGCTCCGGGATTCCTACACACGCGAGGTCGGGCATGATTCCGTCGAGGTAGGCAGCAACGCAAAATACGCGGCCATCCATCACTTCGGCGGCGTCATCCGGGCGAAGAACGCCAAGGCGCTGCGGTTCAGGATCGGGGAATCGTTCGTCATGAAAAAAGCCGTCACCATGCCCGCGCGTCCCGCACTCGGGCTAAACGGCGAGGACGAGGATCACATCATGGAGACGACGGAAGACTGGATCGCCGGTTTCGTCAGGGAGATTAAATAATGGTTTTCAACGAACTGCGCGAGGCGATCGTCACCCGGCTGAAAGAAGCGATGCCGAAAGAAGTCGACGTCGCGGGGCACCCCGGCGTCATTGATACCGCCGAGCTCGGTCGGCTGTGCATGGCGGCCCCCGCGCTCAGGGTTTCCGTCCTGAAGGTGCTCGGCGTCGACCGGGCGCGCGGCAACGACGCCGCAGAGCTCCAGATCGGCGTGTATATCGTGGCCGGGGCGGGAAAGGGCGGCGTCGGCGCGGACGAGGTGGCGCTGGCGCTCCTTCCCCGCGTGCTCGCCGTGGTCAACGGCGAGAACTGGAACCTGCAATGCGTGGAAAACCGGCCTGAACGCATCAGCGCCGACAACCTGTTCGACGGTTCGCTCCCCGGGCTTTCCGGCGGCCGCCTCGTCTCGCTCTGGGGCGTCGCATGGCGGCAGCGCGTCATCATGCCGCCGCTCATCGATTTTACGGCTCCGGATCGGTATCCGACCGATCCCGACGCCGGAAAGGTTCCCGCGCCGTGGAACGATCCGCTCGCGGAGTTCCTGCGGCTCGGGCTCAAGCTCAAAACCGTGCCGGACGAAACCGGCGCACCGCATATCTACTCCGACGACATCATCGCCGTGAGAGGAGAAAACCATGAATAGGCTCAACGTCAAACCGGTTTCCGGGCGTCTCGTGCGCCACCCCGAGACGGGGGAACCCCTCCCGGCGGGAGGGCTTGCCGTCCCCCGCTCGCCGTACTGGCTCCGTCGCCTGAAGGACGGCGACGTCACCCTTGCGACGCCCGACACGGGCAAGGCGGTGAAACATGGCGATTAGCTTAGACAACATTCCCACGACGATCCGCGTGCCGCTCGCGTACGTCGAGTTCAACAACGAAAACGCGGTATCGGGCACGGCGGCGAATCCGTACAGGCTCCTCGTGCTCGGGCAGAAGACAAGCGCCGGGACGCACCCGAAACTTTCGCCCGTCCTCGTCACCTCAGCCGATCAGGCAGCAAAGCTTTTCGGCGTCGGCTCCATGCTGCACGCCATGCTTGCGGCCGTCAAAAAGGCCAACGGCTATGTCGAGACGTGGGCGCTCGCCGCCGAAGACAACGAATCGGGCCAGAAGGCGGCGGCAACGGTGACGCTTTCCGGCTCCACCACGAAAAGCGGCACGCTCTGGCTCTACGTCGGCGGCGTGTCCGTATCGTGCAAGGTTGTTGCGGGCGAAGAACTTTCGGCCGTGGCGACGCGCCTCGCTTCGGCCGTCAACGCCGACGCGACGCTTCCGGTCACGGCGCAGGCCGCCGAAAAGGCCGTAACGCTGACGTGCCGCTGGGCCGGGCTTACCGGAAACGATCTTGATCTGCGCCTCAACGTGTACGGCGAAGACACGCCCGCCGGGCTTGTTGCGACATGCACGGCGTTTACGGGCGGCACGGCGAATCCGGACGTCACGGACGCCATCGCGGCTTTCGGCGATGAACAGTGGCACGGCATCGTCATGCCGTGGACGGATGCCGCGAACATGACGGCGCTTGAGTCCGAGCTCGATCTCCGCTGGGGGCCGATGAAGCAGGCGGAATCCATCGCCTTCACGGCCTTTCGCGGGACGCTCGGCGAAACGTCGACGCACGGAAACGCCCGGAATTCCCACCTTGTGACCTGCATGGGGACGGGAAGATCCCCGACGCCGCCGTATATCTGGGCGGCCGTCAACGCCGTGACCGCGATCGCGTCTCTGGAAACCGATCCCGCGCGGCCCTTGCAGACGCTGGCGCTTCCCGGCGTCATTCCCCCGGCGCTTCCCGACCGTTGGACGATGGAGGAGCGCAACGTCCTTCTCCATGACGGGATCGCGACGTTCATGGTGCAGTCCGGGGACGTCGTCGCCATCGAGAGGCAGGTCACCATGTACCAGACCAACGTCTGGAACATGCCCGATCCGTCGTACCTCGACGTCAACACCCCGGCGACGCTCGGCTACATCCGCTACGCCACCCGTGCCCGCATCCTCCAGAAGTTCCCCCGTCACAAGCTGGCGTCGGACGGGACGCGCTTCGGGCCGGGGCAGGCCATCGTCACGCCGTCCGTCATCCGGGGCGAGCTTCTCGCCCTGTACCGTGAACTTGAAGAAGCCGGGATCGTGGAAAACTTCGACCAGTACAAGGCCGATCTCATCGTGGAGCGCAACAAGGACGACCGCAACCGCGTCGACGTCCTTTCCCCGCCCGATCTCGTCAACCAGTTCCGCATCTTCGCCATGAAGATCGGCTTCGTCTTGTAGGAGGCAGCCATGCAGTTTACCGGCAAATGCATCATCCGCGTCAACGGGTCCGAAATCCGGAGCACGGACGACGCGACCCTGAACCCCGGCGGCGCGAACCGCGAGGCCGTCACCGGGGGCGGCAAGGTTTACGGGTATAAGGAAGAGACGGTCGCTCCCGAGCTCGAGTGTTCGGTGGCGCACACGTCCGACACCGACCTCACGGCGCTTTCGGCGATCACCGACGCCACCGTCATCTTCGAGACGGACAGCGGGGACAAGTACGTGCTGCGCGAGGCGTTCGTCATGGAGCCCGCCAGCCTCAAAACCACCGACGGCACGGCGGGCCTCAAGTTCTCCGCCGTGTCCTGCGAAAGGATGTAGCCATGTCTCAAGTTATCGATGCCGCCGCGAAGCTCTCCGAAGCCGAGGACGCGGTCACGGCCCCCCTTGCTGATTCCCATATCGTCGCTTTTGCGGACGGCGTGACCATCGGCACGGTCCTCTATACCGAAGCTGAATTGCGCGAACTCACCGCCCGGGACCTTATCGACGCGCAGGAAGCGTCCGAAAAAGTCGTCCGCTCGCGGGACGCCGTCACGCTCGTTTCCTCCCCCGCCCGCATGGGGATCGAGCTGTTGCGCCGACAGGTGAAAAGACTTCGCGGCGGGGACAGCACCCACAACGGCCCGCTTTCCGTTGAAGAGCTCGGCAGGCTTTCCATAGCGGACTTCGAGCGGCTGCGTCTGGCTGCCGACGGGCTCGATCTGCTTTCCTCGCTTCATGAGGGAGAAAGCCTTGAATCCCGGGGGCGAGACGCTGGCGGGGATGCGTAACCTCGACCTTGCGCTTTTGGGGCTGGCCCGCCTGTCGGGCCTGTCCCTTGCCGAGGCCGAGCGCTTGCCTCTCCGCCGTCTCGTCCGCCTCCTGCACACCATCAACTGCGCCCGGAAAGAAGCATGAAAGTATCGCTCATAGTAGACCTTGCGGGCAACCTGCAATCCCGCGCCCGCCAGTACGCTCAGGCCCTCACCGGCCTGTCGAACAGCGGAAGCCGCGCCTTTTCGGGCCTGCGAAACGCGGCGGCTTCCGTGGGACGCGGCCTTGACGGCATGGGGAACCGGTACACGGCCATGATTGCCGGGGCTGGCATTACCTACAAGGCGACGAAAGCCGTGATGGATTCGGCTGTACTCGACAAAATGCTCGCGCGCGTGGCGAACACCGCCGGAGCCACGGCACAGCAGAGCCGGGGGTTGCGCAGTGAGTTGTATGATATGGCGAAACAAACCGGCCAAAGCGTGGATGAACTGCTTCAAGGCTTCTATGCCCTTGTCCAGTCGGGGCAAAGCTGGGATGAGGCTCTCGCCACCATCAAAGCGATCAATCCCGCAATGGCCGTAACGGGAGCCAGCGCGGAAACGCTCGCTTCCGGAATGACCGTCGCCGCTCAGTCTTTCGGCTTCGACCTTTCCGACTTGAAAACGGCGAAGCTCATGCTTGATCAGATGTACGCCGCAGGTAATCTCGGCAACGCCGAGCTGGAAAATCTGGCGGATATTTTCGCCCGCGTCGGCAACAACGCCAAAACGGCGGGACTGAGTTTTGAGGGGACATTGGCTTTCATCGAACGCATGTCGCTCGTTGAAAAGCAGCCGGAACGGCTGGCTACGCTTACGGACTCCACGCTCCGGCTGTTCACGAACCAAAAGTATATGACCAAAGCCGCCAAGGTTACGGGCGTCAATTTTTACGATGCGAAGGGTGAACGGCGAGCCATGTTCGACGTGTTGGCCGATATTCGCGACAGGTATCAGAAGTTCAAGACGTCAGCGGAGAAAGACAAGGCTTTTTCCGCAGCCTTTGGCGATACGGATCTGGATACACAGCGCGGCCTCAGGATTTTTCTCGACGCCGACACGATTGACGAGGCCCGAACGTTTTCCGGGGAAATCAAGGAGTCCGCGGGCCTCATTGCTCAAAAGCTGCCGAGCGCCGTCGCCAATGCGGTTGATCAGACGGCCCGCCTGAAGGCCGAGCTCGGAAAAGCCGCCGACGAATTTGCCCAACCCATCAATGACGCTATTGAAGGCGGCATCAAGTATATCCTCGATACCCAGCAGATAGGGGGAAAGGAGCTGCTCGTGGGCGGAAGCCTTGCCGCGCTCGGCGGTTTCGGAGCCCTGAAGCTCGGCGGGAAAACGCTCGGCAAGCTCGGTGGCGGGGTTCTCGGCAACGCCGTCAAAGGAATGGGACTCGGGCGGCTTCCCCTGCCTCTGCCCGTGTACATCGTCAATGACCGTATGTCCCTGACGGACGGCGCGCTTTCGGATCTCGTAAACGGCGGCTCCGGGCAGGCGGGGGGCAAGGGAGGCGCGGCCCCCGGAAAACCCGGCGCTCCCGTCAGGACGCCGAGGCTTCCCGGAAAAGGCGGACGGATGGCCCGTATCGCCGACTTCGGCAAGCAGGCGGCGCGAAACGGCGCGTCCGCCGGAAAATTTGCGGCCAAGGCCGGAGCTCCCGTCGCCGTCATCGGCGGCGTCATCGAAGCGGGCAGCGTCATTATGGACCCGAACGCCACGACGGATGACAAGGTTCGCGGCGTTTCCGAGGCGGCCGGTGCCGCCGTGGGCGGCTGGGGCGGAGCCGCCGGGGGGGCCGCGATCGGAGCCGCCATCGGTTCGATCATTCCCGGCCTCGGCACGGCCATAGGCGGAGCGCTCGGCGGGCTCATCGGCGGGTGGCTCGGGACGGAAGCCGGGGAAGGGCTCGGAAAGATGATCGGAGACAAGCTCACGGACAGGGATCAGGCAAAGGCGATCGGCGCGGAAATATCGGCAAAGAGTGCCGAGCTTGCCGAAAATCTGGCGGCCGAGTCCACAATCAAAATCAAGGTTGAAGGCGGACAGGCCAGCATTGAAAGCACGTCCGGCCCCGGGGACATTGACGTTTACTATGATGCCCTGAACATGCAGGGCATCATGACGATGGACTGATCTATGACAAAGACATGGGAAAACCTGCGCCCCGCGTCGTTTCGCGGCGTGGCCTTCGAGGTCGAGAGCCATTCGGAGAGCGGAGGCCGCCGCGTCGAGCTGCACGAGTACCCCTTGCGGGATACGCCGTACGCCGAAGACCTCGGCAAAAAGGCCGGCAAATGGCAGATCGAGGCGTTCCTCGTCAACGGGAAGAGCGGCTACGCCGAACGGCGCGACAAGCTCCGGGAAGCGCTGAACGCTTCCGGCCCGGGAACACTCATCCATCCGTATCTTGGCGAGCTGTCCGTCTCCGTCGACGGGTATTCGCTCAAGGAAACGACGCGCGAGGGCGGATACTGTACGTTTTCTATTTCATTCGTCGAAGCCGGACAGCCGGTCGAACCCGACGTCGAGAAAGACACGGCGGCGAATGTCCTCGACAAGGCGGAAGCCGCGAAGGAAGCGGCCACGGCGGGCTTTCTCGACGAGTACATGCCGCTGCTCGAAGACCTCGAAGGGCTCGCGGGGAAAGTCCCGGCCCTGCTTTCCGAGGCGACGGCCTTTCTCGGCACGCCGCTTTCCATCCTTTCCCGGGCGCAGTCCGCCGCGTCAAGCGTCCTTGCGCTTCCGGATCGCCTCGCCAGCCGGATCCTCGGGTATCTGGGAACCATCCGCCAGCTTGGCGGCATTGCGACGTCCGGTTTGAAGATGAACGCCCTTACGGCGCTTCTCGGCAAAAAGAGCGCGGGAACGGCAAGCTCGTGGCTCGTCACGTCAAACGGCGTCATCGCCGGAATCGTTGGCGAAACGTCATGGCCGCAGGCCGGGGGCGGCTCCATCGGCGGCGGTACGCCCTCTCCGGAGACGCCGGGCGTCGTCGCGTCGACCGTGGCGAACCGGGCCGAGACGCCGCTTATCGACCTTATCGCCGCCGGGGCCGTCATCGAGGCGGCCATTGAAAGCGCCGATGCCGACTACGGCACGGCGGACGACGCGCTGGCGTCCCGGGACGCCGTTCTCGAGGCCATTGATGAAGTCCAGCGCGCGAACTGTTCCGACGCCGTGTTTACGGCGCTTTCCGAGCTCGCCGCCGCCGTCAACGAGGATTTGACCACGCGGGGAGCCGAGCTTCCGAAGCTTGGAAGCGCGACCCTTTTCATGTCCATGCCCGCGCTCGCGGCGTCCTACCGGCTCTACGGAGATGTCGGGCAGGCCGACGCCATCGTTGCCAGAAACCGCATCCGGCATCCCGGACGGGTTCCGGGCGGCGTCCCTCTGGAGGTGATCCGTGGCTGACAAAATGAAAAAGCCCGACGTGCGCCTTGAAATCAACGGCGTGAAGTATGGCGGCTGGACCAAGATCAGCATCCGCAGGGGGATCGGGCAGGTCGCCGGTACATTCGAGCTTTCGATCACCGAGCGCTGGCCGGGGCAGCCGATCCCTGCGAAAATCGAGCTCGGGGCCTCATGCGTCGTTACCGTTGACGGCGCTCCCGTCATCACAGGATACGTCGACGACGTGGCTCCGTCGTATAACGCGGCCTCGCACACGGTATCCGTCACCGGGCGCGACAAGACCTGCGATCTGGTGGATTGCTGCCCGCCCTCGACGCAGCTCAAAGGCGCGACGCTCGCGGCCGTGGCCCGGTCGCTTGCGGCCCCGTTCGGCATCGAGGTGGTCGACGAAACGGGCGTCGGCGTCGTCCCCGGCTTCAAGACGAACCCCGGCGATACCGTTTTCGAGACGCTGGAGCAGCTTGCCCGGGCAAAGGGCGTCCTGCTCACGACCGACGGACGCGGGCGGCTCGTCATCTGCCGGGCAAGCAAAAAGAAAGCCGCCACCGTCCTCGAACTCGGCAAGAACGTCTTTGAAGGCAAGGGCAAGTTTTCCATGCGCGACCGCTTCTCGAGCGTCACCGTCATCGGCCAGACGGCGGCGACGGAGACGTGGAACGGCAAGAGCGCCTCACAGCAGAAAACCGTGGTGACGGACGCCGCCGTCCCGCGCCATCGGCCTCTCGTGCTCGTCGCCGATCAGGAACATCAGGGCGCGAACAAGCGGGCGCAATGGGAAGTCAACGTCCGGTACGGCAAAGGGAATCAGGCGACCTATACCGTGTACGGCTGGAAGGACGGCGACGCGCTGTGGACGCCGAACGTGCTCGTCCGCATCGTCGATCCCTTCATGGGGCTTGAGGCGACGTGGCTCGTCGGCTCCGTCGGGTGGACGCTTGACGAGCGGGGATACTGCTCGGAGCTTACCCTGAATCCGCCTGAGGCGTTCGACGTCGAACCCGTCAGCCCGAAAAAGGGCAAAAAGGACAAGGAAACGTTCCGCTGGCCCGGAGCCGATACAAAGGAGTCATGATGAATTACGAAAGGCTTCTCGCCCCGCTTCGCCGACGCATGGCGACGCTCATCGGGCGCTGCATCCTCTCCGCAGTCCGATCCGGGGAAGGTTTTCAGACGCTCGACGTCGTGATCATGGCCGACGAAAACATGGGCGGCGTCGAGCACGCCGAGCCCTACGGGTTCACCAGCAATCCGCACCCGGGGGCCGAGGGCGTCGTGCTGAACGTCGCCGGGCAGCGCGCCTCATGCGTCGCGCTCAACCTCGGCAACCGCCGGTACCGCCTGCGCGGCTTGAAGACCGGGGAAGTCGCGCTCTACACCGACGAGGGCGACAAGCTCGTCTTCGGGAGGGGCAGAAAGGTTCACCTCACGACGGAAACCTTTCTTGTCGACGCCAAGACCTTTGAAGGCGTTACGGAAACCATCCGGTTGACGGCCAGCGCCGGAACGTCCATCAAGACCCCCTCGTTCTCTCTCGGCGGAACCGGGAGCGGAGCCTGTGCGTCCACGTTCACGGGATCGCTCAAGACGACGGGCGACGTCGTCGCCGGGACGGTTTCCTTGCAGTCGCATGTCCATACCGGCGTACAGTCTGGAAACGGCACGACCGGGCAGCCGCAGGGATAACGCACATGAGCGATCTCAAGCTGACATGGAACGAATGGGGCGCGGACGCGACCGTCGAAGGCCATGATCTTGCCTTGGAGGACGGGCTGGCCACGGCGGTCATCCTCAGCCTTTTTCTTGACGCCCGCGCCCGCGCCGACGACGCGCTTCCCGACGGCGGCACCGATCGCCGGGGCTTTTGGGCCGACACCGTGGCCCCCGCAGTCGAGCGGGACCGGACGGGGTCAAGGCTCTGGCTCCTTTCGCGGGAAAAGACGCTTCCCGAAGTCCTGCGCCGTGCGCACGACTACGCCGCCGAAGCGCTCCGGTGGCTTGTCGACGACGGCGTCGCAAGCCGCGTCGACGTCTCGGCGGCCATGCCGCGCCTCGGCCTGCTTTCCCTTGCCGTGAACATTACGCTCGTAAACGGCGAATCCTCGACATACGCCTTTTCCTACCCGTTGGAGTAAACATGCCTTTCAACCGCCCCCCTCTTGATCTGCTCATAGCCCGATCCGCCGCTTCCATGCAGTCGCGCCTCCCGGGAACGGACGCCGTGCTCCGGCGCAGCCTCACGGGCATCGTCGCACGCATGAGCGCCGGAACCGAGCACGGCCTTTACGGGTATCTCGACTGGCTCGCACGCCAGCTCATGCCCGACACGGCGGAAGAGGAGCACCTCGAACGCTGGGCGTCCATCTGGGGCGTTTCACGCAAGGCCGCCGGGCACGCTTCGGGAGACGTTTCGATCACGGGCACGCCCGGGGCCGTCCTGCCCGAGGGGACGATCTGCCTGCGTTCGGACGCCGTCCGGTATGCCGTCGTCTCCGACGCCACCGTCGGAGAAGACGGGGCGGGAACCGCTTTCCTTTCCGCAGTCGACGCGGGAACGGAGGGCAACGCCCCGGTCGGAACCATTCTCGCCTTCGCGTCCCCCGTTTCCAGGCTCGATTCGCGGGTTCAGGCTACGGACGGGCTTACCGGCGGCACGGACGAAGAGACGGACGAAAGCCTGAAAAGCCGACTCCTCGCAACCATTCAGAGGACGCCGATGGGCGGGACGCAAGCCGACTACGAACAGTGGGCGCTTGAGGTTCCCGGCGTGACGCGGGCGTTCGTGACGCAGGAAATGGGGCGCGGCACCGTGACCGTACGCTTCATGATGGACGGCACCTATCCCGACGGCGTCCCCAAAGACGGGGACAGGCAAGCCGTAGCCGCGCACATCGAAACCGTACGCCCCGTGACGGCCGACGTGTATGTCGTCCTTCCCGTGGCCGATCCGCTCAATCTGCGGCTGCGGATTACGCCGGACACGGCCGCGATCCGTCTCGCCGCCGAGGCGAACCTCTGGGCGGCGGTTCGGCGCGACGCCGTTCCGGGCGGGACCATCTTCCTCTCACGCCTGCATGAGGCGCTTTCCCTAACGGAAAAGGAAGAGGATCACGTCATCATTTCCCCCACGGCGAACGTCACGCCCGAAACCGGGCACATCGTCGTTCCCGGAAGCATCGAGTGGGTGACTGAATGAGCGCCGATTACCTTTCCCAGCTTCTCGCCTTGCAGCCGCCGGGCGCAGCCCTTCCCCACGAGCCCGAAAGCGTCTGGGTGCGGCTTCTCGCCGCCCTTGCCGATGGTTTCGAGCGCGTCGACGCGCGTTCCAACGACCTTGTCCGAGAGTCCGATCCCCGATCGTGCATTGAGCTCATTACTGATTGGGAGCGCGTCTGCGGGCTTCCCGGGGAATGCTTGGCCGACGATTCCGTTGCGTCGTTACAGGGCAGACGGGCCGCCGTCGTCAACGTGCTTACCCGCGTCGGCGGCCAGACCCCGGCGTTTTTCAAACGCCTTGCCGCGATCGCGGGCGTTGAAATCGAAATTATGGAGTACAGGCCGTTCGTCGCCGGGCTTTCACGGTGCGGGGAACCCCTGTCCGGCCCCGAAGACGTGCGGTTTTGCTGGACGGTGACGGTTCGCGGTCAACGTGTTACATCCTTTCGGTGCGGTTCTTCATCCTGCGGGGAGCGGCTTTCGGCATTCGATCCGGCCCGGGAGGTCGAGTGCCTCCTCCGCGCGGCGAAACCGGCGCATACCGTCCTGATCGTCGGATACGAATAATCTGTTTTCCTAAAGCCCTTTCAAAGACTGATTTCATTCCGTTCCATATCATGGGGGCATCTTTTTTTAGGAAGGTGCCCCCATGAAATATGTTCCTCCCCTTGGAGCGACCGACCCGAACGCCTCCTATCAGGACGGCAACCCCGAAGCCGGTATTCTCGGCAGTATTGTTCCCGCTGCGGCCATTGAACGGCCGCAACGGGAAATCCTGAATGTACTCACGGCTGCGGGGCTTACTCCCAGCGATACGGACTTGACGCAGTTGCTTGCCGCCATTCGGAAAATCATCGGTACCCAAAACGCCGAGCTTGAGCGCCTGCGCCTGCTTAAAATCGGTTGTCCGATGTACTGGCGCAGTACCACGCTCCCGGAAGGCTTCGCGTGGGTCAACGGCGATCTGGTGCTGTTTGAAGACTGGCCCGAGTTCGCCGCCGTATACAACGCCGGTGGTTTTTCCGGTATGGTGCTGCCTTATAATGCCGACAGCGCAACCATTGCCGCCAACCTCGGCAAATTCCGCCCGAATGCCGCTAACCCCACGGGATTATACCTTCCTTCGTGTGGCGAACAGTTTTTCCGAGCTTGGGGGGCGGGGACGAGTGGCGAGGCCGGAAGCTGGCAAGCAGATACGGGTAGAGAGCTCACCGGCGACCAGACTTTTACCTCCGCCGCGAATGGCTGGACAGCTTATGGGTACGGCGCATTTGGAGAAAGCGATAAGACGTTTAACACAATGGCAATGACAGGAGGCACAATGTCACAAACAAGTGCCTATAATTTTCGAGCATCGCGTGCTTGGGGTGCCGAACATACCGGAACCGAGTTTTCTCCTGTGCATGTATCTATCCCTGCTGTTTTGTATTTAGGCAGATCGTCCGAGGTATAACATAACAGGTACATTGACGCTGGCGGGCATGACTGTATCTGATGCACCGTACCTGGGGTTGCTTTTTGATGCTCTGAAAAGGAGATTCCAAGTCTGGTCGTCCCAGACCGCATTCTGTGTAAGCTGTGCGATCGACTTTTTCTCGCCTTCACCACCGAGCGAAAATGCACCGGAAATATTTACTCCGGGCAGAACACCAGTGTATTGCCATGCGTTCTGAGTCGTTGGGGTCATCGGCGCGTAGTTGCCGATAATGTCGGGTACCCCCGGCATGTTGTATCCGCCCGCACTTCCCGCGCCTCCCGTCCAAGCTCGGAAATACTTTTTGTGACAATAAAACCATAACTAAAGGAACAAGATATGAGCATTCCTCAACTCCACATGTATGATCTGAAAACCGGAGAATACACAGGCAGTCGTGATGCCACTCGGCGTCCGAATGGCGAGTATGTGCTGGAGGCGACCGGCGCGACGCCTGTTGCTTTGCCCATCGCCATTCCCGCGGGGTATATTGCCCGCTGGAATGGCGAGGCGTGGGAAACGGTGGAAGACCATCGCCAGCACATGGATGAGCGAGGACGCAAGGAAGGCGGGACGCCGTACTGGTTGCCCGGCGATACGTGGCGTTCCGAACCCCGGTACATGGAAGAACTCGGGCCGCTTCCGGCTGATGCGCTTTTAGAACGCCCGAGACGTCCGCTTGAGGAGTATAAAGCTGATAAGCGGCGGGAAATCATCGCAGGCTATACTGCGGCACTGACGGCAACCCTGACGATGCCCGCAGAGTCTCCCTCGGCGGCGGAAGTGGCGACGGGGGCAGCACTTTTTGCCGCTGACGACGCTGTCGGGCTCGCCGACGTGCAGACCGTTCTTATGACTCGACGGGATGAACTGTTGGAGGCTGTAGAAGCGGCACAACGCCGAGAAACGGTCTCGGCGATCGTGGTTTCTTACCCGGTCTAGCGGTAAATTTCAGGCAGAGGCGGGGGAGATTGGACCCTCCCCCACCGGCCCGGTGTACGGTCACCGGACCACGGCCCCACATGATACGTACATATCATGCGGAGTGTCCGCCTGCGTTTATGGCTCACAGTCAGACCGCGAGCGCGTAAACGCATATCAGGACGGATGCGGGGGCGCAAGGGAAGGACAATCAAAAGATGGAGTGTACGGACAGGGAAATCAGGTGCGGCAAGTGCGGCCGCTTGCTGGGAACGGGGACGGCACTTAGCTTTACGGTCAAGTGCCGGTGTGGAACGTATAATCACATTCAAGTCGTCACTACGAGGGCCAAGAGCTCCAACTCCGAAACATCGGAGTCAAACCATGTCACAGAACAAAACTCTCCCGCCGCTGGCTGATAATGCGCCCGGCGTCAACGGTTTCAAGTACAAGCCCCGCTTCGGCGTCATCGTCATCTGTAAAGACGAGGAAGAGCATAGACGGGTGTATGAGCGCCTGCGCGGAGAAGGCTACAAATGCCGGGTGGTACGCGTATGAAGATCACCATCCACCACGAAAGTCCGGACTATCAGTCATACCGCGCCGCCTGCGTGCGCTCTCTCTTCAATGCCAAAGCCAGCGACTTTCGGCTTGAGGCGGAATTGCCGCTTGACGCGGAACCGTGGCAAATCGGACTTATCGTCGGCCCGTCGGGTTCCGGCAAGTCTTCCCTTGGCTCTCGCATCTGGGGGTCGGAAACGGTGCGCGGCTCTGAAGTATGGCCAACGGACGCCCCTATTGTTGACGCCATTGCTCCAGATTTCAAGGGAGGTGACTGGCAACAGGTGACGGCGGCACTTTCCGCCGTCGGCCTTGGCGACGTTCCGTCATGGCTCCGTCCGTACCACGTCCTTTCGACCGGAGAAAAGTTCCGGGCGTCTCTTGCCCGTATCGTCTGCGAAGCCCCGGAGCACGTCGTGATTGACGAATTTACCAGCGTGGTCGACCGTCAAATTGCCCGGATAGGCGCGTCAGCCTTTGCAAAGGCATGGCGGCGCACTGGTGGGCAGGCCGTTCTTCTTTCATGTCATTATGATATTATTGACTGGCTCGCCCCCGATTGGGTTTTCGATACCGCAACCGGCGATTTCCGCTGGACACGGGGGTGTCTTCAACGCCCCCGAATCGATCTCGACATATTCCAGACCAACTGGCGATTTTGGCCGCTTTTTGAGCCGCATCACTATCTGAGGGTGCCGCACATGGTGGCCGCCACAAACTACGTCGGATTTGTGGGCGATCAGCCTGTGGCTCATGTGGCCGTCTCGACGCTGGCGGGACTTCGGGAAGCGCGGGCGTGCCGACTGGTTATTTTGCCGGAGTGGCAAGGCGCGGGCGTCGGTCTTCGCTTCCTCAATGCCGTTTGCGCTCTTTGGAGGCGTGGGCAAAATCGATACGGCAAACCGATGCGGACGCTTTTCCACACGTCGCATCCGGGGCTTGCGGCGGCCCTACGCCGGAGCCCGCTATGGACGCAGGTTTCCGCCAGATTTTACGGCGAAGACAAGCTCAGGTGTCATAATTCCATGATCAACTCGAGGCAACGTCTTGGCGGGACATGGGCGGCGGTTGGATATGGCGGACACTTTCGGGCCGTGCAGGGTTTCCGGTATCTCGGTGAGGATGCCGCATGAAGATTGTACTTTTTGGGCAGAAATGGCTCGCCGCCGAAGTACTTAAAGCCATTACGGCTCTCCCCGGCGTTGATGTTGTTACAGTATGCCCGGACACCGAAACGCCCGATGTGCTACGCCGGGCGGCCTTTGAGTTGGGCATACCTTCATCTAGGAATATGGATGCGCTCCCCCGGTGCGACATGGCGGTTGCGGCACATTGCCAGCGGTATATCCCCACCGCCGTTCGTAGCCGGTGCGGGCTTGGCGTTCTAGCGTATCACCCCTCGCTACTTCCCCGTCATAGAGGGCGGGATGCCGTCAAATGGGCAGTGGCTATGCGTGACCCGATAACGGGCGGGACCGTGTACTGGATGGACGACGGTGCGGGCACAGGGCCGATCGAAGCTCAGGAATGGTGCCATGTCCTGCCCGGTGAAACCGCCCCGGAAGTATGGCGGCGTTCCCTCGCGCCTATCGGAGTTCGGCTACTCACCGAAACGGTGGCACGGCTGGCCACAGGAGGGCGACCCCGAGCCAGACCACAGGACGAACGTATAGCGACGTGGGAACCGGCATTCACAACGCGAAAGTTGAAGGCATAAAAGAAGGCGGGGAACTTCCCCGCCTTTGTAATTTTATTGCGGAATCTGCAATTCGGTTTTTGTCGAAGTTATCATGCCGCTGGAGGCGGAGTTATCGCGCCGCGCATCAGGAGGAGGAGAAACGTGGGGGGCTCCCCCCTTCTCCAGAACGTTTCTCCTCCCCCTCCCCAAAACCCACCCCTTCCTCTTCAAAGGCTTTTGACTTTATCGAATCCCTGCTGTCGATTTTCCCGGCTGATGGCAAGCGGCCCCGCCTGAATGATTCCTAATTCAGGCGGGGCCGCTTGCTGAAACAGCCTCTCTAAGAAGCGTTCCCCACGTTTCAGTTTCCCGCTGGAACGGACTCCTTTCGCGCGGCCTCCCCACCAGTCAAAGTTTTTGCGGGAGGGGGTCCGGGGGAGGGGGCTTTTTTCAAAAAGCTCCCTCCCCCGGCTCTCTCTTTCTACTCCTTATAATCATTGATTCGCGGCTGCCTCACGATACGTTGGAGTGGCGGAGTTCCAGGCGCACTCTCCCGCCGGGGGCGACGCTGAACTTCCCCGCTGTCGGATATTTTGGGGGTGGGGAACGGGGGAGGCGCCCTTTCTACGGGAGGGCACCTCCCCCCAATACGTCTGTAACCGAAACAAGAGGTTTCCTATGGAACTTACCCGACGAGACTTCGTGCGTATTTGCACCGGGACGGTGGCGGGAATCGGGGTTTCCGGCATGTTTCACCCGTTCGTGCGGGATGTGCTTGCGGAAACGCTGACCGGGCAGCGCCCTCCGGTGTTCTGGGTTGAAGGGCAGGGGTGTACGGGCTGTACCGTGTCTCTGCTCAACAACGCACACCCCGGCATCGCCAAAGTGCTGCTGGAAATCATTGCGATGCATTTCCATCCCACAATCATGGCCGCCGAAGGGCAGCTCGCCTTCCAGAGTATGCTGGACAAATCCAAAGAATTCAACAGCCAGTACGTGCTTATCGTCGAAGGCTCCATCCCATTGAAGGCGGACGGGAAATACTGCGTCGTGGGGGAAGTGGATCATCATGAGTACACCGTGGCTGAAACCACGGACATTCTGGCCCGGAGCGCTGCGGCCGTCGTTGCCGCCGGGACATGTTCGTCCTATGGCGGCGTTCCAGCGGCGCGCGGGCAGCAGACGCAAGCGGTGAGCGTAAGCCAATTTTTGAAGATGCGGGGCATCCCCACCCCGGTGATCAACGTTCCGGGCTGCCCTCCGCATCCCGACTGGATGGTCGGGACGCTGGCCCTCCTGCTCGACGCCATGAAGCGCAAGGGCACGGAAGGCGGCGTACTGGAGATCATGCGCGGGCTCGATGACGTGGGGCGGCCCAAGGTGTTTTATCCGAACACGCATCTGACCTGCCCCTACCTGAGTTCTTTCGAAGACGGCATCTTCTCCCCGTTCATGACGGACAAGAAGGGGTGCCGTTTCGAACTCGGCTGCCGGGGGCCGTGGAGCGGCTGCGACTCCGCCACTCGGAAGTGGAACGGCGGGGTCAACTGGTGCATCGCCAACGCCACCTGCGTGGGCTGCACGTCGCCCAATTTTCCCGACGGCATGTCCCCCTTCTATGAAAACTGATCGCCCGGAGGCAGCATGAGCAAGACCGTTATCGCCATCGATCCCGTTACCCGACTTGAAGGGCATCTCAAGGTCGAGGTGCAGGTGGAGGACGGCAAAGTCGCCGACGCATGGATCACCGGCGGCATGTTCCGGGGGTTCGAGGCCATCCTGCGCGGGCGGAATCCCCGCGACGCCTCCCAGATCGTACAGCGCATCTGCGGCGTGTGCCCTGTGGCCCACGCAACGGCGTCATCCCTTGCGATTGAGGCCGTGTGCGGCGTCGAGGTGCCCGAAAACGGGCGCATCGCCCGGAACCTGATGCTGGCGGGCAACTATCTCCAATCCAACATCCTGCACTTCTACCATCTCGGCGGACAGGACTATTTCCACGGGCCGGATACGGTACCGTTCATCCCGCGCTACCGGAATCCCGATTTGCGGCTTTCCGAAGAGCAGAACACGCTGGCGATGGATGAATACATCGAGGCGCTGGAAGTCCGGCAGGTCTGCCACCAGCTTGTGGCCTTGTTCGGCGGGCGTATGCCGCACTTGCAGGGCATCCTCGGCGGCGGCGCGGCGCAGATCCCCGACCGCGAGACGATTCTCGAATACGCGGCGCGCATGAAGCAGGTTCGGAAATTCGTGGAAAACCGTTACCTGCCGCTGGTCTACACCATCGCCTCACGCTACATGGATATGTTCGAGATGGCGCACGGCTACAAGAATGCCCTGTGCGTGGGCGTCTTTCCGCTGGCGAAGAAGGGCGAGCAGTTCTTCAATGCCGGGGCCTACATCAACGGGCGTGACGAGCCATTCGACGGGAACCGCATCCTTGAGGATGTGCGTTATTCGTGGTTTGAGCCCGCGCCTTCCGGCACGCCGCTCCAGAAGTCGGAATCTAATCCGCAGGTGGACAAGGAGGGCGCGTACAGCTTCATCAAGGCCCCCTTGTATGCCGGGCATCGGGTCGAAGTCGGCCCGCTGGCGCGCATGTGGATCAACGACAAGCCGCTTTCGCCTATTGGCCAACGGTTCTTTGCCGATATGTTCGGCGTCCGCGCGGAGACGTTCCGTCAGATAGGTGAGGACCCCGCCTTTTCGATCATGGGGCGCAACGTGGCGCGCGTCGAGGAGGTGTACCAGACCCTCGGCATGATCGAGTATTGGCTGCACGAGCTGGAGCCGGGCGCGCAGACCTTCGCCTTGCCGGAAGTCCCGCAGGCCGGGGAGGGCATCGGCTTTACCGAAGCGCCGCGCGGCGCGTTGTGCCACTACATGCGCGTGAAGAACGGCGTGATCGACGATTACGCCGTTGTAGCCGCCTCCATGTGGAACTGTTCGCCGCGCGACGACGCCGGGAAGCGCGGGGCCGTTGAAGAGGCGCTCATCGGCGTTCCCGTTCCCGAGGTCGACAGCCCCGTCAACGTCGGGCGCGTGATCCGCGCCTACGACCCGTGACTTGGCTGCGCCGTGCACGTGCTGCACGCCAAGGCCGAGTAGAGAAAGAATCGGAGGGGGCGGGGAGGGCTTTCTTCAGAAAGCCCTCCCCGCCCCCTCCAATCTTTTTCCTTCTACATCAGCCGCCGCACTTGGTGTAGGCGCAGTTGGGGCAGCGATGGCAGCCTTCCTGAAAAACGAGCTCGCCGCCGCAGTCGGGGCAAAGCTGACGGTCGAAGGCCGAAACGGTGTGCGTGGGTACGGGGTTCCTGCCCTTGAGATAACGGTTTTCGAGTACCCACGCGATGGCGTCGGGAATCGAGAGCAGGAGCCCCTTCTTTTGGAATATGGGATGCTCGCCGCCAATGCCCTTGAGCTGACCCACCACGTCGGCAACGTCGATGCCGGATCGGAAGGCCAGAGAAACGAGCCGCCCGATGGCCTCGGCCTTGGCGGTCACGGAATGCCCGGACTTGCCGATGGTCGCGAAAATCTCGAAAGGCTTGCCGTCCACCTCGTTCACCGTGAGATACATGCCGCCGAGCCCGGTCTGCACCTTTTGCGTGAACCCGGTTACGAAGTCGGGGCGCTTGCGCACGCGCACTTGCGACTCCTCGGACGGCTTTGCGGCGGGGGCGCTCGTGGTCAGCACCTGCGTGGATTTGCTGCCGTCGCGGTAGACGGTGACGCCCTTGCAGCCTTCCTCGTAGGCCATCCAGTAAATGGCGAAAATGTCGTCGCGCGTGGCCGAGTTGGGCAGGTTTACGGTTTTGGACACGGCGTTGTCCGTGTGGCGCTGGAAAGCCGCCTGCATACGGAGATGCCACTCGGGCGCGATGTCCATCGCGGTCACGAATACCCGGCGCAGATCTTCGGGAAGCTGGTCGAGGCTCTGGATGGACCCGAGCTCCGCCACGCCTTCCAGAAGCGGCTGGCTGTAGCAGTCGATTTCGCGCAAGGCTTCCTCGAAATGCGGGTTCACTTCCACAAGGCGTTCGCCGTCCATGACGTTGCGGGCGAAGCTCAGGGCGAACAGCGGTTCCACGCCGGACGAGCAGCCCGCGAGGATCGACAGCGTGCCCGTGGGCGCGATGGTCGTGATGGTCGCATTGCGCAGGGGCGGGATGCCTTTGGTGGGATAGATGGACGTTTCGTAGGCCGGGAAGGGCCCGCGTTCCGCCGCGAGCTGGATGGAAGCCGCCCGGCCGCGCGTTTCGATGAAGTCCATAATCCGTTCGGCCAGCGTGATGGCGTCCGCCGAATCGTAGGGGATGCGGAGCTGGTACAGAAGATCGGCCCAGCCCATAACCCCAAGGCCGATCTTGCGGTTGCGGCGCACCTGTTCGGCAATGCGTTCGAGGGGGAATTGCGAGGCGTCCACCACGTTGTCGAGGAAGCGGACGGCCAGCGCGATGGTCCGTTCGAGCCCCGCCCAGTCGATGCCCCGGTCGGCGGGGTTGGTTTCGTCGAGGTGCCCCGGCACGAAGAAACTGGAAAGGTTCAGCGAGCCGAGGTTGCAGGCTTCATAAGGCAGCAGGGGCTGTTCGCCGCAGGGGTTGGTGCTTTCGAGCTCACCTTGCGCCGGAGTGGGGTTGTCGCGGTTGATCCGGTCAAGGAAGATGATGCCGGGATCGCCGCTTTGCCACGCCTTGTCCACCAGCAGGTTGAATACTTCACGGGCGTTGAGGCGTCCCTGCTCCTTGCCGCTGGCGGGGTTGACGAGGGAGTAGTCCCGATCCTGCTCCACGGCCTGCATGAAGGCTTCGGTAATGCCTACGGAGAGGTTGAAGTTGTTGAATTCGCCTTCCTGCTCTTTAGCCCGGATGAATTCGAGGATGTCCGGGTGATCGATGCGCAGGATGCCCATGTTCGCGCCGCGCCGGGTGCCGCCCTGCTTGATCTGCTCGGTGGCGGTGTTGAAGATGCGCAGAAAGGACACCGGGCCGGAGGCCACGCCGCCGGTCGTGCCCACGCGGGAGTTCTTGGGCCGCAGACGGGAAAAGGAGAAGCCCGTGCCGCCGCCGGACTTGTGGATCATGGCGGCGAATTTTACGGCGTCGAAAATTTCTTCGATGGAGTCGCCGACGGGGAGTACGAAGCAGGCCGAAAGCTGGCCGAGCTCGGAGCCCGCGTTCATCAGCGTGGGCGAATTGGGCAGGAAGCGCCAATCGGTCATCATGTCGTAGAAGGCACGGGCCAGCGCGTCGGGTTTCCACGGGGACTGTTCGTATTTGGCTTCCTCGGCGGCTACGGAAGACGCTACGCGCCAGAAGAGTCCGGTCGCGTCCTCGACGCATTGGCCGTTTTCGTCCTTGCGGTAATAGCGCTTGGAAAGGACTTTTTCCGCATTGGGATTGATAACGGGGGGAGTGAGATTGAGAGGCATATTCATCATGGTGGCACCAGCGTTGTTTGTGGTCTTAACGGGTTCTCCACGATACGCGGTCGGGAAGGAAAAGGCTATCTCGGGAAATGGGGCCGGAACGGGAACCACCGCGCATTTTTGGAAAAATCGGCAGGAGAAAAATTTTTATGGAAAAACGCCATGTTAGATTCTCGTCTTCCACAACGCCAAAAGCCCCCTGAGGCGACCCTCAGGGGGTGGAAGCGAGAAGTTGTTGACGGGGAGGGCTACTCGGCCGGAGCGTAGTAGCAACGCTTCGGGGACATGATCTTGCCTGATTTCTTCAGTTCGTCGATGGCCTTGGACACTTCTTTGGAATCGACATCAAGGGCTTTGGCGACGTCGCCGGGGCGGACGGGCTTGCCCGCATCCTGCATGGCCTTGAGAACCTGTTCAGCTGTAACTGCCATAATGGACCTCCGTGAAGCGGCTCTGCCGCCGGTATTTTTTAGGAACAATTCCTGATAATCAAATTCCTCTGTTCCTGTCAAGGATTTTATGTGACGAACGCCGGAGAAGCGGGGCGGCAATCGTCTGGATTTTTGCGGGAAAAGGCGCTACGTTCCGAGGAAAAGGATAGCGGTATGAAATATCTCATCATGGAAGATTTTGCGGGTCAGCCGGTCAGCTTCGTGTTCCCCCGCCGCGTGGACCACGGCGACATGCGCGAACAGCTCCCCTACGGGCGGGTGCTCGGGGCCGGTTATGTGGAATTGCGCGACGGCGCGTTTCATTGCCACGGCGGATATGCCGAACTGGATATTGTGGCCCGTCCCGAGGATGAGGCCATTTTGATGGAAGCCTTCCAGAAAGCCGAGTAGGGTTTGCCGCTGGCCGGACCGTGTGTCTTCGGAATTTCCCTGACAAGGTTTTTTCGTTGGCAAGCGAGTGGATGCGGCCTGTTTCAGCCCTCGGAGATCCCATGCCTGAATTGCCCGAAGTCGAAACCATCGCCCGTACCCTCGCTCCGCAAGTCGAGGGGCGGCGCATTGTGGCTTGCGAGCTGCTCAACCCTTCCACCTTTGAGGGGACGATTCCGCTCGGCAAGGTTGTGGGCGGCATCATCGGCCGTCCGGGACGCCGCGGCAAGCTGTTGCTGTTGCCTCTTGCTTTCGGCTCGGAGCCGCTGCCTCCTGTGGACGAGGCCTGTCCGTCCGGTTCGCTGGCCCGGTGCCTTGCCTGCGGGGATGAACGCATTACCGGGCTTGGGTTCCATCTCAAAATGACGGGCCGCCTGTTCGTGTATCCTGCGGGTACACCTCCGGAAAAACATACCCGGCTCCTTTTCGACCTTGACGACGGTTCGCGCCTCTTTTTCGATGACGCGCGCAAATTCGGCTATGTGCGGGTTCTGTCGCCTTCCTCCGTTGCCTGCTGGCCGTTCTGGAACAGGCTCGGCCCGGAACCGCTGGAGATGGACGCCGATGCCTTTGCAGCCCGTTTTGCCGGGCGGCGGGGCAAGATCAAGGCGTTGCTCCTTGATCAGTCCGTGCTGGCGGGGTGCGGGAATATTTACGCGGACGAAAGCCTGTTCCGCGCGGGTATCCGGCCCGACGCGCAGCTCGTGTCCGCCGACCGTCTGAAACGGCTTCACGCGGCCTTGCGGGAAGTCCTGCTCGAATCCATTGACGCGTGCGGCAGTTCCATCCGGGACTACCGTACGGCACGGGGCGACGCCGGGGCTTTTCAGAACGCCTTCCGGGTGTACGGCCGTTCCGGCGAGGTCTGCCTTGAGTGCGGGACCCCGCTGGAAAGCTGCCGCATCGCGGGGCGGGCCACCGTTTTTTGCCCGAACTGTCAGCTTGCCTGACATTCGTTCATACAACCCTTTTACTAGACCGTAAGGATTGAAGAATGCAGAAGACGATCTGCCTGTTGCCGGGTGACGGCATTGGCCCAGAGATTGTTGCCGAAGCCGTGAAAGTGCTTCGCGCCGTGGAAAAGAAATTCGGTCATTCGTTCACCATGACGGAAGCCCTGCTCGGAGGCGCCGCCATCGACGCCGTGGGCGTGCCGCTGCCCGACGCTACCGTGGAGGCCTGCAAGGCCGCCGATGCGGTGTTCCTCGGCGCGGTGGGCGGCCCCAAGTGGGACACCATCGATCCCGCCATCCGTCCCGAACGCGGCCTGCTCGGTATCCGCAAAGCCCTCGGACTGTTCGCCAACCTGCGTCCCGCGACCCTGTTCCCCGAACTTGCCGGCGCGTGCCTGCTGCGTCCCGACATTTCCGCCAAGGGCCTTGATCTCATTGTCGTGCGCGAACTGACGGGCGGCATCTATTTCGGCCAGCCCGCCGGCACCGAAGTACGCGACGGCCTGCGCACCGGCTTCAACACCATGATTTACAACGAAGAGGAAATCGCCCGCATCGGCCGGGTGGCCTTCTCCACGGCCCGCAAGCGCCGCAAGAAGGTGTGCTCCGTGGACAAGGCCAACGTACTTGCCGTGTCCCGCGTGTGGCGCGAAGTGATGATTGAAGTGGGCAAGGAATTCCCCGACGTGGAACTGACCCATCTTTATGTGGACAATGCCGCCATGCAGTTGGTGCGTGATCCTTCGCAGTTCGACGTCATCGTGACCGGCAACCTTTTCGGTGACATCCTCTCCGACGAAGCTTCCGTCATCACCGGTTCCATCGGTATGCTGCCTTCCGCCTCCCTCGGCACGGGCAATCCCGGCCTGTTCGAGCCCATCCACGGCTCCGCGCCCGACATCGCCGGGCAGGGCAAGGCCAATCCGCTGGCGACGATCCTGTCCGCCGCGATGATGCTCCGCCTTGCCTTCGATATGGATGCCGAAGCCGCCGCCATTGAAGGTGCCGTGCACAAGGTGCTCAGCGACGGTTTCCGCACCGGCGACATCATGGAAGCCGGGAAGACGCAGCTTTCCACCACCGCCATGGGCGATAAGGTTATTGAAAGTATGTAGCATATTGGGAAAATTGGGGGAGGGGAGAGGGAACCTTTCTGAAGAAAGGTTCCC
>ENA-UEYG01000103-UEYG01000103.1-human-gut-metagenome-genome-assembly--contig:-NODE-103-length-58401-cov-5.921713_pt1 | contig 58401 bp, 45 predicted proteins | sample MGYA00242933_ERZ507934 | MGnify/ENA primary metagenome ERZ507934 (study PRJEB26167, sample SAMN06115527) | human gut metagenome | host: Homo sapiens | place: China:Zejiang | collected 2015-11-10... | reverse complement strand
AAAAGTCTTAGGAAGAGGAGGGATGGGGGCCTGGGGGAAGGGAGGAGAAAGCCCTTCTTCAGAAGGGTTTCTCCTCCCTTCCCCCAGCATATCCCGCCGCCCCCCACGCCATGCCCCGGCCCTCATGCTGCAAGGCACCTCCTCCAACGCGGGCAAGAGCATCCTTGCGGCGGCCTACTGCCGCATCTTCCGGCAGGACGGCTACAGCGTCGCCCCCTTCAAAGCGCAGAACATGTCGCTGAACTCGGGGGTCACGGCGGCGGGCGACGAAATGGGCCGCGCCCAGATCGTGCAGGCGCAGGCCGCCCTCGTCGACCCGGACGCCCGCATGAACCCCATCCTGCTCAAGCCGCACTCCGATACAGGATCGCAGGTCGTCGTCCTTGGGCAACCCATCGGACACATGGGCGTCCTCGACTACTTCAAGAAAAAAAAGGAATTATGGAAGACCGTCACCGAAGCCTACGACAGCCTCGCCGCCGACCATGACGTCATGGTGCTCGAAGGCGCGGGCAGCCCCGGCGAAATCAACCTCAAGGCGCACGATGTCGTCAACATGCGCATGGCCGAACATGCGCGGGCTTCCGTGCTGCTCGTCGGGGACATCGACCGGGGCGGGGTCTACGCCTCATTCCTCGGTACATGGATGACCTTCACCGACGCCGAACGCCGCCTGCTCACGGGATATATCGTCAACCGGTTCCGGGGGGACGCCTCCCTGCTCGGTCCGGCCCACGAATACATGCTCGACCGTACGGGAACTCCCGTGCTCGGCACCATTCCTTACATACGCGACCTCAATATCCCTGAAGAAGACATGGCCAGCTTCTCATGGGGACACACCGACTGCGGCGAAAAAAAGGCGGGGACACTGGACATCGCCGTGGTCATGCTGCGGCACGTATCCAATTACACCGACTTTGCGCCGCTCACCGCCGAACCCGACGTCCGCCTGCGTCCGGTGCGCCGTGCGGAGGAATGGGGCGACCCCGATGTGGTGATGCTTCCGGGCTCGAAAAGCGTGGTCCCCGACCTCGACGACCTGCGCCGCTCCGGGCTGGCGGACAACATCCTCAGCCATGCTGAGCGCGGCAAATGGATCTTCGGCATCTGCGGCGGATTGCAGATTCTGGGCCGGGCCATCCTCGATCCCCACGGCATCGAGTCCGCCGCGCCGGAAGTGCCGGGGCTCGGGCTTATGGATCTGCGCTCGACCTTCGCCGCCGACAAGACGCTCGTGCGCGTGGCCCGCGCCGAAACCCCGCTCGACGTGCCGTCCGGCGGCTATGAAATCCACCACGGCCTCACCGATCACGGCCCTTCGGCCCTGCCGCTGTTCCTGCGGGCCGACCGCGCCTATCCTTCCGAAGCGGAGCGCATCTGCGGCTATGTCTCGGGGCGGCGCTGGGCGACCTACCTGCACGGCGTTTTCGATGACGACGCCTTCCGCCGCGCCTGGCTCGATCATGTGCGCGCCGACATCGGCCTTGCGCCGCAGGGCCGCCGACTGGCCACCTATGATCTGGAAAAAGCGCTGGACAGGCTCGCGGACATTGTGCGCGAACATTCCGATATGGAAACCATTTACCAAAGCATGGGATTGAAATGAACCTCGCCTTCCTCGCGCTGCTGCCCGCCGCGCTGCTGATCGACCGCCTTTTCGGGGAACTGCCTTCCCGCGTGCATCCCGTCTGCATGATGGGCGCGCTGGCCTCCCGCATGGAGGCCCTGCTCCTGCGCGGCCCCAACAACGTCCTGATGTCTCTCTCCGGCACTCTCGCCTGTCTGCTTGTCGTCCTGCCCTGTGCCGCTCTCGCGGGCGGTCTGGCGTGGGCCGCGCAGGTTTACGCCGACCCCCGGGCGGCATGGTTCGTGTCGGCCATCATCATCTGGATCTGCGTCGCGCCCCGGAGCCTTGACGAACACGCCCTGCGCGTCGCCGTCCCGCTTGCCAAGGGCGATCTCGAAGGCGCACGCAAGGCCGTTTCCATGATGGTGGGCCGCAATCCCGACCGCCTCGACGCCCACGGCGTGGCTCGCGCCTGTGTGGAAAGCGTGGGCGAAAACCTCACGGACGGGGTCCTGTCCACGCTGTTCTGGGCGGGCATCGGCCTTTTCTTCTTCGGGTATCCGGGAGCCGCGTGCCTTGCCGTGCTGCACCGCTCCGCCAACGTGCTTGATGCACTCTGGGGCAAGAAGAACAAAAAATACATCCGTTTCGGCACGTTCGCGGCTCGTCTCGACGACGCGCTGAACTTCGTCCCGGCCCGGCTGTCCCTGCCCTTCATCGCGTTCGCCTCCCGCATCATTCCGAACCTGCGGCACAGCGACATCCTGCCCGTGGGCTGGAAGTACCGCGCCGCCCACGAAAGCCCCAACTCCGCATGGAGCGAGGCGGCCTTTGCCGGGGCCCTCGGCCTCAAGCTCGGAGGCCCCGCCGTGTACGGGGATCTGCGCGTCGATCATCCGTGGCTCGGCGACGGAACCCCCGACGCCAAACCCGCGCACATCGTGCTGGCGGTACGGCTCATGTGGCATTCCGTCATCGTCTTCACACTGTTTGAAGTGTTTCTTATCGGTATGTTGAGCTTGTAAGGATAATGAGGGAGAAGAGGAACCCATGAACACACTGACGATTCCCGCATTTTCGGCTGAGGCGGCAGAAGCGGCGCAACGGCGTCTGGACAATCTTGCCAAGGTTCCGAGGAGCCTCGGACGGCTCGAGGAGCTGGCGGTACGGCTCGCGGGGATTACCGGGAAAGAGAGCCCGGCGTTTCCCGAAAAATCCGTGGTGCTGTTCGCGGCGGATCACGACATAGCCCTTCAGGGCGTGAGCGCCACGGGGCAGGAAGTGACGGAAATGCAGGTGCGCAATTTCGTTAAGGGCGGCGGCACGATAAACGCCTTCTGCCGCAATGCCGGAGCGCGGCTTTCCGTCGTGGACGTGGGCGTGAAGAACGACCTCGACGATGTGGAGGGGCTTGTGCGCCGCAAGGTCATGCACGCGGCCCGCGACTTCAGCGAAGGCCCGGCCATGACCCGTGAAGAAGCATTGGCCTGTGTGCAGGTAGGCATCGACATGGCCCGCGAGGAGGCGGCCCGAGGCGTGACCCTGCTTGCCGCCGGGGAAATGGGCATCGGCAACACTTCGCCCTCCTCGGCCATCGCCGCCGTGCTCACCGGCGCGTCGGTTGACGAGGTGACGGGCATCGGCTCCGGCATCCCTTCCGAGCGCGTCCGCCACAAGGCCAGCCTCATCCGGCGCGGCATTGCAATCAACCGCCCCGATCCGAATGATGCCGTCGACGTACTCGCCAAGGTCGGCGGACCGGAACTCGCGGCCATGAGCGGGCTCATGCTCGGCGGGGCATCGCTGCGCATTCCGGTCGTGGTGGACGGCTTCATCGCCGGGGCCGCAGCAGCCATCGCCATCGGCATCCGGCCCGGCGTGCGGGACATGCTCATCGGCTCGCATTCGTCCTTAGAGCCGGGGCACCAGATCCTCATGGATTACCTCGGCATCCCCACCTATTTTGACTTCGGGCTCAGGCTCGGAGAAGGAACGGGCGCAGCGCTGCTCTATCCGATCATCGACGCCGCCGTCCGCATCCTTACGGAAATGGACACCCTGCAAGGCATAGGCATGAAATGATGCTCCGCGCCGCCCTCGGCTTCTTCACCCGCCTGCCCATCGGTTCCGCGCCGCTTCCGCCCACATTCCGGGGCGTCGCCGTCTGGCTGCCCGTGGTCGGACTCATCATCGGCCTGCTCATATCCCTCGCCCTCGGCCTTGCGGCGCAGATCCTGCCCGCCTCCCTGTGCGGCGTCATCGGCTGCCTTGCCTGGGTCGCCGTGACCGGGGGGCTGCATCTTGACGGCGTGGCGGACTGCGGGGACGGGCTCATCGTTGAGGCTCCTCCGGCCCGGCGGCTGGAGATCATGAAGGATTCCCGGCTCGGGACGTTCGGCGGGGCCGCGCTGTTCTTCATCCTCGCGCTCAAGGCTGCGGCCCTCGGCGCGCTGGCGGGCACGTTTCAGGCGGATGGAAGCGGACCGGACGCGTTCGCTCCTCTCCTGCTGTCCTGCTGCCTTGCCGGGATGCTGGCGCGGTGCATGGTTTTCGCGGCGATGCGTGTTCCCTCGGCGCGTCCGGGTGGGCTTGGCGAAGCCCTGCACGAAGGCGTGACCTCGCGCCACGAGCTGATCGCCTTTGCGCTCGGACTCGGCGTATGCGCCGTCAACGGGATGCGCGGGCTCTATGCCCTCGCCATCGCCCTGCTCGCCGCATGGCTTCTGCTTTCCGCCGCAAGGAAACGGCTCGGCGGCGTCACCGGGGACGTATTCGGGTGCCTCGTCGAACTGACGGAATGTGTTGTCCTCATAGTCTGTTGCGTGTGAAACTAGGGGAGGAAAGCAACCTGATGCGGAAATACGCAATCCCGAATATGCGCCTCGGCGCGACCTCGTTCCTGCTGCACGAAACCTATGTGCCCGCCGTGCGGTTTGCGGCGGAACGGTGTGATGATGTGGCGCTTTTGCTGGTGGAACCGGGCGAGCGCAACGAATATCTCGCCACACCCGGCGAGATCGCCGAAATCGGCAGGATCATTGCCGGAGAGGGCGTGACCCTGCATGTGCATCTGCCCACGGACGCCGATTTCGATACGCGGGAAGGCGCACGGGCGATGATCGGGAAAATCCGCCGCGTCGCTGAACTCACCGGCCCGCTCGCACCGCACAGTTTCGTGCTGCATGTGGATTTCCCTTCACTGCATGGGACAGGGGGGGAACCTTCCGCCGAACAGCAGGAGTGGACCGCCGAAGCTTTGCGGGAAATCGCGGCGTGTCTGCCCGCGCCGGAACGCCTCGCCGTGGAAAACCTTGAAACCTACGCCCCCTCGTTCTGGGATCGCTGGCTTGCGGGCACGCCATACTCCCGCTGCCTTGATGTGGGGCATATCTGGAAGGATAGCGGCGATCCCGCCCCTGTGCTTGCGGCGTGGCTCCCTCGGGTGCGCGTCATCCATCTGCACGGTCTGGAGCCACGCGGAAGCGAGGCGGACACGGCAAAGCCGCAAGGCCAGCAGGGGGCTCCGGAAAAACAGGCGGAAAGGAACCTGGCCCGCCTGTTCGGGCCTCGTCCGCGTGACCACAAGTCACTCAGGCTCATGCCGCCGGAATTCGTGGATGATGTGATGCACCCCCTCTGGAAAACCGGATTCTCCGGCGTGCTCAACCTTGAGGTCTTTTCCGTCGAGGATTTTACCGCTTCCCATGCCGTGCTCATGCAGTCGTGGGAGCGGTATGCGGCCTCTTCCTAAGGAAAATTGGGGAGGGGAGGAAGGGACTTTCTGGAGAAGGTCCCTTCCTCCCCTCCCCAAACCCCACCCCTCCATCTTCAAAGACTTTTGACCTTATCGAATCCCTTTTCACAGATTTTCTCAAGCATGGGAAGACAGCCGCATTTTCAATGGGAATGGCGCCATAATGGGTTAAAAAAACGGTTGAAGCATTAAAAGCGTGGCTGTGCTGCGGGAAATGAAGAAAGCCGTCTGTTCTATACATCCTATGACAGAGCCAACAATATCAGAAAAATGAATGTGTCGCATGGGGAAAGTGTTTGCGCTTGACTCGTGGCAAGCCACCGATGCAACATTTTCCCGCATAAAAAATGACGCGGCCGAGAACCCTTTTCCGAAGGGGCTCCCGATCCGCAAAGGCCAATATTTATGGATAAGCCTGATTTGACCCTCTATCTCGGTGGCACGCGGAGCGGCAAAAGCGCACGCGCGGAGGCCCGGGTTTTTCAACGGGCCGACGGGCCGGTGCTGTATCTCGCTACAGCTGAAGCACGGCCGGACGATCCTTCGATGACGGAACGCATCCGGCGGCACCGTGCCCGCCGCCCGGAAAACTGGCGGACGCTCGAATGTCCGCTCCAGCTTGGAAAGCACATTGGCACCGCCCTTGCGGAATTCCGTAACACGGCAGGGACTCCCACCGTTTTGCTGGACTGCATCACCTTGTGGGTATCGAATATCCTGTTCAGCCTGCCTGATCCCGAAAATCTCAGCGCTTTCGAGAGTGCTGTACGCCGCGAGACGGAAGCGCTGCTCGACGTAATCCGCTCTTCCGGTTGCCGATGGGTGGTTGTTTCCGGCGAAACCGGGCTCGGCGGCATCGAACCTACCCGGCTCGGACGGAACTACTGTGACGGCCTCGGCCTCGCCAACCAGCTTATCGCCGCGCAAGCCCGTGAAGCCTTCCTCATCGTTGCCGGGCGGCTGCTCAAGCTGGAGGAATAAGGGGAGCCAATAAGAGGGCACCGCGCCCTCCTTTCCCCAAAAAGGAAGAGCAATTTGCCTTTGACCGCTCCCGCCCTCAAACAAAAAACGCTCTGCTCCTCTCTTCCGTTAGAAAGAACAACAATAAGTTGATCACATTAAAAGCCCTTGAGGAAGGAGAGAACTTTCTAGACAAGTTCTCTCCTTCCTCAAGTTCTTCTTCCCTTTTCCTTTCCGCTTCTCTTTGTTGACCAAACAACCAGGCACACCCCTCAAAAGCTGTTCCTTTGCGTACATGGCAAAATCCGGGATTTTGAGAGTATCCCTTTGTAACATTCTTTTAATACACACTCTTTTTTTGAAAAAAAGGACATATTGTAACGCCATTCCAATGTCCCGAAAAATTCTTTCCCGGCAAGCGTTTTCTTTTCAAATGGTATTCAGGCGAGTTACAAAAATGCCTTGCAGCAAGTGCTCTTTTTCACTCCATCTTTTTCCCGTTTTTCCTTGACCCAAAACGGGAGCGCCGATATAGGATCAAAGAAACCCTATTCATGTTTAGTCGCGCGGAAAGACCATGAAAAGACGCCTTTTCCAGCCTCTGCACCTGTTCATCCTGTTTGCCACGTTGCTGGCGGCAGGCTGCTGGTGCCCGCGCGCCGATGCCCACGAGCCGGAGAAAGGCGCATTCCGCCACGCTCCGACGCAATACGAAACGGTCATTCAAGACGTCTATCAGCCCTTGCTGATCCAGACGCAGGTGCGCGTCCCGCACGTCCGCGGGCACGAACTTTCCCCAAAGGACAACGACGCCCCGGCGCACGACGCCGGACAAAGCACCGCTCCCTCTATGCTCCCGCCGCTCCTGTCCGCAGGGCTTCCGGCGGTGGTCCCCCTCCCTCTCCGCCCCTCTTGGCGGGGCCTTGTCGTATTCCCTCTGCCTCCTCCCGCGATGATCGACTGACGGCCTTTCCGCACATGACGCCATCCGGCAATCGTGCAAAGGACACTCCCACCCTTGGCCCTGTCGCGCCCGCGCCGCGAAACGGACAGAATCCTCTGTCCTCCCCGTGAGCGGACACCCGGAAACATGCGCCCGCCGAACGTGCTCCCCAAAAACAGGGGAGAGCTCCTTGTTCGTCCCGGCGCCCGCAGGAGGAAATCATGGAAGCTCCCAAAAAGCCGTTGTATAAATCTCTTTATTTTCAGGTTATTTGTGCCATTCTCCTTGGTATTGCCCTTGGGCATTTCTATCCCCAGACCGCTCAGGCCATGAAGCCGCTCGGTGACGGGTTCATCAAACTTATCAAGATGATCATCGCGCCGATCATTTTCTGCACCGTGGTCCTCGGCGTCGCAGGCATGGAAGATATGAAGAAGCTCGGCCGTATCGGCGGCAAAGCGCTCATCTATTTTGAAGCGGTGACGACCCTCGCCCTTATCATCGGGCTTGTGGTGGTCAACACCCTCCAGCCGGGTGGGGGAATGCACGTCGATCCCGCGTCCCTCGACACCGCCGCCATCGCCAAGTACACCGCTTCGGCCCAACACAACGGCTTCATCGACTTCCTGATGAACATCATCCCCGGCACCATCGTAGGCGCGTTCGCCAATGGCGACATCCTCCAGGTGCTGCTCATTTCCCTGCTCTGCGGCGCGGCCTTTTCCGCCCTCGGCAAGCGCGTCGCCGGTATCGTCGGGCTCATCCGTCAGGCTTCCTCGGCCCTGTTCGGCATCATCAACATCATCATGAAGCTCGCCCCGCTCGGCGCGTTCGGCGCTATGGCCTTCACCGTGGGCAAGTACGGCCTCGGCACGCTCGGCTCCCTCGGCTATCTCATGGGCAGCTTCTACCTGACCTGCCTGTTGTTCGTCTTTGTCGTCCTGAACATCATCGCCCGCCTCACCGGGTTCTCGCTGGTCAAGCTGCTGCGCTACATCGCCCATGAATTGTGGCTCGTGCTCGGCACGTCCTCGTCCGAATCCGCCCTCCCGACCCTCATGGCGAAGCTCGAACACATGGGCGCGCGCAAGGACATCGTGGGCATCGTGGTCCCGTCCGGCTACTCGTTCAACCTTGACGGCACTTCCATTTATCTGACGATGGCGGCTATCTTCATCGCGCAGGCCCTCGGCATCGAACTGAGCCTCAAGGAAGAACTTACCCTGCTCGCCGTGCTGCTGCTGACCTCCAAGGGCGCGGCCGGGGTCACGGGTTCCGGATTCGTCACCCTCGCCGCTACGCTGGCGACCATCCCCACCATCCCGGTGGCCGGTATCGCCCTCATCCTCGGCGTGGACCGCTTCATGTCCGAAGCCCGCGCGCTGACCAACCTCGTCGGCAACTCCGTGGCGACCATCGTTGTCGCCAAGTGGGAAGGTGCACTTGATATGCGACGCCTCCATGCCGAGCTTGATCAGCCCACCGTCATTGAAGAGGAACCTTTCCTGCCCGACGACGGTTTGCTCCAGCCTGTACCTGCGGACAAATAGTTTGGGGGAACGCGGAGTGCCGGGGGAAGGGAAACCCTTCTGGAGAAGGGTTGTCCCTCCCCCCGGACCCCCCACCTTTCCCAAGACTTTTGACTGGTGGGGAGGGCGGCTCAGAAGGAGTTCGTTCCGGCGGGAGTTGGAAAAGGCATTTCCCCCGCCGTCGATATGGATGGGATTCACCCGTTTTCCCGGTATGTTGAAAAAAGGCCCTTGGCGGTTTGTCGCTAAGGGCCTTTTGGGTTATCCGTTTGGTAATTTGTATTGCCGTGGTCGGGCTATGCTTCCACAAGCTCCACGGTGCTGTAAGCGTCTTGGATCTTGAACACCAATCTGCCGATACGCCGCAATTCCCGGGCCAGCGTATGCATCACCACGCCTTCCACCTTGGCCTCGGGGTTCATCAGTTCCAGAAGATCCGCGAAGGTTTCAAGCGAAGAGAACGCTCTGAACAGCAATTCCCGCATTTCCTCGGCGTCTTCCGCTTCCAACAGTTCTTTTTCACAGCGCACAGCCAAAGGAGGAAATCGATAATGGCGGATTTCCTCTTGGATTCGCTCTACCTTCGCAGGAGCGGGGTGTTCTTCGGACGACGTGCCGGAACGGAGCAGGGCCTGAGCCGCGCTCTGAAGCAGGGCGGCGAGAGATGCCGCATCGGGAGGGGGAGCGGAAACAGGAAAAGGCGTTTCTGACATGATGCACTCCAAGGATTTTTTTGATTGGAGCCTTCAAAATAGAAAACTCCGGGTGCTCAAAACCGTCCTTGGAACGGCGGGCATATTCCCGGCAAGCCGGTCTTGTATTAGCCCACACCCGGAGAATAAGGCAAAGGTTACGCCAAAACGGAGGCGTAAAAAAAGCCACTCTAACGGGACGGCGGGCCGCCAAGGAATAAAGGTGTTTTGAAGCACCTTTCTAAAAATACACATAGAGAACCGAGGAAGTCAAGAAACGCTTCGGGAGTGGAGTGCCTTCCCACGCCGGACTGCAATCATTTTATGGATTCAAAAGAAATGGTTCCTTCGTAGGAATACCACAACTGAGGCGGATTCAAGGCACATCCCACTCAACAGGCTTCCGATAAAAGACGAAAAAAGATACTCCCCCTCCCTTCCATTACACCATACAAGCGTTTCCTTTGGCGGCCTTGCCGCCAAAGGAAACGCGCCGCCGGGTCAAGGGGGCGCTGCCCCCTTGCGGGGTCCCGAGGGGCAGCGCCCCTCGGCGGGGTCCGGGGCAGAGCCCCGGAAAAAGGGCAGACAGAGTTACTTGGAAGGTTCACTTTCGCGCTGGGAAACGTAAAGGGACTTGTCGTCTATGTTCAGCACCGGAAGGAACTGCCCGGCCAGCGCGTACAGCCGATAGGCCCCGACGATCTCGTTCCCGCGCGCCGTGGCTTCCTGCGTGGCGGAATTGAAGAGCTCGCTCTCGGCGTCCAACACGTCAAGCAGGCTGCGCTGCCCAAGGTTGAACTGCGCCAGATAAGCATCCCGCGTCTGCGTGTTGTAAACGACCGCTTCCTGATAATACTTCCGCTGTTCAATGGCGGCCATGTAACGGGTCCACGTGTCCGCGATTTCGAGATTCAAATCATCAAAGAAGTTATAGGCGGTCTGACGCGCCTGACGGATGCGCGACTCGGCGGCTTCCGTCTCGGCCTTATCCGCACCGCTGTTGAACAGGTTCCAACGCATGGTCGCCATGACGTCGAAACTCGACGTCCAGTTGCTCCCCCTGCCGCCGCGATCCGAATAGTTCGGCCCAACCTCAAGATTGATCTTCGGATGGTAGGCCGATTGTGCAAGTTCCTTCTCGCCGCGTGCCGCCCGGATGTCCGCAAGATACGCCTTCAGCTTGGGGTTCCCTTCCTCAGCCGCCTTCATCACCGCGTCGGGGTCGGCAAACATCCCTTCAGGGACATATACTTCCGCAAGCGACGGGGGCACGGGCTTCCCGGTCAGCCGGATATAGGAGGCTTCGGCTTCGCGCAACGAAGCCTCGGCGTCCGTCAGGGTGGACATGGCGCGGGAAAGGCGGCCTTCCGTCTGGGTCAGGTCGGCCGTCGTGGATGCCCCGAGGTTCAGGCGCTCGCGCTGCGAAGCGAGGATTTCCTTATGCCGTGCCACATTTTCCTGTGCGAGGCGCAGGATTTCACGCCGACGCAGGTAGTCCACATGGGCGATGAGGCCATCCAGACCGAACGAGGTAGCGTTGTCAAACACGCGGTATTCCATCGATTCAACGGTGGCTTCTCCAGTACGGACACGGCTGCGGGTGGCGAAGCCGTCCCACAGGGGCTGGGTCAGGGTAATGCCCACGCCGCTCGCCGCGTACATGCCCTTATCCGAACCGTAGGAACGCGTGGTATTGTCGCTCAGGCGGCTGGCGCCGTAGCGCCCGGTCGCGTCCACGCTCGGCCCCCATCCGGCCTTTGCCCGGCGCAGTTCATAGCGGGTCACATCCAGATTTTCCTGAATGACCTTGAGTCCCCGGTGATGGGCGATAGTCTCGGCCACGGTTTCCCGGACGGTGACCGCACCTTCCCGCACGGGCGCGGAAGTCACGGCGGCGTTGGAGGTCGGAGCGGCCGGGGCATTCGTCATTCCGCCGAGACACAGCACCGCCGTCATAAGGATCATCGCAAAGGCTCTACCGTACATATTTTGCTCCTCCGGAGGGCAACCCACCCTCCTGCGTGGCTCTCTCCCACGCGTTCACTCGGGACATCCCCCAAGCGTTTTCCTAAAAAACCGTACCGCGCACAGGCGGATCGGCGTTTCCCTCGACAAGCGCCCTCTCCTTTCAAAAGACGGGAGGACTTGCTACGCCACCCCCTCATCCTCTTTCGGCAGGTTGGCGGCGACCCTGTTCCTGCCCGCTTTCTTGGCTTTGTAGAGAAACGCGTCGGACACCTGCACAGCCCGCCGTATTTCCGCATGGCATTTCCGCGTTCCGGCGTAATCGGCAGCGACGATTTCCGTCACCCCGAGGCTGATCGTCACCCGGATCTCCTCCCCTCTGGCGGAGATCGGTTTTCCCGCGATGCTCTTGCGCAGCCGTTCCGCAACCAGTGCCGCGCGGATCACATCCGTATCGTACAGCATGACGAGGAACTCTTCCCCGCCATACCGGCAGCAAATATCCTCAACCCTGAGGCAGTCCAGAAAGCGCTGCGCCACCACGCGCAACACCTCGTCCCCCGCCTCATGGCCGTGCCGGTCGTTGACATTCTTGAAATGATCGATGTCAGCCATGATGAAGGAAATGCTCTGCCGTTTGCGGCTTGCGCGGGCAAAGTTCTTTTCCGCCAGCGCGAGGAAGCCGCGCCGGTTCGGCAGGCCCGTCAGCATGTCGGTCAGGGACAGGTTCCTGTACTTGTCGATAAGCCTTCTGTTTTCTTGCAGCGTATTGCCGATAAGCTCGAAGTACGTCCCGAGGGCCCCCAGGCGGGGAAGTTCCGGCGTGTCGCCCTCCGCGAGTTCCTTGATGCCCCGCTCGACCGCCTTGAGCCTATCCATGATGTCCTTCAAATACGTAGCCATACAGCCGCAGTTTTCGAAATGGACGCCCAGTTCCCCGTGCGCGATGGATTGCGCGGCCCGGCGCAGCTCGTAAATCTGGAGGCAGAGCTCGCGGATCTCCTTATCCTGCACAGGTATTTCGTCGACGATGCGGACCGTGCATCCGCTGTCGTTCACGATCCGCGAAATGATCTCAAGAAGCTTAGGCAGAGGTAGATTCGAATGCATCGTTTCCCTCCGCGAGTTGTGTTTGTTGGGCGCGCCAATGGTTGTAACGGTCCATCAGGAAAGCAATATGCCTTGGCAACAGGGTATTTTTATTGTGTTTCCCAAAAACGGTCTTCCGGGCGTTCCGGCGTATGGAGAGCAGCTCGGATCGCCTTTCGAGCAACAGGGTTATGAGCATGACCCAATTCATCCTGCGCCCGGAGGGGTACAGAAAACCGTTCTGGCCGTCGCTGAGGACTTCGCGGACGGCTCCGGTATCGGGCGCGAGCACGACGCACCCGCAGCTCATGGCCTCCAAGAGTTCGGAAGGCAGCATAAAGGAAATATCTTTGCAGAGATGCAGCGATGAGACGCGCAACAGGTCCCGGTAGGCGCCCGGAGGGAGAAAATCCAGCAGGTGGATCCGGCCCCTCATGCCGGAGGGGAACGCCCCTATGCTTTCCCGGAGGCTATCGAGGCGGACCTCCTTGCCCGTGCTGATAAGAACCACATGGCAGTCCGGCCGCGCCGAGAGCAGGGACGGCAGCTCGCACCAGAAACCACCCTCCCGCAACCGGGCGGCGTCCCGCACGGAAAGGGTCACGATCTCTTGTCGTTCCGTCAGTTCACAGTCCCCGAAACTGAATCGGCTGGCGGGGTCCGGAGCGAAAAACTCCGTGTCCACACACTTCCGCAGTACGGAAATGAGCCCGCGCATCCCTTCGGGGTATTGCTCCCGTTGCCATTCCGTCGTCGTAAAATGGCAGTTACAATCAAAAAAGTTTTTCGCTTGCAACGTGTTGCGGATATTGCGGGGGGCCAGGGGGATGTCGGGCATAGTGCTGAGAGGATAGCGGGTCTCGGCCTCATCCCGAAAATACCAGTCGGCATACCCGACAAGGAAAGCTTCCGGGAACAGGTTCCGCACAAACAGACCGTTGCCCATAGAACCCGACAGGATCACCATGTCGGGCTCAAACCCTTCCGCAAGCACGCCCATGAGCGACGACGCCGTGGCCCGGCCGCGCAAATAGGCCATGGCCCAATCCCGTTCCCCGGCGTCAAGGGCGGGGGTTGATATCGATACAGCAGCCTTCTTCCTGTCCTTGGGCTTCTTCAGGAGAACCCTCTTGACGCCTGGGAGCGAGAAATCACGCCTTCCGTACTCCGACGCGAACAGCACCTCGTTGCCCGGCAGTGCGGCCAACGAAGCGGCCATCGTCCCCAGAGGTCCGGGAAAAGTATAATTCAAAAAGAGGATACGCATAGGCCCTTCGGGCATCCTCCCGGATTGCGCGGTATAGTCGATCCGGGAGGATGCGTGTATGTTACTGCGCGTTTTCCAAAATGAACTTATGGAGCATCGCCTGATCGTCCGTGACGGTTTCAGGCGTGAGGCCGTGCACTTGGATGGTAAGGCCCGCATCCGCATTCACGAAGGCGTCGCCCTGCTGTGTCCATGCATCGGTCAACGTCAGCGTTTCCTTGTCCCCGTCAAGGCCGAGCTCTATGCCGTACTGCTTCAGCGCGGCCGTATCCGTAAGCGACAAGGCATGGTCCCCGGAAATCAGAACTTCCACATTTTGGACGATCGGGCCATTATTGGGATCGGTGTTCCGCAGCAGCTCGTCGAGGCTCAGGTCCTTGTTGTCGGTAATCAGGAAGTCGATGCCGTCGCCGCCGTCCACAAGGAAGTCGGTGGAATCGTACTTGATGATGTCGTTCCCGGAGCCGCCGAACAATATATCCCGTCCCTCTCCACCGTCGAGGTAATCATCTCCACTGCCGCCAAAAAGGATGTCGTTCCCGGAACCTCCGTACAAGTGGTCATTGCCGCCCAGACCGAAGAGGACATCGTTCCCTTCGCCACCGAACAGCCAATCGTCACCGTCGGACGAGTTTTCCAGATGCTTTTCCGACCAGTCCGCAAGCTCATGCAGCTTGGCGCTATCGTGGCCCAGATTCAGGATGGCATCGCTCAGGGATGCCGGAGGGATATGCCCCCCCTCCGGAACGACGACGCCCAGGTGATCCGCGAGCTGGTGCAGGGTATCGCCCGCGCCTGAAGTATTGCTGCCGTCGCCGATGAGCAGATCGTTGCCGCCCTGCCCATACATGACGTCATTGCCTTCCCCGCCGATCAGGGCATCGGGCATGTCCGGCTTGCCCTCGTTGGCGTTCGGAACCAGCGCGCTGCCTATTTCCTCAGGATGCTCGCGGACGTAGTCGATAACGTCGGCCGTGCTCGGATTGAAGCCGAGCTGCGCCTTCACATACTCCGCGAGGGAGACGATGGCCCCATCCACGCTGAACTGCGCGGTGTCTCCGAAGACCACGTCATCGCCCTTGTTGGCGAAGATGGTGTCCGAAACGGGCTTCGTCACCGTGGACGAAACAATGGCGTCATACAACTCATTCGCGTTGTTGATGATAGTCGCGTTGTGGGGAGAATCCTCACTTGGGGTATTATCGAACCTGTCGAGCACGTCGAGGTTGTTCGCGCCATTCCCAAGGATGCCTATGGCGTGGACGTCGACCGGGTGGGCGCTGTCTCCGACGATGCGGTTATAGACCTTTTCCGCATTGCCGACGTGGTCCCATCCTCCGCTGTTGGACTTGTTCGGATCCCCGTCGGTGATGAAGTACAGCCTGTTGTCATGTCCGTTTGCTTCCACCGAATTGAACCACGTTTCAGCCTTCAGCAACGGATCTTCATAGTTTGTTGAACTGTACAGGTTCTTAGAATTCAAATAGTCACTGATGAACTGATTCAGTTGGGCTTCCGTCGTCGCGCTGGTCAACAAGAATGTGTTATTGGCGTTGACAGACCCGGCGAACTTAACAAGCTGAATGTTGATGACAGCATCGGTCCCCTTGATATCGCTCCACAGCTTTGTGATGTACTGAGCGACGGCCTTCTGAGCCGTATCGTAGGAACATCCCTCCGTATACTTGTAATTTCCCCACCTATCCTTTGTGCCCATTGACCATGAGTTATCCAACACAAAGGAGATGTTGTAACTCATAGCGACGTTTTCCGTCGTCGTCGCGCCTTGCAGGAGGTCGTCGCCGATGGAGCCCGCGCCGGTCGTGGCGGTCACGTTGACGGTGATGTCTGCGCTGCCGGTCGCGCCGTGCCGATCTTCCACCCCGTAGCCGAACTGGATCGACTCACTGTTCTTTCCGGTATTCGTAACCGAAATCGTGCCCTTCTGCCAATCGATCGAGATCTTCGTCGTCTCGTTGTACGAGATGTCCGTGGAAGCATCATGGGAGGTATATGTCTTGCCGCCTATGGTGATCTCCGTGATATGCAGGCCGTCCTTGGACACGGACGCGTCATCCCTGTCCATGTCGTTGTGCAACAGATCCTCAAACGTGATCGTGATCGATGTACTCGGCACCTCTCCCGAGGGGACCGTGCTGCTGATGACCACGTTGTCGGGCGTGAAGACATCGGCGGTATGCTCCACTTCAATGGATGCGGACCCCGTGAGATCCCCGCCCACGGCCAAACCGCCGCTCACCGTGAAATCCTCTCCGGCGTGCACATTGCCCGTGACATACAAGAAGCTGTTCGCGCCGAACCCTTCGCTGTTGATGGAGAGATTGCCGTTGACGATGGTGACGCAATTCAGGGGCGTATTCCCCAGCAACGAACTGTTTAGCTCACCTTCGATGTACAGCAGCAGGTTGTGTTCCGAGGCGTACTTGACCGCGGCCTGAACCTGATCAGCACTCGTCCCGGAGGTGATCTTCAACGTGTAGATGTGTGCGGCGTCCTTTAAGGTATCCAGTGTCAGGTTGTTGCCGCCCAGATCCGAGAAGAACTTGCCGAAAAGGTCACCCGCAACCCCATCTTCCAAAACTGTGAACGCGTCATCCTGCTTGTCCGTCATCCATCCGGTATGGATACGGTCGCCTACAGTACCGCCCACCGTAATGATGCTGTCCCCGAGCACCGCGCTCGCCGATGCGGAGATGATGCTTTCCCCGGACACGGCCTTGTCGATGTCATAGACATTGTCCGCCGCTTCTGGAGCGGTATTGGTGACGGCGATATGGACCGTATCGGTTGCGGTATCCAGATCTCCGTCCGTGGCCACCACCTTGAGATCGCCGCCAAATCCTTCCTTGACCTTGGTCGAATCATATTCCAGCGTATAGGAATACCGGAATTCATTGGCGTCGGTCCCAGTCTGGACGACGGTTATGGCGTAGAGGCCGTCCGGATCCGTATACTGCCAGGAGCCTTCATCGTTCTTTACGAGCGTATGCCCGTCGAACGTGAACGCCGCGTCCCCCGGCCCGTCCGCACCGAAATGTACCATGAATGTATCCGTAATGCTGCCACTCGCAGAGTCCGCAGCGTGTTCGACTCGATCGCCCTGAACAGTCAGCACGGGCGCGTCGTCAAGCGCGTCCACCGTGATTTGGCCGGTCGCCGTGCCGCCTGTTGTCGTGATGGTCACGTCGAACGCGTCCGCGTGCACGGCCTCCCCGCGCCCCGCATCGCCCTCGCCGGGGCGGTTGGACGCGTTGCCCGTGGCGTCCACGGGCGTGGTCAGGGTATAGGTGTAGTGCACGGTCCCGTCCGCATCCATGCCCGTCACCGTCAGCGTGCCGTGCGCGCCGTCGGGCACGGACACCGCGGCGTCAGCCGTCACTTCCACCCCGTTGTGGTACAGCTTGCCGTTTTCCACCTTCAGTTCGATGCCGCCGATGGTCACCGTGGCGTCCGCGCCGTGCAGCTGCATGTGGAACGAGCCGTCCGTCGCGGCTCCGAAGGGCTGCGTGGCCGACGTCTCGTGCTGCGACCCCATGCCGGGGATGTTGCCTTCGTCCGTGGTCACCACGCTCGAACCGCCCGAGGGGGCGTCGTTGAACAGCGGGCGTTCGGGCACTATCACTTCTTCAACGACAGTCTCCTCTTCCTCCACGCCTCTGTTGCCGTAAGCTTCTAATTCACGATCAGGTTCAGCAGCGCGGTTCAAGCCGAGATCAAGGCCGCCAAGGCGTTCGACCCCATCCATGAGGGAAGCGTCCGTGTACTCGTGGAAGCGGCCGCCGTCGGCGTTCGAAGCCGCTACCGCCGGACCTGCCGCGGGCATCAGATCGGGTTCGTTAAGGGCTGCAAAAAACTCGGAGCCGGAAACGGACGTTCCATCCACGATGAAGTCCGGGATGCTGTCCTTGGAGAATGTCGTGTAAAAATCAGTAAGGGTAATCCGGCTTCCGTCTTCAAAGGAAAGAAGCAGATCATTGCCTTCCTTGGAAAGGACCACGCTGTCCGCAGGAAAATCGAACGCGATGTGATCAAATTTTTCGCTAGGGATAACCTGATTGGCTCCATTCGCAGGATGTCTGAGAGTAAGGTCTGCCATCATATGCTCCGAATACTGTTAAGTGGATGAAAAAATATCGTTTGGCGAACACCGCGGAACGTTCGCCTCTCATGCCGGACTGAGTATCGACTTCTTGTCCATCACCATGATGGCGCCTTCCGTGTGCCTCATTTCGACAGCGCCTTTGGGCAGACCGTTCAAAGAGTACGAAAGGAACCATCCATTATCTTTCGTGAAACCAAAAAGTTTATTACTATCGACCCAAAGGCCGAGGCAGGCTTTCAGGTCACCGGGGGCGGCTATCGGCAGAGACGTGTCAATGAACACATCAATCCCCGAAACGGAGGCAACGCCTTCCCGTCCATGTCTCAACAGTACGTCCAACACCCCTTTTCCGATGAGAAACGTGAACCGCCCGTTGCCGTCTATGAAATAATCCGTGGGATCGTACTGAATGATTTCTAAAGGGATATAGCCTTCGTCCAAAGGTGCCTCTTCCGCAAATGCACAAAAAAGGGGCGCATCATATTCTTCCTCCGGCCATATGCAGGACTCAAGAGAGTGTTCTCCCCGCACAACGGCTCCGCACATGGTTTGTAAATTCTCTTGAACGGTGCCTTCATGAAAGGGACATGCTTCCCGCCTCAATGCCGCATCGTCTTTCCGCAACATGGAAACTCCCAAGAGAAGATGGACTAGAAAAATCTGTCCGCCGTGCTTCCAAGATTTCCTGAAAAAACAAAACGCCCCGTGCCGAAACAATGTTTCGGCACGGGGCGTTCTTATCCTGATCGACAGAAGACAATGGGCCCAGAAAAATCAGGGAGAGAGAGAGAGAGAGAGAGAGAGAGAGAGAGAGAGAGAGAGAGAGAGAGCATACGAATCACCTCTATTTGCAAAATACAATCAACTGAAATAACAAGATAAACTTTAATCTATAAGTACTCTAGCATAAAGGTTTTCCCGATGCAACGGCGGAAAATTTCTCTCTCGTAGAGAAAGGCTGTTTGAGAATGCTGGAAGGGGGCTTGTTCAGTCTATGCATACGCCCCAAGGGACGGCACGATACTCTTGTCTCGGTCTCATTCTTTTTATCGGTTTCTAGGAGAAGCGGCGGAGGATTGGGGAAACGCGGGTAGAAGCCTCGGGCTATCGCAACACCTTTCCAAGGCTCTCCAGCAAGGCGGCGTTTACAGCCCTCTGCCCTTCCTGCCAGCCGCGCAGAGCTTGCGGATTGCAGGGCTCCTGCCCGTCGAGGCGGCTCAGGAACCGCTTGAAGGGGCTCGCGTATTCGTAATCCGACACGTCGCCGCAGACATCCGCGCCGATCACCCTGCCCGCGCAGGCGGCAAATACGGCCTCGGTATTGCGGAGCCGGAAGACGCCCTGATCCCAGTTGGTCTTCACCACGTCTTCCGCGAACACATCCTTGTCGATGGAAAGGTAGATGTCCCCGGCATCCGCCAGTGCCGGGATCAGCCCGCGCACCAGTTCGTCCGCCGATCCGAACGCCATGCCGCACCCCGCCCGCCCGATCAGGCGCAGCCACGCCGCGTCCGTGCCGACGCTCCAATACGTCAGCTTGCGCCGCAGAAAGGGCGTCAAGCGGTTCTCCCACGCGTGGGCAAGGCCGATGTCCCCCGAGGTGATGCCGATGACATGGACGCGCCGGACGCTCGGCAGCAAGGCGGCGTGCGATACCCACGAACCGCAATGGATGCCGAAGGGATAGCGCATGTTATCCGGGTGGTTGTCGAAAACGACCACATCAAGGGACGCGGGCGGCAGGCGGCGGCACAGGCGGCGCAGCGGGATCAGCGTGACGTGGTGGAAATCGCCGCTACCCATGAACGCACAGCCGCAATCCACAGGCAACACGCCTTCCAGATGGGCTTCCAGCGCACTGAATGCCCGGCGCGTACAGCCGAAGCGTATAGCCTCCTGCCACGAGCCCAGCGGGATACGGCGTTCGCCCTCCGCCACAGGCAGGACCGAGCCGTCGAAATCGAGGATCACCGGCTGGAAAGGCCGGAAGGATTCGCGGGGATCATGCATGATCCGTATCCTTATCAGCCGCCTTCGCGCCCACGGCCTTTGCGTCGGACTCAAACCAATGCCGGAACATGTACAGGATGCGGCGCAGGATCGGGTTGCGCACCCAGACCAGATGCCGGGTGAACGTGAACCGCGCCCCGAGGCTGGCTTTGACTTCAGGATCGGTCCAGCCCGCCACGTAGAAGCGCAGACCGCGTCCCAGCGCGTGCTCGAGGTTCACGAACCAGCTCACGAAATAGAGGTCGAGCTCCCGTGCCTGCGGGTAGCGCAGCCCGATGTACTTGTCGATGAGCATCCCGCCGTGCTCAAGGCAGATGTTGTAGCCCACGAGCTCCCCGTCATGGCGGTAACAGAATACCACGCCGCCGATCTCCCGGCTTTGCAGCAGCCCCGCGAAGAAATCCCGCGTCAGCAGGTCGAAATGGATTTCGCTCTGGGCGTAGACGCCGAGGTAGAGGCCGTACAGCTCCTCCAGCACATCAAGGCTGCCGAACCGGGCGTCCCCCAGCGGCACGGCTTCGATGTCCAGACGCTCGCGCGACTTCAGCTTGCGGCGCAGGTTCTTGCGGCGGCTCTTGGAGAGGCGCGACAGGTATTCGTCGGTACTGGAAAAATCGATGGGAACGTAGGCCAGCGCCTGCCCTTCCACGACGATGAATCCCTTGTCCGGCGCGATCCGGGCCAGCCGCATGGCGGCCTCGTTGTCCCCTGCACCCAGCAGCGGGGAAACTTCCGGCACGTCCTTGACAATCAGCAGGGATTGCCCGGCGGCACAGCGCTCGCGGAAGCCGTCGAGAAGCTCGCCCGGCTCCAAGCCCTTTGGGAGCGGCGCGTATTCGGTAGCCGTGGTCCCGGCGAAACGGGCCGGGAAACGCAGCAGGCGCGACCACAACCCGAACAGGGGAAACCTGCGGATCTTCGCCAGAATCGCGGGTTCCAGCGTGGTCAGCAGATCGAAATCGGTTCCGAAGACGGGCAGATCCGCTTCGGAAGCGGCGGCAAAGCCCTGCGGCGGGTGGCGCAGGAACAGCTCCACCAACGCCTCGGGTTCGAGCAGATTGGCATGGCGGGCATCAGGCATGGCATATCTCCCCGGCAAGACGGGCGAACGCGGCATCGTCCAGCCAGTGCGTATTGGTGACGGTCAGCATCCTGTCCGCCAAATCCCGCGCCGCCGGGCAGGGCCCGCCCTCGACGGCACCCGCCAGATACGGATAGTCCGGCAAGGCCCGGACAAACAGCTTGGAAACCCCGAGCCCCGACCGCCACAGCGCGCCGAGCGCCCGGTCCCGCCGATCCCGATCCGGCATGAGGACCATAAAGAAAGGCCATACCCCCTCCCCGCCCGGATCGTCGCGCAGGACTTCCGCCCCCGCCCGCTCCAGCATCCCGGCGCGGCGCACGGCCCGGTCACGTCCCGCCTCGAGGAACGCCGGGAGCCGCTCCAGAGCGTTCGCCGCCACGCGCAGGCGCAGCGCGTCCATGCGGTGCAGGGGGATGTCGTCCAGCGTGAAGGCGTCGCCCACCGCCGCGATCTCGTCGCCCCGGTCAAGCTCGCGCCGCAGCGGGCGCCCATAGGCCAAGGGCAGCAGCGCCGGGTTGTAGGCCACGGCGTAGCCGAACAGTTCAAGGACGCGCCGGGCGTTCCAGAGCAGGCCGGGCCGCAAGACGCGGGAGGCCGTCCCTTGAAGCTCGGCGTGCAGGTCCGGATCGCGGCTGAACAGCACGCCGCCCTCGTACGTGGTAAGCCCCTTGCCCACGGCAAGGCTGAAAAAGCCGATATCGCCGGACAGCCCCACGCTCCGGCCTCCGAAAAACGCGCCGAGCCCCTGCGCGGCGTCCTCGATCACGGCGGCCCCGCAGTCGTGGGCCACGGCGGAGACGGCGGAAATGTCCGAAGCCCTGCCGCCCAGATGCGCGGGAACCACGGCGAGCGCAGTTTCATCACAGCAGCGCCCGAGCGCGCCGGGATCGATTCCAAACCCGCCGGGCAGCGTGTCGCACGCCACGGCCCGCAAACCGGCAAGCCGCACGGCCAGCGGGACGAGCGGGCAGGTGTAGGCCGGGACGACGACGCGGCTCCGGCCCGGATTGCGGCGGGCCAGCGTCCGCAGGGCCACCACGAAGGCGGCGGTGCCGGAGCAGGCCATGATCGGTTCGGGGATGCCGAGCCAGTCCCGCAGCCCCGCCGTAAACGGCTTTTCCGGCGCACGGAAACAATCCCCCATGCGCATGGGCAGTCCTGCGGTGGGCGGCAGCTCGCGCATCCTGAAGTGAGTTCTTTTTGACATGGCAGAGAGGCGTTGGGGAAGGGAGGGAAAACCTTTCTGAAGAAAGGCTTTTCCCTCCCTTCCCCAAACCCCATCCCTCCTTTTCCAAAGACGTTTGTGTTTATCGAATCCTTGTCCGCAGTGTTTCTGGATACGTTTCAAAGAGAACGCACTACTCTCCGGCCCGGACGGGGGCGGCTTCCGCTTCGCCCGCCTCGTCGTCCTTTTCGTCTTTCGCCAGACACAGGACGCCGAGCAGGATGAGCACGCCGCCGAGGATTTTATAGGCGTTCAGAGGCTCGTTGAACAGCCACACGGAAAACAGGGTCACGCTGATGAGTTCAAGGTGCGAAGCCGCGAACGACGGCCCCACCGGGGCATAGCGCAGGAGCGTCATCCACGTTACGAACGCGCCGAGGTAGCCGGCGATGGCCCCGTACAGCCACGGGTTCAGGAACAGGCGCATGAGCCAGTCAGGGCTCAGCTCCAGCGGCAGGGCCTGCGTGGAAGCGTATTTGAAGCTGATCTGGCTCAACGTATCGAACGACATCAGGATGAGGAAGCCGATGATGTAAAAACGCTTCATCCGCCCACCCCCACAATGGCCACCCCGAGCGTAATCAGGGAAATGCCGGTCACGCGCCACCGGGTCAGCTTCTCCTTGAAGAACAGCCGCCCCGCAAGCATGATCACCACGATGTTGAACGAGCCGAGCATGACGCCCACGGAAAGCTCAACCTGCGAAAGGAACGCCATCCACACGAAAAACTCGAGCACGTAGCAGCAGATGCCGAACCACAGCCAAGGCCGGGAAGCCATGCGCTTCCAGTGCGCGAGGCCGCCCGCCCCGGCGGTATGCTCGCTGGCCGCCGCCTTGAAGAAAAGCTGCCCGCCCGTATCCACGAGCATGTTGGCGATCCACAGGAAGACGATCAGCGCGGTCATCGCCCCGCCCCTTCCGCCGCTTTTTCCATCCCTTCCGCAGCCGAGGAAGCGGGAGATGGCGCGGCGGCGGCGTCCGGCGTTTGCGCAGAGGTCTCCGGCGCGGCGGGGACAGGCTCACGGGCTACGGCGGCGAGGCGTTCGCGCTCCGCGTCGGAAAGCAGATTCCAGGCGAAACGCGCCGTGGCGTCGCCCACCACGTTGCGCTCCTGATCGATGGTGACCATATGGTAGCTTCTGTCGAGCAGGAGCAGTTCCGTGGGCCCGCCGATGTGGTCGCGCACATACAGGGCGTTGCTGCGCGCGCTGGCGATGTCGTCGTTGCCGGCGTGCACGATGAGCGTGGGCGTCTTGATGCCCGGCAGATCGCGTTTCACCGCCGCCACCAGCCCCCAGAGCTGTTTCAGCGACGCGCCGGGCGTGGCCGTAAAGCCCGCCGCAGCCGCGTCCCCGCTCTGCATCTGCGCGAGGATGCGCCCGCGCAGCTTGTCGTCCATGATGCCGTAGGGGAAGGCTTCCTCAAAACGGTAGCGCTTGCCGAAATAGGGCGTCTTGAGGATGAGCGGCAGAAGGAAGCTCAGCTTGGGGATGGTCCAGCCGTCGTACCGCAGGGTCGTGGAATAGAGGGCCAGCCCCCGCGCCCGTCCCGGATAACGCTGGGCGTGGCGCAGCGAAAGCACGGCCCCGGCGGAAAGCCCGCCCACGAATACGGCGTCCATGTGCCGCGAGAGCGCGTCGAAGGCGTCCTCGACGCTCCGCGACCAGTCCGACCAGCAGGTGGTGACGAGCTCCTCTTCCGAGGCGCAATGCCCGGCAAGCTGCGGGCACAGGACGGTGAAGCCGTACCTGTTCAGGCGCTTGCCGAGGATCTTCATTTCGGCGGGCGTCCCGGCAAGGCCGTGCACCAGCAAAAAGCCGATGCGGCCCCCCGGGAAGAAGGGGCCGAGTCGTTCAAGGCTCTGCATAGAAGGGAAAATCCTTGTCGTCGGACCGGGGTTTCCCCCGGCCCGGCAAAAGTCAGTTTTTCGTCACGCGGCGCAGGATTTCATCCAGCAGGCGCATGGCAAGATCAACCTCTTCGCGCGTGATGTGCAACGACGGCGCAAGGGTGATCACGTTCTTATAGTAGCCGCCCACGTCAAGGACAAGGCCGTACCGCTTGCCGTCGACCATGAGGTCGCCCTTGATGCCCTCGTCCACGATGCGGTCCATCATGGCCTTGTCGGGGGTGAAGCCGTCCGCCGCGCAGATTTCGGCGCGCAGGGCAAGGCCGAGGCCGTCCACGTCGCCGATGATAGAGTAACGGGACTTCAGCTCGCGCAGGCCCTCAAGGAAGTAGGCGCCCATCTCGCGCACGCGGGTTTCGTAGTCCTCTTCCGCCAGCATACGCATGGTTTCGAGGGCCACCGCCGTGCCGAGGGGATTGCTGGCAAAGGTCGAGTGCGTGGAGCCGCAGGGGAACACCTGCGGATTGATATACCGTTCCTTGGCCCAGATGCCCGCGAGGGGGTTCAGGCCGTTGGTCATGGCCTTGCCGAAGACCACCACGTCCGGGGTGATGCCGAAGTTCTGGAGGCCCCAGAGCTTGCCGGTACGGTAGAAGCCCATCTGGATTTCGTCGTCCACGAGCATGATCTTGCGCTCGTCGAGGACCTTCTTGAGGCGCTGGTAATAGCCGTCCGGCGGGACCACATAGCCGCCCGTGCCCTGAATGCATTCCACATAGAACGCGGCGTATTCGGCTTCCCCGGCCTTGGGGTCCCACACGCCGTAATATTCGGTTTCGAACAGGCGCTCGAACTGGTCGGCGCAGAACATGCCGCAGTCGTCGCGGCGCTTGCCGTAGGGGCAGCGGAAGCAGTACGGGAAGGGCACGAACAGCGCGCGTTCCCCGAAGTGCCCGTAACGGCGGCGGTAGCGGTAGGAGGAGGTGATGGACGACGCGCCGAGCGTGCGCCCGTGGTAGCCGCCCTCGAAGGCGATCATGAGGCTCTTGCCGCCGCAGGCGTTGCGCACGAGCTTGAGGGAGTCCTCAATGGCCTGCGAGCCGCCCACGTTGAAGTGCACGCGGCCCTCTTCGCCCCACGCGTCCTTGATGGATTCGCAGAGCATGGCGGCGAGTTCGATCTTTTCCCTGTGCAGGTACTGGGAGGCGACCTGCGGCAGCGTGTCGATCTGGCGCTTCAGGGCATCGTTCAGGCGCGGGTTGGCATAGCCGAAGTTGACGGCGGAGTACCACATCTGAAGGTCGAGGTAGGGCTTGTCCTCGTAATCGTACAGGAACGAGCCGTTACAGCCCGCGAACAGCTTCGCCGGCTCCAGATAGTGCACGGTGTCGCCGTAGGAGCAATACCGGGATTCGGCTTCGAGAAGCGCCTTTTCGTCTGCTTTCGTGGTCTTCAAGACATTCTCCACAGGTTGGGGGTGAAATGTGAAAGGGGCCGGAGATCTTGGGGAAAGGAGGGATGCAGGTTCAAACAATCCCCTTCGAAATGGGATTTGTTCCAAAGGCAAAGCTCTCCGCCCTAGGCAGCCGGAGCCGCGGCGGGCGCGGCGATGGGCTTCGGCAGGGGTGCGCCGAACGCCTCAAGGATGTCGAAGAAATCAAGATAGGTGAAATACGGATACCCTTCGGCGGCACAGCGGCGGTGCAGGGCCTTGCCCTGCCGGGCCAGCGTGAACGAGGCCGAGCGCGCCAGACAGCAGTCGGAAAGCCCGTCTCCGATGAGCAGGGTCTTGCCGTCCCCCGAGACGGCCTCGGCAACGCCGCACTTGCACACCCCGGAAGCGCAGCCTTCGCGTCCGTAGGGGAATTCGAGGCGGTAGGCCCCTTCCCTGTAGACCATGCGGTTGGCGACCACGGGGACATGGCGCAGGCCGTGCCTGTTCAAGATGCGCTTGATGGGGTAGTCCATGCCGTCGCTCACGATGCCGAGGGGGATGCCTTTCGAGCGGCTGTACCGCACGAACTCCACGAACCCGCCGGTGACGGGGACCGTGTCCAGAAAGGCGTCCAGCCGCTCCAGCGGAGCCTCGATGAGCGGGATCTGCCGCTCCATGCACTGGCGGGCCGAGATGGCACCCCGCACCCATTCGTCCTCGATGGTTTTCCAGGCTGGCCGGGCGAACCGTTCGAGGATCGCGTCGGTCACGTCGAACGGCGTGACGGTGCCGTCGAAATCGCAGATGACGGAATACGGCCCCGCCGCGAAATCGGGCAACTGGAACACGTCTTGCTTCTCCGTGAAGGGGTGATCGGTATGCATGTGGAAACTCCGGGCTGTTTCCCCAAAATAAGCAAACAGCGTGCCACGGCGCCGGAAATCCGGGGAATGCCATTGCTTCCCCTATGATTGCAAAAAAAGGCGCGAGGCGGCGAAAACCGCGGGGATCGAGAGGAAGCAACATAAAATGAAGGAAACGAGCTACAAAAAATGGAGCTTGCTACAGGAAATGGTGTTAGACCCCGCCCAGCGGCTGCGCTATGCTGGGCCACACAACATGCGGTAGTCTCCGTCCCCCGGTTATCCTTAATAATATACGCTGTTCAGGGCGGGTTATGAAGTATTTTCGCGGATTGAAGATATCGCTCGTCGCCAAGCTGGTGCTGGCCTTCGTCCTGGTGGCGGTCATACCCATGCTGGTGGCGAGCAAGATCACCACGGAGCTCATTGCCGATGTGGTGAACAGGAACATCGAGCGCTGGCTCGGGGAAGCCACGACCTACATGCGCCACAGCGTCGAGGAAACGCACGAGCGCCTCAAGGCCGTGAGCCGCCTCCTCGATACCCGCTTCGACGGCAAGACGACCCTCAACAAAAGGGAAGCCGCGGCCCTTTCCTTTATGGATATCGACGCGCTGTGGCTCCGGGACGCGGAGGGGGGGCTGCTCTACGCCACCCTGCCCGAAGGCCGGATCGCGGAGCCGCTGTATCCCGGCGCCCTGTTCAGCTGGGTCCTCATGGCCGACGGTACGCGGCGGGTCGCCGTCACGAGCGAACGGGCATTCACGGCGGACGACGGCAAGGTCCGTACCCTCCAGCTTGCCAGCTGGTTCAGCATCGACTACTCGGACAGCAGCGCCAGCGGCCCGGTGATCCTGCGTATCTTCCTGCCGGAGGGCGGCACATTCCGGCAGGTCTATTCTTCGGCCTCGGACAAGCGTTTCCACATCCCGCGCAGCGCCTTGGAAGAGATCGGGAAAGGGGCCTCAACCGTCTTCATCCCCGAACCCGACTGGACCGACGACACCCCCGGCGCGCATTCCCTGATCGCCGTGGCGCGCGGCGAAAACGGCGGGGTCCAGGCGCTGTTCGTCACCTCCGCCCTCCTGCTCCCCTTCCGGGGCTGGCTGGCGAGCCCGGTGCTGTTCTGGGGCTTTTTCATCTTCGGGACCCTGCTCTCGGCGGGGATCGGGTACGTGCTGGCCCGCAGGCTGATAAGCCCCCTCCGCCAGCTCAACGAGGGCGCGCGCGACATCGCCGCCGGAAAGCTCGACTGCCAGCTTCCCGTCCGGGGGAACGACGAGATCGCCGAGCTGACCGCCGGTTTCAACGTCATGGCGCGGCAGCTGGAAATCATGCGGCACGAGAGCATCAAGTCCGCCCGGCAGGAGCGTTCGCGTATGCTCGGCGAAATAGCCCTCGGCTTCGCCCACGAGATCCGCAACCCCCTCGTGGTCATCAAGACCTCCGCCGAAGTGGTGCTCGCGTCCCTCGCCGTCAAGTCGCGGGAAGTCCGGCTGCTCGGCTTCGTGGTTGAAGAAGTGGCCCGCATCAACAACCTGATTTCCGAGTTCCTGGCCTTCGCCAAGCCCTCGCCGCTGAAACTCGAATATTTCCCGCTGTCCCCGCTGATACAGGAAATCGCGGAACTGAGCTTCGCCGAAATGGACAAGCGCGGCATCCGGTACAGCTTCTCCAACGAGGCGGAGGACGACCGGGTCCTCGGCGAGCGGAGCCAGATCCGGCAGGTCCTGCTCAACCTCGGGCTGAACGCGATGGACGCCATGCCGCAAGGCGGCACCCTCTCCGTGCGCCTGTACGCGGAAGGCGGGCAGATCCGCATCGAACTCAAGGACACGGGCTGCGGCATCCCCCCGAATCTGCTGTCCACAATCCATATGCCCTTCATCTCGACCAAAAAGAACGGGCTTGGCCTCGGCCTGTCAAAAGCCTATGCCATTATTGAAGAACACGGCGGCAGCATCTCCTGCTCAAGCACGGTCGGGGAAGGGACCGTATTTACCGTGTGCCTGAACAGGTAAGGCGGCTTCCTTTTGAAAGCCATACGGTTTCAGGGGAAGGGAGGGGTTCCGTTCCGGCGGGGTTGAGGAGGGAGGAGCTTTTCCGGGAAAGGCGCTTCCCCCCAACACCCCAATATCATTTCACAAGCAATGCTGTCCCAGCAAACGGCGGAATCATGTATACAATCCTCATCGTCGACGACGAAGCGAACCTTTTGGAAGTGCTGGCCGTAGCCCTCGAAAACATGGGCTACGGCACGGTCACGGCGGAAACGGCCGAGGAAGCGCTGGCCGTACTCGAAGAACGGGAAGTGCACCTCGTCCTGAGCGATCTCCGGCTTCCGGGGCTGAGCGGGCGCGAGCTGATGGAAAAGGTCAAGGCCGCCAACCCGGATCTGCCCGTGGTGATCATGACCGCCTACGCCTCGCTCAAGGAGGCTGTGGAGATCATCAAGGAAGGGGCGTTCGACTACACGGTGAAGCCGTTCGAGCTTGACGCCCTCGAAGCCACCATCGCCAGCGCGCTGCGGTATTACGCGCTCGGGCGGGACAACCGGGATCTGCGCGAACAGCTCCAGACCGCCTCGGCCGGGCAATTCGTCGGGCAAAGCCCGGCCTACCTCGCCCTGCTGCGCAACGTCAGGGAAGTCTCGGCGAGCAGCGCCAACGTGCTCATCACCGGCGAATCCGGCACCGGCAAGGAAGTCGTGGCCAAAAGGCCATCCACTACGGCGGCCCGAGGGCCAAAGCCCCCCTCGTGACCATCAACTGCGCCGCCATCCCCGAACAGCTCCTCGAAAGCGAGCTGTTCGGCCACGCCAGAGGCGCGTTCACGGGCGCCACCAGCAACCGTAAGGGGCGCTTCGCACAGGCCGACGGCGGCACGCTGTTCCTCGACGAAATCGGGGACATGCCGCTGGCGCTCCAGGCGAAGATCCTGCGCTGCATCCAGGAGAAGGCCATTGAGCCCGTCGGCTCCAACACCACGCAAAAGGTCGACGTGCGCATCATCGCCGCGACCAACCAAAACCTCGTCGAAGCCATTGAAAAAGGGAAGTTCCGCCGCGATCTGTATTACCGGCTCAACGTCTACCCGATCATCATGCCGTCGCTCAGGGAACGCAAGGAAGACATCCCCCTCCTCGCCGAGCACTTCGCCCTCCGCGCCGCCGGGGAGATGGGCAAAGTCCCGGTGACGTTCACGGAGGCGGCCCTTGAGATCCTCAAGAACCATACGTGGCCGGGCAACATCCGCGAACTGGAGAACTGCATCGAGCGGCTCACGATCATCGCCTCCGGCACCGCCATCACCCCGGAACGGCTGGCCTCCTGCGCCGTGCCCGGCGGCGGGGACGCAAGCCGCCCCTCCGCGCCCGGCTCCGCCTTCCCGCTCGATCTCGATCGGCAGCTCGCGGAAACGGAACGCGACCTCATCCTGCGGGCGCTCGAAGAAACCGGGGGCGTGCAAGTCAAGGCGGCGGAACTGCTTAACATTTCAGAGCGGAGCATGTGGCACCGCATCAAAAAGCTCGGCATCAACATCATCAATAAAAAGGAAATGATATGACGCCCTTTCCGAACGGAACCGGCCCCACCAACGCGGACACGGGCCCACCCGCTCCCCATGCCGCCGCTGGTACCGGGGGCACCAGCGCCATCGGCGGCGCACACGGGCGGCCATGCCTTTCCGGGGCGGCCTTCCGCCGTTTCACCCTGCCCGCCCTGCTGGGCCTGCTCCTGCTCGCCGCGCCCCTCCACGCCGCGTACGGGACGGAATCCGGCACCCCACCCTCCGGAGACATGGAATGGAAAGGCGAAGCGTCCACCCCCTCCAGGCGCTGCCCAACCCTCCCCTTCGACGGGGAACTCACCCTCGGCGCGGGCGGCAGCGTGAGCAGCTCCCCCTACAAGGGCTACGGCCCGGACTGGCTGCCGTTCCCCATGATCACCTATGAGGGGGAGCGGTTCTTCATCCGGGGGTATACGGCGGGCGTCAAGCTCATCAACCTGCCCTACTTGGAGCTTTCCGCCTTCGCCGGATACGACAGCACCTCTTTCGAGGCTTCCGAATCCTCCAACCGGCGGCTGCGCAGGCTTGAGGACCGTTCCCCGTCCGCCCAGGCCGGGATGGAACTGCGCCTGCTCTCGCCTTACGGCATGTTCCATGCCAGCGGGGCCGGGGACGTACTCAGCCACAGCAACGGCTTTAACGGCGACATCGGCTTCATCCAGTCCATAGAATTCGGGCCGCTGGAACTGCTCCCCGCCGTCGGCGCCTACTGGAGCGACGCCCGCTACAACAGCTATTACTACGGCGTGACCCGGAAGGAAGCCCGCAAGAGCGGCCTCGGCGCCTATGCGCCGGGCTCGGGCTTTGCCCCGTATGTAAGCTTCGCCATCGACTACAGCCTCACGGAGCAGTGGGAACTGTTCTGCCAGGGGGAGGTGACGTTCCTGAGCGGCGCGGTCAAAGACAGCCCCATGGTCGGGGAAACGCACACGCAAAGCCTCACCCTTGGCCTGACCTACACGTTCTGACCGGGCGCGGAGGCGGGGAACCATACGCGAGGGAAAGATGCTTCTCCTGTTCCTCACGTTCGGGCTGTTTTTCCGGGGGCTGGGCAAGCTTGTCCAGCCCGGCGCGCTGCCGGGCCCCCGGATGCTTCTCTTTCTCGCCGTCTCCGCACCGTTTGCGGCGCTGCGGAATCCGCGAAAGGCTTTGACAACCATCCATAAAAGAACGATACTCTCCCATAAACGGAGTTTACCGCTCTATGTTGAATGATTATCTGAAAAGCCCGCGCGACGTACGGCTGGAACTTGCGGAGCGGGCCAAGGCCGAACGGCTGCGCCAGAACCTCACGCAGGAAGCCTTGGCCCATGCCGCCGGGATCAGCCTGTCCACGCTCCGGCGCTTTGAAAAGACCGGGGACATCGCGCTGGCCTCGTTCGTGGAAATCGCGTTCGCCCTGCGCCGCATGGACGGGTTCGACGCCCTGTTCCCCGAACCCCCGGTGCACAGCCTGTTTGAAGCCGCGCCCCGCGAACGCAAGCGCGCGAGGAGGCCCGATGCGTCTTGAAGTATATCTGAATGCCCGGGGCGAAAGGCGGTTCGTGGGCTTATTGGAGGAGCGCGGCGGAGACATCCTGTTCGAGTACGACAAGCGCTTCCTCGATTCCGGCATTGAACTCTCGCCCTTCCTGCTTCCCCTGCGGCCCGGGGTGGCGTCCGATCCGAAACGGACGTTCGACGGGCTGTTCGGCGTCTTCAACGACAGCCTGCCCGACGGCTGGGGGCTGCTCCTGCTGGACCGCCTGCTGCGGCGCAGCGGCCTGCCCCTGGAACGGATCACGCCCCTGTCCCGGCTCTCGCTGGTGGGGCGCGGCGGCATGGGCGCGCTGGAATATGAGCCCGTGACCCCGGACCCCGACCCGCTGCCCGAGCGCATCGATCTGGACGGCGTGGCCGAAGAGGCGTGGCGCACCCTCAATGAGGACCCGCTGCCCGTGGAGACGCTGCGCACGCTCATGGCCCTGAACGGCTCCTCCTGCGGGGCGCGGCCCAAGATCATGGTCCGGGTGTCCGGAGACAGGCGGCTCATCGTGCCCGACGCCGTCGCCGAGCCCGGCTGCGATCCTTGGCTGATCAAGTTCCCGGCGCGCCATGACGATCCCGCCATCGGCAGGATGGAATACGCCTGTTCCCTCGCCGCGAAGCGGGCGGGGATAGAGATGCCGGAGACCGCCCTTTTCCCCGGCAGGGACGGGGCCGCCTACTTCGGCGTCCGGCGCTTCGACCGCGAGGACGGCGGCAAGGTGCATGTGCATACCGCCTGCGGGCTGCTGCACGCCTCGCACCGGTACGCCTCCCTCGACTACGAAAACCTGTTCCGGCTGGGAAAATCCCTCACCCGCAATCCCGAGGACGTGGAAAAGCTGGTCCGGCTCATGGCGTTCAACGTCCGGCTCGGCAATCAGGACGACCATTCCAAGAACTTCTCCTTCCTCCTCGACGCGAAAGGGCGCTGGCGGCTGGCCCCGGCCTATGACCTCACCCCCTCGCGGGGCGTGGGCGGGGAACAGACCTGCATGGTCAACGGCAAGGGGCGGGACATCACGGACAAGGACATGATCGCCGCTGCTTCGGTCGTGGACGTGCCCGCCCGCACGGTAAAGGCGATCCTCGAGCAGGTCGGCGAGGCCGTAGCCGCGCTCCCGTCCATCCTCGCGGAGGTTTCCGGCTGACGGAGCCTCGCCTTCCGCATTCCCGGACATCGGCCTCTCAGCCGATCCGATCATGAGGCTCATGTCGCGACTGCGGGCGGCTTCCCGGATACCGCCCCGCTTCCACGCGCCGGGAAACGCCTCATAATGCCCAGTATTCTCTCACGTTAGGCTACCAGCCACCTCAACACGCCGGGGCTCCCGTGGAAGAGGCCGCGAGCCCGGCGGCATTGGGCGGAGCGTACCCGGGGCACACGGAAAAAACGTTGGCACCGCCTCTACCGATGTAGGCGATCTTCAGCCCATGCGCGGCCCCGCCCCGGATGGCCCGGCGCAGGCCATTCCCGCCCGGAAGCGCGGCCTCCTGTCCGGATGTTTTCCCGCATCCCCCGGAAAAGCGGGAACAGCAGGCACGGCCCTCATCGTCCGGGGAACCGCCTTTTCCGCATCCGGAGAGGGTGTTGCGGGAACGGCTTCGGCTGGTTATGACTTCTCTGAGCACGGATCTTGCTTGAGCCTTTTGCATGAAGCGCACGCACGGAAATCCCGGCAACGTCGTTGGCAGGCCCGTGCGGCATGTTCCGCCGTTTTGCGGCATGACAAGGAGTCGGACAATGGACGCTACCATACAGGGATTGCGGCTGCCGGAAGGGTTTGCGGGGATGCTTGAAGACAACGGCCTGCCGTTGCCTCCCCTGCCTCTGGAGGCCATCAACGAACTGGAACAGACCGACGAATGGTTTTTCGCCACGGACGGGCGCGAGCCGCTCTCCGGGCTTGCCGGGCTTTACCTTGAGGATCTGGACGCCGTCTTCGACAGCCCCGAAGCGCCGCAAAGCCTCAGGGACGGCCCCGTCCGCTATCTTGGCTGCGGGCTCCTCGGCGGGGGGCTCCAGAGTTGGCAGTTCCGCTATCTGCTGGATGCGGGCCGTCTGCGCCTCGGGCTGTCGCTTCCGTGGGGGGGCGCATGGAACGATCCCGAAACGGAACGCCTGTCCCTTGAGGCGGCATGCAGCTTTATCGAGGCCTGCCAAGCCTGCCTGCCCCAATCGGGCGTGCTGAACGTCGTCCTCGACGCCGAGCGCTGCGCATGGCGTCTGGACACCCCGGAAGGCGACGTGCAGCAACAGGGCGAAGGCCTGTATGCCCTGCTGGATCTGATGCAGGGGCTCGATTCCGGGCTTGTCGGCATGTCCAACGTCAACTGGATGCGCGTCTAGCGCACGGAGGCCACCATGAGCTCCACGATTTTCTCCGCGACGTCCGGAACTTCCATCAGCGTCGATCCCCATGCGGACGTCGAAGGCGCCGGGCAGCAAAACCCCGTAGTTCCCCACGACGCCCAGAACGAGGCGCCGGCCCCCGGAAACCCGCCCAATGAGGATCTCGTCCAGGCCGAGGCGCGGCTGCACCAGATGCTGGACACAGCCCTTGACCGTTCCGGCGGGCTGCGGGGCATCGGCGGGGATCTGTACGACGCCATCAAAACCGAAATCCCCCGCCCCAAAGTCTTCCACGGCGGCTTCCGCATCCACTCCGCCATGCTGAAGGCCGCCAACGCCTGCGACGTGGCGGCGGCGAACCTGCGCCGCATCCCCATCGCGGACTTCCACGCCAATCCGCTTCCCGATGCCGCCTTCGCGGCTCTGGAAGCGTTCGTCGGCGCGCAGAACGAGCTCTACACCCAGATCGGCGCATTCCAGAAGGCCAGCGGCGTCAGCGCCGCCCTGCTCGATTCGCTGGCGCAGGCCACCCAGTTCCGGGCTTCCGAGGCGCTGAATTTCGCCGCCACCATGCAGCTCACGGCGATGCCCGCCGAACGGCGGCAGCAGATAGCCCCCGGCGTCGCGGATCCGCAGGCGCCCACGGCGGGGAAAGCCATGCAGGACATGGCGCACTTCATGCATGGCAGCGGTGACGTCGCCGGGGCATTCAAGGCTGACGCGGCGCGGCTTTTCGGGAGCATCGACGCGCTGGAAGGCCGCAAGGGGCAGATGCCGCTGGCCGAATTCCGGGATACGGTCACCCGGTTGCGCGCCGATCTCGAAGCCCTGCGCGGCCGCATCGACGGGGCGATACACCCCAATGCCGATCCCGGGGGCGGCCCCGTCCTCATCCCCGACCGCACCCTGTTCGCCCCCGCCGAGGCCATGCTCGCCCGTTCCGCCGAGCGGCTGGACGCCCTTGCCTCCGCCGATCCCAGAGCGGGCGTCAAATCCGCCGTGCGCGCGATCCTGCCGCCCGTGGACCAGTCCCTGTTTCCCTCGGCCTCGGCCCTGCCCGGCGGCCTCGGCACGCCGCTCGCCACTGGGCTCGCCCGCTACAACGACAAAGTCAGCGAGATCATGACCCGCCTCGATGCCGGGGCGCTCCCGCCCGAGCGGCTGGCCCACGAAATGGAAGACGCCGTGCGCATCCTGCGGGCCCCGGAGACTCGCCGGGCCTGCGGCACGCTCCTGACCATGATGGCAATCGCGGAGCACCCTACCATCGGCGCAAAGGAAATCGGCGGCTACTATCAGCATTTCTGCGGCGAACGCATCCCGCGCGGCATGGCGGACCTGTTGCGCCGGAGCGTGGGGCAAAACGGCTTCGTGCTCGTGCCGTCCGAGATGAAAAGGCTTGCGGCCCAGATCGAAAACACGCCCCTGCTCACGCGCGATGGTATCCTCGTTTCCGAGTTTCAGGAGGCCGCCGGGATGCTGCGCTCGACCGGGGCCAACCCGCAGGCGCGGGGCGAATACATCCAGGCCGCGCTGGATCACCATGTGGACATGAATACCATCCTCGAAGCCTCCCTGCGCGGCATCATGGCCGACCAGCTTGAACTCCGGGCGGGCGACGCCATCCTGACCGACACCCGCAAGCTCGGACAGGGTGCGGCCAATACCGTGCATCTGTGCACGTACCGGGGCAGAGACGGCGAAGACATGAAGCTTGTGTTCAAGCCCGAGGTGGGCGCGCGGCGCGGCCTCGACCACCTGTGCGCGTCCGGCCTCGGCTACCGCAACGGGGCGCGCGTCATGCAGCTCAACGTGGCGGCCTCCCGCGTGGCGGACGCCATCGGCTGCGGCGGAACCATCGCCCGCTCAAGCATCGGCAGCCATGACGGGCAGCTCGGCCTGTTCATGGAGGCCGCCCCCGGCAAGACCTTCTTCGATATCGTCAAGGGCAAACCCGTCTGCCGGATGCCTGACGGCAAGGAACTCAATTTCCCCGAAACCTGCCGCGTCCTGCGCTCCAACGGGAAACTCGACGCCATGCGCGCCAACCTGATGCGTGAGCTGTCCAAAATGGAATGGGCCGATGTCCTTTCCGGACAGGTGGACCGCCACGGCGACAACTACCTCATCGACATCAATCCGCAAACCGGAGCCGTAAAGATTACGGGCATCGACAATGACGCCAGCTTCGGGACCCGCAAGACGGGCATGACCGTCGTTGACCTGAGCCGCCCCACCCCGCGCCAGCAGGATTTCCTAAACAAGCTGCGCAGAGAGGGGTACACGATACCGCCGGACGGGCGCATCGACCTTTCGAAGCTCCCCGACAGGCTGCTGAGCGAAACGCGGCAGCAGTTCGGTTTCAACCAGCTGTTCCGGCCCGTGCTCATCGACCGCGATACCTTCGACAAGCTCACGGCCATCCGGGAAGACGACTACCGGGCCATGCTCGCCCCCTGCATGGACAACGAAGCCGTGGATGCCGCGGTATCCCGCCTCAAGGACGCTCAGCGCCACGCCGCCCGGCTCGAAAGGGAGCACCGCGTCGTGGAGGACTGGAACGCCCCCGGCATCAGGGACATCTATACCCGGCATAAGGTCGGCGCGAAGGGCTCGTTCGGGGAGCGCATCCAGAACGGTTTCTTTACCCGGGACTTTCTGGCGAAGTTCAGCGCCATCCTCTGATCCGAGGGTACCGCGAAACACCTCCGGACGCCGCATTCCCTTGGGGAGGCGGCGTCTTTTTTTACGGTGCCGCATCCTCAGGCATGAAAGGGGACGGGAAATATCCCAGATACCGGAGGGAACATGATCCGCTTCCTCCGGCAGTTGAAGGAATGGCAGGCCCGGTTGGACAGGGAGGCATACCGTCGCCTCCCTTGTTGAACGTCCATTTTGTATGTCCACTACATAAGTATAAAATGAGCGTCCGATTAATAAGGACAATGTGAGCGTCCATTTTGGGAGCGTGTTTTTAAGCAGGTGAGAACGGATATTCTGAGTGTCCATTTTATACGTCCATAGAGAGAGGAAACTGTGAATGTCCACAGATGCTTTACAGTACCTATCTTATTGCAAAAACGGAAGAATAAAATTGACATAATAAAAAGATTATGCGCTACTATGTTTCTGCGGATAATGCGCGCCCCCACCAGCGCACTTCTCCAATGCACAAAAAGGCCGCAGCGAATCGCTGCGGCCAAGGCTTGCCGGAAAATCTCCGCACAAACGCTTTAAGGAAATCCCTCGGCTTTTGTCCTCTGAAAGGTATCCATGCCAAAGGCGATCCCCGCCGTGACAGCACAGGGCTTCGCAATACGCGCAGCCTTGGAAAGAGAAGGAAGGAAGGCCGTACTGACTGTTTTTGGGAAGGGGAAACCTTCTTCAGAAAAGGCCCCCTTCCCCAGCGTTACCCCTTTCAAGGCTCGCCTATGAACAATCAACCAGTCTGCCCGGACTCCGGTTCGGCCAGCAATTCCAGCAACTGGCCGAGCGTCTTCTTGCCGAACGCCACTTTCGCCTTGTTGATGATGAGACAAGGCACGCTCATGATCTTGTACCGTTCCCGCAGTTCCGGGAAGTGGTTCACGTCGTAGACCTTGGCGGTCACCAGCGGATTGGAGGCGGCGATCTTCTGCGCGGCTATGACCAGTTCCGGGCACATGGTGCAGGACAGGGCAACCACGATTTGCAGATCCAGCGGCCTGTCGATGGCGGCGATGGCCTCGGCAAGGGCGGGATCGATGCTCTGCCCGGGGCCCGCCGCGTTGTACAGGCCCACGACGAACGAATTGAACTCATGCCCGCCGGGAACGCCGTGGAAGGCAATACCGGTGTCGGCCCCGTCCGCGCGCAAAACCCGCACGCAGGGGCGTTCCGGCCCGTCGGACGGCGGCGTCCACTCCACGGTCAGCTTATCCGTCAACGCCGCAAGCTCCATCAGCATCCGGCGCAGATCTTCCGAAACCGGGCGGCTGTCCGGTTCCGCCTTCAGGATAAGCGGGCGTTCCATCCGGGCGAAGACACCCGCAAGCTGTTCCCGCTGTTCAGCGGTAAGGAATCCGCCTTCGGTTTCAGGACGCCCTCCGGCGGCAGCCTCTTTAGGCGCTTTGGGCGCTTCCGGAGACGTTGCCGGGCGCTGCGGGCGCAAACCCGTCTTGCGCTGCATGTCCGCCGCATAGCGTTCGATGGAGGTGGCGGCAACGGCCCCGTCGGAAACGGCGGTGACCACCTGACGCAGCCGCTTGTCGCACACGTCCCCGGCGGCGTAGACGCCTTCCGTCCTCGTCCGTTGTTCCCTGTCGGTAACGATGTTCCCCTGCCCGGTCAGCTCCGCAAGGCCTTCGGCCAGCCGCGACGCGGGCTCGTACCCCGCGAAGACGAATACCCCGAAGGTCTCGCCCTCGGGCGGCGCATACGTTTCCAGCTGCCCGGTCACGGTGTCGCGGAACACGGCACGGCGCAGGGCCGTGTCGCCTTCCACCGCTTCCAGAACGGTATTGAAGCGCACCCGGACGGATTCGTGGGCGAGCACCTGCTCGGCGATGCTTTCGGCGCAAGACAGCGTGCTCCGGCGCACGAGCATGGTCACGGAACGGGCGTACCGGGTGAGGAACATGGCTTCCTCGGCGGCGGCGAATCCGCCGCCCACCACAAAGACATCCCTGTCCGTGAAGAACCCGCCGTCGCACGTGGCGCAGTAGGCCACGCCCCGGCCCCGGAACGTCTCCTCGCCTTCAAAGCCCACCTTGCGGGGATGGGCCCCGGTAGCGAGCAGCACGGCGAAGCACCGGAAAGCCCCCCGGCTCGTGCGCACGATGCGGAAATCCCCGTCCACGTCGATCCCTTGCGCTTCGGCCAGCAGGAACTCCGCGCCGAAATGCCGGGCCTGACGGCGCATGGTTTCGGTGAGCGAATGGCCTTCGGTCTTTTCCACGCCGGGATAATTCACCACTTCGGCAGTGATCGTTATCTGCCCCCCGAAGGTGTCCTTTTCCACGACAAGCACCCTGTACCGGGCGCGGGCAAGGTAGAGGGCGGCGGCCAGCCCGGCCGGGCCGCCCCCCACCACCACCGCGTCGTACAGGTCGGCGGCCCGACCGGCGTCCATTACAGCAGGCCCACGAGGTCGAGGCTGGGCTTCAGGGTTTCCGCGCCGGGACGCCACTTGGCAGGGCACACCTGATCGTCGTGCGAGGCTACGAACTGGGAAGCCTGCACCCGGCGGAACAGTTCGTCCGCGTTGCGGCCCACGTTCCCGGCGATGACTTCATAGGCCACGATGCGCCCTTCGGGGTTGACGATGAAACTGCCCCGCTCGGCCATGCCTTCCGATTCGATCATCACGTCGAAATCCCGGGCCAGCGCTCCGGTGGGATCGGCGAGCATGGGGTACTTGATGTTCTGGATGGTCTTCGAGGCATCGTGCCACGCCTTGTGGACGAAATGGCTGTCGCACGAAACCGAATAGATCTCGCATCCGATGGATTTGAAATCTTCATATTTTTCAGCGAGATCCTCAAGCTCCGTGGGGCACACGAACGTAAAGTCCGCCGGATAGAAGAAAAACACGGACCACTTCCCGAGGATATCGGCCTTGGTCACGGTCTTGAAGGCGTTGTCCTGAAAAGCCTGAACGCTGAATTCGCTTACTTCCTTATTGATCAGGGACATAACTATCTCCTTTGGTTTTCGTTGGTGTGTCCGCACGGCCATGCCGCCGCGCTTCGTTAATTGAATACGAAATTCATTACCATTTAAGGCTCCATTGTCAAGGCCGCGGGAACGTGATTTTCCTGAGCGCGCCCGCCCGGCACGTATCCCCGCGTAGCCCTTCACGCCCACGTACCGCTTTTACCCGCAAGGATACATTACTTTTTCCGTTCCATCCCCACCCGTGCCGCACTCTCATCACGGCATGGGGTATTGCCGTGAGCTTCGCCCATCCGCGCGGCGGCATCAAAAAACCTCGATATGCGCCTGTCCGGTTTTAGCCTTCGCCCCACGCGCGGCTGCATTCCTCACGGCATTACTGGTATCTCTTCCTCAACCTCGCCCCACACGTACTGCGGCATTCCTGAAAGGGCTCTGTGTTCCCCGCGCCATGCCCCGGCCCGGTGACCAACGCGGCCCTCCCCGCCCGGCGGATCGCCCCGCATCCCATGCGCCGAAGCGCCTTCCGGCCCTCGACAGGTTCGCAGGAAATCTGGTATCCGGTAAGGGACCGTTTCCGCAAAACCGGGAGGACGCCATGCCCGATCTTGCCTCAGTCCTTGAACAGGCCCGCGTGCCCGAGCATTCCGCGCCGTTCATGCAGGCCATGTCGCAAGGGACGGCCTTTCTGGAGGGGGAATACCTCTTTCTGACGGCTGACGATTGGCTCATGGCCATCGGGTATCCGCTGTCCGGCGAGTATGCCCACGAAACTTTCGAACGGGCGCTCGCGGCGGCCCTGCGGCGTGTCCCCAAGCGGCTCGAAGGCGTGGACTGCTGGGCCATCGGCCCGGACCTGCCCGCCCGCCTCGCGGGGCACGTCACGGACAGGGACACGTTCTACATCCTGCCGTGCGACGCGCCCGTGCCCGCCCGCCTGCGCCGCCCGGTGGAAACCGCCGCTGAAAAGCTGACCGTGCGCGAGGGCCGCGACTTCACCCCGGCGCACCGCCGCCTGTGGGCCGAGTTCATGAACCGGGCCGTCCTGCCGCCCAACGTGCGCGGGCTGTTCGCCCGCACCGGGGCCGTGCTGGATACGCCGGGGCTGCGCCTGCTCGACGCCGTGGACGCCGAGGGCAACCTCGCGGCGAGCCTCCTCCTCGACGACGCGCCCCGCCGCTTTTGCAGCTACCTCATCGGCGCGCACTCCCGCACGCACTACACGCCCCACGCGGCGGACCTGCTTTTCGCGCACATGCTCCGCTCCGCTAAGGAAACGGGCAAGGAATACGTCCATCTCGGCCTCGGCGTGAACGACGGCATCCGGCGCTTCAAGACCAAGTGGGGAGGCCGCCCCGCCCTGCCCTACGTCATGGCGAGCTGGCGGGAAACGCCCCGCGAGACGGGCAGCGAAACCATAAGCAGCCTCGTCCGCATCCTCCTCGAATCGCCGTCGGATCTCTCCAAGCGCCAGATTTTCGACTCGCTGCCCCAGCAACGGCCCTTCGCCATGCTCTGGGAACTGACGAAAAACGGCAGGACCTCATGGATAGGCGGCACGGCCCACTTTTTCTGCTATTCGTTCGAGGCGGCTTTCCGCAATCTGTTCGAGCGGGTGGACACCGTACTGTTCGAGGGCCCGCTCGACGCGGACTCACTGGACGAGGTGGCCCGCATCGGCAAGACGCCCGACGGCAGGCACCCGCCCCTGATCGATCTGCTTGAGGAGCCGGAAATCAGGCTGCTCGAACGGATCGTGCAGGGCCCCACCGGAAAGCTCGCCCGCTTCCTCAACGCGGCGAACCCCAACCCCGCCGACGTGCGGGGGCTGCTCGCAACCACCCGGCACTGGTATGCATTCTTCTCGCTGTGGACGGCGTATCTCGAACGGCAGGGCTGGAACCAGTCCGTGGATCTCTGCGCGTGGCACACCGCGCTCGAAATGGGCAAATCCGTCATCGGCATGGAAAGCCTTGAAGAACAGGTGGCGTCCCTGGAGTCCGTTCCCCTCGGACGGGTGACCGCCTTCTTCAGAAGCTGCCGCTCATGGAAGGGCTACGCCCGGCGCAACATCCATTCGTACCTCGACGGGGATCTTGAGGGGATGCTCGGCACGAGCACCGAATTCCCCTCGCGCACGGAACAGATCATCGACGGCAGGAACCAGCGTTTCCGCGAGCGTATGCGCCCGTTCCTCGAAGAAGGCCGCGCGGCGGTTTTCGTGGGGTCGGCCCACATGCTGCAACTGCGGGATATGCTCGCCGAAGACGGCTTCACGGTCCGGCAGGCGTACCCCACGTGGCGGCACAGGCTCCGCGCCGCGATCAGGGGCAGGAATGGCGGTTAGCGGGGAAATCTGGGGTTCGGCCACGGGCCCCGAAAGCCATTCCCCCCGGGCCCCCTCGAAATGGGGGAACGCCATTTTCCGCCATTTGGTGAAATCGAGCCCTCGGAATGGGTAAAGGGGCTGAAAAAGGGCTCCCGCAGGCCACAGTCTTTGAAGAAGATCGGGGTCGTGAATGAAATCGGTTCCCTCCGCAGGGGGGATAATCATAAAAATTTTTCGTCCCGGCGGAGTGCGATAACGCCGGCGGGCCCTGCCTGTTTCCCCATCAACCTTTTCCCTGAGCGCGCGGCGCGCGGGTTCCCGGAGAATGCCATGCCACCATCACGTTGGGCGTCGTTTGCCGCCGAGGCAGCCGTGCCCGAGCAGCTTGTCCCATACGTGCGGGCCGTTTCCGATCTTGAGCCACTGGAGTGCGGGGGCTTCCTCGCGTGGCGCAGCGGCCCGGCGCTGGTGCTTGTCGGGCATGACGCCGGGTTGAAGCAAGGCGGGACGGAACAGGTGTGCAGCAGGCCGGAAGCGGCCCGCCTCGACGCGGCGGTGCGTGAAGCCTCCTCCCTGCGCGGCATCGAATCGCTGACCGTCCTCTCCCCATTCCGGCCCGATGCCGCCCCGGAATGGGCCGTTTCCACCAAACCCGACGCCTATTGGGGCATCCCCCTCCCCACGGATACGGCGGACATGGCCTATGGCCAAAAGCTCCGCAACCAGCTCCGGCGCGCCCGCCGGGACATTCTCATTGCACGGGAGGGCTGGAAACCGGATCATGCCGAACTGGTCGAACAGTATATCCGTTCGCGCCCCTTCGCGCCGGGGACGCGGCATCTTTTCCGGCACATCGGCCCGTATGTGGAGGCCGTGCCCGACGCCCTGCTGTTCGCGGCGCGGGACTGTGAAGGCGCGTTGCAGGGCTTCTCCGTGGGCGATTACACGGCGCTCGGAACCGTTTTCCATCTGTTCGCCTTCCGCGCCCCGGAAAGCCCGCCCGGCACGGCGGACGCCCTTTTGGACGCCCTCGCCGCAGAAGGCATCCGGCGCGGGCATACGCTCCTGAACCTTGGCCTCGGCATCAATCCGGGCATCGTGTTCTTCAAACGCAAGTGGAACGCGACGATCCTCCGGCCCCACGTGGAAACGTCATGGGCGGTGCAGCGGCCCCAGGAAGCCGGCCTGCTCGGGTCCCTGAAAAAACTGTTCGGCATGTAGGAGAACCCCATGGCAAAAGACGGCGGCGCGGCCGATCCGCTGCGCGATCCCCGTTTTCAGGAACCTTCGGTTTGGCAGCTGTTCCGGGAAAGCCTGTTCGGCAAACCCCGCCTGCTTGACTGCATACAGGTGGAAGTCACCTCCGTTTGCCCGGGGCGCTGCGTCTATTGCCCGCATACCACGCAGGCCGGATACTGGCGCTCGCGGCACATGGAAGCCGCGACCTTCGCCCGCCTGTGGCCGCTCATGCAGGAGAGCGGGCGCGTGCACCTGCAAGGCTGGGGCGAACCGTTCCTGCACCCGCGGTTCATGGATTTCGCGGCGCTGGCGCGCAAGGCGGGCTGCCGGGTTTCCACAACCACCTGCGGGCTGCGCATGGACGAAACGCTTGCCGCGCAAATCGTGGGGAGCGGCATCGACATTGTGGCCTTTTCCCTCGTGGGCACCGACGAGGCCAGCAATGCCCCGCGCGCGGGCGTGCCGTTCAGCCGCGTCTGTGAGGCCGTGCGCACGCTCCAGCGGGTCCGCAAAGGCAAAATGGGCGTGCATCTGGAGCTGCATTTCGCCTACCTCATGCTCGCCTCGCAGATGGAGGCCGTGGAGGGCCTGCCCGATCTTATGGACGAACTGGACGTACACGCGGCGGTGATCAGCACACTGGACTACATCGCGGCGCCGGGGCTGGAAGCGGAAGCCTTTTCCCCGCACGAGGCCGGGAAACTGGACGCCGCCCGGGACATACTCGAACGCGTCGCCGGAGAAACCGCCAAACGCGGGCGCGGCCTCTACTACAGCCTGCCCTCCCCTCGGCCCGATGACGGCTGCGGCCTGTTCCCCTGCCGGGAAAACGCAGCCCGGACGCTCTACGTGGACGCGGAAGGGCGCATGTCCCCCTGCATCTACCTGAACCTTCCGGTGGATGCGCCCGCCTCTTCGCCCGAGGCCGTGAACCGCCGCGTGTTCGGGTCCGCCGTAGAGGAAGACCCCCTCGGCATTTGGCAAAGCGGCCCTTTCCGCATGTTCCGCGATGCGCTGCAAAGCCCGCTTCCGGATATCCCCTGCCGCACCTGCCCCAAACGTTTCGAAACGGGGAACTGACGCCTCCCCCCTCCCGGTAAAACGATGCCCCGGAAACTTTAAATTCCGGGGTTCTTCTTTTGGGCTTTCAGACGGGTAACGCACGTCCATGACATCGTGGAGACAGGCCATAGTTTCACTTAAATTCGGGCCCCCGATTTTTTATTGAACGCCCTACCCTACCGCAATTCGTATGAGCCATAGGCAGGAAGAAGGCTCGATAGCGCGTCCCCCTATTGATAGTGAGGACCCCATAAAAGATCGGGAAGGGCTTGAAGGAATGTTTCCTTCACACAGCGTCGCATAGAAACAACGTGCTTTGGGAAACCCTTTTGGGGATGTGTTCACTTGAAATAGGGAACAGCTTGAAGCGTTTTTTCCTGTTTTGAAATCAAGAACAGAAAGATTTGATTTTTTCTTTCTTTCTATCATGTGGGGTAAAACGAAAAAAAGGCCGTTCAATATGGACGCGCAGAATATCCGTCCATTTCGTCCTCTCTTGGATGTATATACTGTTTTTATTATCTATTTTTGAATAGGGACATTTCTTTTCGTCATAAATATGATTGTCCGCGAAGAGCGGCCATTCTGTCCTTGCATGTTGGACAGGCATACTGTCCCGGGACACGCTGGGCGTCCAGAATGCAAGGACAGCGTGTCCTGACATGCTATCCCCGCTTATTGGACTTCCAAAATGTCCCTACTTCCCGGCGATCTGCATGTCCTTTCTGTGTGTCCGATCTGAATATCCTCACAAAAAGGACATACGTTTTGTCCGAACAGCTTGTTTGGGCATAATGGCCGATCAAAATGTGCATATCTGTTTTCCGATCAAAATATCCTACCATAATAGACGTACTAAAAGGACTCTCATATGTTCCATTCAAAATGGACGCTCATAATGTCCATGCAAAACGTATACGACTGCCTGTCTCCACCGGAGCGATTGGGGAATGCTCCGGTGGGGAGCAACAGCTCTGGACCTGCGGTGATACCTTCCGTTTCTGAGGGAGGAACGATGGTTGGGGAAAGGAGCATATGAGGAAAACGGTCCCTTAGTCCTCTTCTTTTGGTGGCCGGTGGAGGATAGCCGATTGTTGTAAGGAATGTGGCCAACCGGAGAGGCGGGGGACGTTCCTGATGATGGGACGGCTTATGGATAATGTGGGTGTCCACTAAGGGAGTCCATATCGGATGCTTTCAGGGCGACGGGCGGATACTCAAAAGATTTGCAGTTCCTCCCTGTATGTTGGAGGAATACCGTATGATATGAGCACGTCCATTTTTAATGTCCATTATGATAGTCCGTTTTGAGTGGACATTTTGCTGTAAAGATTCAGTTTTTTCATGTTTAAAGAATGAGAAAAACATTCATCTTATGAACATGCTATCAGAATATCTCTGCGTGTTTTTTGAAATATAAGAATGCGGACATGCAAAATGGACACTCAAAAAAACGGATCAACATGTACTCCCAAAATGGCCTCTCAGAAAGTCCTCGCAGAAGGGAGGGGATACAACAAGGCTATGTAGAGAAGAATACCAGAGACTCGGGTGCATGGTTACATGTGAGGAACAAGGCGAAGGTTTACCTATGGCCTCACGAACTTTGGGGCTAAAATGAATATGTATTGAAGATGTCGGCATCAGTAACGGTACTGGGTGCAATAGGGGAGGGTGGATGCTCAGCCGTAGAGTTTGTTTTCCTGCGCCGTTGATACGTTCGTTTTGTCCAGGGATGGGCCCATGCTGACATCGTTCAATCTTTTTGAAATCGTGTTTCGCCCTATGGTGAATAAAGGCATCGCTCGTGGAGTTAAGCGCTATCCCCAACGGGTTCCGGGTTTGAAAGATTTTTGAGTGGGCGGCGTTCAAAAAGGGCTGCATGGGAGGGCTCCCCCTGAAGGCAATGGAAAAGGGATAGGATAACAGCCGGTGATTTCCGTGTAGCGTACCCTAGAGCGGGTGGATACTCGTAAAAACATATTTGATATACGAATTTTTTCAGGTAACCATCTGTCCTTCAAGCATTCTTTTTTTGTATGTCCGCTTGTCTGAAAAATAACAGGCAGGGAATTGTAATATACTGAAATAAAATGGTTTTATTTCAAACAAAAAATCCGTCAAGGGAACCGCTCTTGATGCGCGAGCCCATCCGCTGTGTAAGGGCGAACATTCATCGAAAGAAATATAGAAAAAAAATAGACTAAAAATGTTGTGCTTCAACGTTTTTTATTCTATCTGAAAACCAAGTCGTTCACTAAAAGGAGATTCCGATGGGCAAGATCATTTCGGTCGTCAACAACAAGGGTGGTGTGGGGAAGACGACGATCACCGTCAATCTCGCACATGCCCTGGCCATGCAAGGGAAAAAGGTGTTGATCGTCGATGTGGACAGCCAGTGCAACTCGACTTCCTTCTTCAACCTCGCTCCCGGCTGTGCTTCGCTTTACGAGCTGCTTGCCTCGGTTTATGACGAAGAAGCTCCCGAAATCAAACCTGAATCTTGCATCTATCCCACAGAGATCGGTTGCAGCATCCTCCCGAACGTTGAGGAGATGGCCTTCATCGAAGCCGAGTTCTATAAGAACGAGTCATACATCGTCGCCCTCCGTGAACGGCTGAGAGAGTATGCTACCAAAGAGTTTGACATCACCCTCATAGACTGCCCGCCTTCAATGGGGGCTTTCGTGTATATGGCGATGATCGCCTCCGATTTTATCATTGTGCCCATCCGTGCGGGGTCGCGTTTTTCGCTCGACGGTATCACGAAAACCATCAATGCTATCAACCAGATCCGCCGCACGAAGCTGAACGAAGGGCTTGTCCTGCTTAAGTTCCTGTACAATATGGCTGACTTGCGTCGGCTTGCGGACAAGCACTCTCTGACCATCCTGAACAACCGTTATCCCGGACAGGTCCTCACCGAGTACATCAGTGAGGCGACCATGCTCCGATCCTCCGAGATGCTCTCCGAAACGGTGTTCCAATCTTCACCCCGCAGTAAGGTGGCGGCGAAATTCCGTTCCGTCGCCCGTGAAATCCTCGCCGCCCTCGGCATGTAAACAGGAGCCTCTGATGACCCCCGGACAGACGCATCCCCGCAGACGCGGCCTCAACGAACTGATGGAATCCGTCGCGGCCAAGCTGGCAGAGCGCCCAGATCACATCGCGGCGGCCAGAGTCCTTGAGGAGATGCAGGCTGACGCCGCGAAAATCTCGCATAAGGCGGATGATGTGGACGTGCAGAATGGACAGTCTGAAGTGTCCTCCTCCTCCTCCTCCTCCTCCTCCTCCTCTGTGGACGCGCAAATTGATTCTCCTGAGTGTCCTGACAAAGTGGACGATCAGAACGGACTTGCAAGTGGACTCGCCACGGAGGCACGATCTGACGTCTCTGTAAAGACAGAAATTGAGGACATGCAAAATGGACAGCCTGAACTTACTGTCAAAATGGACGCTCAGGCGTCTCAGCACTCTCCTTCGCAACGAGAAGCAACGGGAAAATATTCTGAAACTTCAAGCCTTGAGTCTCTGAGCGCGCCCTCTACGTGGACGCCGATAGTGGACACTCTAAGTGTACATTCAAAAGTATCTCCGGTTGTTCCCCGTCCCGATGGACGGAAACGGCCTTACCAAGTGGATGTTCAAAATGGACACTCAGAATATCCTGACAAAAGATCCTCTCACCATGAAGAGCTGCCTGAGCGGAAGACAGAGCCACCGGTGGAGAACAGGCTAGAGGCGGGGACTTCCACGGAGCAGGGAACGTCTGCCTCTCGTAAGCATGATCAGGAAGAAACCGTACCTGTTCAGGCCGCTGAGATGACATTGCGTTCGCCCACATCGGACACTCTGAATGGCCGCTCACGCCGGACAGCCAAAGTTGACGTGCAGACAGGGGCCCGGTGCAAACCCAAGAGGGTCGGAGAAGGGCAGATCAGCCTCCTCAGGCCTCTGGCTCCAGTGCATGGGGCCAATCCGACGAAGCTCTTCAAGTGGCTTTACGGAATCGGCAAGAAAGAAACCATCGACCTGACCCTCCCCATTATTGAGGAGACCATCGGTATCGATGCGCGCACCTGCCGGCGGATCATCGCTACATGGGCGGAGACGGGCGTGTGCGAGAAAACGGTCCATCGGCGGGGGATGCGTATCCGGCTTCTTATGGATGAAAAGGAGGCACTCGGCGCGCCGCGTGCCGCTTCCCCTTCCGTGTCGGCTTCTCCGGCGGATGAGCTGGAGAGGGCGCTGCCCGAGCTGTGCCCGAGGCTGATGGAGGTCGGTTTCACCGCCAAGCACCTGCGCCGGATCAAAGAGCTCCTCGCCGTGCAGAACATTGACCCCGGTTCCCTCACGGACGCCCTCCGGTATGCGGAGTATGAGCTGGAACACGGCCAGATGGTGGACAGCAAGGGCCAGCCCGTTTCGCGCCCGGTGGATTGGGTTTTTCGCTGCCTGTCCAAGGACGGGACCTACCGTATCCCCACGGGGTATGTTTCTCCGGCGGAATTACGCCGCCGGGAACGCGAAGAGGCCGTGCGCCGGGAACGCGAGGCGTTGGAGGCCGAGCGGAGGCTGCTCGAAGAAGAGGCCGCCCTTGCCCTTGAAAAAGAGGTCGAAGCGATGTTCCGTCAGCTGCTCGATGAACCCGACGGCCCGTTTGCCGCACAGATCCTGGAGAAGGTTCCCGCTGTCCTGCGTTCGCGCGGGGGGTTGGAGAACCCGCTGGTGCAGAAGGCCTGCCGGATGCAGATCAGCTATATGCTCCAGGACGCCGTCGGAGCGGGGCAGTAGGGCTATGCTGTGTGTCCATTCTGTGCGGACACACAGCATGGACACTTTGAGTGGATAGTGTGCCCGTCCGGGATGCGTGCGGTTGCGCATGGACAGGCAGCCCGGCCGGAAGGCCCGGACAGCGTGTAAGGGCAGGATGTCCGGACATGCTGGACACCCAATCCGTCCGAGGATGTTGTGAGCGGCCTGTGAGACAGGACAGAATGGCCGCACACGCCGGACAGTCTTACTGGCGATGTCCCGGACACTCTGACAGGAAAAAAAGACTGTAAAAACAGTGTAGACTCTCGTGAAGGGACAACTTGAACGTCCATTTTGATCGGATAATCTGATAGGACATTCCCTTCTCCTATAGAAAGAGAGAAAGAAAAACTCTTTCTCTCCCCAACGATTCAAGACAAAAGGTGCTGCTGCGAATGGCTTCCAAATCGACCAAAAAAGATCTTGTCCAACACATAGCGAAGGCTCTGGAAGTGAGCCCTGTGGAAGCCGAACGGGTTATGCTCGTGGTTATGCGGTACGTCCGGCGGCAATTGCTTGAAGATACATCGGTGATCCTGCCGGGCATCGGGACGCTGGCCGTGACGGAAACCGCGGCCCGTCTGGGGCGCAATCCCCACACGGGGCAGCCGGTGCCCATTCCCCCGCGCAAGACGATCAAGCTCAAGGTGTCCAAAGACCTCAAGGAAGCGATGGAGCCTTCCGAAACCGTGCGCACGGGCGGGGCCGATTTTGACGCCCAATAGCTCCGCCGTTCCGGAGCACGCCTGAAGGTGGGGCCTGGCCGGAAGAGGCTTATCCCTCGAAAAGGACGATCCGGTTTCTGCCGGATGTCTTGGCTTCATACAGCGCTTGATCCGCATGGGTCAGCACTTCGCAGATGTCCGCATCTTCCCCGAACGAGCGGTGCGCAATGCCGATGCTGACCGTCAGCTTGCCCGTCCGGGAATCGGGATGGACAAGGTCCAGCGCGGTTACTTCTTCCAAGATGCGCTGTGCCACGGTCATGGCCGAATATTGTCCGGCCCCGGCCAGAATAGTGGTGAACTCTTCGCCGCCGTACCGGAATATCTTGTCCGAATCCCGCAGGAGCGCTTTTTGCGTGGCCTGCGCCACGGCTTTCAGGGCGGCGTCCCCGGCCTGATGCCCAAACCGGTCATTGTAGTTCTTGAAGAAGTCGAGGTCGAGCATCAGCAGGGCGAGCGGCGTGCGCGCCGGGATGCGCTCCATCGTTTCCTCAAGCGCCCGGCGGTTGTATACGCCGGTCAGCGCATCCCGGAAGCTGAGGTCAGCATACTGGTCCCGTTCCTGCGCGAGCTGGCCGGAGCGGGTGTTCAGTTCGTCCATATGGCGGCTGATGTCCGGCAAAACGTCGAGTACGTCCTGCAATTCCCGAATGCGTACCCGGGGAAGTTCCGAGATGGAGTGCCCGGAGCGGATGGTCCGCAGCGCCTGAGAGAGCAGGGACAGGGGGCGGAGTATCTGAAGGTGGATGAGCAGCAGCGTAGCCAGCAGCCCCGCGATCAACGCGGTCCCCATGATCGGGAACAGTTCCTCGATGCGTGAAACTTCCTCGTTGATGTGGGACATGCTCCGGTGAATCCATTCGGCCTCGTGGGTCGAAACGGCGTCGCTGAGTTCGCGCAGTTTGCCGTCGAGGGTGTTCCAGAGTTGTTTGGCTTCCACGTGGCCTCTCGCGAGCTGCGTCCAATTGGACACGATGCCGTCCCAGTTCGTCCGGAATTCCCCGCAGTCCCTGAGCAGCGGCCGTTCAGGGGTTTCGGCCTGTTCCGCCTTGGCGCACATGTCCATCAGCGGGCGCAGGCTTTCCTCCAGGCCCTGCTTGTTGGCCGTGTTTCTGGAGAAATCCTTGTCCAGGTGCCGCGCACTGTGCTTGAGGGGATAGCTGTATTCCATCCCCGCCCGTATAAGCAGCCGCCCGAGCACGTTCGAAAAAAAGATTTCCGCATGATGGAGCCGATCCTCGGCCAGATAGCTTTGCTGCCTCAGCTCAATGAGACGGAGGAGTTGCGGCCTGATCTCATCCATTTTGCTGGAGAAGTCCACCGACGTCTCCTCAAAGACCGATTCCGCGATCAGCGCTTGGGCGGTGATGCCCGCGTTCCGACCGATGGTGGGGTCGGACGCGCTATACACCAGCGCGATGTTGCGGCGCATGTTTTCGACGTTGAGGAGCATCTGCTGCTTGGCAAGGATCTGCGGCAGATGGCTGTTGCTGGTGGAGAGCGCCAGATTTTTGATCCGTTGAAGATCATTGGTGAAGATAAAGGAGACGAAGGCCAGCAGCGCCAGCAGGGGCACTGAGACGAGCACAGGGAAAAGGTTGATGCCGATTTGTCGTTTTCGCTTCGGCTCCGCGTTTCGGGAAGGCTTGCAGTACATGAACGCGCTCAATAAATGCTGAAGGGGAAATATTTGCGTACGATGCGGTCGTAATCGCCGTTCAGTTTGATATGGACGATGGCTTCGTTGATCGCGTCGACCAGTTCGGGATTGTTTTTCCGGACGCCGATGTGGGCATAGGCGAGGTCTTCGTCGGGCGGGAGGGGATCATCCAGTATGGCGAAAGGCTGGCCGCGCTCGCTCTGGAGGAATTCGTACCCGGACAGCCCGTCCACGAGGATGGCGTCCAGCTGTCCGGCGCAGAAGGCGTCGAGCAGTTGCTCATAGGTAGGAAAACGGATGATTTCAGCCACGTTGACCCAGTGCCTCCGGAGGAAGATCTCCTGCTGCGTATGATCCTGGACGCCAACGCGTTTCCCTTTCAGGCCTTCGGCGCTGACGGTCACGCTGCCCGGAAGCCCCAGATAGATGGAACGGGAGTGGTAGTAGCTGTTGGTGAAATCCATATACGCCAGCCGTTGTTCGTTTTTGGCAAGCCCGGCAACGATCATGTCCAGTTCGCCCCGGCGCATTTTTTCGAGCAGCGTGCCGAAAGCAAGGGGCTCGACCGTGCAGGAACGGCGCATGGCCTTGCACAACGCCTCAGCGATCTCCGGGTCGAATCCGGCCTGCGTGCCTTCGGCGGGAAAGGAGAAGGGCGCATAATCGTCTTCCACGCCGATGCGGAGGATTTCCTCGGCTCCGCTGCGGGGCGGGAACCCCGCGGACAGCAGCGCGAGGAGGAACCCAGCCAGAAGAACGGGCCGGAGTGAAGAAAAAGACGGTATCGTGATTTTCAAGGGAAACTCTCTCGGGGGCACCCGCGGCCTCCGCGCCGTTTTCGGCGGGGCTCACAGGACGCTTCAATGTGATGCTCTCGTTTTCAAGGAGGAAAAAGCGTTCCTCAGGTCTTGACGTCGGGAAATTCCCCAACAACCAAATCGGGAAAACGACGGAGCGGCGGGAACCCCGGAAGAGCCGGGATAAAGCCGTGCGGCGGAACTGGCGACGGGTAGCGTCAGTTCCCGAAACCGCTCGGTGCGCGGCGTCGGGACCGGACAGCCGGATGGGGTTGGCTGCTTGTCCTGAGGCGCGGCCTGTTCTTTTCTAGAGGATATTTCGGCTCGTTGCAATCAGTGTTTGGGTAGGCATAACGCTTTATTATGATAAATTATCCCGCTTTATGGCAAAGTGGGGGGATGGACGGGAAAGCGGCCCCGGGCCTAAGAGGAACGCCTCCGGATGCCGTGGTTTTCGGATCGAAGGTATCGGTGCGGGCAAGATATCTGCACATAATCATATGGAATGGCTATGAAATTGTGAGAAAGGCCCGTTCCCCGCTGGGGATGCCACAGCGGGGAATGCCGGGGAGAGCGGCGCACGGGAGGAATCATGCGGGGGAGAGGCTGGCGTGCTGTATTGTGTTTTTCCCCGCAATCCTGTGGTGTGCCCCCACTTTTTGGGGGCGATCGGTTCTCCGTTCCGCACGGAGACGCCAGTACGGCATCCGTTTGGGATACCGGGACGGGCGGGGCCCGTTCTGGTTGCGCTCCGCCAACAGGCGGGGAGGGCAATATTATATCACATAATCTTTTTAATTATGTCAATTTTATACCACGGAAAGAAGCTGCGAACTCCTTCCTTCCAATGCCCTGCATATGCGCGATCCGCTGCAACCGAGTGGCAAGCGCTCGTAATCAAAAAAAGTTTATAACACATTAGAATTATGGAAAAATAAATACCGCCTCGTCCAGAAACGGGGCGGTATTTGGTGCCAAAGGCGTTCACAAAAGGGAAGAAAGGAGGGGCCGCTGTCTATTCCGCGAAAGACTTCCGGCGCAACCGGGGAAAAGCGTAGCCACCCCTCGTAATGAGAACTACTTGTTTATAAATACATGATAGTCTGTTAGAGATCTACAATTTGTTGGCTTTCAAAGCTGTCAGAGGCGAAAAAAGACATTTTCAGGGAAGCCTTATCGCGTTTCCGGCGTGAAAAACCCAAGTTTCCACAGGAACCCGCTTGCGGCACCCTCCCGGGGCTTCGGGAGGCGCGCTTGCCTGTCTTTTATACAGAAATCCCTTATTTTTCCGGCAGGATAATGTCGAGATAGGCGATATACAGTTCCTTCACGTCGAGCGGGGCCTTGTCCTTGAACATCCCTTGCCAGAGCAGCCCCTGCATGATCGGCGAGACGAGAAGCTGCGGGAACCGCTGGAGTGCCGGGTGCGGGTGCTCATGCGCGGCGAGGCGCAGGTTCTCCCGGTGCAGCTCAAGGATCGGGGCGACGAGCCCGTGGTAGAACGGCGCGACAAGCTTGGGGTTGTGCAGCCCCTCGGCCCACACCAGCCTGATGATCCGCGCCGTCCGCGAACAGCCTTGTTCATCCAGCATCGGCCCGCAGAAGCGGAGCAGCTTTTCGCGCAGGGTCGGCGTCTTGTCGTCGAGGATCTCCTTGGCCAGCGCGTGCATGGGCGCGAACGCAGACTCGGCGAGGCCGTTGAACAGCCCCTCCTTATCCCCGAAATGCAGATACAGCGTGCCCTTGGCGACCCCGGCCCGCCGGGCGATGTCTTCCATGCGCGCTCCGGCGTACCCCTTTGCGGCGAATTCTTCCAGTGCGGCGTCGAGGATGGCCTCCCGGCGCGCTTCCGTCTTTTTCCGGCATTTCGTTTGTTGTGCCATGCGTCCGCCTACCGGATTTTTTTGTTGATGGGTGTGGACAGCCAGACCAGCCCGGCCAGCCCGATGAAGGCTATGGACGCCAGCCAGAACAGCTCGTTGAACCCGAGCAGGAACCCTTGCCGCGTGATTTCGTTGGCGACCCAGACCTTGGCCTGTTCCGGCGAGAGGCCCATCTGCGTGAGCTGGTTGAGCCCGTGCTGCGCCGCCGGATTGAACGGGTTGATGGACTCGGTGAGCCGGACGTGGTGCAGGGCTTCCTGCCGTTCCCACATGGTGGTGGCGAGGGACGACCCGATGGAGCCCGCCAGCACGCGGGTGCAGTTGGAGAGGCTGGAGGCGTTGGCGATGTCCCTGGCGTCGAGCCCCGAAATGATGATGCTCGTAAGCGGCATGAAGAACAGGGCCACGCCGATCCCCTGCACGACCTGCGGCCAGAGGACGAAGGCGAAATCGACGTCCGGCGAGAACAGGGTGCGCAGATAGAAGGCCGCCGAGAAAACCAGAAAGCTCATGGTGACGATGACCCGCATGTCGATGCGCTGCGCGAACCGCCCGATGAGCGGCGAGAGGAAGACCGGGAAAATCCCGATGGGCGCGAGGGAGAGCCCGGCCCACATGGAGGTGTAGCCGAGCCGCGTCTGGAGCATCATGGGCATCATGACCACCCCGGCGAAATAAAACAGGAACCCGAGGCTGATGCAGATTGTGCCCACGGTAAAGTTACGGTGCCGAAACAACGAGAGGTCGACCACGGGATGCTCTTCGGTGAGCTCCCACGCCACAAGGAGCACCAGCCCCACGACCGTGAGGATGCCGAGGATCACGATGTAGCCGGAGGCGAACCAGTCCTTGTCCTTGCCCTCGTCGAGCATAAGCTGGAGGCAGCCCACGCCGATGATGAGGAGGATCAGCCCCACGGTGTCGATGGGGTTCTTGGCGGTGGCCGTCTCGCGCCCGGCCATGGGGATGCGCAGCGCGACGAGGCACACGGCCCCCACGGGTACGTTGACGAAAAAGATCCAGTTCCACGTGTAGTTGTCGCAGATATACCCGCCGAGTATCGGCCCGAGGATGGGCGCGAGCACGATGGTCATGGACCACAGGGAAAGGGCGATGCCGCGTTTCTCGCGGGGATAGCAGGCCAGCAGGAGGCTTTGGGAAAGCGGGATGAGCGGCCCGGCGGCGGCCCCCTGCAAAATGCGGCAGATGATGAGCATCCCGAGGCTGTTGGATATGCCGCACAGGAACGAGGCCGCGACGAACAGGAACGTGGACCAGAAATACAGCCGCACCTCGCCCATGCGCCGGGCGAGCCAGCCGGTGAGCGGGATGGCGATGGCGTTGGCGACCCCGAAGAAGGTGATGACCCACGTCCCCTGCGAAGACGCCACGCCGAGGTTGCCCGCGATGGTGGGCAGGGCGACGTTGGCGATGGTGGAGTCGAGCACGGTCATGGCCGTGACTACCGAAATCCCGATGGTGGCGATGACGAGCATCCCGCCCTGAAGCGGCGGCAGGGGCTGGGCGCTCATGGCTTGTCCTGGACGGGGCAGACGCCGGGCAGGGCGTTGTCCCGGATGATGCCGTCGATGGTCGCCTCGACGGGGGCGAAATCGACGGCGGGGGCCTGCGAGACGAGATCGCCGGGCACGGGTTCGGTACGGGCTGAAGTGGCGAGGAGCCGCCCCGACGTGTCGGACGTGTCCACCTTCACCACGGCGGACAGGCCCACCAGCAGGGGGTGTTCCCTGAGGTCGGCGGGGTCGATTTCAATGCGCACGGGGACGCGCTGGACGATCTTGATCCAGTTGCCGGTGGCGTTCTGGGGCGGCAGGAGGGAGAAGGCGCTGCCCGTCCCGGCTGAGAAGCCGGTCACGCGGCCATGATAGGTGACGTCGCCGCCGTACATGTCAACGCGGATCACGGCGGGCTGGCCGATGCGCATCTTGTGGAGCTGGACTTCCTTGAAATTGGCGTCGATCCACAGGCGGTGCAGGGGGATCACGGTCATGAGCGGGGTGCCGGGCGATACGACTTCGCCAGCCTGCACGCCGCGTTTGGCGATCTGCCCGGCGGCGGGGCTCAGGACGGTGGTGCGCTGGAGCGCGAGCCAGCAGTCGCGCACGTTGGCGGCGGCCTGACGCACGGCGGGCTGCTCGGCGAGCCCGGTATCCAGCAGCACGGCGGACAGCGCGTTGCGTTCCTCTTCGGCGGCGGCGAGCGCTACGGCGGCGTTCTCGCGGTCGTCGCGGGCGTGTTTCAATTCTTCCGCGCCAATGGCTTTGGCCTTGCCCAGCGCCTCGCGCCGGGTCAGGTTGTCGGCTTTCTGGCGCAGATCCACCCGGCGCATCCGGATGGCGGCCTCGGTTTCCCGGAGCTGCGCCTGAAGGCGGCAGTTGTCGCGCACGGCGGAAGCCAGCGCCACGAGGGAGCGCTCATAGGCAAGGCGGGCGTCCACGGGATCAAGGCGCACGAGCGTCTGCCCGGCGGCGACCATGTCGTTGTCGTCCACATCCACGGCGACGACCTTGCCGCCCACCTGCGGCATGATGCGCAGCACATTGCCGGCGACATAGGCGTCGTCCGTGCTTTCCTCAAAACGCAGAAACAGATACCACCACGCGCCCGCGCCTATCCCCGCGAGCAGGAACAGCAAAAGCAGGAAGCCGATGATCGGGCCCTTGCGGGGGCGTTTGCGCCGCTGCGGAGCCTTGTCGGTGTCTGGGGTCATGGAAAGATTTTTGTCTGTCGTCATGAGAGGCTCCCGCGTGGTGCATGGTTCCCTGAACTGCCACTATTTTCACATGTTATGGGAGAAATTGAACTGACCGGTCAGTTTTATACCACGCCCCGCGCACCGTCAATCGGTTTTTGGCGCGCGGGGCGCCGTGCCGCGGCGGGTCCGCCTGCCCGGACGATGGAGGGGCGTCTTCGTGGCGGGCTGGCGCGGAACGCTCAGGCCAGTTCGGAGTCCCAGCTCAGGGCATGTAAGCCGGGGCCTTTCAGGGTGTTCTTGCGCGGCCCTGTGCGCCGCGAGCCGGAGGGTAGGTGGAGCCGTGGCGCGTCCCGTCCCGGCATACGGTTAAGGACGGCCTCTCGACATGGGAAACGATGGGAAAACGCTGCGGGCTGTGAGGCTTGCTCTACGGGATGCCCGCGCAACCGGGCGGGGAGCCTTCCCGGTCGTGTGGGGGAGGAACGTTTGAGGGCACCGGGTTGCACCGCGTGTGCCTGTCCCGGGCGGGCCCGGCGGCGTGGGGCATCCCATGCCCCGGCAAATTGGGATCAGGGCGACCCCGCCGTGGGGACCCGCCCGCGCCACGGCAAAAGGGGGCTCATCGGCCTTGCGGACGGAGCCGCGCGGCGCTCTCACGGGGAGGCTGTCCGGACGGGCAGGCCACGAGGATGAGGACGCTGCCGAAGATGAGGGCGATCCCCACGGCGGCGGACAGGGACAACGGTTCATGGAGAAAGAAGATCCCGAGGCAGGCTGCGGAGAGGGGCTCCGCGAGGCTGAGGGTCGAGGCGGTGGCGGCGGGCGTCACCTTGAGCCCGGCGAGGGTGAGGGAAAAGGCGATGGCCGTGGTCACGACCCCGAGATGCAGGGCCACGAGCGCGCCCACGGGCGTCGCCAGCCACGCCGCCGGGTAGATCCAGAAGACGGGCAGCATACACAGCCCGCTCAGGAGGCACAGGACCATCATGACGGATCCGGGCGAGGCGTTCCGGGCCAGCGGCTTGCTGAACACGAAATAGCAGGCGTAGGAGAACCCCGCGAGCAGGGGGAAGGCCATGCCCGCGAAGCTGGCCCCGCCCACGGCGTCGGCGTTGAGCAGGATCAGCCCGATCAGGGCGAGCCCGGTGGCGGGATACCATGCCTTGGCGGGCTTTTCGTGCAGGAAGATCAACCCGAGCAGGGCTACGACGATGGGCGAGAAGCCAATGGCGACCACGGTACCCACGGCGACCCCGGCTTCAAGTACGCCCCGGAAAAAGAAGAACTGGAAGCCGAGCAGGGCGAGCGTGGAGGGCACGACGCAGCGCATGGGCCAGTGCCAGAACCGGGGCAGATCCCCCCGGAACGCGCACCAGAGGAGCAGGGCCAGGCCGCCGACGAGCATACGCAGCGCGCCGATGACGTAGGGCGTCGCCCCTTCCGGGGACAGGGCCTGGACGGTCCCCGTGGTGCTGAAACACAGGGCTCCCAGAAGGATCAGAAGGGGGCCTCTGGCAAAGGGTGTGCTCATGGCTGTTTTTCCTGCGGGGGGCCGGCTTCTCCGGCACGGAGGCCGCTGTGCAATACGTCTTGTCCCAAAGGCAACCCGCGCCGAAGCAGGGCCGCGAACAAGGATTCGATAAACGCAAAAGTCTTGGGAGAGAGAGGGGTGGGGTTTGGGGAGGGGAGAGGGAACCTTTCTCCAGAAAGGTTCCCT
>ENA-UEYG01000102-UEYG01000102.1-human-gut-metagenome-genome-assembly--contig:-NODE-102-length-58525-cov-5.609875_pt1 | contig 58525 bp, 38 predicted proteins | sample MGYA00242933_ERZ507934 | MGnify/ENA primary metagenome ERZ507934 (study PRJEB26167, sample SAMN06115527) | human gut metagenome | host: Homo sapiens | place: China:Zejiang | collected 2015-11-10... | reverse complement strand
TCAAGGAAAACTTTTTTATAAAAGAAAAGTTTTAATATATTATTTTAATTCTATTATTATATTTATATCCGCGCAAATAGCCCATATAGGCAAAAAATTTTTTATATCAATATAGGAAAACCTTGCTAAGAAAAAGGCTTCGGGGTACAGTGCTGGGGCGGCGTGCGCGGTTTTGTTTGCTGTAACGGGCGTTCTTCAGATTTTTCCGCCGCGGAAGGCGGCCCTGGCGGCCTTCCGGTCCCTAAGGCTCTGGCGGCCGCATTGCGGTGACAGAGGAAAAAGAAATGACAACCGCGAGAAAGGTAGACAGCCATGAACGCAGTGAGCCTTGGACGCGACGAGGCCGGAGCCTTTGCTAGGCGTCTGGCGCAACGGCGCGAGGCTCTGGGCCTGCGCAAGCAGGATCTGGCGAAAAAAATGGGCTTGAGCCTGACCACTATTCAGCAGTACGAGCGTGGGCAGTGGCCTCGTGGCGGGCACGCCGTGCGCCTGGCCCGGACTTTGGGCTGTTCTCTGGACTGGCTTCTGGCCGGCAAGGGCGAGGCCGAAGGCGGCGTGCTGGACACGCCCGACGCCAGGCTGGTGATGGTGCCCATGGTGGAGGCCCGGCTTTCGGCGGGCACGGGCAGCTTTGAGACCAGCGACGAGGTGTTGCGGCACTACGCCTTTCGCTGGGATTTTTTGCGCCGCAAGGGCAACCCTTCGCGCATGGTGCTGCTGCGGGTTTCGGGCGACAGCATGCAGCCGCGCATCATGCACAACGACGTGGTGCTTATTGACCAGAGCCAAAACGTGCCCGTGCCGGGGCGCATCTATGCTGTGGGCGTGGAGGACATGGTCTATCTCAAAATTGTCAATGCCGTGCCCGGGCGGCTTATCCTGAGCAGCTCCAACGCGCTTTATGCGCCCATTGAGGCCCCTACCGGCGGGCAGCTGGCCGACCTGGTGCGGGTTATCGGCCGTGCCGTGTGGGTGGGCCGTGAGTTGGATTAGGGTTGTTTTGTCCGTAGAATGGTAAAATTTCAATTAACAATTATGCAATGACTAGAAGTAATAATGTGTATATAATTTATAGTGATATATAATAAAATTATTTTTTGTATTGTTACGTGTAAAATGCATAGATATTAAGTTGTGAACCCTTTTTTCAGCAGCATCCCCTTGTCTTGATTTGCCCATCACAACCAGGTATGATTCCATAAGAAACGGATACTCTGCGTGCGGTTCTCCGCCCGGCAGTATTTTTGCGGCGCTGCCCTTTGCGGGCGCTCTTGCCGTTGCCAGAGCTTCTTTTGACGTCATCAGGGGATACCATGCTGCGGATTATGGCCAGGAATTTTTTGGGAAAGGCCCCACTATGGTATAAATATTCAATTTTATGCTTTTTGCTGTTGAATCCTGCCGTCTTTTTCTTTGTCAGCCCCTTTGTGGCGGGCTGGCTGATTCTGCTGGAGTTTATTTTTACCCTGGCCCTGGCCCTGCAGGTGTACCCTGTGCCTGCCGGAGGGCTGCTGGCCCTGCAGGCCGCCGCCATCGGCCTGGCCCGGCCGGAAACGATATACAGCGAAATAGCCGCCAACCTGCCCACCCTGCTTTTGCTTATTTTCATGGTGGCCGGCATCTACTACCTCAAGGATGTGCTTTCGCTGGTTTTCACCAGTCTTTTTCTGCAGTTCAGGAAAAAATGGCAAGTTTCGCTGGTGTTTTGTGTGGTCACCGCCGCGTTTTCCAGTTTTTTGGCCGGGCTGACGGTGCTGGCCGTGCTTATTGCCGTCATTTTTAATTTTTACGCCATCTATCATCGGGTGGGCAATGCCTACGCGGGCATTCCCAAGGAGCAGGCGGAACAGGAAACTGCCGCCTTCCAGGGTTTTCTGCGCAATCTGATCATGCACGCGGCCGTGGGCACGGCTCTGGGCGGCACCCTGACCCTGGTGGGCGAGCCGCAGAATATGATGATCGGTACGAAAATGGGTTGGAATTTCGCCGATTTCTTCAGGCACTGCGGGGTTATTGCCGTGCCTGTGGTGCTGGGCGGCTTTATTCTGTGCCCTCTGCTGGAGCTTTTGCGTTTTCCCGGTTTCGGCTATGAGCTGTCGGACAAAATACGTCAGCTCATTGTCAGGGATTATGAAAAAAGGGCCCGCAAACTCACGGGGCAAAGCGTGTATCAATACGCGCTGCAAGGGCTGGTGGCGCTGCTGCTCATTGTGGCCTTAGGCTTTCATGTGGCCGAGGTGGGGGTGATCGGCATTGGCGTCATTGTGGTCCTTTCCGCCTTTACCGGCATGATCCATGAACACGATTTTGCAGAACCCTTCAACAACGCCATGCCCTTTGCCACACTCATCGTGATCTTTTTTGCCATTCTTGCGGTGGTGCACGACCAGCACCTGGTCACGCCGGTGGTGCAGTGGGTGCTTTCCTTCAAGGGGCAGACGCAGCTGCTTGTGCTCTACGGGGTCAACGGGCTGCTTTCCATGGTCAGCGACAGCGTTTTTGTGGCTTCGGTTTTTCTTTCCGAGATGGACAAGGCCTACAATGCCGGGGCCTTTGACCTGGACTGGTATCAGAATATTGCCGTGGTCATCAACATGGGCACCAATATTCCCTCCCTGGGCACGCCCAACGGCACAGCCGGGTTTTTGTTCCTGCTTACTTCGGCCCTGTCCCCGGTGATTCGGCTGTCCTATCTGCGCATGTTGCAGCTGATGTTACCGTATTTTATTGTTCTTTCAAGCATAGGCGGCGCCATGGCGTATTTCTTTCTGCAATGACAGGCATGGATGGGCGCCAGGCCTTTGCCAGGGGCTTTTTCGGCCGGCAGGAGATATTTTGATTATGACAGCACACTGTACTGCGCCAGGAGCGGACGCATGAATACCGACAATATCCTGATTACGTGCATTGCCTCGGAGGGCCATGCGGATGAAATTATGAGCGTTGCCCGGCAGGCCGGGGCCCGTGGGGGCACGGTTTTGGGCGCGCGGGGCACGGGCACGGAAGAGGACGTGAAGTTTTTCGGCATAAGCATGGTGCCGCAAAAAGAAATGCTGCTGATTGTGGCGCAGGCCGATCTGGTTCAGACCATTGTGGCGGCCATCTGCAGCATGAGCATTTTCAGCGATCCCGGCAGCGGTATTGTCTACACCACCCCGGTGCACCAGTTCCATATCCTTGGGCAGTGCGAATAGAGCGTTGCAACGTTGCAATGTTTTGGCGGTTGCGTAAGAGCCGCCCGCCGTGGAGGCGCAAGTGCAAGTTCTTTGCGCGGGTAAGCGCCGGAATGAGCGTGCCGAAACGTTGAGAATACATATTCGCAAAGGGAAGCTGCTCTGGAGCCGTTGCCCTCTGCCATTGCGTCGGCGGCGCAAGATGCGGCAGTGCCCGGCACGCGGCGTTACGTCCGGGCTTTGCGGTTTTTGCGTTTAACGATAGGGCGTTGTTTCGTGCCGCTACACGGCAGGCCGCGTTACGGTTTGGCTTTGCGGCTTCGCCAGCGGTCCAGGGTCAGGTAGACCACGGGCGTGGTGTAGAGGGTGAGCAGCTGGCTCACCAGCAGGCCGCCCACGATGGTCACGCCCAGGGGCTGGCGGATTTCGGCTCCGTCGCCCTGGCCTAGGGCCAAAGGCACGGCCCCCAGAATGGCGGCGAAGGTGGTCATCATAATGGGCCGGAAGCGCCGCAGACAGGCTTCGTAGATGGCTTGTTCCGGCGGCAGGTTGCGGGTGCGGGCGGCCTCAATGGCGAAGTCCACCATCATGATGGCGTTCTTTTTGACGATGCCGCAGAGCAGCAGCACGCCGATCAGGGCAATGACGCTGAACTCCATGCCGCAGGCCATGAGGGCCAGCAAAGCCCCGCCGCCCGCCGAGGGCAGGGTGGAAAGGATGGTCAGGGGGTGGATAAGGCTTTCGTACAGAATGCCCAGCACGATGTAGAGCGCGGCCAGAGCCGCCAGGATGAGCACCACCTGGTTGCCCACCGTGTCGCTGAACATCTTGGCCGTGCCCTGAAAACTGCCCACTACGGTGGAGGGCATGCCCAGGCGCACCCTGGCGGCGTCGATGGCCGTTTGCGCCTGGGAAAGCGCAGCCCCCGGCGCCAGGTTGAAGGCCAGCGTCACTGCGGCAAATTGCCCCTGATGGGCTACGGAAAGAGGCGCAAAGGCGGGGGTTACCTGGGCCACGCTCAACAGGGGCACCAGCCCCCCCGTGCCCGGCAGACGCACCTTTTCCAGGGCCTCGGCTCCGGCCAGCCAGTCCGGCCCGTATTCCAGCACCACGCGGTATTGGTTCTTGTCTTCATAGATGGTGGAAACCTGGCTCTGACCAAAGGCGTTGCCCAAGGCGCGGTCCATGTCCTTCATGCTCAGCCCGTAGCGGGCCAGGGCATCGCGGTCCGCGCTGATTAAGGTTTGCAGGCCGCGTTCTTCTATGTCGCTGTCCACGTCCTTGAAAGCGGCGTCCGCAGCCAGGGCCTGCTGCAAGCGGCGGCCCCAGGTGCGCAGGGCGTCCAGGTCGTCGGCCTGGAGGGTGTACTGGTACTGCGCGCGCGCGCCGCGGCCGCCCATCATGATGTCCTGAGCGGGCTGCAGAAAGATCTGCAGGCCCGGCTCCGAGGCCAGCTTGCCGCGCAGGCGTCCGATAACGCCCTGTGCGCCGATTTTGCGTTCCTTCAGCGGCTTGAGGGCGATAAAGACCCCGGCCCCGCCGCGGCTGCTTGAAAGGTGGGCCGAAACCTGCTGCACGGCCGGGTCCGCCCGAATGATGTTGACCAGCCGGGTGAGTTTGGCCTGCATGGCCTGGAAGGACGCGCTCTGGTCCGCGCGTACGCTGCCCATGATTACGCCTGTGTCCTGCACGGGGAAAAAGCCTTTGGGCACTACAACGTACATCCACACATTGGCGGCTACCACCAGCAGCAGAGAAAAGAGCGTCAGGCGGCGGTGGCGCAGCACCACGGGCAGGCTGCGGGCGTAGCCCGTCTGCAGGGCTGCCAGGACATGCCCCCAGGCGTCGCCCACGCGGGCCAGCAAACGGCGCAGCGCGCCCACCAGCCCCCCGGCCCCGCAGCGCCTGGCGGTTTGGCGGGCCTTGGCTTCGTGCTCCAGGGGGCGCAGCAGGCGCGCGCACATCATGGGCGTGGTGGTGAGGGAAACCAGCATGGAAACCAGCACTGCCGTGGTCAGCACTACGGAAAACTCGCGGAACAGTCGCCCCACAATGCCGCCCATGAACACGATGGGCGTGAACACCGCCACCAGCGAAAGAGAAATGGAAACCACGGTAAAGCCCACTTCGCGCGCGCCGCGCAGGGCTGCGCGCAGGGGTTTTTCGCCCGCTTCCAGCCGACGCACGATGTTTTCCAGCACCACGATGGCGTCGTCCACCACAAAGCCTGTGGAAACGGTGAGGGCCATGAGCGAAAGATTGTCCAGGCTGTAGCCGCAGAGGTACATGACGCCGAAGGTGCCCAGCAGGGATACGGGCGCGGCCACGGCGGGGATAGCCGTGGCCCGGCCGTTGCGCAGAAAGAGAAAGGTCACCAGCACCACCAGGGTCATGGCCAGAAGCAGGCTTTTTTCCACCTCGTGCAGGGAGGCGCGGATGGTCTGGGAGCGATCCATGCGCAGCTCCAGATCCGCGCTTTCGGGCAGCCAGGAGCGCAGCTGTGGCAAGAGCGCCTTAACATGGTCCACAGTGGCGATGATGTTGGCGCCGGGCGAGCGGAAGACGATCAGCAGTACCGCCGGTCTGCCGTTGGAAAGGGCCATGGCGCGCACGTCCTGCGCGCCGTCCTCCACCCGGGCCACGTCGGCCAGGCGAATGGTTTTGTCGCCCCGGCGGGCCACGATGACGTCTTTGTAGTCCTGCGCTTTGCGCAGCTGGTCGTTAGCCCCCACCAGCCAGAAGTTTTTGTCGCTTTCCAGCATGCCGCGGGGCAGAAAGGCGTTGGCCCCGGCCAGGGCCTTGCGCACGTCTTCCATGACCAGGCCGGCGCGGCTCAGGGCGTCCGGGGTGACCTCCACCCGCACGGCGGGCAGGGCCCCGCCCCCTACGACCACTTCGCCCACGCCGGGCAGCTGTGAAATCTTTTGCGCCAGCACCGTGGAGGCTGCGTCGTAAAGCTGGGAGCGGGTCAACACGCCGGAAGTGATGGACAGGATCATGATGGGCGCGCCGGCCGGGTTCACCTTCCGGTAGGTGGGGTTGGAAGGCATGGTGGGCAGGGTGGAGCGGGCCGCGTTGATGGCGGACTGCACGTCCCTGGCCGCACCGTCGATATTGCGGTCCAGATCAAATTGCAGGACCACTTCCGAGGAACCCAGGCTGCTGGAGGAGGTCATTTCGGTCACGCCGGCGATGCGGCCCAGGGCGCGTTCCAGCGGGGTGGCCACGGTGGCGGCCATGGTTTCCGGCCCGGCGCCGGGCAGTTTCGCCCGCACCACCACCACGGGAAAATCCACCTGCGGCAGCGGGGCTACGGGCAGCAGGCCAAAGGCCACCACGCCCGCCAGGGCAATGGCCAGGGTCAGCAGGGTCGTGGCCACGGGCCGCCGGATAAAGGGCGCGGAAAGGTTCAGAGGCAGGATTTCCGGCCCCAGGCGGTGGGCGCGCCCTTCCTCGCGGTTCTTGCGGCCGTTGTCGGGCGTTGCGCCGCGCGCCGTGTCATTCACGGTCGCGCCTCCGGGGCTTCCAGCCCGTCTGCGTCGCCCGTTGCGTCCGTCCGGGGCAGGGCCGCGCCCCGGCCCCGCAGCCGACGGCTCAGACGGTCAAACCAAAGGTAGACCACGGGCGTGGTGAAGAGGGTCAGCACCTGGCTTACCAGCAGCCCGCCCACCATGCTCACGCCCAGGGGACGGCGCAGTTCCGCGCCCATGCCCCAGCCCAGCATGAGGGGCAGGGCCCCCAGCAGGGCCGCCAACGTGGTCATGAGAATGGGCCGCAGCCGCAGCAGACAGGCCTGCCGGATGGCCGCCAGGGGCGTTTTGCCCTCGCGTCGTTCGCCCTCCAGGGCGAAGTCGATCATCATAATGGCGTTTTTTTTGACGATGCCGATGAGCAGGATAATGCCGATAATGCCCACCACGCCCAGCTCCATGCCCGCCAGCATGAGGGCCAGCAGAGCCCCGATGCCCGCCGAGGGCAGGGTGGAGAGGATGGTCAGGGGATGGATGTAACTTTCGTACAGCACGCCCAGTACAATGTAGACCGTGACCACGGCGGCCAGAATAAGCCAGAGCTGATTGTCCGTGGAGGACAGAAAGGCGCTGGCTGCGCCCTGAAACTGGGTGCGCAGGGCCGCGGGCAGGCGGAGTTCGCGTTCCTCTTCCTGCACGGCGCGCACGGCTGCGCCCAGAGAAGAGCCCTGCGCCACATTGAAGGAAAGGGTGGCCACGGGGAACTGCCCCTGCCGGGCCAGAGCCAGCTGCACGGGGCGCTCTTCCACCTTGGCGATGCTGGTGAGGGGTACGGGCTTGCCGTCCCCGCCGGTAACGTAAATATGCTCCAGATCCTGCGGCGTGCGACGGAAATGTTCTTCCGTTTCCAACACCACTTTGTATTGGTTGGTCTGGGTAAAGATGGTGGAAATGAGCCGCTGGCCCAGGGCGTCGTAAAGGGCGTTGTCCACATCATCCATGTTGATGCCCAGGCGTCCGGCGGCGTCACGGTTGATTTCCACCCAGGCCATGCGCCCGGGGGGCAGGTGGTCGCTGGTGACGGTGTCCAGTTCCGGCCGCCGCTGTAAGGCTGCTGTCAGTTTCGGCGTCCAGGCTTCGAGCTGTGCACGGCTGAGGGCCTCTATGGTGAACTGGTACTGGCTGCGGGCCACGCGGTCTTCAATGGTCAGATCCTGCACGGGCTGCAGATACAGGCGCACGCCGGGCAGGGCCGCGGCCCTGGCTGCAATGCGCCGGGCAATGGCCGGTGCGCGGGCGTCGCGCTCGTCCAGGGGTTTGAGGGCGATGCTCAGGCGCGAGGTAGCCGGGCTTTGGTTTACGCCGTCCACGCCCACAAAAAAGACCACGTCGGCCACGGCCGGGTCCTGCAGGATGCTCCGGGCCAGGTCGCGCTGCCGCTCGGCCATGGCCGCGAAGGAGGTGTCCTGCGGAGCCTCGGCCAAACCCTGGATGACGCCCGTATCCTGCACGGGGAAAAAGCCCTTGGGCACGAGCGTATAGAGCAGGGCTGTGAGCGCCAGCGTGCCTACGGTGACGGCCAGGGTCAGGCCTTGATGGGCCAGCACCCAGTCCAGCCGCCGCTCGTACCAGGCCAGCAGCTTGGGGAAAAAGCCGCCCTGGCCTGCGGCCTGCGCCTCCGGCCGCAGCAGTACGGCGCAGAGCATGGGGGTGAGCGTGAGCGAAATGACTGCCGAAATGAGGATGGTGACGGCCAGGGTGACGGCGAATTCGCGGAACAGCCGCCCCACCACGTCGCCCATGAAGAGCAGGGGAATAAGCACCGCCACCAGGGAAATGGTCAGAGAAATGATGGTAAAGCCGATTTGCCCCGCGCCAATGAGGGCGGCCTCCCGTGGTTTGTGTCCTTCTTCCAGATACCGGGCGATATTCTCAATGACCACAATGGCGTCGTCCACCACAAAACCCGTGGCGATGACCAGGGCCATGAGGGTCAGGTTGTTGAGCGAAAAGCCCGCCAGATGCATGACGCCCAGCGATCCCACCAGCGAAAGGGGCACGGCCAGGGCCGGAATGAGCGTGGCCCGGCCGTTGCGCAAAAACAGCCAGATAACCCCGATGACCAGGCCGATGGAAAGCAGCAGCTCCAGCTGCACGTCGTGCACTGTGGCCCGGATGGTCACGGTACGGTCCGTGACCACGCGCACGTTGACGTGGCCGGGCAGGGTCTGCTGCAGCACGGGCAGCAGGCGCAGCACGCCGTCGGCCACGCCAATGACGTTGGCTCCGGGCTGTCGCTGCACCGAAAGCACGATGGCTGGGCGAAAATTTCCGCCTTCCCCAGCCACATAAGCGGCCAGGCGGGCGTTTTCCGCCCCTTCCACCACCGTGGCCACGTCCTCCAGGCGCAGGGGAGCGCCGTCCTTGTAGCCGATGATGGTGCGGCCGTATTCCGTTGCCGAGGTCAGCTGGTCGTTGGCGTCCAGGGTGCTGGCGCGCTCCGGCCCGTCAAAGCTGCCCTTGGCGTCGTTGACGTTGGCCTTGTCTATGGCCGTGCGCACGTCGGCCAGGGTCAGGCCCGCGTGGGCCAGAGCGCGGGGGTTCACCCGCACCCGCACTGCCGGGCGCTGCCCGCCCGAAAGGGTTACCAGACCTACGCCCGGCAGCTGCGAAATTTTTTGCGCCATGCGCGTGTCCACCAAGTCTTCCAGCCGGGTAAGGGGCATGGCATCGCTGGTGACGGCCAGGGTCACCACGGGCGGGTCCGCCGGGTTGACCTTATTGTACACGGGGGGCGTGGGCAGGTCTGAAGGCAGCAGATTGTCCGCTGCGTTAATGGCCGCCTGCACCTCCTGTTCGGCCACATCCAGCGCTGTGGTCAGGTCAAACTGCAGAGTCACCACCGAAGCGCCGGCTGTGGACTGCGAATGCATCTGCACCAACCCCGGCATGGTGCCGAACTGCCGCTCCAGCGGGGCCGTGACCACCGAAGCCATGACGTCCGGCGACGCGCCGGGATACAAGGTCTGCACCTGAATGGTGGGGTAGTCGATCTGCGGCAGGGCCGCTACGGGCAGATAGCGGTAGCCCAACAGCCCCGAAAGCAGCAGGGCCGCCATGAGCAGCGAAGTGGCCACCGGGCGGAGAATGAAAATGCGCGAAAAATTCATGCGGGTTCCGGGGTAAGGTGCGGGACGATGGAATTTTTTGTGGAGGAGGGGCGGCGCGGCCGGTTTAACTGCCTGCACTTTCCCGCTGTTGCGCAGGCAGAACAGGCACGGCTTCGGCCTTGGGCGTGTCCACACTGGCCGCCACGCTCACCGTGCTGCCGTCGCGCAGCCGGTCCAGTCCGTCCACTATCACGGTTTCGCCGGCGGCCAGCCCCTTTTCCACTACCGTCAGACTGTCCGTTGTCAGACCCACGGTAATCAGACGCAGACTGACCGTGCCCGTCGGAAGGGCGGCTGCCGGTTTTTGACCCTTGGGGGCGACAGCGGAAGTCTGCGCGGCGGCCTTGGGGCCGGAGGCGGTTGCGGCGGCCGCGGCGTTCAGCACATAAACGTAGCTGCCGCGCGTGCCCAGCTGCACGGCGGAGGCCGGTACGGTAACCGCTTCGGGCAGCACGCGCGCCAGCAGGCGGGCATTGACAAACTGGTTGGGGTAGAGGGCTTCCGCCACATTATCGAAACGGGCCTTGAGCTTCACCGTGCCTGTGGAGGCGTCGATCTGGTTATCCAAAGAAATCAGCCGCCCCAGGCCAAGACAGGTTTTCTGCTCTCTGTCCCAGGCCTGCACGGGCAGGGGGCCGGAACCTTCCTGTTCGCTGCGGCGCAGAGCCTGCACCACCAGGGGTACCTGGCTTTCGGGCAAGGTAAAAACCACGTCGCAGGGGCTGACCTCGGTAATGCGTACCAGCCCCTCGGTGGAGGAGCTTTTGATCATATTGCCTTCGTCCACGTTGCGCAGGCCCAGCCGGCCCGACACCGGGGCCGTGATGCGGCTGTATTCCAGCTGCAGGCGGGCCGAATCCGCGGCGGCTTTGTCCGCCGCCACCGTGCCTTCGTACTGGCGCACCAGAGCGCGCTGGGTTTCGTATTGCTGGGCCGCGATGAAGTCCCCCTTGGAGAGCTGGGCGTAGCGGCGCAGGTCCTTGCGGGCATTGTCCAGCTGCGCCTGGTCCTTGGCCAGAGTGCCCAGGGCCTGATCCAGAGCGGCCTGGAAGGGACGCGGGTCAATTTCCGCCAGCAGCTCGCCGGCCTTGACGCGCTGGCCCTCGGTAAAGTGCAGACGCAGCAGCTGCCCGTCCACCCGGCTGGTCACCAGCACGTCGCTGGAAGGCAGCACCGTGCCCAGCCCGTTGCAGAACTGGGGCACGTCCTGCGCCAGGGCCACGGCTACGCGCACCGGAGCCGCGGCTATGGGCGCGCCCTGACGGCCGCCGCTGGAGAGCAGCCGCCAGCCCGCCAGGGCCAGAACGACCAGAAGCAGGACGGCCAGCCGACGACGTGAACGGGGGAAACAGGACGGTAAAACAGGACTCATGCGGGAGGTTCTCCTTGAGGCAGGGGCCCGAAGCTGACGCAAAAGACGGCTTCTTCCGGCCCGGCGGGCAGCAGTTCCAGCCGCCAGTGCAGACGTTCACAGGCGCGCAGGGCAAGAGAAAGCCCCAGGCCGTGGCCGGCAGTATCCCGCCCTGTGTGGCCGTGTCGTGCGCCGCGCGCAAAAACATCCACATCCGCCGGGATGCGGCCGCGGTTGCGCACCAGCAGCGTTGTAGCCGTAAGGCTGACGGCGGCGCGATTATCTTCTGTGTACTTGCAGGCGTTGTCCAGTAGATTTTTAAAGATAATGGTTGTCAGATCTCTGTGCCCCCAGACCCGTACCGCCGGGGCCAGGGCTGCGCAGACCTGTACGGGCGCGCGCTGTGCGCTGCGGGCAAGCGCATTGGGCGAAAGCGGCGGCCGCGACGGCGAAAGCCCGCCCGGCAGCCCGTGGGCGGCGGAATCTGCAGCGTCGCGGACCGGCACACTCCCGTCAACGTCGGGGGGTGCCGGAATAGATTCCAGGCGCAGCAGTCCGTCTTTTTCCATGCGGTGCAGCAGTCCGCACAGCAGGGCTGTGGCGTCCAGTTCCCGGCACTCCAGCTCTTCCGGCCGCCGGGCCAGCAGCAGCAGGGTGCGCACAGTGTGGGCCATGCCTTCGGTGGTGCGCGTCAGCCGTCGCAGGGTGGGCATAAGTGCGGCGCTCTGGGGCAGGGCCGCCAGACGCGGTTCCAGAATTTCCAGGCCGCCCTGCAGCACGGTGAGGGGCGTGCGCAGCTCGTGGCTTACGTCACCGGTAAAATTGCTTTCCCGCCGCACATAGCTGCGCAGGGCCGCCTCGCGCGCGGCCACGGCCCTGGCCAGCACGCCCACCTCGTCATGCAGCTCCGTGCAGGGCACGGCGGGCGTCTGTGTTGCTCCGTCGTGCAGCAAGGCTTCCGGCGGGCGGGCCTCCACGGCGGCGGTAAGTTCGCGCAGGGGCGCGGTGAGGCGGCGGCTCAGCACCACGGCCAGCGCCACGGCCAGGCCCAGACCCGCCAGCGCGCAGAGCAGCAGCGCGCCGGTGAGCTTTTGATTGAGTGCCGCAAACACGCCCACCTCGCCGCTGAGGGCGTAGATGACGTTGTCGCGCCGCGCCACCAGCACGAAGTCGCGGCTGTTTTCAGTCAGGTGCAGACCGTCGGGCAAGGCGCGCCAGGGGTCGGGCACTTCTTTGCCTACCAGAAAACGCCAGTGCATGACGGCGGCCAGATCTTCGCCGTAGTAGAGTTTTTCGCCGCCGCGATCTTCGGCTTCCCAGGCGCGGCGTTCCGCCTCCATGAGGGCGTCCATGACTGGCCGGGTATGCCAGGCCAGCAGCGCCGCGCCCAGAGAATCAAAGGAAAGGCGTCCGGCCAGGCCCAGCGCCGCGCCCATGCTCAGGGCCAGAAAGACAAAGGCCGCCAGCAGGCGACGGCGGATGCTGGCGCGGCGTGGGCGGAAAGCGACAGACATCAGGCTGTCCCCTCCGTGTCCTCTGTTACTTCGTCATCGGCATCCAGGCACAGACGGTAGCCCATATGGGGCAGGGTGTGCAGCAGGGCGGCGGCAAAAGGTTTGTCCAGTTCGCGCCGGAGTTCGTGGATGTGGGTGCGCAGGGCGCTGCCTTCGGGCGGCGCATCGCCCCAGAGGAGGTTTTCCAACTCCTGGCGGCGCACCAGGGCCGGAGCTGCGCGCAGTAGTTCCGTCAGGATGCGGAAGCCCGTGGGGCTCAGGCGCAGGGGGCGGCCCGCGCGTTGGGCCCAATGTTCGGCCGTGTTGAGCTGCACGTCGGCATAGGTCCAGACTGCGCCGGCAACCTTGCCCGCCTGCAGCCGACTGCGTCGGAGCAGGGCGCGCACGCGGGCCGCCAGCTCTTTGAGGGCAAAGGGTTTGACCAGATAGTCGTCTGCTCCGGCCTCCAGGCCCAGTACGCGGTCGGCCACGGTATCGCGGGCCGTGAGCATGAGCACGGGCAGGGTCTGCCCATGCTCTTCCCGCAGGGCGCGGCAGAGGGCCAGACCGTCCATGCCCGGCAGCATAACGTCCAGAATCAGACAGTCAAAGCGCCGTTCCAGGGCCATGGCCAGGCCCGCGCGGCCGTTGCGGGCGCAGTCCAGCTCATAGCCCAGGGGCTCCAGGTAGGCATAGAGGTTGGCGAGGATATCCTCGTTGTCCTCAACGAGCAGCAGGGTGTCGGGCATGGCCGGGGGCGTTTTCCTGTCGGGGCTGGACGGGGGGCAGGTCCGCGTCCGTCACCGGGCCCAGAATGGTGAGGCTGTCCACCTCCACCGTATTGGGGCGTTTGCGGTTCCAGTCCACATGGCCCTGCAGGCGGATTTTGTCCTTGGGCGTCACAGTAGACTGGCCGAAAACCGCGTTTTCGATTTCCACTACCACCTGGCCGCTGCGGTCTTCAAACAGATAACGGTGCTTACGCCGGGGCAGCTTTTCCACCAGGCGGCCTTCCAGCACGCAGGGGGCATCGTCCTGCGCATTGAGCACGTCCACGGCGCGGGTCACCGCCGGGGCCACGCCTGGCCCTTCAAAGCCTGCGGCTTGGGCGGGCGGGGAGCAGATTGTCAGCGCCAGCAGGGCCAGCAGGGCGGCAAGGGCTGTTCTGGACATGGGGCCTCCTTGTAAAACAGTTTGCCTTTGAAAACAGACATAGGCAAAGTTTGCGTCATGTTCATTGCGGCGCGCGCCGACCTGAATGCGCGGCGTCGGCCTCTGTGCCGCGGGGACTGGCGCACGTCGTTGCCGGAGCGAGGTTATGATGAACAGGCCCCGGCAGATGCGGCGCAGCGCTGGGCGGGCGGGTTTGCCCGCCCGCCCAGGGAATAACGGCGGATCGGGCCCCTCCGGGCCTGCAGAGACCCGGAGGGCGCGAAGGGCGGCGGTTTTACAGGGGCTGCACGCTGTGCGCCACCATCACAGGGGTAGTTTTGTTTTTGACGCGCAGCACGCCCGCCAGGCGCACTTCGCTCTGCAGGGCCGGCACGGCCGCGCCTTTGAGGGCTTTTTTGCCCAGCGCCACGGTTACGCGGCCGGTGGCGTCCTCAAAAACATACTGCACTTTTTTGCCGGGCACTTTTTCCACCAGGCGTCCGGTAACGCGCATGGGGGTTCTGTCGCCGGAAGCAAGGGCCTTGGCCACTGTATCCACCGGGGCTTTTTTTGTCACCCCTTTGGTTTTGGCGGCTTTGGTTTTGTGGGGCGCGGCGGCGGGAGCGCCCGTGCTGTCGGCAGCGACGGCATAGGCGGCGGGAGCGGCCAAGGCCAGGGTCAGAAGCAGAATCCACAAATAACGCATGGTGTGTCCTCCTGGAACAGGCATAGAGTTTAGGCAGTGCGGGCAAAAGCACTGTGGGGGCCACCATGCGCCCCCCCGTGTCAGCAAAGCGTTAAGGCGCCCCTCACGCCGACGTTCTTGTGAAAAGATCGCAACACTGCTATCTTGCGGCCATGAAAGAGCTCGATCCCCATACCATCCGTCCTTGCCTGGCCTGCGGCGGCACCGACGTGCACCTGGAGTCCATGTTGCCGCCGGGACGCCGGCAGGAAGTGTGGCGCGTGGTCTGTTCTTGCGGGCAGACCTCGCAGCAGTGGTCGGTTTCGCAGGGGGCGGCCATCCGCGCCTGGAACCGCAACCTGGCCAGCGGGCACGATGCGGGCAGTCTGCACACGCCCGAAAAAGCCTGACCAACCCCGGCCCCGGCGGGGTGAGCTCTTGGGACTGTTGCCCCCTGCGGGAACAGCCATCCCCCGACCCTGAAGCCCTGCGGCGGAGCTGCGCGCCATGAAAAAATTTTCAGAACTGAGCGAGGCGGAAATCCTTGCCCTGGCCATCAGCCTGGAAGAAGAGGACGAGCGTATCTATGCGGACTTCGCCGCCGCCCTGCGGGAGGACTTTCCGGCCACCGAGGCCGTGCTGGCGGGCATGGGCGCGGAAGAAACCGTGCACCGGCAAAAACTCACCGAGCTGTTCCAGAAAAAATTCGGCGGGCACATCCCGCTGATCCGTCGGCAGGACGTCAAAGGCTTTGTGCAGCGCAAGCCCTTGTGGCTGGTGCGTCCGTTGGGCCTGGAGGCGGTGCGGCGCTTCACGGCCTCCATGGAGCTGGAAACCCGTCAGTTTTATGAAAAGGCCGCATCCAGAACCGCAGACCCGGATATCCGCCGCCTGCTGGACGACCTGGCGCAGGTGGAGAGGCGACACGAAATCAACGCCGAGCGCCTTTCCGACAAATACCTGAACAAGGACGCCAGAGCCGTGGAAGCCGCGGCCCAACGCCGCCTGTACGCCCTGCAGATCATCCAGCCCGGGCTGGCCGGGCTCATGGACGGCAGCGTTTCCACCCTGGCGCCGGTTTTTGCGGCGGCCGCGGCCACGCACGATTCCTGGCAAGCCTTTCTGGTGGGCCTGGCCGCCTCCCTGGGGGCGGGCATCAGCATGGGCTTTGCCGAGGCCCTTTCGGACGACGGCAGTGTTACCGGCCGCGGCCACCCCTGGGTGCGCGGCCTGGTCTGCGGCCTTATGACCACGCTGGGCGGCATAGGCCACACCCTGCCGTTTCTTATCGGCAACTACCGGGCGGCGCTCATGGCGGCGCTGGTGGTGGTGGCGCTGGAGCTGGCCGCCATTACCTGGGTGCGTTCCCGCTTCATGAACACGCCCATTGTTTCCGCGGCCCTGCAGGTGGTGCTGGGCGGGGTGCTGGTCTTTCTGACCGGACTGCTTATCGGCAACGCCTGAGGGCGCACAAGGAAAAAGCCTTTGCACTGGTGGTCGTTTTGGCCTAACACTAACCCTAAGGTGTCCCTGGCGGCCCGCAGCTTTGCCGCTGGCCGATTTGAGAGCAGATCAGCTTTGAGCGTATCCATTCAAAGTTCAAAGTAAAAGATGCGTCCGCTTCAGCGCGTAACTGTAACTACATTGCGCGTATGCCTTTGCGGAGGACGTCTGCTTCGGCAGCTGCCAGGGCAATTTCACTGTGGAATTGCTTCAGGGGATGTCTTGGGACCGACATACCGCGAAAACGCTCGGAAGGGGGGCGTATCATGTTAGATTTCTTCAGCGTACCACATTTGCTGTTGGTAATGGTTATAGCCATGATTCTGTTCGGCACCAAAAAATTGCCGGAAATCGGCGCCGGTCTTGGCCGGGCCATCCGGGACTTCCGCCGGGCGGCCAGTGAGCCTGACACGGTGGACCTGCCCCGCCGGGAAAGCAAGGCCGAGGACGTGGGCCGCGACAGCTGAGCCCGGTGACCTGCCGGAAACAGAACGCCATAAAAACACGGCGGCTACGTCCTCAGAGGCATGGCCGCCGTGTTTTTATGGCGTTTCCCGCGTGGTTTGTCGCTTGTGGTAAAAAGGACGCTGGCCCTGTCGGCGTGCCCGCGCAGGCCAACAGGGCTGCAACCCGCGCGGCGGGTTCTTTACACGCCATGGCCCACGCGGGCTCACGGTGAAATTGTTCAGTCCTTGCGCGGCGGGGCCACTTCCGCATCCACGATGTCTTCGTCGCTGTCGGGGGACGCGGCGGCGTTTTGCGGCCCGCCTTCCGGTCCCGAATCCGGCTTGCCGTCCGGTTCGGAGCCTGGCCCTGTGTCCGGGTCGGCGGCGTCCACGCCCTGGGGCAGGGCGTGGGCGTCCAGCACCTGCGCGTCCAGGGCCAGGCGCTGTTCCTGGTTTTGCGGCAGGGGCACGCAGCCTTTGTCCACCAGCACAATGCCCGTGCGTTCCAGCACCTGGCGGCGGTAGGCGTATTCTTCCTGCATCTTATGGTGCCGGTAGACAAACCAGCGGTGCACCAGGTAACAGACGGCCAGCAGGGCCGCGGCGCTGCCAGCTATCCAGGGGATATACGGCGTCAGCGCGCCGCCCATGCGCACCAAAGCCGTAAAGGCCCCGTCCACAAAAAACAGCCCCGCACCCAGCAGCAGGATGCCCAGCAAGAGCACCACCGTGGGCGCATTGCGGATAATGGCGTAAAACCGTCGTAGGCGTTCGGGCACCTGCGCCTCGTCCGCATCGCCCCCGGTTTCTTTTGCGGCTGGCGCGGCGTCTTCCCGGCCCAGAAAGCGCGCCACCCAGGTGCCGGAAAGGTGCACCAGCAGCATGAGCCCCACCGGGGCCAGCACGGCCGCCACGGCCCAGCCCAGCCAGGGAAAGCGGGCCAGGGGCGGGCCGCCCGGAGTTTCCGGCGCGGCGTGCATGACCCCGTAAAAAAAAGACACGCCGCCCACGGCCAGTTCCACCAGAAAAATGGCCACCATCAGATAGAGCAGGGCGTCTTTGTACGGCCCGGCGTACCAGGCCAGCCGCCCACGGCCGGCGCGGGGGCCTGCTCCGGACCGGTCGGCAAACTGGGCGGCTGGCCGCCCGTTATGGTCAGATTTGCGCATGCGTTCCCTCACGAATAGGCAGCATACGTTGCCGCGCGCCGTCCCGCAAGCCCCGGACCGCCCCTTGCCCGCAAGGCGCATCTGGCTTACCGTGCGCGCAGACGTGGGGCGTTGCAGCCTTGAGCCGAGCGGACGGCTGCGTGAGCTGACGTCCGCCGTGCAGCCGTAGCGCGGTTTGCCCGGCGGATAAGCGTCGGAGTGGGGTCTTGTCCTTGCAGATATACTTCCGCAACGGCAAGCGGGGCCAATGGAATGGAGGACACAGCATGCATGTACTTGTGACGGGCGCGGCGGGTTTTATCGGCTACCATCTCTGCCGGCGGCTGCTGGCCGACGGGCATACGGTGGTGGGGCTGGACAACTGCAACGACTACTATGACGTGCAGCTTAAAAACGACCGCCTGGCGCAGCTGGCGGCACTGCCGCAGGCCGCCGGTTTCCGCTGCGTGCGGGGGGATTTGGCCGATGGCCCGGCCCTGGCCGCGCTCTTTGAACAGGAAGGCTTCAGCCATGTGGTCAACCTGGCCGCTCAGGCCGGAGTACGCTACAGCCTGCAGAATCCTGAGGCCTATCTCAATGCCAACCTGCTGGGTTTTGGTCACATTCTGGAGGGCTGCCGCCGTCACAAGGTGGAGCACCTGGTTTTTGCCTCCTCGTCCTCGGTCTACGGGCTCAACGCGGCCCAGCCCTATTCTGTGCGCCACAATGTGGACCATCCCGTAAGCCTGTATGCGGCCAGCAAAAAAAGCAACGAACTCATGGCCCACGCCTACAGCCATCTGTTCCGCATTCCCTGCACGGGGCTACGCTTTTTTACGGTTTACGGCCCCTGGGGCCGACCGGATATGGCCCTGCACCTGTTTACCACGGCCATTTTGCGCGGCGAACCCATCAAAGTTTTCAATGCGGGCCGCATGCGCCGCGATTTTACTTATATCGACGACATTATTGAAGGCGTGGCGCGCATCCTGCCCCAGGCCCCCGGTCCGGACCCGGATTTTGACCCTGCGGCCCCCAACCCGGCCAGCAGCTCCGCGCCCTGGCGCATCTACAATATCGGCAACAACCACACGGTGGAGCTCAACGACTTCATCGCCACCCTGGAAGACGCCCTGGGCCGTAAAGCCGTCAAAGAGCTGCTGCCCATGCAGCCCGGCGACGTGGCCGCCACCTGGGCCGACATTGACGACCTAACCGCCGCCACGGGCTTTGCCCCCCATACGCCTCTGCGCGAGGGCATTGCCCGCTTTGTGGCCTGGTACCGGGAGTACTACAGATCATGACCCTCCAAAGCGCGCCCCTCCTGCCCGTTCCCACGCCGGAGCGCCCCGAAATCCTCGCCCCGGCGGGGGATGTTCCTTCCTTTCTGGCCGGGCTGGCCGCCGGGGCGGACGCCATCTATCTGGGGCTCAAAAATTTTTCTGCCCGCATGCAGGCCGAAAATTTCGGCCTCACCGAGCTTTCGCGCCTGACGGACCTGGCCCACGCTTCGGGCGCGCGCGTTTATGTGGCCATGAACACCTTGCTTAAGCCGGACGAGCCCGCCCAGGCCTTCCGGCTGGCGGCCCGGCTGGCCCGTCAGGTGCGGCCCGACGGCCTGATCATCCAGGATCTGGCCCTGCTGGATCTGGCCCGTCAGGCGGGCTTTGAGGGCGGGCTTTTTCTCTCTACCCTGGCCAACCTCACCCATCCGCAAAGTCTGCTGGAGGCTCGCGCTCTGGGGGCCAGCCGGGTTATCCTGCCGCGTGAACTCTCCATTGACGAAATCCGCCTTATGGGCGCGGCCTGCCCCGAAGGGCTGGACCTGGAGTGTTTTGTTCACGGCGCGTTGTGCTACTGCGTTTCCGGGCGCTGCTACTGGTCCAGTTATATGGGCGGCAAAAGCGGCCTGCGCGGTCGCTGCGTGCAGCCCTGCCGCCGGGTCTACCGTCAGGGCGGGCAGGGCGCGGCCCAGGCCCTGATCCGCCAGGCCGCGCCCGATGCCCTTGCGCGCGGCCGCCGCCCGGACGGACGTCCTGAGCGTGAGGATGTCCGGTCCCGGCGCGAGGCCCCCCGCCGTTCTCCCCGCGCCGCTTCCCGGCCCGGCAAAGAACACGAAGGCCGTTGGTTTTCCTGTCAGGATCTTTCGCTGGACGTGCTGGTCAAAACCCTGCGTGACGTGCCCCACTTGGTTTCGTGGAAGATTGAGGGCCGCAAAAAAGGCCCCCATTACGTCTACCATGCGGTTACGGCCTACCGGCTGCTGCGCGACAACCCCGGCGACCCGCAGGCCCGCAAGACAGCGGAGGAGATCCTCCAGTGGGCCCTGGGCCGCCCTGTCACCCGCGCGCGTTTTTTGCCCCAGAAGGACAACGCCCCCACAGCCCCCGACGGCCAGACCAGTTCCGGCCTGCTGGCCGGCAAGGTGCGCATAGAGCCCGACGGCAGCGTGCTGCTTAAACCCTATTTTGAACTGCTGCCCCAGGACTATCTGCGGGTGGGCGTGGAGGACGAGCGCTGGCACGCCACCCTGCCCGTGACCCGCCGCGTGCCCAAGGCCGGCAACCTCACGTTGCGGCTAGCCAAGCACAAGACCCCCAGGGCGGGCACGCCGGTCTTTCTGATCGACCGGCGCGAAGCGGAGCTCATGGCCATACTCAAAACCTGGCAGGCCCGCCTGGAGGCCCTGCCAGGACGCCCCAGCGCCCCTGTGGAGGCCCTGCCCGTTCTGCCGCGACCCGTAAAACCCGCACCCCGGCCGGATATGTTTGTCCACGCCAGCCAGCCTCAGGGCAGGGAGCGCGGCCGCGGCCGCAACGCCCTCTGGCTTTCCCCCCGCAGCGCGGAAATTTCCCGCACGCTCATTTCCCGCACCTGCTGGTGGCTGCCGCCGGTCATCTGGCCCGAAGAGGAGGCCCCGCTGCTGCGCGCCATCCAGCGCCTCTGGCGCGACGGCGCACGCCAGTTTGTCTGCAACGCCCCCTGGCAGCGTGGTCTTTTCCCCCAGGATCTGCCGCCGGAGGCGGACCTCATGGCCGGGCCCTTCTGCAACTGCGCCAATGCTCCGGCCCTGGGCCTGCTGGCCCGCATGGGCTTTACCGCCGCCTTTGCAAGCCCGGAACTGCCCCGCGAAGAGATGTTGGCCCTGCCCGCCCAAAGCCCCCTGCCCCTGGGCGTGGTGCTTGCGGGCTTTTGGCCCGTGGGGCTGAGTCGTTTTCCCCTCACGGGGGTCAAGGCCAACGAGCCCTTTTTGAGTCCCAAGGGCGAACCTTTCTGGGCCCGGCAGTACGGCGGCACGCTCTGGATCTATCCCGGCTGGCCTCTGGATCTGACAGCCCAGCGCTCCACCCTTGCCGCCGCGGGCTACAGCTTTTACGCCCATATGGAAGAAAATCCGCCCGCGTCCCTTCCGGCTTTGCGTCGTCCGGGGCTGTTCAATTGGGAGGGGAGTTTGCTGTAACGCACGGCGGCAGAGCAATTCCATTGGTAAATTGCTTTGGTGGCCGCTGACGCGACCACCAGGACATGGCCATGTTGCAATGCCCTGGCATGCCAGGTTCTTTTTCTGAAAAATGTCGGCTTGAGTGCGGGGGACTGCGGCGTGCTGTCTCCCGCACTTTTTATTGCGGCTTTTGTTCTCGCGCCCAGCGGGCATAGGCCTCTTGCAGGCGGTTGAGCTGGCGGGGCAGCTCGGTGCGCAGGGCGCAGTAGCCTTCAATACTGCGGCGGGCCTGGCGGCGAAGGGTGGTCATGCCGGGCAGGGCTTCGAGCAGGTCGCCCACCCAGGCGGCCAGTTTGTCCGGCGCAGCGTTTTGGAAGAGAAAGCCGTTCTGGCCGTGGCGCAGCACTTCGCGTACGGCGCCGGTATCCGTGGCCAGTACGGGCAGGCCGCAGGCCATGGCTTCAAACAGGCCGGAGGAGAGGGTCTGGGAGGAGTTGCAGTAGACGTAGAAGGTGGAGGCTCGCAGCAGGTCGCGGTATTCCGTGCGGGGGACGTAGGGGAGCAGCCGTACCCTGGGGGAGCGCAGGGCGGCCTTGAGCGGGGCCGGGCAGACTTCGGGCAGGGGTTCGCTCAGGGAAGCCAGCAGGGCCACGCGGCAGGCGGGCCGCCGCTCCAGCAGGTCCGGCAGGCCTGTGAGCATCTGCAGGAAGGCCTGGGGCGATTCCATGCCCCGGCCGGAAAACGTGATCAGCTCTTCCGTCGGGGTGGGGGTGCCGGCGGGCCGGGGAGAAAAAAAACCCGTGTCCACGCAGCGGGGCCAGACTTCCAGCCGCTGGGCCAGAAAATCGGGGTAGCGGGTGCGCTGCCAGTCTGTGGAGGTAAAGGCCAGGTGGCTTTCGCCCAGGGCCGCTGCCTGCAGAAGGTTGCCCACGGCCTGGGGGGCGAAGGCTGCCGCGTGCGGCGTGGTGTACCATTCGCCATAGACCACAAAAAAAGCCTGAGGAAACAGGCCCCGCGCCAGCATGCCGTTGCCGTGGGCGGCGGAGCAACAGAGGATTTGCGGCTCCCAGCCTGCGGCGCGCAGCCGGGCCAGACGACGGGCGGCATCGCGGGCGCGGGCAGCGGCCCGGTCCAGCAGACGGCCGGCCAGGGCTACGCCGTAGGGGTCTTCTTCCGCCTCCTGGAGGCGGCGCAGGGGGGCATCGCGCAGGTCCAGGTGGCGCACGCCGGGGATGCGCGCTTCGCGTCGGCCGTGGGCCGCGGCAAAGACGACCTCGTGGCCGGCGGCAGCCAGGGCTGCGGCCAGTTGACCAAACTCGCCGGGGAAGACGTGACTCACAACCAGAATGCGCATGTAAACTCCTCTGCGGCTGGGGCCTGAACAGCATGTAGGCCGGGGAGCCAGCCTCCTCCGGCCGTCCTCTTCTTGTTGCTCAAGGTGAGGGCTTATCCGCCGGAATCCGAGGTGATGATCTGGATGGCGTGGTTTACCGTGTCCTCGCTCACGCTGGCGGAATGCGCCACACTGATGTGCAGGTCGGCGGCGATATTGACAAAGGTATGTCCTTCACCTTCCACAGCCTTCCAGCTGCTGTCAAGAACTATTGTCGCCTTGCCGTCCGTGTCCTGCACGGTGATGCCCACATGTTCCAAAGCCGTCATGCTGGTGAGGCTGGCGGTGTCGTCCGTGGCGGTGCCGCCGTGGTCGGTGATCAGGGCGTCGATGTTTTTGATCTTGCCCGCAGCAAACAGGCTGTCCAGATCGCCCGGGGCGCTTTTGCCCACCAGAAAGTCTATGCCTTTGCCGCCGTCCGCCAGGGCGTCGTCAGGATCGTAGCGCAGGATATCGTTGCCCGCGCCGCCGTGGAGCGCATCCGCACCCGCGCCGCCGTCCAGGTAGTCGTTGCCGTCGCCGCCATAGAGGCTGTCGTTGCCCGCGCCGCCGTCCAGATAATCATCGCCGCCGCCGCCGTAGATGAGGTCGTCGCCGTCGCCGCCGGAGATAATGTCGTCGCCGCTGCCGCCGGCGATGCTGTCGTTGCCCGACCCGCCGAAGAGCAAATGCGGTTGCCCGTCGTTCAGGTCTGGCGCGCTGGGCAGAGCAGGGTCCAGATGCACCGTGTAGGTGCCGTTGGCGCTGGCCCCGTGGCTGTCGCCGGCGGTATAGTTGAAGGTTTCCGTCAGGTCATTGCCGGCGGCGTGGGCCTGGGCCAGCTTGAGAAGACCTGCGGGGCTGGTATCCAGGGCATAGACATACGCGCCGGCAGTGGCGTCATAATAGAGGCTGCCATAGTGACCATTGAGGCTGCTGGTAATCGTGCAGGTCAGCGTATCATTCTGGTCCGGGTCAGTGGCGAGGTCCGTATAGGCGACGGACACGCTGGCCGTCTGGCCAGGGATAAGGCCGTTGAGCGCCAGGGTGCTGGTGGGGTCAAGGGCCGTGGGGGCGTCGTTGGCGCCCACCAGGTTGACGGTGATTTCCCGCGCGGGGGAAGTGGCCGTGGCCGAGCCCGAACCGTCGTTGGCTGTGACCGTGAAGGTTTCCGTGGCGATTTCGCCCGCGCCCAGGGCGTCGCTGGTCAGGGTATAGCTGTAGGTGCCGTCCGCATTGAGGGTCAGCGTTCCGTACAGGCCCGCCACCTCAGCCGGGGCGGCGTCTTTCTGCGCCACCTCCCTGCTTTCACCGCTTTCAGCGTTGCTCACGGTAAAGATAAGGGTATCGCCATCCTTGTCGTAGGTCGTGAGGCTGCCTTCGGCCTTCTGTCCATCCTGGTCTTCCCGCACGGTGAGCACGGTGTTGACGCTGAGCTCCGGGGCGTCGTTGGCGCCGGTGACGGTAACGCTGACGGGCACGTCAATGTGTTGGCCGTGGGCGTCCGTGGTCTGGATGTGGAAGGCGTCCGTGGCGGTTTCCCCTTCCTTCAGGCCCTGCACGGTCGGGTCGTTGTTGTTGAGGTCATAGACGTACTTGCCGCTGACCGGATCGATATAGAGCGTGCCGTACTGCCCCTGGGCCACAATGCCCGCGCCGTTGAAGTCGCCGTCGCCCGCCACGACCTTGTAGCTGAGGTTGTCCAGCCCCTGGTCATCGCTGAACAGCTCGCTGAGGCTGTGGGACCATTGGGTAAGGCCGTCTTCGGTCACGTCCTCGCTGGTGGGCGCGCCGGTGAGGATTTCCGGCCCGTGGTTGGTGCCTTTGATGCTAATGGGAATTTCTTTTTGCGAGGACGCGCCGTGCTCGTCCGTCACCACTACGGTGAAGGCATCATGCAGGGCGTCCCCTGCGGTAATATGCCTGCCGTCTGTGACCGTATAGGAGTAGGAACCATCCGGATTGAGGGTTACCGTACCGTGAGCGGTATTGATTGTTCCGTCGCCGTCCGTATCGCCCTTCAGGCTGTAGGTCACGCTGTCGCCCGCATCCACATCCGTGGCTTTGACGGTGCCCGCATGGCTGAGATCCTTGATGGATGCGGCGGCCGCCACCTCTTGCAGGGTGAAGCCGTCGGCTTGGGTAATGACCGGGCTGTCGTTGGTGCCTTGGATGGTGACGGTGATGGGCACGTTCTGCGGCACGCCGTTGAGCATGACCGTAAATTTCTCGGTGAGGGTATCGCCTGCGTTGAGGGCCTGGACGGCGTCGCTGGCGTTGTTCAGAGTATACACATACTGGCCCGTGGCCGGGTTGACGGCAATGTAACCGTACTGGCCCTGCAGGCCTTGCACCTGGCTGCCGCCAGCCCCCTGAACGCCGAATTCCGTATTGCCGGCCGCGGAGCCGTCGGGTTTCTCGGCCTGCAGTTGGCCCGACGCCGTGACTGACGGGCCTGCAGTGCCCAGGTGGGGGTTCCAGTCCGTGCCGTTGTCTTCCTGTACGGAAGGGGCCAGGTCGCTGTCAGGGTCCATGACCCGCACGTCCGTGCCGCCGCTGCCGGGGTTGGGCGTGATGTTGATAGTGATGATCTGGGGGTCGGACTGTGCGCCGTGCTGGTCCACGGTTATTACTGGCACCGTGTCCTGCGCGTTGTCGGGGATGTCTGCCTCGTTGTTGAGGTAATAGGTGTAGTGGCCGGTTTTGGGGTTTATGGCAATGGTGCCGTACTGGGTACTGAGCTGCTGGACCTGATTGCCGCTGCTGTCCAGAAAGGCGTAGGTGCGCGTGTCGCCCGTATCCACGTCCGTACCCGCCACCGTGCCGGTGAAGACCACGCCGGGGGCGTCCGTGTCCGTCCATTGGGCCGGGTCGGTTTCAAAGGCGTTCTGCTTGACTGCGCCGGTCAGGGTACTGGCGTCCACAGCAATGACCGGCTTGTCGTTGGCGCCGGTGACGGTAAAGGCCACATCCTTGCTGATTGTTGTGCCGTCCGCGCCCGTGACTGTCACGGTAAAGGTGTCGGTCACGCTCTGGCCCACGGCCAGCGACTGCACGGCATCCTTGTCGTTAGCCGTGAGGGTATAGGTATAGCTGCCGTCGGCATTGACTGTGAGCGTGCCGTAGGTTCCCGTGCCGCCGCCGGACCAAGTGCCCTTTGCGCCGTAGTTTTCCGCATCGCCGTAGTCTGTGGTGTCCAGACCGAAGCTGCCCGTAACCATGGGGTCGTCGGTCGGGTTTGGCTCCGGCCTGACCATTGCGCCGTTGTCTTCCTGTACGGTGGTCTTGCCCGTGGTGATGACCGGGGCGTCTGCCACGCCCGTGATATTGATGTGCAGCGTGCCGTCTGTGTAGGCGTTGTGCTGGTCCATGATGCGGATAGGGAAGGCTTCCTTGTTCAGGTAGTCCTGCGCCGCCAGGCTGTCGCCTGCGCGCAGGGCCTGCAGGGCCGCCGTATCCGTAAGGGTATAGGTGTAGTGGCCGTCCTTGGTCAGAGTAAGGATACCGTAGTTGCCCTGCATGACCTGCACCACGGTGCTGCCGTTCACCAAGCCGTAGGTCAGGCTGCTTGCAGCGTCGTCCGCATCCGCGCCCGCGAGTGTGCCGCTGACCGTACCTTTGGCGCTGTCTTCGGTAAGGGTGGCCTCACTGGTGAATTCCGTGACCTTGGCGCCCGTGCCGTCCACAAAATACGGGCGGTCGTTGGCTCCGTGGATGTGGACCTCCAGGGGCTGGGTGGCGGGGGCTTCTGCCGCGTCGTGGCGCGTGTCGCGCGCGGCCAGGGTAATTTTGTCCACCAGCCCCTGCCCGGCCTGCAGGCCGTTGACCGCGGCATTGTCATTATGGAGGCTATAGCTGTAGGCGGCGGAGAAGGAGCCGTCGCCGTTGTCCGTAATGGCGGTGATGGTCAACTCGCCGTAGGCCATGGACAGCGTGCCGCCCACAGCGATGGACGTGAACTCGCCGTTTTGCAGGACGCCGAACTGCAGGTCGGCCACGCCGGTGGCGTCCGTGGCGTGGATGGTGAAGACGCCCGCCGGAGAAGCCGTGGCACTGGCGTTGTTGGCGTCGTTTGTGCCCAGCAGCATGCCGTCTTCCGTCACCTGGGCCACCATGATATCCTTGTCGCCGGCCACAAGCGCGTCGTTCGCGCCCTTGATCTGCACGGTAATTTCTGTGCTGTCGTAGGCTCCGGCCTTGTCGCGCGCCACTACGGGTATGGTGATGCTTTTTATGCCGTCGCTGTCGCTCAGGGCCTGCACCAGATCGGAATCGTTATACAACGTAAAAGTGTACGCGCCATTGCCGCTATTGATGCTGATTTTGCCGTAGCAGGCGTTGTAGTCCCCCTGGGTAGGGCTGAGCGCCAGATTGCCCGAACCATCGTCTTTTACATACAGGGTTGTAACAACGTTCTGACCATCCTCCACCTTGAGCGTCAGGCCATAGGAAACGGCGTCGCCGCCGGGGGTATCCGCGTCCGTTGCGACAACAGCCCCCGTGATTTTATAGGAACCGCCGTCTTCGGCAACAAGGTCGTGCCCGTTGTTCCAGCCCCTGTCTGTAATTTCCGGCTGCTCGTTGCTGCCTTTGACCGTCACGGTGAGGTGCCCCTCCGTGACGGCGTGGACGGCTTCAGCGGGCTGCCCGTTGGCGTCAAAGGTTTTGCTGTCCGTAACCAGGGGGGTAAAGGCAATGGGGGCGGTTTTGCCTTCGGCCAGGGCGTTGACGCCCTGGGCCGTGTCCTCCAGGGCAAAGGCATAGCTGCCGTCCGCGTGCAGGGTAAGCGTGCCGCAGGAGCTGCCGTCTGTGGGCTTTTCGCTTACAATCTCGTAGCCCTTGCTGAGCACGTTGCCGGTGGCCTTGAGGTAGACGGTCACGTCGCCATTGACGGCAAAATGGTTGACGCCGTCCGAGGTCTGGATGCCGTAGGTGAGGGTGTCGCCCGCGTCCACGTCCGAGGCCGCAAGGCTTCCCTCCGCCGCAAATTTGTGCTCGGCAAAGTTGGGATCGGCTGCTGTGGTTGCAGTTGTCGCCGTGGTGTTTTCCTCTGCGTGCAGTTTGTTGTCAGTCTGCTTGTAGTAGAGGCCGCTTTCCTTGACCGTCAGGTTCTGGATGCTGTCAAAGGTGGGCGCGTCATTGGCCCCGTGGATGGTCAGGGTAATGGCGTCGTGGCTGTAAGCCCCGTACTGGTCCACCACGGCCACGTTGAAGTCCACGCTTTTGCTGTCGCCCGTGTCCATTTTCTGGACCACGTCGGCCGTGTCGTCCAACGTGAACGTGTAGGCGGCGGAGCCGCCGGAGCCGCTGATTTTCAGCTCTCCGTAGCAGTCTGGCCCCTTGGTGTCCGAGAGCCTGAGGCCGTCGCCGTCCTTGAGCACATAGAGCGTGTCGTGCAGGGTCGCGCCGTCAAGCCCGGCGGCGTCGCCGCCCAGAGCCAGGCCATAGGCCAGGTGGGCTGTGTCGCCGCTGTCCGCGTCCGTGCCCGCCACTGTGCCGGAAACGCTGTTGACGCCTCCGCTGCCGGCGTCTTCAGTGCTTTCCAGTGCGTCGCCGCTGATGAGCTCCAGGTGGGGCTGGTCGTTGCTGCCCCAGATGGTGATATTGATGCTGCCGTCCACGGCCGCGCCGCCCTGGTCCGGACGCAGGTGGTTTGTATCCGTATCGCTGACGCCGTAACTGTCTGTGACTGTGGGGGTAATGGTCACGTCCACGCGCGCGCCTTCGGGCAGCCTGTTCACCAGGCCGTCCGGGCTGTTGTCCAGATCAAAGCGGTACTGACCCGTGGCGGTATTGAAGTAGAGCTTGCCGTAGGCCGTGTCGATGACCTTGTCGTAGGCGGCGTGCGCCGGGTCGGCGGCGGCATTGTCCGCCGCGCCGCTGTAAGACGTGCCGTCGATGTCCACGGATTGTATCCCGTACGTGAGCGCGTCGCCCTGGTCCGGGTCCAGCGCCTGGATCTGCCCTGCGGCGTAGGTGCGGTGCTGGTCGCCGCTCAGTGCGCCGTTAGGGTCGGTCTGGCCCGCGTTCAGGGTGCGGTCGTTTTCGTTGCCGTGCAGGGCGGCGGGGTCGCGGTCCTTCGTTCCGTATGCGCCGGAAAAGACGCCCCCTTCCTTGAGGTTGAAGTCGTCCACGTGCTGCACGTCCGGCGCGTCGTTGGTGCCGGTGACGTGCACGGCAATGGGCTGGGTGATGGTGTGCCCCCGGCCGTCGTTCACGTCGATAAAAATGTGGTCTGTGACGCGCTGGCCTTGGGCCAGGGAATCCGTAGCGCCGTAAGGGCTGTTGTCCAGCGTGTAGGTGAAGTTGTAGGTAATGTCTGAACCGCCGCCCACAGGGGTGATGACCAGGGTGCCGTACTGGCCCTGAACCGTGGTGACGCCGTTAATGGCCACGGTTTTGCCCGCTATGCGCACCACGGCGGTCAGGGCGTCGCCGTCGGCGTCGCTGATGTGGAAACTGCCGCTCTGGCTGGGCACGCCGGGGTCGCTGACGCCGGGGGCGGGCTCACCCGCCTCGCGCAGGCTCAGGCTCAGGGTTGCGCCGCCGGTGCTCAGCTCCGGTTCGTGGTTGTACAGACTGCCGTAGGTCCAGAGGTCCGAGGAAGGCTCGCTGCCAAAGGCCGTGCGGTAGTCCAGCGCGCCCAGGCGCCAGGTGCCGCCTTCCAGCGCGCTGTCGGCATAGTCCTGGTAGCGGCCTCCGCCCGTGGCGTTGGCTGCGGGCCCAGCGGCGGGGATGAGGTCTTCGTCGTTGAGTGCGGCAAAAAATTCCTCGCCGGGGACGGACGCGCCGTCCACACTGAACTCCGGTAAGGTTTCTTTGGTGACCACCTTATAAAAATCGGTAAGGCTGACGCTGCCGCCATCCGCAAAGCCGAAGACAAGATTGTCTCCCTGGCGGAACAGGGTGGCGTCGTCAGGGGCGAAGTCCAGAACAATGCGGCTCTGGGCCTGTGCGGGGATGGCTGCCTGCTGTCCGGCCGCGGGGCGGGCAAGGATGATGTCTGGCATGGGGGCTCCTATGGGGACGCCGGAAGCGGCGTCGGCACGGCGGTTGCGTCAGGGGCAACCGGATTGTTTACGCTGTGGCGATGGGGGGCTGCAAAGGCAGTGGGAGGCGCAGTCAAGCCCTGCCGTTTGCGTGGCGCAAAACGGGAAGCCCTCTGTTCGGGAGGGGACTGGGCGACAGCGTCATAGTGGGGAATAAGGACGCAGACAGCCCTGCGCCGCCAGGAGGCGGAAACAGGGCCGAGGTGACCGGAGAAGCCGGGCGTGCCGGCAAGAGGCTAAACATACACACAGTAAGCTCCACAGTGCGGTTGTCCCGACCATCCTGGTCTGGGCGGTTCTTTGTGCGCACTGCTGACCTGGCTGTGCCTTCTCCTCTTCAACCGTGAAAAGGTTGCTCCAAAGTTCTGTAATTATGATTACGTATAAGGAGATATTTGTCAAGTGCGGGGCGGCACATTGCTGCTTTCAGGAATAAAAGCGGACAGCTGCGGTGGCCGAAGCCCCCGCGGCCATCCGCTCCCAGGGGGATTTCGTTTATTTGCCGAACCAGCACTTGGGCCAGGTGCAGGTGTGACAGGCAAGGCAGTAGCCGCCTTCGCCCAGGCGCGCGGCTTCGGCGCGGGTGAGGGAGCGCCCGGCCAGCAGGCGCGGCAGCATGAGGTCCAGAAAGGTGGTTTTGTAGTACAGGGCGCAGGCGGGCACGCCCATGACCTGCATGTCGGGGCCTGCGTCGTCGGCGGGAATGCGCCCCACCATGCTCATGGTGCCCGGCAGTACGGGCACGCCGTGAAGCATGTCGGTGAGGCCCGCTTCCAGCAGGGCCTGGCGGGTCACGTCGTCCGGATCTACGGAAAGGCCGCCGGTGGTGACCAGCAAATCGGCCCCGGCGGCGCGCATGGCCTTTACAGCGGCGCGCATGGCGGCTTTGTCGTCAGGTACAATCTCTGTGCGGACCACACTGCAGCCCAGCATGTTTACCTTGGCGGTAATGACGGGAATGAATTTGTCCTCAATAATGCCCTGAAAGACTTCGGTGCCGGTGACCAGAATGCCCACGCGGGCCTTGCGCAGGGGCAGCACACGGAAGAGCGGCCCGCCCTCCAGGGCTTCCAGGGCCTGAGCGCGCCGCTCCGGAGTGATGTAGAGGGGGATGGCCCGCGTACCCGCCAGAGGGCCGCCGGACTTGACCACGGTGGCGTCCTGGCGGGAGGCGGCCATGACTTCCGGCACCAGATTGAAACGGTAAAGGCGCTCCACATCCACGCAGAACAGACCGTCGCGCTGGGCGGTAAAGTCGACCTTGCCCTCGCGCGGGGGCAGCTCATAGGTCACGCCCTCGCCGGCCATGCGGCGGGCAAAGGCTTCGGCGGCGTCGTTTTCATGAATCGGGGCGCTGTGCCCCTGGGGGGCTTCTTCCGGGGTGACGGCCACGTTAAAGCGGCCCATCTGCTGCAGGCGGCAGATATCCCCCACACTGATGCGCTGTCCGGCTTTGAATTCTGGCCCTTTGAACTGGCCGGGCACAATGCGGGTCATGTCGTGGGCCAGGGTTCGTCCCACGGCTTCCTCCACAGGCAGGACGCGCTGCGCGGGCTGCGGCGCGGCGTCGTCGGGCCGGGGCAGTTCGCGCCGGGCCAGCACATAGGGGGCTTCGCCCTGGCAGCCCCGGCAGACGGGCCCGTCCTCCGCCGGGTAGGCCTCGCCGCAGAGCGGACAGCAGACAATGCGGCTCATGTGCTTGTGGCCCACGAAGCGGCGCTTGACTGTCACCGGCTCCAGCCTGCAGAGGCTTTCGCCGGCGGTTTCGATTTCACGCTCCAGGCGGGGTACGTCCTGATCGCGCTTGGGCTTCTCCTTCAGGAACCAGCCGCGGATTTCAGGGTACTGGTCCAGCGTGGCGGGGTCTATGCTCACGCGCACGCCTTCTCCGGTGTGCTTGTCAAACAGGGACACGGCATAGCGCCCAAGGTTGTGGATTTTCAGCCGGTTGTTGCCTGTGCTGCAGACGGTGAGCAACTGTACGGCGTCGGGCAGGCATTTGCCCGATTCCACTACGGCTTCAAACAGCGTGCCCGGCGGCAGGTGCCGTTTGGCCAGTTCTACCATATAGCCGCCCACCAGCAGGCCGGGGGCCGCGTAACCGTGAAAATTTTCGGCCAGACGGCGGAATTCCTCAAACGTATAGGCGCCTATATTCATATCTTCTCCATAGTTCAAGACAAGTATCCCTATGTTACGCGCAATCGTGATAAAAAGCCAGTTTGCGCAAAAAAGTACCTGACCGCGCGCCGGACGCGGAGCCGGGGGAATGGGCAGGCACGGCTGCTTGCTTCCAGGCCCAAAAACGCGCACAATGCGGCCCAGCATTTTTGCAGCAGGAGGGCCGTTCCGGTGGGCAAGCCGTACCGCTTTATTCCCCAGTTGAGCTTTGAGGAAATCCGCAAAAAGCAGACCGAAGGGCTGCGCTATACCCTGCGGCAGGCTTTCAAAAGCCCGCAGTACCGCACGCGCCTTGCGGCCTGCGGCCTCGCGCCCGATACCCCCCTGACGCTGGAAGACCTGCCGCGCCTGCCCACCGTGGATGTGGACGACCTGCGTGCGGGCTATCCTTTGCCCTTGCTTTGTGTGCCGCCCGAAGAGGTGGTGCGCATCCACGCCTCCAGCGGCACCACGGGCAAGCGCAAAATTCTGGCCTACACAGCCAGAGATGTGGACATGTTCAGCCTGCAGATCGCCCGCTGTTTTGAGCTGGCGGGCTTTACCCCGCAGGACCGCATGCAGCTGGCCGTGGGCTACGGCCTGTGGACGGCAGGCGCGGGCTTTCAGGCCGGCAGCGAACGCCTGGGCATGCTCACCGTGCCTGTGGGGCCGGGCAACCTGGAGATGCATTTGCAGCTTTTGCAGGATATGGGGGCAACGGGCTTTACGGCCACGGCCTCCATGGCCCTTTTGCTGGCAGAAGAGGTGGAACGCGCGGGCATCCGTAAAAATATCCGTCTGCGCCGCATGGTCTGCGGTTCCGAGGCGCACAGCGTCAAGATGCGCACGGCCATTGTGGACAAGCTGGGCTTGGAGGGCTGTTTTGACATCGCCGGCATGACTGAAATGTACGGCCCGGGCACGGCCATTGACTGCGACGCCCACGAGGGCCTGCACTACTGGGCGGACCTTTTTATCATTGAAGTGGTGGACCCGGCCACGCTCCAGCCCGTACCGGAAGGGCAGGTGGGCGAAATGGTGGTCACCAGCCTGTGCAAAGAAGCCGCCCCCCTGCTGCGCTACCGCACTCACGACCTTTGCCGCCTGCTGCCCCGGTCTTGCTCCTGCGGGCTTTCCATGCCCATGCACGACCGTATTCTGGGCCGCTCGGACGATATGCTCATCTACCGGGGCGTCAATATTTACCCCGGCCAGCTCATGGAGGTCATCAGCCAGTTCCACGAACTGGGCGGCGAGTATCAGGTGGAGCTGGTGCGCGATGAACGCGCCCTGGACCACATGACCCTGACCGTGGAGCGCGGCCAGGGCCAGACCGGCGGCAATGACGCGGCCCTGGCCCAGGCGCTGGAAACCCGTCTGCACAAGGCCCTGCTGGCCAGGGTGAGCGTGTGCGTCACGGACTACGCCAGCCTGCCGCGCACCTTCAGCAAGTCCAAGCGCGTCATCGACAAGCGCTGAAGGCCGCAACCGGCAATCTTTGCGCCGGCCGCATCCGGTCCGCCGTGCACACGGCGTTGACGGGCTGCGCCGGGTGCAAGCCCGCTCCCGACCGCACCGGGCGCGGGCACATCCTCCTTTCGGGGGCGTGGGGTCTTTCCACGCCCCTTGCCAAACCGGAAGACCGCCATGGATTTTTTGCGCAAAGCTCTGGAACGGGGCCTCAGCCCCGCCAATATCATCAGTTACCTGAGTCTGCAGGCCCTGCGCTGCGGCGGGCTGGCCTGGGGCACCCTGCGGCTGCGTTGCAAGGCGCGGCTTCTGGGCGTGACCCTGGGGCCGGGAGTGACGGCCCACGGCCCGGTGGGCCTCATGCGCTGGCCCGGCAGCGAAATCCGCATCGGGGCCGGGGTCAGCATCATTTCGTCCTGGCGACGGGCCACGGCGGCCACTCTGGCCGCGCCCACCAGACTCCGGACCTTTGGGCCGGGCGCGCGCATCCATATAGGGGAAGGCGCGCAGCTGAGCGGCACGTCCGTCACGGCGCGCTCGCAAACCATCCATATCGGTCGGCAGGCGCTGCTGGGGCCCAACTGCATCATTGTGGACGCGGATTTTCACGCGCCCTGGCCGCCCGAAGCCCGCGCCACGGAGCCTGGCCTGGAGCGCGACGCGCCCGTGTTCATCGGCGACTACGCCTGGCTGGGCCTGAACTGCATTGTGCTCAAGGGCGTGCGCATTGGCGAAGGCGCGCTGGTGGGCGCGGGCAGCGTGGTCAGCCGTGACGTGCCGCCCTATTGCCTGGCTGCGGGCGCGCCCGCCCGCGTGCTGCGCCGCCTGGGGCCGGAGGACGCTGCGGCGCGGGATGCCGCCGCGCGGAGCTGACCGTGTCTGTGGCCGACTATATGGCCGCCCTGCTGGCCTCGCCCACCCTGGGCGCACAGGTGACCTGCCACCGCCTGCTGCCCGCCGTGCCGGCAGTTTATGCGCCCACGCGCCTGCCCTGGCCCGCAGCCATCGCCAAACTGCTGGCGGAGCGCGGCCTTGGCGGGCTATACAGCCATCAGGCCCTGGCTACAGACCATCTGCGCGCCGGGCATTCCATTGTGGCGGCCACGCCCACGGCCAGCGGCAAAAGTCTGATCTACAACCTGCCCGTGCTGGAGCGCTGCCTGGCGGACCCCGACGCCCGCGCCCTGTACCTGTTCCCGCTCAAGGCCCTGGCCCAGGACCAGCTGGCCGGCTTTAACGCCCTGGCCGCCGCATGGCCGCCCGAAGTCCGCCCCAGGGCCGCTCTGTACGACGGCGACACCAGCGACTACGCCCGGCGCAAAATCCGGCGCGACCCGCCCGCCGTGCTCATCAGCAATCCAGAAATGCTCCACCTGGGCATTTTGCCCCACCACGAGCAGTGGGCGGCTTTTCTGGCCGGGCTGAGCTTTGTGGTGGTGGACGAGGCCCACACCTACCGGGGCGTGTTTGGCGCGCACATGGCCCAGGTTTTTCGGCGGCTCAACCGTCTGGCCGAGCGCTACGGGGCGCGGCCCGTGTACGCGCTCTGCACGGCTACGGTGGGCAATCCCGGCGAACTGGCCGCCGCGCTCACGGGCACGGGCGGCGTACAAGGCGTGGGCGGTGCGCCGCCTGTGGTCATTGACCAGTCCGGCGCGCCCCAGGGGCCGCGCCATTTTGTGTTTCTCAATCCGGAGCAGAGCCCGGCCACAGCGGCCATCGGTTTGCTCAAGTCTGCTCTGGCCCGCGGCCTGCGCACCATTGTCTACTGCCGCTCCCGACGCATGACTGAGCTCATCAGCCTTTGGGCCGGGCAATCCGGGGCCTTTGGCAAGCGCATTTCTGCCTACCGGGCGGGTTTTCTGCCGGAGGAGCGCCGTCGCATCGAGGCGCGCATGGCTTCCGGCGACCTGCTGGCCGTGGTCAGCACCAGCGCGCTGGAGTTGGGCATCGACATCGGCGGCCTGGACGTCTGCATTCTGGTGGGGTACCCCGGCACGGTCATGGCCACCCTGCAACGCGGGGGGCGGGTAGGCCGCGCGCAGCAGGAGTCGGCCGTCATCGTGGTGGCGGGCGAAGACGCCCTGGACCAGTATTTTGCCCGCAATCCGGAGGATTTTTTCAGCCGCCCGCCGGAAAAGGCCGTGGTCAACCCGGATAATGAAGTCATCCTGGCCCGGCATTTGGAATGCGCCGCCGCCGAACTGCCCCTGACCCTTGACGAAGACCTGCTGCGCGGCCCGGCGGCCCGGCAGGCGGCGCGCGACCTGCTGGGCCGGGGGCTTTTGTTGCGGACGGCGGACGGCAGCCAGCTGCTGGCGGCCCGCAAGCGCCCGCAACGCCTGGTGGACCTGCGCGGATCGGGCCAGACCTGCTGCATTGAGGATGAAGAAGGCAATGTCATCGGCACGGTGGACGGCTTCCGCGCCTGGCGCGAAACCCACCCCGGCGCGGTCTACCTGCACCACGGCCGCAGTTACGTTATTACCGAGCTGGATACGGCCCGCGGCCGGGTCCGGGCCAGGCCGGAGAAAGTGACTTGGTTTACCCGCACGCGGGGGAACAAGACTACGGATATCCTGGAAGAAACAGAACGCCGCTCCCTGGGCCGGGTGCTGGTCTGCCGGGGGCGGCTGCGTATTACGGAGCGCATTACGGGCTACGAAAAACGCAGCACGTCAGGCAACCGGCTGCTGACCATCGTACCCCTGGACGCGCCACCGCAGGTTTTTGAAACTGAGGGCCTCTGGTATGTCTTTCCCGACGTGCTGCGCGCGTATCTGGAAGAGCGCTTTCTGCACTTTATGGGTTCCATCCACGCCCTGGAACACGCGGCTATTGGTTTGCTGCCCCTGCTGATCATGGCGGACCGCAACGATTTCGGCGGCATATCCACGCCCCTGCACCCGCAGTTGGGCCTGCCCGCGGTGTTTATTTACGATGGTCTGCCCGGCGGCGCCGGTCTCACCCGCCAGGCCTTTCCCGATGCGCGGCAATTGCTGGAAGCCACCTGCAAAACCGTGGCCGCCTGCCCTTGCGAGGACGGCTGCCCTTCTTGCGTGCATTCGCCCAAGTGCGGCTCCGGCAACCGGCCCATCAGCAAGCAGGGCGCGCTGGAGCTGTTGCGCCAGGCCCTGGCCCCCGGCGACGAGGGCGATCGGCTGGCCGCCTCCCTGCGGATAAGCCCGGCCCCGGACCGTCTTACGCCGGACGTTTTCGCCCCCACATCCCCGACAGCCGCCCCGGAGGTTCCCATGACCGCTCCTGCAGACTCCCTTGGCCCCCAAAGCTCCGCCGCCATAGCTGTGACGGATGCGCCTGCCGATTCCGGCCCGGTCCGGAGCGGCCCGCCCGCGCACTATGTGGTTTTTGACGTGGAAACCCGCCGCTCCGCAGCGGAGGTGGGCGGCTGGAACCGGGCCGACCGCATGGGTGTGAGCGTGGCCGTGGCTTATGACAGCGCGGCCGACGACTTTTTTACCTACCGGCAGGAGGAACTGCCGGACCTGTTTGCGCGCCTGCGCGCCGCCCACTTGGTCATCGGCTTCAACAGCCTGCGTTTTGACTACGCCGTGCTGCGGCCTTTTGCGCCCTTTGAGCTGCGCGGCCTGCCCAGTCTGGATTTGCTGCAGCGGGTGAACCAGTCCCTCAATTACCGGGTTTCGCTGGATAACCTGGGGCAGGCCACTCTGGGGGAGCCCAAGAGCGCCAACGGTCTGCTGGCCCTGCAATGGTGGAAGGAAGGCCGCCTGGAGGATATCGCCCGCTACTGCCGCAAGGACGTGGACATAACCCACCGGCTGTACCGTTACGGGCTGGAACAGGGCTATCTGCTCTTCCGCAACAAGGCCGGCGCAGCGGTACGGGTGCCCGTAGACTTTATGGCGCAGTCAACCGGTCACTGACGGCGGGTTTTATCCGGTTTTTCGGGGCGGGTCCTTGGGGGGCGCAAGCGTCCCCGAGAGCGCCTTTCCGCACAAAAATTTTTTCCGTTTCTCAGGGCAGAGTACCTTTGAGAACAGGCATTCAAAGGTTACGGCACGCGCGTTCCAGCGCTTAAGCGCGCCAATAAACAGCGGTATGGTCTTTATCCGTAGCCTTCTGCGTTGCAACGGCTGAAGCTGCGCTTGCGCCTCCACGGCGGGCGGCTGCTTACGCAACCGTCAGGGCATTGCAACGTTGCACTGCCCCAGTTTCAGATTTCGCTTTGCGGGGCACGGTCCAGCTTTTCTGCCAGGGAGGTTACGGCGGCGGCGGGGTCGAGGCCCAGGCGCGGGGCCAGGCCGGGGAGATTTTCCACGGCGTCGCAGGGGCGCACATAGAGGGGTTCCACGTCCTTGGCAAAGTAGTCGCCGTGGCGGGCCAGCAGGCGCAGGGCCGTTACGGAAGGACAGGTCAGGTCCGGCAGCGCGCTTACGGGCAAGCCGGGGGCGTCTGTGGCTGTTTGCAGGGCGTCGGCCAGGGGGGCGTTGCGGATAAGGCCGCTGCCACAGACCCAGACGCGGGGGGCGGGGTCCGTGCCGGGCGGCAGGGGTTCGGTACGGCTCTGGGCGATGCGTTGGGCGGCGGCCTCCGGTGTGCAGAGGTCCACAGGGCGCAGGGGCTGGGGCGGAATCAGCGGGCCGTAGCTGCGGTAGGGCTGGCAGTGCACCAGGTTGCGGCGGGCGTGGGTCAGCACCCAGATGGGCGCGCCGTAACGCACGCCCCTATCCACAGCCAGGGTGGCGGCCAGAGCCTGCAGGTAGTCCAGGCCCGCCAGCCGCACCTGCCCCGTGCGGCGCAGGGCCGCGGCCGTGGCCAGCACCAGGCGGATGCCGGTAAAAGAGCCTGGCCCGCGCACGCAGGCCAGGCGGCGAAAATCCGCCAGGCGCAAATCCAGGGCGGCGCAGATATGGCGCAGGGCCGGGGCCAGAATTTCCGTGGCTCGTTCTGGGCGGCGCCATTCCTGGGCGCAGAGCAGGGTTTCGTCCTCCGTCACCACCATCTGCAGCGCGCCTTCGGCGGCGTTGAGGATGAGCTCCAGGCCGGTGCCCGTGGTCATGAGCCGCTCCCGAACCAGCCCGTGTTTTTAAGGATGCGCCAGACGTCGTTGTAGGTGGCCAGCAGCATGAGGGTCACCAGCAGGGCCAGACCAGCGCGCATGGCGTATTCCTGCACCTTGGAGCTGAGGGGGCGGCGGAAGAGCATTTCCCAGAGGCAGAAGAAAATCTGCCCGCCGTCCAGCACGGGGATGGGCAGCAGGTTGAGGATGCCCAGGTTGATGCTGATGAGCGCCGTAAGCGCCAGCAGCCCGGCCAGGCCCTGCTGCGCTTGCTGCCCCACCATCTGCATGATCATGATGGGGCCGCCCACCTGATCCAGGGGCACCACGCGCTCCACCAGTTTGACCAGGCTTTGCCAGGTCAGGGAAACCATTTCAGCGGTCTGGCTCAGGCCCGCGCTGGCCGCATCCAGAAAGCCGTGCTCCACCAGGCGTACGCCGCCGGAATTGCGGATGCCGATGAGCCAGGCGGTTTCTTCTTCGCCAAAAATGGTTTTGCGGGTGGCGCGTTCCGGCGTCAGTTCCAGGCTGAGACGCATGCCGCCTGCGGCCATGTCTGGGCCGTCGGGCGCGGTTGCGGCTTCCGGAGCTGCGGGCGCAAGGTCGGGGGCTGTGTCCGGCCGCCGCACTTCCAGGTGCAGGGTGCGGCCGTCGCTCTGGTTGATGGCCTCGGCCATGACCTGCCAGCTGTCCACGGCCCGGCCGTCAATGGAAAGGATGGTGTCGCCGGGGGCCAGACCAGCCCGAGCGGCGGGGCTTTCCGCCACCACGCCGCCCACCTGCGGCAGAAGCACAGGCGTACCCCAGCCCCAGGCCATAATCCAGCACAGAATCCAGGCCAGCAGCACGTTGGCCACAGGCCCTGCCGCCACCACCAACAGCCGCTGCCAGGCCGGACGCAGGGCAAAACTTTCCTGCTCGGTAAAGCCGTCGGGAATCTCGTTGGCGTCGCTCTCGCCCACCAGAGCCACATAACCGCCCAGGGGGACAAGCGAAAGGGCGTATTCCGTCTTGCCCTTCTTATATTTGAGGATTTTGGGGCCGAAACCCAGAGAGAAGGTGGAAACCCCCATGCCCAGGCTTCTGGCCACGGCAAAGTGTCCCAATTCGTGAAAAAAGATCAGACCACCCAGAACGACGATCACAGCAATAACGGTTGTCAGCACAGGCATCCTCCGGGGCGGGCCAAGGCACGGACCCGCTCGCGGCTCAGGCGGTCCAGCTCTTCCAGCCGTGCCGCCAGGGTATGGGCCTCCCGCGTCAGGGCGGCAGGCGTGGACGCGCCGGGAGCGGATATGACCGCCTCTGGCGCGCAGAAAGATTCGTGTCCGGGGTGTTCGGCCTCGTGGGCCTGCAGCACGGCGGCAATGAGCCGGGGAATATCTGTAAAACCGCAGTTTCCGTGCAGAAACAGCTCCACCGCTGCCTCGTTGGCCGCGTTGAGCGCCACGCAGCGCCCGCCGCGCCCGGCCAACGCCCGCCGCGCCAGGTCCAGGCAGGGAAAGGCCGCCACATCAGGCCGCTCAAAGGTCAGCGGCGTGCGCGTCAGGTCCGGCGGCGGCACGTCTCCGGCTTCACAGCGCGGCCAGAGCAGGCAATGGGCAATGGGCAGGCGCATGTCCGGCGTGCCCAGCTGGGCCAGCTGGCCGCCGTCCCTGAACTGCACCAGCGAATGCACCACCGACTGCGGGTGCACCAGCACGTCGATGCGCTCCACCGGCGCTCCGTAAAGATGAAAGGCCTCGATGACCTCCAGCCCCTTGTTCATGAGCGTGGCCGAATCCACCGTGATCTTGGCCCCCATGCTCCAGTTGGGGTGCTTGAGGGCCTGCTCCGGCCGGACCTGGGCCAGCCGTTCGGCCGTCCAGCCGCGAAAAGGACCGCCCGAAGCCGTCAGAATGAGCCGGTCCACGTCCTGTCCGCGCCCAGCCAGGCACTGAAAAATGGCGTTGTGCTCCGAATCCACGGGCAGGATAACCGCGCCGCTGCCCGCGCAGACCCGCCGCAGCAGATCCCCGGCCAAAACCAGCGATTCCTTGTTGGCCAGGCAGATGACCTTGCCCGCCAGGGCCGCGGCCAGCGTGCCCGACAGCCCTGCGGCCCCCACCTGGGCCGAGAGCACGGCGTCTGCCTCGGGCAGGGCCGCCAAAGCGGCGTAGCCTTCGCGTCCGATCAGAATGTGCGGAGTGTAGTCCGTCGGCAACAGCGTTCGCAGCGCGTCCGCCGCCGCCGCGTCCAGCACCGCCAGGTATCCCGGCCGCCAGCGCACGGCCTGGGTTGCCAGCTTCTGCACATTGCGCGCGCACGAAAGCCCCACCACCCGCAGCAAGTCCGGATGCCGTTCCACCACCGCCAGGGCGCTGCCCCCGATGGAGCCCGTGGAGCCCAGCAAGACCAGCCGCCGCGGCCAAGCATCGCACCACGCCGCCGAAGGCGGGCCGGAAATGTAATCAACCTGCGGGCCGCCGCGGCCCGGCCAGAGTGTCGTCATAGGTTGCGTCCAGTGGGGCGGAGGGGATTTTGTGGGGGAGGGCCCCTTTTTGCAAAAGGGTCGCCTCCCCCACGCCCCCACCCCCTAAAATTTTTACTTCCTCAGGGCACGCCACAGACGTACCAGGGTACAGGATAGGCGGACGGGAATGCCCAGAGGGTCGCCCCGATCCCGACCGAACCAGAGCTCAAAAGGCGCGCCACCGAGTTTGACGCAGCCCAAACCGCAAGAAGACGCCCGTGCCGATTTCTCCCCTTCCTTTGGAAAAATTGCGAGATTTTTGTGGTTTGGCAAGGAAAACCGGTGGAGCGCCGCAGGGAGTATAGTCCACCTATATGACCAAGGCGCGCCACCGAGTTTGACGCAGTCCAAACCGCAAAAAGACGCAATTTTTTAGAAGAAGAAGAACCACTGATCCACCACCGCAAACATGGGCATGGCAAAAAGCAGACTGTCCGCCCTGTCCAGCATGCCGCCGTGGCCGGGCAGAATCTGGCCGGAATCTTTGACGTTGACCGAGCGCTTGAGGGCCGATTCAAACAAATCCCCCAACTGAGCAAAGGCATTGACCGCAATGCCCAGCAGGGCAAAGGAGAACCAGCCGGTTTTGCCGTAAACCTGGCCGTATATGGCACAAAAAAGCACACAGGCCGCCAGGCTGCCCACCGCGCCCTCGGAGCTTTTGTTGGGGCTCACACGGGGCCAGAGCTTGTGATGGCCGAAGCGCGTGCCCACAAAGTAGGCAGCGGTGTCTGAAATGGCCACGGCTGCGATGATGAAGATGAGCTTGGTGGTGGAAAGATAGGTGGCGGGCAGCAGCAACAGGGGCACATAGGCCAGCCCGGCCATAAAGATGCCGCTGGAGGCAAAGGCGTTTTCCTCCTCCACCACGTCCCAGCGGAACAAAAAGCTCATGGCGGCCAGCACAAAGCCCGCGCCCAGGCAGACCAGGGCGTCTTGCGGCCGGTGCAGCCAGGTCAGGCCCAGCATGCCCCAGCCCAGCGCTATGGCGCAGACGCGGCTGGAAATGCGGCCGCCGTGGCCCCAGAATAGGGAATAGAATTCCCACAGGCCCAGGGCCGAGGCCGCCAGAATGACTGCCAGCAGAGGCCAGCCCCTGTGCCAGAGCACCAGCAGCAGCACTGCGGCCAGGGCGAGCCCCGTGACAATGCGCCGAAAATCCATGGGATGACGAGAGGCGGGTTCAATGGGCATGGAGTTGCTCCTCTGTTTTGCCGAAGCGGCGCGAGCGGGCGGCGTAAGCCCGCAGGGCCGCGTGCAGTTCTTTGGCGTCAAAATCCGGCCAAAGCACGGGGGTAAAGTACAGTTCGCTGTAGGCGCACTGGTAGAGCAGGTAGTTGCTCAGACGCTGTTCGCCGCTGGTGCGGATCAGCAAGTCCGGGTCGGGCTGCCCCGCCGTGTAAAGACGGGTGGCGAGGCTCTGTTCGGTGACGTCTTCGGGCTTGGCCCCTTCGCGCAGAAAAGCCTGCACGGCGCGCACCAGTTCGCCCCGGCCTCCGTAGTTGAGGGCCAGGTTGAGGACCATGCCCTGCCCGGCCTCGGTGCGCCTGATGGCGTGGCGCAGGGCCGTGCGCTGGGGCACGGGCAGGCCGTCCAGATCGCCCAGCACGTTGAGAGCAATGCCCTTTTCCTCCATCAGCGGCACTTCTTTGCGCAGAAATTCCAGCAGAAGAGAAAACAGGGCGCTGATTTCGGTTTTGGGGCGGCTCCAGTTTTCGCTGGAAAAGGTGTACAGGGTCAGGTAGCCGATGCCCAGGGTGCGGCATTCCGTGACTACGGCGCGCACGGCTTCAGCCCCGGCCCGGTGCCCGGCTTTGCGGGGCAGGCCGCGCTGCTGGGCCCAGCGGCCGTTGCCGTCCATGATGATGGCCAGATGGCGGGGCAGATGTTCGCTTTTTTCAGTCATGGGCATACAGCCTGCGCGTTTGGGCCCGGCGTTTCTGCCGCGCCGGCCGGGTGTCGCGGTCGGAACGACTGCCGGACAAAGCACAAAAGACGCGGACGGCGCGGGGCCGCCCGTCGCAAAAGGCACGAGTTGCCGGATACGGCTTCCTTCGACGGCGTTGCCGCGGCGACCGGCCCTGGACATGTTGCTTCTGCGAAGCGTGTCCTCAGCATTATATCAAGACGTCCACTTCTGCGCTTATCCGCGCGGATACGTCGCGCCGCATCGCCGTGGCGGAGATCCGCCCGTTGTCCGGGCAACTTCAATGTGAAATTGCTCTGGAGCAGAGCGCCTTTGCGAATAGGTATTCGCAAAGGCTACGGCATGCTGGTTACGGCGTTTGTCCGCGTAAATAGAGTGCGCTTGCGCCCCCACGGCGGGCGTCTGCTTACGCAACCGCCAGGGCATTGCAACCTTGCAATGCCCTAGATTTCCATAATCTCTTTTTCTTTGGTCGCGCATTTTTTGTCGGCGTCGGCCACATATTTGTCCGTGAGCTTCTGCACGTCGTCCGTGGCTTTTTTTTGCGCATCCTCGGTAATAGCCTTGTCCTTTTCCAGTTTTTTCAGGCCATCGTTGGCGTCGCGGCGCACGTTGCGCACGGCCACCTTGGCGTCTTCAGTGTACTTGCGGGCCACCTTGACCAGGTCCTTGCGGCGTTCTTCGGTGAGGGGAGGCAGCACGATGCGGATGGTGCGGCCGTCGTTGACCGGGGTAAGGCCCAGGTCGGACTTGAGGATGGCCTTTTCTATCACGGCGAGGCCGCCCTTGTCCCAGGGCTGGATGGTCAGGGTGCGGCTGTCCGGCACGGCCACCGAGGCCATCTGGCCGATGGGCGTAGGCGTGCCGTAGTAGTCGGCGCGGATGCCGTCCACCAGGGCGGTGGTGGCGCGGCCGGTGCGCAGTTTGGCAAAATCGCGCTCCAGCGCGGCAAGGGCTTTTTCCATGCGTTCTTCGGCGTCCAGAAGGATGCTGTCAATATCCATCAGAGGTCTCCTTGAAAATGGCTGTGCGGCCTAGCTGTGGACGATGGTGCCCACGCCTTCGCCCAGCAGCACGCGGCGGATGTCGCCCCCGAACATGCGGCAGACAATGATGGGCACGTTGTTGTCGCGCACCAGAGCAAAGGCCGTGGCGTCCATGACGCCCAGGTGGCGGGCCAGGGTTTCGTCGTAGCTCAGGCTGGTGTATTTGACGGCGTCGGCGTGCTGGGTCGGATCCTTGTCATAGATGCCGTCCACCTTGGTGGCCTTGATGATGGCGTCGCACTTGAGCTCCATGCCACGCAGGGCCGCCGTGGTGTCGGTGGTGAAGTAGGGATTGCCCGTGCCCGCGGCGCAGATGACCACGCGGCCTTTTTCCATATGGCGCAGGGCCCGGCGGCGGATAAAAGGCTCGCAGACCTCCTGCATGGTAATGGCTGAAAGCACGCGGGTGGGGTGCCCGTGCTTTTCAAGCATGTCCTGCACGGCCAGGGCGTTGAGCACCGTGGCCAGCATGCCCATGTAGTCCGCCGAGGAGCGTTCCATGCCCTTGGCCGAGCCGGAAAGCCCGCGAAAAATATTGCCGCCGCCGATGACCAGGGCCATTTCCACGCCCATTTCGAGCACGGCGCCCAGTTCGCGGCAGACCGCGTCCACAGTTTCGGGGTCAATGCCGGTTTTGTGTTCGCCCGCCAGGGCCTCGCCGCTCAGTTTGAGCAGCACGCGCTTGTACTTGAGTGGGGCCATGCAACCGCCTTGGGGTAATGCTGGAAGGTTGGGTCGCCTGCGCGCCCGCCTCCGGGCAGCGCTGCAACGGGTCAATCATAGCAGAAAACGCGTCGGCCTCAAAGTCTTTTTGCGGCAGGTCCCTTAGCCGCAACGTCGGCTGCGGGCAGTTCCGCCAGCGGCCAGGGCAGCAGGGTGAACGGCACGCTGCGGGCTATGGCCGCCAGGGCCAGATGCGCCTGGGCAGCCATGTGGGGAGAAAAAACCAGCTTGAGCAGCGCCGTATCCGTTTCCAGCACAGTGAAGTAGGCCAGGTTGTCGTAGGCTTCCAGCAGGCGGCGAAACAGGCCCGTATCCTGCGGGGCCATGCGCACCAGCAGACAGCTGCTGCGCGCGGGCGCAGAGGGGCCGGCCGGACGCGGGCGGCGTTGCGGGGCAAGGGCCGTCGGCACAGCCGCGTCCGGCATGGCGGCTGTTGCGGGCTGCGCTTCCTGCGGCGTAAGGGGGGGCAGCGTGGGGGGCATGGGCGCGCTCCGCGTTCAGTACAGACCCAGCCAGCGGGCGGCGATGACCAGGGCCAGCCCGAAGGCGATGGTCAGAAAATAGTTCTTGCCCCACCAGGCCACCAGCACCGAAGGCAGGGCCACCATGAGGAAGAGGTTGGAAGGCCCGGCGTTGAAGCGGCCTTCATAAAAAAATACGTCCGGACCCACCAGGGCTGCCATGACCGCCACAGGCACAAAGGAAAGCCAACGCCGCAGCAGCGGGGGCAGGCTGTCGCCGCGCAGCAGCACCACGGGCAGCACCTTGGGCAGTACGGTCACGGCTACGCTGCCCAGCAGGCAGAGCAGCAGGGGGGCGTTTTGCGTCATCCATGCGCTCATGGCCGCGCCTCCTCTCCTTCCGTAACGACGGGCGCGGCGGCGGGCTGTTTGCCGTCCCGCAGGCACAAAAGCGCCGTGCCCAGGCTGGCCCCCACCACCGTGGCCAGGGCAATGTTCCACTGGCTCATGCCCAGGGCGCGCAGGGCAACGGAAAGCGCCAGGGTAAACAAGGCCACCAGCACGTGCAGCCGGTCTACGCACTGGGGCACCAGCAGGGCCAGAAACATGGCCGTGAGCGCGTAGTCCAGGCCCAGGGGCTTCACGTCGCTGACCAGTTCGCCGCAGAAGGCCCCCAAAGCGCTGCCGCCCACCCAGGCCAGCTGGGTAAGGTGGTTGCAGGTGAAGAGCGTGGTCAGGCTGCGCGCCCAGCCGTTCTGAAAGGCCGTCACGTGCACGGCGAAGTTTTCGTCCGTAACGGCGAACCCCAGGAGCAGCCGCACGCCGCGCGTCAACCCCGCGTACCAGGGGGCCAGCGCTGCCGACTGGAGCAGATAGCGCAGGTTGATGATGCCCACGGCGGCGATGATGGACAGCGCGCCCGCGCCCGCGCCCCACATGCTTGCAAACACAAACTGCCCGGAGCCGGAGAACATGAGCACGGACATGCCCACGGCCAGGGCCGGGGGGATGTCGTTTTTGACGGCCAACACCCCGAAAGCGAAACCCACGGGCACATAGCCCAGCACTATGGGCAAGGCGCGCCGCAGGCCTTCCGCCACGGGGGAGGGCTGGGGGGAGTGTGACATGAACCACCTCTGACGCGGCCACGGACGCCGCGCGCAAAAAAAAACGCAAAAAACCGTGACGACCGCGCCCGGAGCGCGGCCCTGCGGCAGGGCGGACACGCGCCGCAACGCCGTCCGCAGCGGCCCGAAAGCCACAAAGTGCCCCTTGCTCTATCCTCTTTGGGGCCTCAAAGCAAGAAGCGGACCCCGCACCGGGCAAGCCCCGCGGCAGGAAGACGTCCTTCCTCCACGGCGCCGCAGGGGGCGGTTCCCGCCCCAAGGCGCGCTGTGCAGGGTGCGGAGGCTTGCCAGATGCGGCACAATGGTGTATGCGTTCCCTTTCTATCAAGCACACCCTGGCAGCGGCCCGGGGTGCCCGGCGGCGGTGTACCGCCCGTTGTTGCCCCATGCGGGGAATGTCGCGTTGCGAAAAAGAGCCTTACCTTTTGCCGGAGCCCCGCGCTCCACAAGGTAACGATCTTTCGCAATGACGCGTTCCGGGGGGCCGGGTTGCAGGGCCTGGAGCCAGGGTGGAAGAGCACAACCCTTTGGAGGCTTTTTCAATGGCATACGTCAGCATGAAGCAGATGCTGGAAACCGGCGTGCACTTCGGGCACCAGACCCGCCGCTGGAACCCCAAAATGCGTCCCTACATCTTCGGGGCGCGCAACGGCATCCATATTATTGACCTGCAGCAGACCGTCAAACTGTTCCGCGTGGCTTACGACAAAATGGTCGACACTGTGGCCCGCGGCGGCAAGGTGCTGTTTATCGGCACCAAGCGTCAGGCTCAGGAGGCCGTGGCCGCTGAAGCCGGCCGCGCCGGGCAGTTTCATGTGACCAACCGCTGGATGGGCGGCACCCTTACCAACTTCGTCACCATCCAGAAAAGCATTGACCGGCTCAAGAAGCTGGAAGGCATGTTTGCCGACGGCTCCATCAACCGCTATCAGAAAAAGGAAATCCTCCTGCTGGAGCGCGAGATGCACAAGCTGGAGGAAACCCTGGGCGGCATCAAAAATATGGACCGCCTGCCCCAGCTGGCTTTTATCATCGACCCGCACCGTGAAGACATCGCTGTGAAGGAATGCCGCAAGCTCGGCATCCCCATCGTGGCCGTGACCGACACCAACTGCGACCCCGACGTCATCGACTACATCATCCCCGGCAACGACGACGCCATCCGCGCCATCAAGCTGTTTGTGACCGCTTTTGCCGAAGCCTGCCTGGAAGGCGAGGCCATGGGCAAGGACAGCAAGGGCGAGGACGCCGAAGCCGCCATGCAGAAGGCCGTTGAGGCGGCTCCGGAAGCCCCCGTGCAGGAGGCCCCGGTGCAGGAAGCCGCGCCTGTCCAATAACGCAGCGTAACGTTGCGGGGTGCGCATTTTTGTGCGCTCCCGCAAAGGTTACGGCGCGCCCGCTTGGGCGCGCAGCATTTTCCCTGTTTCCGGGGGCAGCGCAACCTGTTTGCAGACATGGCCGCGCTGCCCCCGCCCGGTTGCGGAGGGCGGGCCCTGCCCGCTCCCTTCCGGGCCGCACCAGCAGCACAACCCCGGCCCCGGGCCGGCAGCATGTGGAGTTGATATTATGGCTATCACCGCACAGATGGTAAAAGAACTGCGCGAAATGACCGGCGCGGGCATGATGGATTGCAAAAAAGCCCTGGTGGAAGTGGCCGGCGATGTGGAAAAGGCCGTGGACTGGCTGCGCCAGAAGGGTATGGCCAAGGCCGCCAAAAAGTCCGGTCGCGCCACCAGCGAAGGCCTGGTCACCCTGGCCGTGAGCGAAGACGGCAAGCATGTGGCCCTGGCCTCTCTGCTTTGTGAAACCGATTTTGTGGCCCGCGGCGACCAGTTTCAGGATATGGCCGCTCAGGTGGCCCGCGCCGTGCTGGACCAGGCTCCGGCCGACGCCGCGGCTCTGGAGGCCGTTATGGGCCCGGCCGTGACCCAGCTCATCGCCTCGGTGGGCGAAAACATGCAGTTGGGCAGCTTTGCCCGCCACAGCAAGAGCAGCGACAAAGACGTGGTGGGCCATTACCTGCACGCCAACGGCAAGATCGGCACGCTGGTCTTTCTGACCTGCGGCAAGGCTGCGAGCACGACCAACCCCGATGTGCTGGCCCTGGTCAAAAATCTGGCCATGCAGGTGGCTGCCGCCAATCCCTTGGCTCTTGACGCCTCCAGCCTGGACCAGGCTGCTGTGGAGCGTGAGCGTGAAGTCTACCGCCAGAAGGCCCTGGAAGAGGGCAAGCCCGCCCAGATTGTGGACAAAATTGCTGACGGCGCGGTGAAAAAGTTCCAGAAGGAAGTCTGCCTTATGGAACAGCCCTACATCCGCGACGACAAAAAGAGCATCAACGACCTCGTGCGCGAGACGGCCAAGGCCGTGGGCGACGACCTCACTGTCACGGGTTTCGAGCGCATCCAGCTGGCTGCGGAATAATCCGGGCTGCAAGAGCCTTTTTTCACGGGGAAGGACGCCCTCTGCGGAGGGATTCCTTCCCCGTCCTGCGTTCGCGGCGCGGGCTGGCGGCTTTGGCGTGGCGCACCGCGCCCACGCCCCCAAGGCCGCGCCGGGCCTTTTCAGAACGGCACGGAACTGCTAGGCTGGGGGCCATGCGCCACGTCGCGCCCTTGCGGCTTGCGGCACAAGCGCTGACGGCAGTGCCAATCCGGGCTTTGCACGCCCGGCCGTGCGGGACCAAGACGCGGGCTGTCGTTGGAAAACGGATGCAGCCGGGCTGCCGTCCAAAAGGTCGTCGCAAGTCTGCCGCAACGTCGTCCGCACAGAGGGCAACGCTCTGGAGGAAAGCGGGATGAAGATCGTCGTTCTGGGCAACCAGGCCAAGTCCATGCGCAATTTCTGGAGCGTGCTCATCGCCCACATGCGCCGGGCCGGGCACGAAGTGCTCTGTTGCGTCCCGCCGGGGGATGCGGCCTCTGAGGCCGCGCTCACGGCCCTGGGCGCGCAAGTGCGCACCTATCCTCTGGACCGCAAAGGCCTCAACCCCCTGAGCGACATCCGCACCCTGGGGGCCTTGGTGCGCCTGTTCAAAGAAGAAAAACCCGATCTGCTCTTTGCCTCCACCATCAAGCCGGTCATCTACGGCTGCATGGCGGCCAGGGTAGCCCGCGTGCCCCACATTTACGCCACCATCACCGGTCTCGGCTACGCCTTTGAGGCCGACAGCTTTTTTAAAAAAGCCGTCAACAAGCTGAGCTGCCTGCTTTACCGTACGGCGCTTTCCGGCGCGGAAGGCGTATTTTTTCAGAATCAGGACGACATCCGCGTGTTCCGCCAGGCGGGCATTCTGGGCCCGCGCGCCCGCGTGCTTACTGCCCGCGGTACGGGCGTGGACACGGCCCGCTTTGCCCCGGCCCCCTTTCCCGATCTTACCGAAACCGGCGAGCTCGCCGGCCCGCCCGTATTCCTGCTGGTGGCCCGTCTGCTGGAGGCCAAAGGCCTGCCGGAATACGCCGAGGCCGCGCGCCTGCTCAAGGCCCGATACCCTGCCGCCCGCTTTCAGGTGCTGGGCCCGCCCGAACACGGCCTGGGCAGCGTGAGCCTGGACCAGATCAAAGCCTGGGAGGCCCGGGGCAGCATCGAATACCTGGGCGAAACCAGCGACGTGCGCCCTTATGTGGCCGCGGCCCATGTGCTGGTGCTGCCCTCCTGGCGGGAAGGCACGCCCACGTCCATCATGGAGGGCATGAGCATGGGCCGTCCGGCCGTGGTCACCGACGCCCCCGGCTGCCGCGAAGTGGTGCGCCAGGGTGTTAACGGTCTGCTTACGCCCCTGCGCGATGCGCAGGCCCTGGCCGACGCCATGGAAACCTTCATCACCACGCCCCAAAATATCCTGCGCATGGGAGCCGCCGGCCGCGAGCTGGCCCTGCGCGAACTGGACGCCCACACGGTGGCCGCACGCATTCTTGAAGACATGCGCGTGCCCGCCGTCCATAAGGATAGCCAAGCATGATTAGTACCTACCGTATGGCGCTGCTGCAGGCGCTGGATTTTTTCTGCATTCTGCTGGCCCTGGCCGTTTCCGGCATGCTGAGCATTGCGCCGGATCTGAGCGTGTTTCACGACTACACGGGCGCTTCGCTCTTTACCGTCTTTTTTTATCTTCTCTTTTTTTACATCCTCGACGCTTACAGCGTGGGCAGCGAGGACTTCCGCGAGACTATGGGCCGGGTGCTGGTGGCCTGCCTGCTGGGCATCGTTTCTTCGGCAACGGCCTCCTACGCCTTCCAGCACTGGCGCTTTGACCGCGAAACCGTAGTCCTGCTCTTTGCGCTCTCCTTCTGCTTCTGCCTGGGCTGGCGGCTGCTTTACTACTGCAACGCCGACAAAATCACGCACCCCCTGCGCATTCTCCTGGTGGGCGTGGACCGCGCGGGCAAGGTGCGCCAGCTCCTGGCCGAGGGCCTGCCCAAGGCCGAGATTCTGGGGTATGTGGGCGAGCGCGACCAGGGCCCCGACGCCGGTCCCTGCTTGGGCGCGCCCTTTCTGGCCCTGGACATAGCCCAGGAAAAAAAGGCCACCATGATCCTGCTGCTGCCCGACGCCCCCATCGACGACGACATCGCCCACGACCTGCTGGAAGCCAAACTGCGCGGCAGTATGGTGGTGGATATCCGCAGCTTCTACGAACACGTGGTCCAGCGCCTGCCCCTCTCCCAAATTACAGACGAATGGCTTCTCCAGAACGAGGGCTTCTCTCTCAATACCCGCGGTTCCCTGCGCCGACTCAAACGCGTTCTGGATATGCTCATCTCCCTCATGCTGCTCATCCCGGCCACGCCCGTCATGCTGCTCACTGCCCTCATTGTCCGCCTGGAATCCCCCGGCCCCGTTATTTACCGTCAGGAACGCGTGGGCCTGTTTGAAAAGGAATTCACCGTTTACAAGTTCCGCTCCATGCGTGCCGACGCCGAAAAAAACGGCGCGGTCTGGGCCAGCGCCAACGACGCCCGCGTCACCCGCTTTGGCCGTTTTATCCGTAAGGTCCGCATCGACGAGCTGCCCCAGATTTGGAATATCCTCAAGGGCGACATGAGCTTCATCGGTCCCCGCCCCGAACGCATGGCTTTTGTGCAGGAACTGAAAAAAACCATCCCCTACTACAGCGTGCGCCACTCCGTAAAACCCGGCCTTACCGGCTGGGCCCAGGTCTGCTACCCCTACGGAGCCTCCGCCGAAGACGCCCGCCGCAAACTGGAATACGACCTCTATTATATTAAAAATATGTCCATCCTGCTGGATATTCATATTATTCTTAAAACCATCGGCGTGGTCCTCTTCCCCAAGGGCGCCCGCTAAGGGGAAGGAAAAGCAGGAATCTTTGCAGTCGGAAGGGGACTTTGGGGCACTTGGCCCGTTACGGCGAAGGCCGTGACAGGCCAGGGCCGCAGCGCTCAAAAGTCCCCTTCCGCCACATGCCTCACCCGTCAAAATGCTTTCCTCAGGCCGCGCCACAGGCGTATTTCGGCCGCCACAGGGGGTCCCCCCCTTTTCTCATGTCCCAATTTCTCTTCACGATGCGGGTTTCGTGTGACGCAGAACGGCAGAAAAACGTTGCAGGGTACGGGCACGGAACCGGCAGGCCTCTACCCCCACGGGTTGGTCCAGCCCAGCGGGGGCCTGCGTTTCGGCCTGGACGCCCTGCTTCTGGCGGCCTTTACGGCACAGCGGCTGCTGGCCTGGCCGGGGCAGCGGGATATCTTTGCCGTGGAGCTGGGCTGCGGCTGCGGGGCGGCTCTGCTGGGCGCGGCCCTGGCCTGTCCGCGCGTGCGGGGGCTGGGGCTGGAGCGCGAAGTGGCCCTGACCGCAGCGGCGACGGAAAACATCGTCCGGCTGGGGCTCTCGGCGCGGCTGGCCGTGCGCTGCCTGGACGTGGGCGACGCTGTGGCCCTGCGCGGCCTGCCCGGCCCTGACAGTCTGCAGAATTCTGCCAATTGGTCCGGCCCTGGCGGCGGGGCCCTCTGCGGCCGGGCCGACGCAGTGCTGGCCAATCCGCCCTACGATCGGGCCGGCCGGCCTTCGCCGGATCCCCTGCGGGAACGGGCCCTGCGCTCTGCCGACGGGCAGGCGCTGGAAGCCTTTTGCCGGGCCGCTGGGCTGCTTTTGCGGCACAAGGGGCATTTTTTTTGCTGTTATGACGCGCGCGCCCTGGGGCGACTGTGTCGGGCCCTGCATACTGCGGGCTTGGGCCTGCGGCTGGCGCTGCCCGTGCGGGCGCATCCCGCAGACCCGGCCCTGTTGGTGCTGGCGGCCGCGCAAAAAGGGGCGGCGGACGATCTGCGCCTGGAAGCCCCGCTGACCCTGCACGCCGGGCGCGGCCCCGTGCGAGCAACAGCGCCGCGGCCGCAAGAGGCTGCCGCAGGCGAAACGGGGTCCGGCTTTTTTACTGCGGAGGCCTGGAGGCAGCACGGGACTGGCGCGACCACAGCTGGGGCGGACAAAAAGGATTTTGCCGGGCCGGAAGAAACTGCTGCGGATATGCTTGGTCCGCACGGAGGCCAAGGGCCGGACGGCAAGAGTCCGGCGGGGACGGAGGCGGGGCCGCAGTGGACGGCCGCGGCCCGGCGCTTCTGCCCCTGGCTGGACCGAAAACGGGATTTGGGATAAGGCTCGGGCATGACATTTATTGCGGATCTGCACATCCATTCGCGCTTTTCACGGGCCACCAGCAAGGCGCTCACGCCCAGGCATCTGGCGGCCTGGGCGCGCTGCAAGGGCATTGACCTGCTGGGCACCGGCGATTTTACCCACCCCCAGTGGCGGGCCGAACTGGCGGAACAGCTGGAGCCGGACCCGGAAAGCGGCCTGTACCGGCTGCGGGGCGCGCCCCAAGCGCTGGAGGGCCTGCCGCAGGATATGGGCGCGGGGCAGGGGCCGCTTTTCTTGCTCCAGACCGAAATCAGTTCCATCTACAAACGCCTGGGCAAGGTGCGCAAAATCCACAACCTGGTCTTTGTGCCCAGCCTGGAGGACGCAGAACGCCTCTCCCTGCGGCTGGCGCAGATCGGCAATCTGGCCTCGGACGGTCGGCCCATTCTGGGGCTGGATTCCCGCGACTTGCTGGAAATCCTGCTGGAATGCGCGCCCAACGGGGTCATGATTCCCGCACACGTCTGGACGCCTTGGTTTGCGCTGTTTGGCTCCAAATCCGGCTTTGACCGTCTGGAAGACTGCTACGGCGACCTTTCTGAACACATCTTCGCCCTGGAAACGGGCCTTTCGTCCGATCCGGCCATGAACCGCATGGTCAGCGCCCTGGACGGCTATGCGCTCATTTCCAATTCCGACGCCCATTCCGGGGCTAACCTGGGGCGCGAGGCCAATCTCTTTGCGGGGCGGCCCTCCTATGCGGGCCTGTTTGCGGCCCTGCGGGCCGTCGCCCGGCGTCAGGACCAGAGCGGCCAGGACTGCCGCTTCCTGGGCACCGTGGAATTTTATCCCGATGAGGGCAAGTACCATCTGGACGGCCACCGGGCCTGCCATGTGGTGCTGGAACCGCGCGAGGCGCGGGAACTGGGCGATATCTGCCCCGTGTGCGGCAAACCCCTTACGGTGGGCGTGCTGCACCGCGTGCTGGACCTGGCCGACCGTGAAGCCCCGGCCGCGCTTGCGCGCGAGCCCGAAGCGCGCTCCGTTATTCCCCTGCCCGAAGTGCTGAGCGAAATTCTGGGCGTAGGGCCCGCCTCCCGCAAGGTGCGGGAGCGCTATGCCGCCCTGCTGCAGGCCTTGGGGCCGGAACTGGATATCCTTTGCCGCCTGCCGCTCCCGGACCTGCGCGCCCACTGGGAACCCTTGGGCGAAGCCGTGGCCCGCATGCGCGTCGGGCGGGTCATCCGCCAGGGCGGCTTTGACGGCCAGTACGGCGTGGTGCGCGTGTTCGCGCCCGAAGAACTGGCCGACGTGCGCGGCGGCGCGCTTTTGCCCGGCTTCCGGCCTGCGGGCCGCCCGCGCGCGGTCAAAACGGACGCCAAGGACGCGCTGCGCGGCCGTGAAAGCCAAAAAACGGCGCAGGCGGACGCAACGCAACAGGACGCCGCTGCGGCGCGGTCCGTCGCAGCCTCCCCCGCCGTGGCGGAGCCGTTGCCGCCGCCCGGCCCGGCATTTTCTCAGGAGCAGACCATGGCCCTGCGGGCCGGGCCAGGGCCGGTGCTTGTCCTGGCCGGGCCCGGCGCTGGCAAGACCCGTGTGCTGGTGGGCCGCTTGCAGTGGCTTCTGGAGCAGGGCGCGCGCGCTGCAGATCTGCTGGCCGTGACCTTTACCCGCCGCGCCGCCGCAGAGCTGCGCCAGCGTCTTGCCGCCGCCCTGCCGGAGCTGCCCACCTTGCCGCGCTGTGACACCCTGCACGGTCTGGCCTGGAGCCTCATGCGCGCGGAGCTGGGCGCGGCAGCCCCCACCCTGCTGGGCGAAGACGCGGCCCTGGGGCTGTTCCGCGCCGCCAATCCGGAGCTCACGGCCCGCGAAGCCCGCAATTTGTGGGCAGCCTGCGCGCTGGCGCGGGAAACGCACGCGCCTGCTGCGGGGGCCGCAGGCAGGCCCATGGACAATCCCGCAGACCGTATCCCTGCGGACGGCGGCGTTCTGAATCCTTCGCCAGACCTGGCCTGCGCTTTGGCCCGTTATACGGCGCGCAAAAAAGCCGCGTCGCCGGGATTTATAGACTATGCCGACCTGCTGGACTGGTGGCTGGAGCACGCCCGGCGTCTGCCGCAGGCGGAAAAACCCCGGCACGTGCTGGTGGATGAAGTGCAGGACCTTTCCCCCATGCAGCTGGAGCTTTTGCGGGCGCTTCTGCCCGCTGACGGTAAGGGTTTTTTTGGCATCGGCGATCCGGACCAGGCCATCTATGGCTTTCGGGGCGTGGCCGGGCAAAGTGAGGACAGTTTGCGGCGCATCTGGCCGGACGTGTCCGTATGCCGGCTGGGGCGGAGCTACCGGGCCAGCCAGCGCGTGCTGGACATGGCCCACGGCCTGCTGGGGGGCGCGGGCCGCTGCGGGCCGCTTCTGGCCGCGCGGGAGCTGACGGCGGAACTGCGCTTGTTCAGCGCGCCGGACGAAAAGGCCGAGGCCCGTTGGGTGGCCCAGCGCGTGCGCGCGCTTCTGGGGGCCACGGCCCACACCCTCATGGATCAAACGGGGAATGACGACATGGCGGGCCTGGCGGGCACGCTGACGCCTGCCGATATTGCCGTGCTGGTGCGCCTCAAGGCGCAGATGCCGCCCTTGCGTGCGGCCCTGGAACAGGCGGGCGTGCCCTGCGCCGCCCCCGCCGAAGACAGCTTCTGGCAGGATGCGGCCTGCGCCCGGCTGCTGGGCCTGCTGGCAACGCAGTATGGTTTTGCGTCCTGGCCCGTGCCGGCGGAACGGCACGGGGCCGACGCGCCCGAAGCCCTTGCTCTGCCCTGGGGGGCAGCGCCCCCCGCGCCGCAGGACATGCGCGCCTGGCTTGGGGCCCAGCCCTGGGCCGGGGAGCCCTGCCTGCAGGGTCGGGCCTGGCGGCAGCTGTGCCGCTTGTGGGCGCAGGCCGGTTCCTGGCCCGCCTTTTTTGCCCAACTGGCCTGGCTGCAGGAGGCGGAACTGGTGCGCGGCAAGGCCGAGCAGGTGCAGATACTGACCCTGCACGCCTCCAAGGGCTTGGAGTTCCAGGCGGTATTCCTGCCGGGCCTGGAGGACGGGCTGTTGCCCTTGCGTCGGGAGCGCCTGTTTGCCGCCCCTGACGCAGTCGCACGCCCCACGGCGCAGGGCGCGTCGGTTGCGGACCAGGCAGAGGACAACGCCCTGGCGGAAGAACGCCGCCTGCTCTATGTGGGCCTGACCCGCGCGGCCCGCATGCTCTGTGTGAGCCACTGCCGACAACGCGCCCTCTACGGCAAAGCTCTGTGCCTGCCGCCCTCGCCCTTTTTGGCCGATATCCGCCGCTTTTGCCGCGTCAGCGTGCTTACCCCGCACCGCCGCCAGCGGCAAAGCCCCCTTTCACTGTTGCCGGAATAGCGTACGTTGGGTGTGAGCACGGGCCAGCACCGCCGCGCCGGGCGCGCTTTCGGCCCTTTTTCTTTACCTCCGGCCCAAAAAACGGTATCGCCTGCTCATGAAAATGCGTCGTATGCTTAAAAAGAGCCTGCTCTGGCTGGTGGGTCTGCTGTTTGTGGGCGGCGTGCTCGGTACGGCCGCCGTGGCCATGCTGTTTTACTGGGCTTCGCGCGATCTGCCGGACCTCAACCGCCTGGCCGAGTACCAGCAGCCCCAGGCCACGGTCATTCTGGCCCGGGACAACTCCGTTTTGGGCACCCTGTACCATGAAAAACGTTACGTCATCGGCCTCAAGGACATGTCGCGCTATCTGCCCATGGCCTTTCTGGCGGCCGAGGACGACAGCTTCTACCAGCATATGGGCGTGGACCCGGTGGCCATTCTGCGCGCGGCCATCAACAACCTCCGCAAGGGTCGGCAGGGCGAGGGCGGCAGCACCATCACCCAGCAGCTCATCAAACAGCTGCTGCTTACCTCCGAGCGCAGTTACACCCGCAAGATGAAGGAAGCCATCCTGGCCTACAGGGTGGAGCAGGACTACACCAAGGACCAGATCCTCACCGTCTACCTCAACCAGATCTACCTGGGTGAACACGCCTACGGCGTGGAGGCTGCGGCCCGCACCTACTTCGGCAAACACGCGGCGGACATTACCCTGGCCGAGAGCGCGGTTATTGCCGGCCTGCCCAAGGCCCCCAGCACGTACAATCCCTTCCGCCGACCCGAAGAGGCCAAAACCCGGCAGATGTATGTGCTGGGCCGTCTGCGCGATCTTAAATGGATTACGCCTGAAGAATACGCTCAGGCCGCTGCCGAGCCCCTGGTCTACTGGAGCATGCCCGAAGGCGTGGGCGGCGCGGCCCTTTGGTATCTGGAAGAAGCCCGGCGCCTGCTCATTGAATTTTTTACGGAGCAGAATCTTAAGGCTCTGGGCGTGGATACGCGCAAATACGGCGCGGACTACGTTTATGAGGCCGGACTTACAGTGCGCACGGCCATGGACCCGGTGCAGCAAGAGGCCGCCGGCGCGGCCCTGCGGCGCGGACTGGAAGAGCTGGACAAGCGCCAGGGCTGGCGCGGCCCCCTGCAAAAGCTGGATCCGACCGCGCAGCAGGCCTTTATCCAGGCCAGCGCCTTTACGCCTCTGGATCTGGCTGGCAATGGCTGGGTCAAGGCCCTGGTCACGGGTGTGGAGGCCCGCGAGGCCCGCGTGACCCTGGGGCGGGGCTATAGCGGGGTCATCCCCGTGGCGCAGATGTCCTGGGCGCGCAAACCCAATCCCAAGGTGGCCGGCGTTTACGCCCCGGCCGTCAAGGACGTCCGTCAGGTGCTTTCCCCCGGCGACGTGGTCTGGGTTTCGGCTGCGGACCTGACGCGGGCGGGCAAGGATGCTAAAGGCCGCAAAACGCAGATCTCCGAGCCCTTTGATCCCTCTCAGGTCCAAAAGGGCGCGCCTGTGACCCTGCGTCTGCAGCAGGAACCCGTGGTGCAGGGGGCGCTGGCTTCGGTGGAAGCCCGCAACGGCGACGTGGTGGCCCTTATCGGCGGCTACCAGTTTGGGGACAGCCACTTCAACCGCGCCACCCAGGCCCGGCGGCAGCCCGGCTCCAGCTTCAAACCCGTGGTCTACTCCACCGCTCTGGATTATGGCTTTACGGCCGCCTCCACCGTGCTGGACGCGCCCTTCGTCTATGTCAATCCTTATACCAACGAAGTCTGGCGGCCTTCCAACTACGAGCACAACTACAAGGGCGAGCTGCCCTTGCACACGGCCCTGGCGCTTTCGCGCAATACCTGTACCGTGCGGGTGGCGCAACAGGTGGGCATAGCCAACGTGGTGCAGCGGGCCAAGGCCCTGGGGCTGGAACCGCACTTTCCGCAGGAGCTGGCCATCAGCCTGGGCGCGGTGGCCGTTTCGCCCCTTAACCTGACCCAGGCCTATGCGGCTTTTGCCAATCAGGGGCTGGGCGTGCGCCCGCGCATCATCACCTCCATCACCGATTCCCGCGGGCGGGAACTTTACCGGCAGGACGTGGAGCACTGGCAGGCCGTCAGCCCGCAGAACGCCTATATTATGGCCACCTTGCTCAAGGAAGTGGTGAACCAGGGCACAGGCGGCCGGGCCAAGGTGGAAGGCCGCATTATTGCGGGCAAGACCGGCACCACCAACGACGAGCACGACGCCTGGTTTGTGGGCTTTTCGCCCTATCTGGTCACGGGCGTCTATGTGGGCTACGACCAGCTGCGCAGTCTGGGCCGCCTGGAGCAGGGCGGCCGCACGGCCGCGCCCATCTTTCGGTATTATCGCAGCACTATAGAACACCTCTACCCCAATGATGACTTTACCATGCCTGAGGGCATTGTCATGGCGGACGGGCTGGCCTTCAAGGCCGACGAACCCATGCAGGGCGCTTCGGCTACAGCGCCGGGCACCGAGGACGGCAGCGTGGTGGACACCTCTCAGGGGGGGGAAGATCTTATGCGGCAGATGTTCTAGAGCAGTTAGCGAATGAAATGAGCTAACTGCTCTGCAAGGATTTTCTTGAAAATCCTTGCCACGAAATGCGAG